>WNGI01002489.1_pt1 | contig 33459 bp, 31 predicted proteins | sample 5400621 | NCBI WGS metagenome assembly WNGI01 (sample SAMN13153374, study PRJNA577476) | soil metagenome | isolation source: 20 cm soil or saprolite under Garry oak tree replicate 1 | place: USA:California | collected 2016-06-15
CCGACACGGGGCTTATGAGACCCCTGCTCTGCCGCTGAGCTACACCGCCGAATCAGGTTGGCGCGTGAAGGATGTTTGCTATAATCCGCCCGGGCATGCCAACGGTAGCGATTCCAGCTACTTAAGTCAAGCTGGGTGAAGACGTTGGAGGAATTCGCAATGCAGTTTCGGACACAGCCGTGGCGCGACGGCGGCAAGCTGCGCCGTAATCTTCCCGATGATCCTGCCGATGATCCTAAAGAGGAAGAGGAAGAGAACGACGAGCCCGACGACGACGACGACTTCGACGACGATGACGACTTCGAGGACGACGACGACGATGACGACGACGTGGAGGACGACCTCGACGAGGACGACGAACTCGATGATCTCGACGCGGACGAGGACAAGCCCGACGTTGTCGAGGAGGAGGCTTCGGACGACAAGGACGAGGAAGAGAACGACCGGTAGTGCCTACCCATGAGGAGGCGGTGAAATGGCAGAGGCCTGGTTGTTCCTGCTACGCTGGTTTCACTTTCTCGCCGGCATCACCTGGATCGGCATGCTGTACTACTTCAATTTCGTCCAGACGCCCTTCTTCGCCTCCGCCGAGCCGGCCGTTCGGACGGGGATGATCGCGGGCAGCCTCGTCGGCCGCGCCCTCTGGTGGTTCCGCTGGGGCGCCATGCTCACGTTCATCACCGGCTGGCTCTACCTCCTCCACACGATCTTCGGCCGGTACGGCGGCCTCCAGCCCTTCTTCCTGCAGCCGTACGGCTGGTCGATCTTCATCGGGGGCATTCTGGGCAGCCTGATGTGGTTCAACGTCTGGTTCATCATCTGGCCGGCCCAGCAGGTCGTGATCGCGTCGGCCACGCAGGTCTCGAAGGGCGGTCAGGCCATCCCCGAGGCCGCGGCGCGCGGTCAGCGTAGCGGCTTCGCCTCACGCACGAACACGCTCCTCTCGATCCCGATGCTCTTCTTCATGGGCGCCGCGAGCCACTTCGGCTTCTTCACGCCGACGGCGCGCGGGGCGAAGGTCGTGATGCTGGTGATCTTCGCGATTATCCTCGCGGCCCTCGAGTGGAACGCGCTGGTGGGCACGACGGGCCCCGGCAAGAAGATGCTCTCCACGGTCAAGGGCACGCTCTGGGGCGGGTTCGTCGTTACCGCGGTCCTGGTGGTCGTGCTGAAGCTGATCTTCCAGTAAACGCCGCCCGAGGGCAGGGGCGCCCCAGGCCCGGCGGGAACCCGCCGGGCCTGCGCGCGTTCAGCGCAGATAGTCGGCGAGCGCGCCGATCTCGCCGGCGAGCGCCGGCATGGGCACCATGACCTTCGTCGACCGCTTGGGCATGTAACCCGGCGGGTAGGCGCCGCGCAGCACCTTCGCCTCGAGCAGCTCCCTCGACGACCCCTTGACCGCGGGCCCGATCGGACCGGCCTGGGCCGGGTCGGGACCGTGGCAGGTCACGCACTGGGCAAGGAACACCTGGCGCCCGCGCTCCGCACTCGGCGAAAGCCGCTGCTCGCATGAGGTCAGGGCCAGCGCGACAACCGCCAGCCCCGCGACGAGCAGGCGGCTCACGCGAGATCTTTCAGGAGGCTCCGCTTGGTCTCCTCGCCGAGCACCGTCCGCGCGCGCTCGTTGGGGTGCTCGACGACCAGCGCGGCGTCGGCGGCCAGGAAGATCCGGCGCGCCTCGGGTGGGAGCGCGAAGCGCACGAAGTGGACCGCGGCGAGCCTGCCGCGCTCCTCGTCGGAGTGGCCCGTCTCGAAGTCGCCGACGACGACGTGCGGCCCCACGGTCAGCCGCACGTAGTCGCGCGTGTCGATCCCGAGCAGCTTGTCGAGGACCGGCTTGATCTGCGACGCGTCGGTGATCTCGATCAGCATCGTCGCCGCGAGCTCACCCGGGCGCGGCAAGAGACCGTTGTAGACCTCGACCTCCTCGGCGATCTTGGCCTCGTCGACGATCCGCTCGGCGCGGACCATCTCCTGGATCTGGAACCAGACCGTCTCGCGGTTCTCGAAGACGAAGGAGAGGTAGCGGCCGACCGGCACCCGGCGCGGCCGCTTGAGCTCGATCAGCTCGCGCCGTCTGGCCTCGCGAACCTTCTCGTACTCGACCAGGTTCAGGATCTCGGACGTCTCCAGAAGCCTCACGGCGTCACTCCTCGAGGCCGTAGGCCTCGGCCAGCACCCGCACCGGATGCTTCGCGTGCCGGCCCGTTCCCTGCTCGATCTGCAGCGCCGCCAGCGGGCAATCGGTCGCCGTCACGGGCGCGTCGGCGGCGGTGACCGCGTCGAAGAGCGGCTTCGCCAGCTTCAGCGACAGCTCGAAGTACTGCGTCTTCAGGCCCCACGTGCCGTCCACCGCCGAGCACTTCTCGACGACGTTCACGGAGCAGCCGGGGATCAGGCGGAGCACCTCCGCCGACTTCACCCCGATGTTCTGGGCGCGCAGGTGGCAGGGCACGTGGTACGTGACGGCGCCGACGCGCTTCGTGAAGCGCGTGTCGAGCCGGCCCTCGGCGTGGAGCCTGGCGAGGTACTCGAAGAGGTCGCGCGTGTTCGCCGCGACGAGCTTCGCGTCCTCGCTGCCGTCGAGCCACGGGTACTCCTGCTTCAGCATGTAGCTGCACGTCGGCCCCGGCACGACGATCTCGCGTCCCTCGCGCACGGCCGTCGCCAGACTCCGCACGTTCGCCTTGATGAGCGCCTTTGCCTGGTCCACCGCGCCGCCGTCGAGATAGGGCATGCCGCAGCACCGCTGCGGAGGCAGCGAGACGTCGACGCCGTTCCGCTCGAGCACGCGCACCGCCGCGCGGCCGGTCGCCGGGTCGTTGTAGTCCACCGTGCAAGTCGCGAAGAGAGCGATTTTTAGAGGGGCGGGCACCCGGGCTTTCGCCACGCCTCCAACAGCGGCGGGCACCCGGGCTGGCGCCGCGCCCGCCGCGCTTACGCGAGCCGCAGTCTCCCGGGCTTTCGCCACGCCCGCCCCGCTCACGCCAGCCGAGCGCCGGCGACTCTTGAACCAGGCAGTGAACGTCTGCCGGTGGAACTTCGGAAGATTGCGGTTCCGGTGGATCCCCGCCACCGCCTGCACGAAAGCGCGGTGGACGGTCAGCTCGTTCAGCCAGTTCGCGAGCGGCGCCGCCAGACTCCCGAGCTTCCCGACGAGATCGGTGTTGCCGAGCGCCCTATCTTGAAACCTGACGCCGTGCTGCCGCGCCTCGGCGGCGCGGGCGCGCAGCATCAGGCGCGGGAAGTCCACCTCCCACCGGTGCGGCGGCGTGTACGGGCAGTGATTGTAGCAGAGCTTGCACTGGTAGCAGAGATCCACGACCTCCTTGGCGTCGCCGCGGGGCAGCTTCTCGACGTCGCCGTCCACGGCGTCGACGTCCAGGCGGTCGAACAGCACCTTGAACGACGGGCAGAGCGGCAGGCACCGCCGACAGCCGCTGCAGATGTCGTAGACCCTCCGCAGCTCCTTGTCGACGCTGCCGAGATCCCAGAACTCCGGCTTCGTCAGATCGAGGGAAGCCATGAGTGTGATCGAGCTCGGTGCGAGTCGTGGCAGGCGGGTGCCGCGGCCCGCCTGCCCGCGAACGCAGGAGAGCTAGATCGCCTCCGCGGGATCTTTGCCCGCGATCTGCTTGAGGCCCTTGTTGAAGCGCCCGGCGTGCGACTTCTCGGCCTTGGCGAGCGTCTCGAACCACTCGGCGAGCTCGACGAAGCCTTCGTCGCGCGCCGTCTTCGCCATGCCCGGGTACATCTGGGTGTACTCGTAGGTCTCGCCGGCCACGGCGGACTTCAGATTTTTCTCGGTCTTGCCGATCGGCTCCCCGGTCACGGGATCGCCGACCTCCTTCAGGAAGTCGAGGTGGCCGAAGGCGTGCCCGGTCTCGGCGTCCGCGGTGTCCTTGAAGAGGCCCGCCATGTCGGGAAAGCCCTCGATGTCGGCGACGCGCGCGAAGTAAAGATAGCGGCGGTTCGCCTGCGACTCGCCGGCGAACGCCTCCTTGAGATTCTCGAAGCTCTTCGTGCCCTTGAGGCTCTTGCCTGCCATGTCTCAGCTCCTCCTTTGTCCCTTCGGGGAAGGTCGGCCGCCCTTCCGGCGGCAATCGCCGCAGCGGCCGAAGTACTCGGTCCGGTGATTGAGGACCTCGAATCCGGTCTGCGCCGCCAGCCGGGCGCGCACCGCGCGCCCCCGCCGCACCGGGACGTCGTGGATTCGCCCGCACCCGATGCACGTGAAGTGGTCGTGGGGCTCGGCGTTGCCGTCGAAGCGCAACCCGCCGGCGTCCGCGCGCTCGGCCAGCACACCCTCGGCGGCGAGCACGCGGAGGTTCCTGTAGACCGTCGCGAGGCTCACGCGCGGAAGGCGCCGCCGCACCCGGCGGTAGACGAAGGCCGCGGTCGCCTCCAAGATGAGGCGCCGGGGCCGCGTGAGCCGGAGGCCGCGCATGCGCAGGGCCTCCTGGGCGTCGGCGTTTTTAGTAATCATTATCAACAGTGCGGACCGGAGTGTACCCGGGCCTCCGGGCGCGTGTCAAGTGGAGCAGGCACTTGGCATCGCGGCGCCTGTTCCAGTAGACTACCCACCTCAGGAGGACGGTTCGAATGGCCCAGCCCTCTGGGCTCCGGATCCACGGAGCCCGTCAGAACAACCTCAAGAACATCTCCCTCGAGATTCCCCACGACAAGCTCACCGTCGTCACCGGCGTGTCAGGCTCGGGCAAGTCCTCGCTGGCGTTCGACACGCTCTTCGCCGAGGGCCAGTGGCGGTACATCGAATCCCTCTCCACCTACGCGCGGATGTTCCTCGACCGCGTGGACCGGCCCGACGTGGACCGGATCGAGCAGATCCGGCCCGCGGTGGCCCTCGAGCAGAAGAACCCCGTGCGGACGGCGCGCTCGACGGTCGGCACCGCCACGGAGGTGTACGACTACCTCCGCCTCCTCTACGCGAAGATCGGCCGGGTCCACTGCCCCGAGTGTGGCGCGCCGGCCGTCTCGCACTCGCCCGACTCGATCGTGAGCGCGCTCCTCAGCGAGCATCCCGGCGCCCGGGCGCTGATCGCGTTCCGCCTGTCGGTGTCCGCGGGCCTCCCCCCCGCGGAGCTCTGGGCAAGCCTCACCCGGCGCGGCTTCGCCCGCGTGCGCGTGGACGGGTCGATCCTCGACCTGGCGGCGCCGCCACCGGCGGACTTCGGCCAGCACAAGGAGATCTCGGTCGTGCTCGACCGCGTGGTGCTCGAGTCGTCGCATCGCACCCGCATCGCCGAGTCGGTCGAGGCCGCGCTGCGCGAGGGCGGCGGCCGGGTCGAGGTCGAGGTGCTCGGCCAGGGCAGCCGCGTCTTCGCCGAAGATTACCGCTGCAGCGGCTGCGGGGCCAGCCTCGAGCGGCCGCAGCCGCTCCTCTTCTCGTTCAACCATCCGCTCGGCGCCTGCCCGGAGTGCAAGGGGTTCGGCAACGTCCTGAAATACGACGAGGCGCTCGTCGTCCCCGACCGCGCGCGCACGCTCGCCGAGGGCGCGGTGGAGCCGTGGACGCACCCGTCGGGCAAGTGGTACCAGAAGGCGCTCCTCAAGGCGGCGCGGCGCCACGGGCTCGACCCGGACACGCCCTGGGAGCAGCTCTCCGAGCCGGGGCGCCGGCTCGTGTACGAGGGCGACGACGGCTTCCCAGGCATCAACGGCTTCTTCGAGGAGGTCGAGTCCTACCGCTACAAGCTCCACGTCCGCGTCTTCCTCTCCCGCTACCGGAGCCAGTCCCGCTGCCCCGTCTGCCGCGGGGCGCGCCTCAAGCCCGCGGCGCTCGCCGTCCGCGTCGCCGGCCTCACGATCTCCGAGTTCGCCGCGCTGACGATCGACGGCGGCGCGCGCCTGCTCGGCGAGCTCTCGCTGACCGCGTGGGAGGCCGTCGTCGCGCGCGAGATCCTGCGCCAGCTGAACGCCAAGCTCACGTTCCTCCTGCGCGTCGGCCTCGGCTACCTGACGCTCGCGCGCCAGACGCGCACGCTGTCGGGGGGCGAGGCGCAGCGCATCAACCTGGCGAATCAGCTGGGCTCCCAGCTCGTGGGAACGCTCTACGTCCTCGACGAGCCGTCGATCGGCCTCCACCCCCGGGATACGATGCGGCTGGTGGAGCTCTGCCGCGAGCTCGCGCGGGCGGGGAACACCGTCGTCGTCGTCGAGCACGACCGTGAGTTCATCGCCGCCGCGGACCACGTCGTCGAGCTCGGCCCCGGCTCGGGCGACCGCGGCGGTGAGGTCGTATTCGCCGGCCCGCAGGCCGAGTTCCAGAAGGCCACGCACTCGCTCACCGCGCGCTACGTGACGGGGCGCGAGTCCATCCCGGTGCCGCCCTTCCGGCGGAGCGGCCGCCGCCACGTGACGCTCGTCGGCGCGCGCGAGCACAACCTCAAGTCCGTGAGCCTCCGCGTCCCGCTCCACACGCTCACGGTCGTCACGGGCGTGTCGGGCTCCGGCAAGTCCACGCTCGTGCTCGACACGCTCTACCGCGCGGTCGCGCGCGCCTTCAAGACCGAGTTCGCGCCGCCAGGCGCCTACGACGCGCTCACCGGCCTCGAGTACCTGAAGGGCGTCCGCCTGATCGACCAGGAGCCGATCGGTCGCACGCCGCGCTCGAACCCCGTCACCTACGTGAAGGCCTTCGACGAGATCCGGAAGCTCTTCGCCGCGCTCCCGCGCGCGAAGGCGCTCGGCCTCGGCGTGGGCGCCTTCTCGTTCAACGTGCCCGGCGGCCGCTGCGAGTCGTGCCAGGGCGACGGCTTCCAGAAGCTGGAGATGTACTTCTTCGAGGACGTGTACGTGAGCTGCCAGGAGTGCGAGGGTCGCCGCTACGGCCCCGACGTCCTCGGCGTGAAGCTCCGCGGCCGCGCGATCAGCGACGTGCTCCAGATGACCGTGGACGACGCGGTCGAGCTGTTCGCAGCGCACGGCGCCCTCGCGCGGCGCCTCCGCGTCCTGCAGGACGTGGGGCTCGGCTACCTGAGGCTCGGCCAGCCGGCGACCACGCTCTCCGGCGGGGAGGCGCAGCGCCTCAAGATCGCGGCCGAGCTCGGCGCGCGGGAGTCGGGCGAGATGCTTTACATCATGGACGAGCCGACGACCGGCCTGCACCTCGACGACGTCAAGAAGCTCCTCGGCGTCCTCAACCGCCTCGTGGACGCGGGCAACACGGTCCTGGTCGTCGAGCATCACCTCGACGTGATCAAGTCGGCCGACCACGTCATCGACCTCGGCCCGGAGGGCGGCGAGGAGGGCGGCGACATCGTCGCGGACGGCACGCCCGAGGCCGTCGCCCAGACGCCGGGGTCCTACACGGGCAAGTTCCTCGCCGAGGTCCTCCCGAGGCTCAACGGCAAGAACGGGCGCGCCTGAGCCCGTGCCTCTGTTCCGCGGCTGGGTCATCGTCGGGGGGGCGTTCCTCGTCCTCTTCTCCGCCTACGGGGCGCAGTACTCCTTCGGCGTGTTCTTCTCGGCGCTGCTGGAGGAGTTCCACTGGAGCCGGGCCAGTATCTCGGGCGCGTTCTCCCTCTACGCGGCGCTCTACTGCATCGTCGGCTTCCCCGCGGGGCGGCTCACCGACCTCTGGGGCCCGCGCGTCGTCATCGCGGCGGGCGGGCTCTTCCTCGGCTCGGCGCTCGCGGGCATGTCGCTCGTGACCGAGCTCTGGCAGCCCTACGTGCTCTACGGCGGCGTCGCGGCGCTGGGCATGGGCACCGCGTACGTCCCCTGCAACACCACCGTCGTGAAGTGGTTCGTGCGGCGGCGCGGCCTCGCCGTGGGCCTCGCCTCGAGCGGCGGGAGCGTGGGCACGTTCCTCCTGCCGCCCCTCGCGCAGCTCCTCGTCAGCGCGGTCGGCTGGCGGACGGCGTACGTGATCTTCGGCGCCGCGATCTTCGTCGTCCTGAACGTCGTGGCGCGCGTGATGCGGCGCGACCCCGAGAGCGTCGGGCTTCATCCCGACGGCGCGCCCGCGCCGATCGCCGCGGACCCCGCCGGGTGCGGCTGGCCGCTCGCGCGCGCGATGCGGACACGTGCCTTCTGGATGCTCGGCGCCGCGTTCAGCGCGACGTGGATCCCGGTCTTCGTCCCGCTCGTCCACCTGGTGCCGTTCGCGCGCGACCTCGGCTACTCGCCCCTGACGGGCGCGTGGGTGGTCTCGACGCTCGGCATCGGCGCCGTCGCCGGACGCCTCGTGATGGGCGGCGTCTCCGATCGGATCGGGCGACGGACCGCCGTCGGGATCGCGATGGTGCTCCAAGGGATCGCCTTCCTCGGCTTCCTCCTGGCGGGCCGCGGGGTCGCCCTGCTCTTCGGGACCGCGCTGGTCTTCGGCTACTCGTACGGGGCGATCTCGACGCTCTTTCCCGCGATCGTCGGCGACTTCTTCGGCCGTGGCCAGGCGGGCGTGCTCGTCGGGTTCCTGTTCGCGCTGGCCGGCGCGATGGCGGGCTGGGGGCCGCTCATCGCGGGCGCGATCTACGACGCGACCGGCGGCTACGACCTCACGTGGATGGCCGCCGCGTGCCTGAACGTCCTGGCCCTGGCGCTGCTCGCGCTGTCGCGGCCGCCGCGGGAGCTCTCGGCGTGAGCGCGACGCGGGCGATCGTCGTCAGCATCGACGGCCTGGCCGCCTTCTACTTCCGGGATCCCGCGGCGCGCATGCCCGGGCTCCGCGCCCTCGCGGAGCGGGGCGTCGTCGCCGCCCGGATGGAGACCGTGTTCCCGAGCACGACCTGGCCGACCCACGTGAGCCTCGTCACCGGCGTGGCGCCCGACCGCCACGGCGTCGTCGGCAACAGCGTCCTCAACCGCGGCACCGGCGCGCGCGAGGACCTCACGGGCGACCCCGTCTACGACGCGCCGGACCTCCTGCGTGCCCCGACGATCTACGACGTCGCGCACGCGGCCGGCTTCCGGACCGCGGCGATCGACTGGCCAGCCACGCGCAAGGCGCGCGGGCTCGACTTCAACCTGCCGTTCTTCAAGGACCAGCGCGTGTTCGAGACCCAGACCGCGGGCGCCGTCTGGGCCGAGCTCGCGGCGCTCGGGTATCCGCTCGACCGCCAGGGCGAGTGGGCCGAGCTGCCCAAGCGCTTCCTGAAGGACGCGATGGTGGCCGAGCTCGCGGCGCACGTCTGGCGTCGCCACGAGCCCCGGCTGATGCTCCTGCACTTCCTCTGCGTCGACAGTCTCCAGCACCTGCACGGCCCGCGCTCGCCGGAGGCGTACTGGGCGATCGACTACGTGGACGGGCTCCTCGGGAAGCTCCTCGCGGCCCTGCCGGCCGGCGAGCTGACGGAGCGCACCGCGCTCTTCGTCGTCTCGGACCACGGCTTCCTGCCCGTCGAGCGTGACGTGCGGATCAACGTGCGCCTCCGGCAGCTCGGGCTCCTGCGCGTGGACGGCGCCGGACGGATCACGGGCGGCGAGGCGCGCTTCGTGATGAACCACGGCGCGGGCTACCTCTACTGCACGGGCGCCGGCGACCGCACGCGGCTCGCGCGGGACGTCGCGGCGACGCTCGCGGGGCTCGAGGGCGTCGCCCACGTCTGGACGGAGCCCGAGTACGCCGGCCTCGGTCTCCCCACGAGCGCCGAGAACCCCAAGGTCGGCGACCTGCTCCTCGAGGCCCAGCCCGGCTTCTGCTTCGCCGACGAGGCGCAGGGCGAGGAGATCGTCTGCGCGCCCCGGTATCGGGGCAGCCACGGCCACCTGCCGACGCACGCCGACAACGGCGCCTTCTTCCTCGCCGCGGGGCGCGGCATCGCGACGGGGGCGACGCTCGCCTCGATCCGGAGCCGTGACGTGGCGCCCACGCTGGCGCGCGTGCTCGGCGTCGCCCTGGCCCCGACCGACGGGCGCGCCCTCGAGGAGATCCTCACGGCGTGACCCGAGCCGCGACGAGCCTGCTAGAATCGCGCGGGATGCCGATGGAGATCGCCGGACTCAAGGTCGAGCGCGTGACGCCGCGGGTGCCGGAGCGGCGGCGGGCGCTGCTCTTCGTCCACGGGATGTGGGGCGGGAGCTGGATGTGGGACAACTGGCTCGGCTTCTTCGCCGGGCGCGGGTATGCCTGCTACGCGCTGAATCTGCGCGGCCACCACGGCTCGAAGCCCGTCCGCGACATCGGCCGCGTCCCCTTCCACGACTACCTGGCGGACGCCCGCGGCGTCGCCGCCGCGATCGGTAGCCCGATCCTCGTCGGCCACTCGATGGGCGGCCTGCTCGTCCAGAAGCTCGCCGAGGTCGCCGACCCGCCCGCCGTCGTCCTCCTCACGCCCGCGGCGCCCCGCGGGATCTTCCCGCTCTGCACGCTCGAGCTCCTCCGGCTCTCGCTGAAGCACGCGCACGAGATGCTCCTCTCCCGGGCGATCAGGCCCTCGTTCGAGGAGGCCGAGGCGCTCCTCTTCGGCCGGACCCCGCCGGCCGACCGGCGGGCCGCGTTCGAGCGGCTCGTGCCCGAGTCCGGGCGGATGACGTTCGACATCGCCGTGATGGGCGTGCCGGTGAACGCCGGGCGCGCGCGGAGCCCGATGCTCGTCGTGGCGGGCCGCGAGGACCGCATCACGCCCGCCAAGATGCAGCGGAAGATCGCGCGGAAGTACGGCGCCCAGCTCCGCGTCTACGAGGAGCACGCCCACATGGTCATGCAGGAGCCCGGCTGGGAGGCGATCGCGAGCGACGTGGCCGCGTGGCTCGACAAGGAGGCCCGATGAAAGGTCTGCGCGACAAGTACTGCCTCGTCGGCGTGGGCGAGACGGAGTACTCGCGGGGGTCCAACCGCACGACGCGCGCGCTGGCCGTCGAGGCCGTCCGCGCGGCGATCCTCGACGCGGGCCTCACGGCGAGCGACGTGGACGGGATGCTGGACTATCAGTCGGGCGACTCGACGCTGGCGAACCACGTCGCGCCGGACCTCGGCATCCGCCTGAACTTCTACATGGACGTGATGGGCGGCGGCTCGTCCACGGAGGCGCTGATCGGGCTCGCGATGGGCGCGATCGAGGCCGGCATGTGCAACACGGTCGCGATCTACCGGTCGATGAACGGCTACTCGGAGTTCCGCATCGGGGGCACAGGCGCCCGCGCCGCGCAGCCCGTGCGCGGCCTCGACCTCGCCCAGGTGCCGTTCGGGATGCGGAGCGCGGGCCAGAACTTCGCGCCGACGTTCCTGCGCCACATGTACGAGTACGGCACGACCTCGGAGCAGGTGGCCCACGTGAAGGTCGCGCACAGCAAGCACGCGTCGCAGAACCCCAAGGCTCTCCTCAAGGACCGCGTGACCGTGCAGGATGTCGTCGGCTCCCGCTGGATCGTGAAGCCGCTCCACCTCCTCGACTGCTGCCTCGAGACCGACAACGCGACCTGCCTCATCGTGACCACGGCCGAGCGCGCGCGCGACTGCCGCCAGCGGCCCGTGTCCATCATGGGCGTGGCCGGGCGCGTCTCGAAGCCGCGCCTGGACTTCCACTGGGCCCACGGACCGATCACGCGCGTCGCGGGCTACTACGCCAAGGACATCGTCTTCGGCCAGGCCGGCATCGGCCCCGAGGACGTGGACGTGACAGGCTCGTATGACGCCTTCACGTTCACGACGATGCTCCAGCTCGAGGAGTACGGCTTCTGCAAGAAGGGCGAGGGCGGCCAGTACGTGTCGAGCGGCGTCATCGAGCTCGGCGGCCGGCGCCCCAACAACACCGCGGGCGGCCATCTCTGCGAGGGCTACACCCACGGCATGTCCATGGTGATCGAGAACGTGCGCCAGCTCCGCGGGACCGTGGACGACTACTGCCCGAAGGCCGCCGAGGGCGTGCACACGTACGACTACGCGCCGGGCCGTTGCCGTCAGGTGAAGGACGCCGAGATCGCCATGAACCTCGGCTGGGCCATGCCGCCCCTCGGCAGCGCGTTGATACTGCGCAGGTGAGACGCCGCGCTATGAGGCAGCTCACACCGAGCGAGAAACCAGCCGCCACGGGTCATCGCGGCGGGGCATGGGCGTGGCGCAAGCCCGGGAGGCCCAGCCCGGTGGGCTGGGCCAGGTGCCCTGTTCAATGAGGGTTCTCTGATGCCCCAGCCCGTCCAGTACCGCGGGATGTCGCTGATCGTCCCCGACAACGACACGGAGTGGAAGGAGTTCTACGCGCACGCGCGCGCCCACCGGCTCGTCGTGCGGAAGTGCGCGGCGTGCGGGCTCCTGCGCTACCCGCCGACCCACGCCTGCCCCTGGTGCATGGAGCTCCGCTTCACCTGGCAGGAGCTCTCGGGGCGCGGGACGATCTACTCCTACGAGATCGTTCACCACGCGATCCAGCCCGGCTTCAAGGAGCTCACGCCGTACCCCGTCGTCCTCGTCGAGCTCGACGAGCAGCGCGGCAGGCCGACGCCCGACGAGTCGCTGCGGATCATCGCCAACCTCTTGACGCCCGACCTCAGACCCGAGGCGGAGGAGAAGGTCGCGATCGGCACGCGGGTGCGCGTGGTCTTCCAGGACCTCGCGGACCACATGGCGCTGCCGCAGTTCACCCTGACCGACGAGCCGCCGCAGGGGCGGGTGTGGCGGCTCCCGTGAAGTTCGGCCTCGGGCTCTCGGTCCAGCACCTCCCGGACGAGTCGCAGGCGGCGCGGTTCCAGGAGCACGTCGAGCAGGTCCGGCTGGCGTGCGCGGTCGGCTTCGCCTCCGTGTGGGCGAGCCAGCACTATCTCTCCGCCCCGTTCACCTACTTCCAGCCGATCCCGACGCTCGGGCGGATCGCCGCCGACGCCCCCGGCATGACGCTCGGCACGGGGTGTCTCCTCCTCCCGCTTCACCACCCGGTCGAGGTCGCCGAGCAGATCGCCACGCTCGACGTGATCACGGGCGGGCGCTTCGTCTTCGGCGTCGGCCTCGGCTACCGGGACGTGGAGAACGAGGCGATGGGCCAGGACCCGAAGGCCCGGGTCGCGCGCCTCGTCGAGGGTCTCCAGGTGATCGAGCAGTTGTGGAACGGCGAGCCGGTGAGCTACGAGGGCCAGCACTTCCGCCTCCGCGACGTGCGGATCTCGCTGCGTCCGCTCCAGCGCCCCCGCCCGCCCGTCTGGCTCGCGGCCAACGCCGACGCGGGCGTCAGGCGCGCGGCGCGCCTCGGCGACGCCTGGCTGATGAACCCGCACGCGACGCTCCCGACCCTCGAGCGCCAGCAGGCGCTCTTCAGGGCGACGCGTCGGGAGCTCGGGCGCCCGCCCGCGCTCGAGACGCCGCTGATCAAGGAGTGCTACGTCGCGCCGGCGTCGTCCACGGCGTTCGCGGAGGCCGCCCCGTTCCTGGACGCGAAGTACCGCGCGTACCGGCGCTGGGAGCAGGACAAGGCGCTGCCCGCCGGCGAGAGCTTCGCGGGGAGCTTCGACGAGCTGGCACGCGAGCGTTTCGTCATCGGCGACCCGGCGCGCGTCGTGGAGGAGATCGCCCGCTATCGCGAGCGGCTCGGCGTGACGGCGATGATCTTCAGGCTCCAGTGGCCCGGCATGGAGCAGGCCAAGGTGCTCCGCTCGCTCCGCCTGCTGGGCGAGCAGGTCCTGCCGAAGCTCGCCTAGGGCCGCGCGGCCGGGCTCAGCGGCCCTGCGCGGCGGCGTCGATGACCGCGCGCGGGATGATCAGGCGCGCCGCCATCACCGGTCGCGGCGACGTGCCGATCCGCAGCTCGCCGACGATCGAGAGCAGCATGTACGCCTCGCGGCGGTCCATCCCCGTGCGGCCGACGAACCACTCGACGGCGCCGCGCGCCACGTCCTCCGTCGCCAGCTCGACGGTCGGACCGAAGCCGAGGACCTGGACCGTGTCATCCACCTCGAGGATCGGGCGGTCGAGCCGCCGCCCCTTCTCGAGGGCCACGCGCGCGCGCACGGTGGCGTCGCACTCGACGCCGGTGCCGGTGATGATCCCGTCGCTGATCGCGGCGTGCGGGTCGGCCAGGAAGAGGAGCGCGCCGGGCACCATCACCGGCAGGTGGACGCGGCACCCCGCGCGGACGTCCTTCTGGTCGAAGTCGCCGCCGTAGGGCCCGGCGTAGGCGGGCTTATAGCCCTCCGTCGGCATCGTCGACACCGTGCCGAGGTTCGGATTGAGCGGGATCCCGATGCGCCCGCCGAACCACGCCTTGCCGTCCTTGACGGGGCACGCGAGCGCCCACGGCTCGCCGAACTCCTTCCGGAGCACGCCGAAGTCGCGCAGGATGGCGGTCTTGCCCTCGCCGTGCGGGCTGATCTCGAGCAGGTCGACGACGATGACGTCACCCGGCTGGGCGCCGCGGATCTTCACGGGGCCGGCGATCGGCGCCAGCGGATGGCCGTCGCACGCCGGGGTGAACGGCGTCGGCACGGTGCGGACGTCCTTCACGTCGGCGAACGCGCCGCGCACCTCCAGGGTGAATTCCTCACCCGGCGCCACCTCGAAGGCGGGCGGCGTCGCCGGGTTGACGTCGAACAGGTACCACTGCTTCTCGGTGGTCTTCACCGCGTGAGCCTCCTCAGGATCTCGTCGAACGCCTTGTCGGCCAGCGCCCGGACCTCATCGCGCGTCAGGGGCTGGATGGGATGGGCGACGACGACCGTCTGATAGTCCGCAGCGCCGAGCGCGCCGGCCTGGGCGCGCGCCGCCCGGACGAACTCGGTCGAGATCACCGTCGCCGTCGGGATGCCATGGTCCTCGAAGAACACGCCGTCGTGCACACTGCACGTTGTGCACGACCCTCAGTCGGCGAGCGCCTCGATCAGGACGTCGGTGGCGCCGACGATCTCGCGCCGGAGCTCATCCGGGGCGGGCCGGGCGAAGGTCGGTTTGCGTCTCCTGACGATCGCCTTCGGCCGGGCGCGTTCGCGCAGGAGCTCCTCGATCCGGTCGAGGAGATGGTCGCCCTTGGCCTTCGAGATGTCGAGCAGGGTGACGGTCTTGCCGTCGAGGCTCGACGGGCGGGGCGCGGTCTTCCGCGGCACCGCGACGGAGTCGGTCGGGTCCAGGTAGTCGCTCATGGGGTGTCCTCCAATGACGCCGGGCGAATTTGCCGAAATACGAGCGCCGAGCCCTTCGAGAAGGTCCAGCCGGGCACGATCGCCGAGAACCGCCCGGCCGTTCCCCCCGCCACCAGGATCTTGATGTTCTCCGGTGCGCGGAACTTCGGGACGAGCGTGTCGTCGTGCGCGGGGTCCTTGAACTTCCTGAGGACGTGCTCGGGGAGCCCGTCGCCACCGTCCCGGCCCGGCAGGAGCTCGCGGACCGGGCGGCGGAGGCGCTCCCAGAGCCAGCGCCGCACGTCGGCCTTCGTCCACCGAGCGTCGCCGACGAGCGCCGCGTGCTCGGGCGAGAGGACGAGCAGCGTGTCCCCCCAGTGCGTCATCTTGTGGTGCTCGATCACGGCCATGCTCGCCGCGATCGTCGCCAGCAGGTCCTCCGGCGCGCGTGAGCGCTGATCGTAGACAGAGAGGGGCGCGTCGGCCGCGAGCACCGCGACCGTCGAGTCCGCCCGGGCGAAGCCGTGCTCCACGGCGAGCGAGTCCCAGGGGCTCGCCTCCTCGTGCTCGCCGATGCAGTAGGTGTAGCGGCCGGGGTGGGCGAGCGTGGACATGCTGACGACGCCGGGGATCGCGCCGCCGACGTTGACGCAGACGAGGCGCAGCGCGCGGCCGATCGTCGCGTTGGCGCGCCAGCCGGAGCCGAAGACGCCGGCGCCGCAGTTGAGCTCGAGCCTCGCGCGGACGGGTCCGTTCACGACCACGAGCGGCGCCGGTGCGTTGGTCGTGGCCGAGACGCCGTGCAGGTCGAAGGCCTCGTCGCACACGGCCTCGACGGCGGCGACGACCACGGGGAGATATTCCGGACGGCAGCCGGCCATCACCGCGTTGACCGCGATCTTCTCGACCGTCGCGCGCCCGTAGTTCGGCGGGACGCGCGCGACCAGCTCGCCCGCGTCCCGTCCCGTCGCCGCGACCGCGCGGGAGACGCGCTCGCGCGTCGGCGGCACGACGGGGAGCCCGTCCGTCACGCCGCGCGCGTAGAGCTCCTCGATCGCGTCGGCCGTCAGCTCGGGGTCGGCGAGCGACATGGGAGAGAGGCTAGCACACTCCGGACGACCCGCGATCGCGCACGAATCCCCCGCGGATCGATGCGCATCGGTAGAATGGACGGAGCGTTCGCCCATCCGCTGGCCGTGGTCGCGTGACTCGGGCACATTACCCGGAAGGAGCTCGTCGATGAAGACCCTGCTGTGGATCCTCGGGGCGGCCTGGCTCGGGCTGGCGGCCTGCAGCCGGCCCGAGGCCGTGTCGACCCCGAAGCCGCCGGCGGTGAGCGTGGCCGCCGTGGCGCAGCGCCCGGTGCCGGTCTACGGCCAGTACGTGGGCCAGACGGAGGCGGTCAAGACCGTCGAGGTCCGGGCGCGCGTCGAGGGCTTCATCGACCGGCAGGCGGCGCCCGACGGCGCCGACGTCAGGGCGGGCGACCTCCTCTTCGTGATCGACCCGCGACCGTTCGAGGCCTCCCTTCGGCAGGCGCAGGCCAACGTCGCGCGCGACAGCGCGCAGCTCCGTCAGACGGAAGCGGCGCTGGACCAGCGCGAGGCCGACGTGCAGCAGGCGCAGGCCAACCTGGAGCGTGACCTCGCGCAGCTCGAGAACGCGCGCACACAAGAGCGGCGCTACCGCACGCTCCTCCAGCAAGAGCTGGTCGCCGGCGAGCAGTACGACCAGCTCCGCACGAACATGACCGCGCTGGCGGCCACGGTGCAGGCCGACCGCGCCGCCTTCGAGAACGCGAAGGCCGCGCTCGCCGCGGCGCGGGCGACGATCGAGAACGCCCGGGCCGTCATCAGCGCGGGCGAGGCCGCGGTCGACAGCGCCCGGCTCCAGCTCGGCTACACCACCATCCGGTCACCGCTCGACGGGCGCATGGGGCGGGCCGAGGTCCGCGTCGGCAGCCTCGTCGGCAAGGGGGACGCCACGCTGCTCGCGACGGTGTCCACGCTGGATCCCATGTACGTCAGCTTCAGCGTGAGCGAGCGTGAGGCGCTCCAGGTGTGGCGCCGCCGCCAGGCGGAGCTGCAGGCGCGACCCGGCGCCTCGGGCATCACCATCACGCTGCCGGACGACAGCGCGTACGCTCACCCGGGGCGGCTCGACTTCGTCGATCGCGCGGTGGACCCGCGGACCGGGACGCTCGCGCTGCGGGCCGCGTTCCCGAACCCGGAGCGGCTGCTTCGCCCGGGGCAGTACGTGCGCCTTCGCGTCCTCCTCGAGGAGCGGGCCGGCGCGCTCGTCGTCCCCCAGGCGGCGGTCCAGGAGAGCCAGGGCTCCGCGTCCGTGTTCGTGGTGGGACCGGACAAGACGGTGCAGGCACGCACGGTACGGATGGGGCCGCGCGTCGAGACGCTGTGGGTCGTCGAGGAGGGCGTCGAGCCCGGCGAGCATGTCGTGATCAAGGGGCTGCAGCAGGTGCGGGCCGGGATGCGGGTGGAGCCGAGTCTCGAGCCGGTCCCGCCGGCGCCGGCGGGAAGCTGAGCGGGATGTTCGTCAACTTCTTCATCGACCGGCCCATCTTCGCCTCCGTGCTGGCCATCGTCATCGTCGTGGCCGGCGCGGTGGCGATCCCGTTCCTGCCGATCGCGATGTTCCCCCAGATCACCCCGCCGCAAGTCGTCGTCCAGGCCACCTACCCAGGCGCGAGCGCCGAGGTCGTCGAGCAGACGGTGACGACACCGATCGAGCAGCAGGTCAACGGCGTCGAGAACATGATCTACATGTCCTCCCGCAGCGGGAGCGACGGCACGATGACCCTCAACGTGACGTTCAAGGTCGGGACCGACCTCGACATCGCCGCGGTGAACGTGCAGAACCGGGTCGCCGTCGCCCAGGCCAAGCTCCCCCAGGACGTGGTCCGGCAGGGACTCAGCATCACCAAGCAGTCTCCCGACCTCGTCGAGATCGTGGCCCTCACCTCGCCCGACGGGAGCCGCGACGAGCTCTACCTGAGCAACTACGCCACGCTCCAGGTGGTCGACGTGCTGGCGCGGGTGCCGGGCGTCGGGCAGGTGACCGTGTTCAACGGCCGTGATTACGGGATGCGCCTGTGGCTGAATCCCGACACGCTGGCCGGCCTCGGCCTCACCGCGGGCGACGTGGCCGCCGCGGTGCGCGAGCAGAATCTCCAGGCCGCGGCGGGACAGATCGGGCAGCCCCCGGCACCCCGCGGCCAGCAGTTCCAGTACACCGTCACCACGCGCGGGCGGCTGTCGACGGCCGCCGAGTTCGAGGACATCATCCTCCGCACCCGGTCCGACGGGTCGGTCCTCCGGGTCCGCGATGTCGGCCGCGTCGAGCTGGGCTCGCAGAGCTACGGGTCGTTCGGTCGGGTCGGCGGGACGCCGGCCGCGCTCGTCGGCGTCTTCCAGCTCCCGAACGCCAACGCCCTCGACGTCTCGCGCGGCGTCCAGGCGGCCGTGGCCCGGCTTGCCCCGAGCTTCCCGAGCGGCGTCACCCACTCGCGTCCCTACAACACCACGGAGTTCGTGCGGGTGTCGATCGAGGAGGTCGTCCAGACGCTCCTCATCGCCATCGGGCTCGTGATCCTCACCGTCTTCGTCTTCCTCCAGGACTGGCGCACGACGCTGATCCCGACCCTGACCATCCCGGTCTCGCTCGTGGGGACGTTCGCGGTCATCAGCGCCTTCGGGTTCTCGATCAACACGCTCACCCTCTTCGGCCTCGTCCTCGCGATCGGCATCGTCGTGGACGACGCCATCGTGGTGGTGGAGAACACCCAGCGCCACCTCGACGAGGGCAACGTCGACCCTCGAGAGGCCGCCCGCCAGGCGATGGTCGAGGTGACGGGCCCCGTCATCGCCACCGCGCTCGTGCTGATGGCCGTGTTCATCCCGATCGCGTTCCTGCCCGGCATCACGGGCGAGCTCTACCGCCAGTTCGCGCTGACGATCGCCGTGTCGGTCGCGCTCTCCGCGCTTAACGCGATGACGCTGACGCCGGCCCTCTGCGCCCTGCTCCTGCGCTCGACGGTCGGGACCCGCCAGCGCTTCCTGGCGCGGGCCTGGAACGCGTCCTTCGCGCGGCTCACGAACGGCTACGACTGGACCGTCCGGCACATCGTCCGGCGCGCCGCGCTGGCCCTGGTCGTGCTCCTCGTCCTGAGCGGCGCCGCCTACGCGTTGCTGCGCGCCGTGCCCACGGGCTTCGCGCCCACCGAGGACCAGGGCTACCTGCTGGTCGCCGTCCAGCTCCCGGACGCGGCGTCGCTCGAGCGGACCGACGCGGTCGTCCGCCAGATCGAGAAGATGCTGCTCGAGACCGAGGGCGTCGAGACCGTGGTGGCGATCGGGGGGCGCAGCTTCATCTCCGGCGTCAACGGCCCGAACGTCGCCTCCCTCTTCCCGCGGCTGTCGCCCTGGTCGAAACGGAAGCGGGCCGACCTCCAGGCCGACGCGATCCTGGCGCGCCTGCGCGCCCGGCTCGGTGAGATCCGGGAGGCCGTGGTCGTGGCCTTCCCGCCGCCGCCGATCCGTGGCATCAGCTCCGGCGGCGGCTTCCAGTTCGAGCTCCAGAGCGTCGGCGGCGGCTCGCTCGCAGACCTCGACGCGGTCGCGCGCCAGATGATGGACGGGGCCCGCCAGCGGCGCGAGCTCGCCACGACGTACACGGCGTTCCGGCCGGGGGTGCCGCAGCTCGACGCCCAGGTCGATCGCGCCAAGAGCAAGGCGCTCGGCGTGCCGGTCTCCGACGTGTTCGAGAGCCTCCAGATCTTCCTCGGCTCGCTCTACGTCAACGACTTCAACTCGTTCGGCCGCGTCTGGCGGGTCCAGCTCCAGGCCGAGCCGAGCTACCGCGCGACCCCGAGCGACATCGCGCGCCTTCATGTCAGGAGCCAGCCCGGCCCGAATGGCCAGGCCGCTCGTATGGTGCCTCTCAGCACCCTCGTCACCGTGAAGCCGGTCACCGGCCCCGACACGATCTCGCACTACAACCTCTATCGCTCGGCCGAGATCGCGGGCGACACCGCGCCCGGGGCCAGCTCCGGCCAGGCCATCGCCGCCATGCAAGACCTGGCGCGACGCTTCTTGCCCCCGGGCATGGCCTACGAGTGGACGGGCCTGGCCTTCCAGGAGATCGAGTCGGGAAGCTCGGCGCCGTTCGTGTTCGCCCTGTCGGCGCTGTTCGTCTTCCTCGTGCTGGCCGCCCAGTACGAGAGCTGGCTGGTTCCACTGGCCGTGATCCTGGCGGTGCCCCTCGGCGTCCTCGGTGCCCTGGGCGCGCTCGCGCTCCGCGGGCTCGCCAACGACGTGTACGCTCAGATCGGGCTCGCGCTCCTCATCGGCCTCGCGAGCAAGAACGCCATCCTCCTCGTTCCCGCTGGTCGTCGCCACGGGGGCGGGCGCGGCGAGCCGGCATTCGATCGGCACGACGGTCGTCGGCGGCATGCTCGCCGTGACCGTGCTCGGCGTGCTCCTCGTCCCGGCGTTCTATGTCGCGGTGGAGCGGCTCGCGGAGTGGCGCGGGCCGCGGCGAGGCTAGGCGCTCCCCCCGACGTTCACTACGCCAGCGTGTGCCGCACCATCTTCGACTCGACCATGTAGATGACCATCTCGGCGATGTTCGTCGCGTGGTCGGCGGTCCGCTCGAGGAAGCGCGAGATCAGGATGAGCCGGATCGCCCGCGGGATCGTCTTCGGGTCCTCCATCATGAACGTCAGGAGCTCGCGGAAGATCTGCTCCTTCAGGCCGTCCACCTCGGCGTCCTCGCCGCAGACCTTCCGCGCCAGCTCCGTGTCGCGGCTCACGAACGCGTCGAGGCTCTCCTTGACCATCCGCTGAGCCTTCTCCGCCATCCGGGGGAGGTCCACGTAGGGCTTGAGCTGCGGCTCCCGGTTCAGCTCGAGCGCGCGTTGCGCGATGTTCACCGCCTGGTCGCCGATGCGCTCGAGGTCGGTGACGATCTTCAGCGTCGTGGTGATGAACCGGAGGTCGATCGCCGTCGGCTGGTGGAGCGCGAGCAGCTCGACGCACTTCTCGTCGATCTCCACGTCCCAGGCGTTCACCTGCCGGTCGCGCTCGATGACCTCCTGCGCCAGCTGGCCGTCGCGGTCGATGAGCGCGCGCATGACGCGCCGGATCTGGTCCTCGACCAGCCCGCCCATCGCGAGCAGGGTCTGCTTGAGCGCGTCGAGCTCCTCGTGGAAATGCCGTGACATGGCGCCTCCGATCCTAGATTTCGCTCGCCTCGGACGGCGGGGCCCCAGCCCCGCGACGTCCTGCGACTCGCCCTGCTATTTCGCTCGCCTCGGACGGCGGGGCCCCAGCCCCGCGACGTCCTGCGACTCGCCCTGCTACCCGAACCGGCCGGTGATGTAGTCCTCGGTCCGCTTGTCGCGCGGGTTCGTGAAGAGCGCGCGCGTTACGCCGAACTCGACCAGCTCGCCCAGGAGCATGAAGCCCGTGGAGTCGGACACGCGGGCCGCCTGCTGCATGTTGTGGGTCACGATGACGATCGTGTAGCTGTTCTTCAGCTCGAGCATCAGCTCCTCGATCTTCGCCGTGGCGATGGGATCCAGGGCCGAGCACGGCTCGTCCATCAGGAGCACGTCCGGCTCGACCGCGATCGCGCGCGCGATGCAGAGCCGCTGCTGCTGCCCGCCCGAGAGCCCGAGCGCGCTCTCGCCGAGGCGGTCCTGGACCTCGTCCCAGAGCGCGGCGGCCCTGAGGCTGCGCTCGACGGTCCCCTCGAGATCGGCGCGACTCGCCACACCCAGGATGCGCGGGCCGTACGCCACGTTCTCGAAGATGGACTTGGGGAACGGGTTCGATTTCTGGAAGACCATGCCCACGCGCTTGCGCAGCTCGGTCACGTCGAGCGCCGGATCCCCGATGTCCGTGCCGCCGATCCGGATGGCGCCGACGGTCCGCACGCCGTCCACGAGATCGTTCATCCGGTTCAGGCACCGGAGCAGCGTCGTCTTGCCGCAGCCCGACGGACCGATGTAGGCCGTCACGCGGTGCTTCGGCACCGACATCGAGATGTCCTTGAGCGCGAGCTTCGCGCCGTACCAGAGGGAGACGTGGTCGATCTCGACCATCGGCGCCTCCATGATATCAGCCGCCCCTGTTCGTGGATCGAGGCTCGCGGTGACCCGCACGTGCGACGACATGGGCCCCTCCTAGAGCGCCGGGACCGCGTACGTCCGGCGCAGCCGGTGGCGCAAGCCGATGGCGAAGAGGTTCATGAGAACGACGATCAGGAGCAGGAGCAGGGTCGTGATGAACACCATCGGGCGCGCGGCGTCCACGTTGGGGGACTGGAAGCCGACGTCGTAGATGTGGAACCCGAGGTGCATGAACTTGCGGTCGAGGTGCACGAAGGGCCAGAAGCCGTCGAGAGGCAGCGAGGGCGCGAGCTTCACCACGCCCGTGATCATCAGCGGCGCGACCTCGCCGGCCGCTCGGGCCATGGCCAGGATCAGCCCGGTCAGGATCGACGGCATCACCGCGGGCAGCACCACGCGCAGGGTGGTCTCGAGCTTCGTGGCGCCGAGCGCCAGGGAGCCCTCCCGCATGCCGCGCGGGATCGACGCCAGCCCTTCCTCGGTGGCGACGATCACGACGGGCACGGTCAGGAGCGCGAGCGTGAGCGAGGCCCAGAGGATGCCGCCCGTGCCGTAGGTCGGCGTCGGCAGCGCTTCGGCGTAGAAGAACCGGTCGATGGTCCCGCCGACGACGTAGATGAAGAACCCGACGCCGAACACGCCGAAGACGATCGACGGTACCCCCGCCAGGTTGTTCACGGCGATGCGCACGGCGCTGACGAAGGTTCCCTGCACCGCGTACTCGCGCAGGTAGAAGGCGGCCAGCACCCCGAGCGGCGCGACGATGACGGACATGATCATGACCATCATGACCGTGCCGAAGATGGCCGGGAACACGCCGCCCTCGGTGTTCGACTCGCGCGGGTCGTCGGACACGAACCCCCACACGTGGGCGAGATAGTAGGCGCCCTTGCCGAACACGCCCAGGGTGTTCGGCGCGTCGATGCGCAGCACCTGGAGGAGCGGCAGGTTCTTCTCCTTCCCGTCGTCCGCCTGGACCACCACGCTGGCCGTCTGCCCCTGGCGGATCTGGGCGAGGCTCGCCTCGCGCTCCTTGTACCGGGCCTGGAGCCGTCCGAGCTCCTGCTGGAGCGCGTCCACCTCGGCGCCCCGCGTGACCCCCTGGAGCTCGAGCCGTTTGAGGCCCAGGCGGATCTTCTCCTGGGCGTGGTTGATCGCGCCGATCTCGCCCTTCTCCAGCCGCTTGATGTCGCGGCGCGCGTCGGCAGCGCTCGGCAGCCGCCGCCGCACCTCGGCGAGGCCGGCCACGGGCCCACTGGCCAGGACCCGGCCGCCCTCGCGGACCTCCTTGATGGACCCGATCAGGAGCCCCCATTCGGTCCGCTCGACGACGACCACGTCGGCCGGATAGTCGCGCCGGGCAATCTTGGCCTCGTCCACCCACTGGAAATCGGCGCCGTAGAGGTCGCGGTTGGCGACCTTCAGCTTGATCCGATACTGCCCGGGCTCGGCAGGCACCGGCTCGCGGTCGACCAGCTGACCCGTCAGCGTCTTGCCGTCGCGGAGCGTGAGCCGGGCGACGTTCGTCGGCCAGAAGAACCCGAGCGCGTTTCCCACGATGAGGGCGACCAGGCCGCCCACGAGGAGCAGCGAGAGCGCGAGCGCCCCCCCCGTGAGCCAGATGAAGGGCTCGCCGCCGCGCCAGAGCTGGCTCGCCTTGCCGCTCACAGGTACCGGAACTTCGTCCTGAGCCGGAGGCGGACCAGCTCGGCCACCGTGTTCACCGCGAAGGTCAGGCAGAACAGGAGGAACGCCGCCAGGAACAGGACGCGGAAGAGCGTGCCGCCCTCCGGGGCCTCGGGCAGCTCCACCGCGATGTTCGCCGAGAGGGCGCGGAAGCCGTTGAAGATCGACCAGTCCATCACCGGCGTGTTCCCGGTCGCCATCAGCACGATCATCGTCTCGCCCACCGCGCGGCCGAAGCCGATCATGACGGCCGAGAAGATGCCGGCGCTCGCCGTCGGGAGCACGATCCGGACCGCCGTCTGCCAGCGGGTCGCCCCCAGGGCGAGCGAGCCCGCCCGGAGGTGCTGCGGCACGTTCGCCAGCGAGTCCTCGGCGATCGTGAAGATGATCGGGATCACGGCGACGCCCATGGCGATGCCGACCACGAGCGAGTTGCGCTGGTCGTACGTGGGCCCGAGCGCCGAGAGCAGCCAGCCGCGGTAGTTGCCGTCCATCAACACCCGCTCGACGAGTCCGCCGGCGGCGAACGACATCCAGACACCGACGACCGCGATCGGCACCAGCAGCGCCATCTCCGTGCCCGGCCGGAAGCGTGCGCGGAACGCCCGCGGCGCGGTCCGCCAGAGGACGAGCGTGACGAGGATGCAGCCGGGCACGACCAGCGCCGTCAGAAAGATGCCGGGCACGACACGCTCGACCATCGGCGCGAGCCAGAGGCCCGCCAGGAACCCGAGGACGACGCTCGGAAGCGCGGCCATGATCTCGACGACCGGCTTCACGTAGGCCCTGAGGCTCGGATGCATGAACTCGCTGACGTACAGGGCGGCGAGGAGCGCCATCGGCACGGCGAACAGGAGGGCGTAGCAGGTCCCCTTGAGCGTCCCGTAGATCAGCGGCGTCAGGCTCAGCTTCGCCTCGAAGTCGTCGGTCCCGCCCGTCGACTGCCAGACGTAGGCGGGCTCGGCATAGCCCTCGTACCAGACCTTTCCGAAGAGCGTCCCGAGAGTCACCTCCGGGTGCGGGTTGTCGACGTGCCACTGCAGGAGCCGCCCGGCGTCGTCGGCGACCATCACGCCGTCCGACTTGGGCGCGAACACCGCGGCCCGGAGCGGCGCGCCGGTCGCCGCCGTCATGGACAGGAGGGTCTTGCCCGACGTGCCGTAGTGGAGGCGGACCTCGCCGGCGGCGTCCGCGGTGACGAACCCCTTGTCACGCTTGGAGGCGTTGATCGCGACGACCTGCGCCTCGTGGGCCTGGAACTCGTGGATCCGGGTGAGCCGCCGCTCGCCGCCGGTCGGGGACGGCACCACCTGCCACGTCGAGACGTGGCCCTTCCCGCCGCCCACGACGAGCGTCCGGTCGCCGATGAGGAATCCGAGCGCGGTGACGGGCACGCCCGGCGTGACGTCCACCAGCTCCGCGCGCGTCGGACTGTTGCGGTCACGCAGGCTGTAGCGGACGACCTGGCCGCGCGACGTCCCGACGAAGAGGTCCTCGGCCCGGCTGTCGAGCCGCAGCGCGGAGACCTCGCCCTCGAGCGGGACCGGCAGCGCCAGCGTCGACTCCTCTTTGGTGCCGGGGCCCACCAGCGCCTTCTTCTCGACCACGCTCCGGACGATCAGGTCCTTGGGGCCGACCTGGGCGACCGTGACGGGCCCGGACTCGGTCAAGGCCACTGCCAGCCGCCGGAGCGGCCGACGCTTCGCGGGGTCGAGCGCTGAGGCCTCGCCGAACTCGGGTCGAGGCGTCACCGTGCGCTTGCCGCCCTCGAAGGTCACGTCGAACTTCACGTCGAGCGCGATGGTCCGCCCGTCGGACGTGCCGATCGCGTATCGTCCCTTGTCGACGGACACGACCGTGGTCACCCGGGCGCCCCCGAGCGAGGGAATCCTCACCGGTGGCAGCGATCGGTCGCCTTTGAGCGCGACGAACTCGAGCGCGCCGTCGGCACCGACCGCGTAGGCGACCTCGCGGTACTCGTCCAGGCCGATCGCGTCTCCGAAGGCCGGCGCCGTCGCGGTCCGGTGGGAGGAAGCCAGCCGGGCGGTCGGCTTCTTGAAGAGGGGGTAGACCTCGGCGGCGATGACGAAGAGGATCGCCAGGACCGAGGCGATGACGATGATGCCGCCCAGCACGACGACCCGGGAGGAGAGGCGGTCCAGGAGGATTCGGCGGGACGTGCGGGCCCGGCTGACCGGTGGAGCATCCTTCAGGGTCTGGACGTTGATGGCCACCCCTACTCGATCTTGTTGAGCTCTTCTTTGGCGATCGACGCCGGGATCGGGAAGTAGCCGTCCTTGATGACGCCCTCCTGGCCGTCCTTCGATAGGATCAGCTTCACGAACTCGCGGGTCAGCGGGTCGAGCGGCTTGCCCGGCGCTCTGTTGACGTACACGAAGAGGAAGCGCGACAGCGGGTAGGTCCCGGCGTAGGCGTTGTCCGGGTCCGCTTCGTGGCACTTGCCGCCTTCCTTCTCGGCGAGCGGCACCGCCCGCACGCCTGCGGTCGCGTAGCCGATGCCGCTATAGCCGATCGCGTACCGGTCCACGGTGACGCCCTGGACCACGGACGCCGAGCCCGGCTGCTCCTTGACCTCGTCCTTGTAGTCTCCGTTCTTCAGCGCGTGCTCCTTGAAGAAGCCGTAGGTTCCCGAGGCCGAGTTGCGGCCGTAGAGGCCGAGCGGCCGCGCGGCCCACTCGCCGGTCAGCCCGAGCTGGCCCCAGGTCTTGACGTCCTCCTTGTGGCCGGCGCGCCGCGACTTCGAGAAGAAGGCGTCCACCTGAGCGAGCGTCAGGCACTTGATGGGGTTGTCCTTATTGACGAAGACCGCGAGGGCGTCCACGGCCGTGCGGATCTGAGTCGGCTTGTAGCCGTACTTCTTCTCGAAGGCGTCCACCTCGGTGCCCTTCATCGCCCGGGACATGGGCCCGAGCTGGGCCGTGCCGGCGATGAGCGCCGGCGGCGCCGTCGAGGACCCCTTGCCCTCGATCTGGATCTTGGCATTCGGGTAGAACTTGTTGAACGTCTCGGCCCAGAGGGTCATGAGGTTGTTGAGCGTGTCCGAGCCGATGCTATTGATGTTGCCGCTCACGGCGCTCACGGCCTGGTACGGCACGAGCGCCGGGTCGAGCCTGGGCGGGCCCGCGGCGAACGCCCCGGCTCCCGCGGCTACCACGGCCAGGGCTAGCACGGTTGCACATGTCTTCTTCATCAGCCCCTGTCCTCCCCTGAGTACGTGTGGATAGTCGCTCGTTCGTGTTGCGACGACATAAACAGCGTGTTACGAATCAGTTACGATTCGGCCTCTCGGAAGCGGTAGCCGACCCCTCGGACCGTTTCGATACCCGGCTCCTCGACCTTCGCCGCCGCGAACTTGGCGCGCAGGCGCGCCACGTGGACGTCCACGGTCCGCGGCTCGACGAAGCCGTCGCGCCCCCAGACGATGTCCAGCAGCTCCTCGCGCCCGAACACCCGTCCGGGCGTCGCCACGAGGGTCGCCAGCAGCTCGAACTCCTTGGGCGTGAGCTCGACCGCGCGCCCCTTCATCCGTACCTCGAACCGGTCACGATCGATCTCGAGATCGCCGGCCTGGAGGTGCCGCTTTTTCTCCTTCGCGTCGGCCAGCCCGCGCCGCCGGAGCACCGCACGGATCCTGGCGAGGAGCTCGCGGGGCGAGAAGGGCTTGGTGACGTAGTCGTCGGCGCCAAGCTCGAAGCCGAGGACCTTGTCCCCCTCGTCCACCCGCCCGCTCACCATGATCACGGGGATGCTGGCAAGGTCGGCATCCTGCTTGAGCCGCCGGCAGACCTCCCACCCGTTGAGCTGGGGCACCATGATGTCGAGGAGGATCACGTCCGGACGATGCTCGCGTGCGAGCCTGAGGGCCTCCGCGCCGTTGCCGGACACGAGGACGTCGTAGCCTTCCTTGACGAGGTTGTAGCGGATCAGCTCGGCGACGTCCTGCTCGTCCTCGAGCAGGAGCACCTTCCCGAGGCGCTCGGGGGCCGATCCACCCGCGGTCTCACGACCGCGGCGCCGGCCGGCGGTCATCGGTTCGACCTCTCGCGCGGCACCCATCGCGACCGAGTGTCGGCCGGCGACGTTACGCGACGATGACGGGCGGGTAAATCCTGGGTGAATGGCTCACGGCCCGGAGGCAAGCCAGACGCGGAGCTTGGCGGCGATCTGGTCTCTCACCCGCCGGAAGGTCTGCAGGCGGTCGTCGTCCGTGCCAGGCGCGCGACGGGTCGTCGAAACTCCAGTGGATCCGCGTCGTTCGCGCCGGGAACACGGGGCACCGTTCGTTGGCGCTGTCGCACACCGTGATGACGTAGTCCCACGGCTGGCCGAGGAACTGGTCGAGGGTCTTGGAGGCGTACGCCCCGATGTCGATGCCCACCTCGGCCATGGCGCGGACCGCCAGCGGGTGCACGCGCGTCGCCTTCGTTCCGGCGCTCGCAACCTCGAGCCGGTCGCCGGCGAGGGCGCGCAGGAACCCCTCCGCCATCTGGCTCCGCGCGGAGTTGTGCGTGCAGAGGACGAGGACACGCGGAGGCGGCGCGTCGGGGCCAGGATCTCCGTCGAAACGTGATCGGCTCGTCATCGGTCTGACGTACGCCGATCGTAGCGTACCGGGCGAGGCCCGACCGCCGAGACCTGGTGACGATTGCCTGAGGAGGTCATCCGATGAGCTCGCTGGCGCTGATCGCGCACGACAACAAGAAGGTCGACCTGCTGGCCTGGGCGACCTTCAATCGCGAGATGCTGAACCGATTCGAGCTGATCGCCACGCGCCACACGGCCCGACTGCTCGAGCGGAAGGTCGGTCTGGCCGTCCAGGAGCTGCTGAGTGGTCCTGAAGGCGGCGACGCCCAGATCGCGGCCCTGACCGCCGTCCGGGCCGTGGACGGCGTCTTCTTCTTCGTCGACCCGCTGAGCGCGCAGGCGCACGACCCGGACATCCGCGCCCTCATGCGCGTGTGCAACGTGCACAACGTGCCGCTGGCGACGAACGTGGCGACGGCGGATCTCGTCATCACCGGCCTCACCGCGCGGGCGACGGCCGCGCGCGACGAGGTCGTCGTCGACGGCCGCACGGCGTCGAGCTTTCAGTAGGCCGCCGACGGCGGGCTCGCCGGCAGGGTGAAGCGCACGGTCGTCCCCTGCCCCGGCGCGCTGTCGATCCGGAGCTCGCCGCCGTGGGCCAGCACGAGGTGCTTGACGATCGCCAGCCCGAGCCCGGTGCCGCCGAGCTCGCGCGAGCGGGCCCGGTCGACGCGGTAGAACCGCTCGGTGATCCGCGGGAGGTCCCCCGGGGGGATGCCCACACCGGTGTCGCTCACCGCGATCTCGACGAGGCCGCCGGCGCCACCGCTCGCCCGCACCGTCACGCGTCCGCCTTCGGGCGTGTACTTCACCGCGTTGTCGACGAGGTTGATGAGGATCTGGGCCAGCCGGTCGCGGTCGGCGCGCGCGAGCGGCAGCCCCGACGGCAGGTCGGTGGCAAGCGCCACGCGCCCGGCGTCGGCCTTCGGGCCGATGATCGCCAGCACCGACTCCACGACCTCCCCGAGGCGCACCGCCTCGAGCGCGAGCGACACCTTGCCCAGCTCGATGTTAGAGAGATCGGTGAGGTCGTTCAGGAGGCGTCCGAGTCGCTCGGTGTGGCGGAAGACGATCTCGAGGAACCGCCGGGCGTTCGCCCGCTCCTCGAGCGCGCCGCCCAGCAGCGTCTCCAGATAGCCGTGGATCGCCGTCAGCGGCGTGCGGAGCTCATGCGAGACGTTGGCGACGAACTCGGTGCGGACCTGCTCGAGCCGCCGGAGCTCGCTGACGTCGTGGAGCACCATGACGACGCCGGTCTCGTCGGGGGCGAGCCGGAGCGGGACGGCGTTCACCTGCAGCCGCCGCTCGACCGGGCTCGAGAGCCTGAGCTCGTGACGCGACACGGTGCGCTCGGCCGCGGCGCGGCTCTCGTGGAGCACCTGGTGGAGGTCCGCGTTGCGGATGACCTCGAGGAAGGGCTTGCGCTCGCCGCGCGTGGCGTCGAGGCCGAACATCGCGCGGCTCCGCTCGTTCATGAACAAGATGGTGTCGCGCCCGTCCACGGCGATGACGCCCTCGAGCATGGCGTCGAGGATCGCGGTCGTCTTGGCCTGCTCCTGCTCGAGGTCCTGGAGCTTCTCCTTGAGGCGCGCCGCCATCGCGTTGAGCGCCCGGCCGAGCGCGCCGATCTCGTCCGGCGAGCGGACGGGGGCACGCACGGCGAAGTCCCCGTCGCTCATCCGCCGCGCGATCGTCTGCATCCCGACGACCGGTCCGGTCACCCGCCGGGCGACGAAGAGCCCGATCCCGCACGCGGCGAGCAGCGCGACGAGCCCGCCCAGCAGCATGACCCGGTGGATGGCGGCGTAGGACGACGTCACCATCGCCAGCGGCAGCGCCAGGCGCAGCACGCCGAGCACGCGGCTGCCGTCGGTGACGGGCAGGGCCACGTAGAGGAAAGGCGCGCCGGTCGTGGCGCTCGTCCGGAGGTCGCGCGCGACCCGGCCCGCCAGGGCCTCGCGCACCTCCGGTCGCCCGGCGTGGTTCTCGACGCGGGCCAGATCCTCCGGGGCCACCTCTGAGTCGCCGAGCACTCGGCCGTCGGGGGCGAGCAGCGTGACCCGCGACCCGGTCGGGGCCGCGACGCGGACCACGAACGCCCGGGCCTCCCCAGCCGCGGCGCCGCTCGCGAGGACGGCGCGGGCCTCGTCGTGCAGGAGCCGGCCCGTGCTGGCCAGATGCGCCTCGAGCGTGTCCACCGCGAACGCCTCGAGTGCCCGGTTCAGATAGAGGCCGGCGAGCAGCGTGGTCACCGCGACGAAGCCGACGAGGGTCAGCGTGAGCTTCCGGGCGATGCTCCGGCGGAGGAAGTGGACCAGGCGCCCGAGCATCGTGTCAGTCGGTCTCGAAGCGATAGCCGACCGATTTGACCGTGGCGATGCGGTGCCCCACGTCGCCGAGCTTCGCGCGGAGCCGGCGGATGTGCACGTCGACGGTGCGCGACTCGATCTCGTCGGCGCGCGCGTAGCCCCAGACGTGGTTGAGCAGGTGCTCCCGCGAGAGGACGCGCCCCGCGGACTCGAGCAGCGCGTGGAGGAGGTCGAACTCCTTGGGCGTGAGCTCGAGGCGGCGCCCGTGGAGGGTGACCAGGTGGCGCGTCTGGTCGAGCGTGATCGCGCTCTGCGACAGGACTCGGGGCGCCGGCTCGGGCCGGGCGCGCCGCAGCACGGCCCGGACGCGCGCCACCAGCTCCTTGGGCGAGAACGGCTTGCTCACGTAGTCATCGGCCCCGATCTCGAGCCCGACGACCCGGTCCACTTCGTCGGACTTCGCGGTGAGCATGATGATCGGCACTGCGGCGGTGGAGACGTCGCGCCGAAGCTGCCGACAGACCTCGAGGCCGTCGAGCTCGGGGAGCATCAGGTCGAGAACGACGAGGTCGGGGACCACCGCTCGCGCCTCGCGCAGCGCCGCCGGGCCGTTCGACGCCGTCCGGCAACGGAAGCCGTCGCGCTCGAGGTGCAGCACGATCAAGCGGCGGATGTCAGGCTCGTCATCCACCACGAGGACCTCCTGCGGCATCGGCTAGCGGCGGCAGGCCCGAAAGTTCGCGTAGTCCCCCTGCGCCGTCGAGCCGGTGTCGTCGGAATCGGTCAGGACGGCGATGCCGGCGGGCTTGGGCGTCTCGCCGACGTCGAAGTATTTCTTGAAGTCGTCGCGCGCGGCGACGCGCTCCTCCACCCATTCGCCCTTCTTTTCGGGCGCGCCCGAGCGCAGCACGCGGACCTGGGTGAGGCTCATGTTGGAGTTGAGGCGGGTGCCGACCGCCACCTTCTCGCTCCACACGTACTTGACCGCCCTGGGCCCGGTGATGCGGGAGTAGGGCACGAGCAGGTAGACGGCCAGGACGCTGTCGTTGGTCTTCGACTCGCGCTCGTCGCCGCCCTTGGGGAACTCCAGCGGCCGCCACGACCACGTGAGCACCGGATACGCGTCGAGGTCCCACTCGAGCTGTCTGGCGGCCTGGATGCCCAACTCGCGCGACGTCGCCCGCAGGAAGCGAAGGCCTCCCTCCTCCATCACGCGGTAGACGTCCTTGCCGGCGTCCTTGCGGGGCTTCCAGTCGGACGGAAACTGGCCGACCTTCGACTTGGCGAAATCATCGACCGTGATGCAATCGGGCTGGGCGGCGACGCGAGGAGTGAGGGCGATCGGCAGCAGGAGCGTCGCCGTGACGATCGCCGCCAGTCGTCGCGACGATCCGCGCGAGGCGCGCGGCTCGCCTGAGCGGACGAGCGAATCGGGGTCGGCGTGCGTCATGCCTGAAGGCTAACACACGCCGGCCCCCGCTGCGGACGCGCCGCGCCTAGCGAAGGACGCGGCGGGCGATCTCGAACGCTTCCCGGAACTCGTACACGGCCAACCCGTAACGGCCCTTGGCGAGGTAGCTCAGGCCGTGGTTGAACTCGGACTGGGCCCGCTTCACGCGCCAGTCCTTGGTCCCCGCCTTGGCGAGCGCGAGCGTCAGCTGCTGCTGCGCTTCGTCACGCGCGGCGAGCGCCACGTTGAGGTCCGTCGGCCCCTTGAACAGCCGCTTGACGAACGAGTCGATGGTCGTGTCGGCCGCGGCCAGCGAACTCTTCAAGCTGGCGACCTCGGCCTTCAGGGCGTCGACCTGCTGCTGGAGCGGCGCGACCTGATCCCGCAGCGACTTGTTCTCCGCGGTCAGGTTCGCGATCGTCGTGTTGGCCGCGTTCAGCTGATTCTGGAGGGTCGAGACTTGGCCCTGAAGGATGCTGACCTGCCCGGTCAGGCTCGCGACGCTCGCGTTCGCCGTATTCAACTGCCCCGTGAGGCTCGTGACCTGGCCCTGGAGCGTGTTGTTCTGATTCGCCAGGCTCGTGACCTGGCTCTGGAGCGCGTTGTTCTGATTCGTCAGGGACGTGATCGTCCCGTTCGCGGTGTTGAGCTGCGCCTGGAGCTCGGCGAGCTGATCGTCGCACGACGACGACGGCGCCGACGGCGCGCCGCCCGCGAACACCCCGAAGACAACCGGATTGACTCCGACCCCCACGGTGCTGACGACGGCGTTCGTCGCCGCGTCGACCACCGACACGTTTCGGGTGCTCGCGTTGGCCACGAAGACACGGGCGCCGCTGGGATCGGTGGCGACGCCCACGGGATTGCCACCGACTTGCACGCTGCCCAGGACCTGGTTCGTCTGAGCGTGGATCGTGTACAGGCGCTGGTCGCTGGCGTTGGCGACATAGACCAGGGCGCCCGACGGGCTCACCGCGATGCCGTTCAGGGTATCGTCGATGGCGCCCGCCATGACCGTCGCCACCACCGCGTTGGTCGTCCCGTTGATTACCGACACCGTGCCGTCACCGTTGGCGGCGTAGACGCGCGCTCCCGAGGGACTCACCGCGACGCCGAAGGGGGCGAAGCCGACGGTCACCGACGTCAGCACCATGTTCGTGGTGGCGTTGACCACCGAGACGGCGTCGCCGACGATCACGTAGACGCGTGTGCCGGCCGAGTTCGCCGCCACCCCGCTCGGCGAACCGAGGAGCGGTACA
>WNGI01000332.1_pt2 | contig 33445 bp, 28 predicted proteins | sample 5400621 | NCBI WGS metagenome assembly WNGI01 (sample SAMN13153374, study PRJNA577476) | soil metagenome | isolation source: 20 cm soil or saprolite under Garry oak tree replicate 1 | place: USA:California | collected 2016-06-15
CACCAGCCGAGAAAATCCGGCGTGTCGTGCTTGCAAAAATGCGCGAACGCTTCGAATCGCTCCTTAGGAGCGGTTGGATCGAGGACAACTTGGATCAAGCGGAGGAAACTGTCGTTTTCGACGACGAATTTAATATCGGATTTTGATGGCATGAATACGAAGAGACACGTTCAAGGTTCAAAGTTCAAGGTTCAAAGCTTGTCCTGAACGAAGTGAAGGATCTTCTTCGGTTTTTGCAACAGATCCTTCGAAGCTCAGGATGCGCGATGCGCGCACCTTGAACCCGGAACCTTGAACTTTGAACTCCCCTAAGGTTCTGGATCGACATTCAAGGCCTTCAAAAAACGCGTGAGCATATTGTAGGCGCCGATGAGCATCGTGAGCTCTACTGTTTGGCGCTCGCTGAAATGCCGCCGCAGTTCGCTGAACACGGTGTCCGGCACGTCGATCTCACGCGTCATCGCGTCGGTGTAGGCGAGCAGTGCGCGCTGTGGCGAGCTGAACAATTTCGACGGTTGCCAATTTCCGATCGCGGCAACTTGTTCCGGTGTTAGCCCTTCTTTCAAGGCATAAGCTGGGCCATGCGCGCGCTGGACGTATTCGACGTTATTTAAAATCGCCACGCGTATCACCGCCAGCTCGCGACTCTGACCGTCGATTTGAGTTCCGTAGCGCACGGCTTGATTCAGTTCGAACCAAGCGTCGGCTAACGCCGGGCTGTGCAACATCAAACGATAAATATTGATCAGCCGGTCGCCTCGCGCTCCTTTGATCTTCGCAATGGAGTCGCCCAGCTCAGGGTGGTCGGTTTCTTCGATCAATGGTACGCGTGCCATAAGCGGTCTTTCGCTTTTGTTCCTAGATAGCTCAACAGCGGAAAAGTTTCTATGGTTAAAACGAATTCTCCGAATTTACCGGGATCCTTGGTGACCTTTGCGGTATACTAATCACCGGTAGGAACCTCCCGGTTATGAAACGAGGAATTGCTTGGAACCGGCGGCTTAAGGCAATAGCGGTCGGACTCGGCATTGCGCTCAGTCTGCTAACTGCAAGGCACTGGTACGAGACCTATAGATTCGGTCATCCAATATGCGATAACTGCCGTCCTGATTTCCCGGTGCTTTATTCCGGCGCGAGATTGATGTGGGAGAATCGCAGCTCGCTTTACGACCTCGAGCGGCAGCTGGCGATCCAGAAAGCCATCGATCCACGGATCGGCAATTCAGTTCTGGGATTTGCCTATCCGCCGTTTACGGCCTTTCTCTTGATGCCGCTCGGCACGATTTCCTTCTCCAATGCTTTCTTGGTCATGACGGTCATGAACGGTCTGCTGTTATCGATAGCGGTTAAATTACTCGTCGGGCACTTGTCTTTGAATAGAGAGCAAACAACCTGGCTCTTATCAGCAACGTTATGCAATTTCGGTGTCCATAGCACAATTCTCCAAGGTCAGACTTCTTTGGCGGCTTTGTTGCTGGTTACTCTATTTCTAAGATCGGTTCAGCAGGATGAGCAAGCCAAGGCAGGCCTGTGGAGCAGTGCCCTTAGCTTCAAGCCGCAGTTGTTACCGGTGCCGATGATCATTTTAGGGGCCAGGAGGAAATTACGCGCGCTCATTGTGAGTGTCGGAATCATCGGGGCATTGGCGGTCTTCTCGGCGATTTTGGTAGGCCCGAAGGGAATCGCGGACTATATCGACTTATCCCGGCGTTTCAGCGCGTTGGAAAGCGACTTGGGCACCAATCCCCAGGAGATGCAAAACTTGCGAGCGCTCGCGTTTTACGTTCCGTTGGGGGCGTCGGCGCTTTACGTCTGGGCGGCCCTTAGCGCTGCAATTGTTGTCGGTGCCGTTATGCTTAACCGGAAACGTTGCGGCGGAGATCGAGGCGCTGTAATGCAATGGATCGGCAACGTGACAGCGATCCTATTGTTGTCGCCTCATCTCCATGCTCATGATCTCGCGCTCTTGGTTGTGCCGAGTGCTCTGACGTTGAGTCTCTTTCGCGAGTCCATACCGGCTGCGGTGGCCATCGGGCTGGTGCTCATTGGATTACTTCCGCTTCTGCCCTTTGTGCTTGCCCATCCGCTGCCGCCAATTATGCCTTTTATTCTTTTATCTCTATTTGCTGTGAGTGTATGGTTTGTATCCCGTTCAGCCACGTAACGCTTAAGACAACGGCGGACCGGAGGTGGAATAAGGCGATTAGTCTCACCGTAACCTTTCCATGCGGATCGAATAATCGCGGTTTTGAACGTAGACGCTGTTACGCTCGGTTTGTTTCGCGAGCTCGCTGACGAGATTTACCAGCGGATTCCCGGTGGTCCTATAGCTGCGCGGCGGTCCGGCGGCGTGCATGCGCTCGACATCTTCTTTGCTCGTGAAAAAGCGCGACAGCACTTCCTCATCGGAGACGCCTTGTCCGCCATATTTGCGCCGCAAGTCTTGCAGAGATTCACTTGGATGGGGCCGCTCGGCGATTTCCTTCGCGCGCGGTCGATTGAGAATCTTGTCTTTAACGTTAGGGTCCATGCACGCGGCGCCTTCTTTGCCCCAGATGCCCATGGCATATTCAATGGTCTGATCGGTGACTTGGTTGTAGCGCTCGCCGACGATGACATTGATTGCCGCCTGGCTGCCGACGAACTGCGACAGCGGTGTTACCATGATCGGGTAGCCGAAGTCGGCGCGCACTTGTGCGGCTTCTGCCAATGTCTGCTCGACCTTGTTTTCCATGCCGACACGTCGCAGCTGGTAGCGCAGGTTGGAAATCATGCCGCCGGGGATCTGATGCACATATTGGGCGTAATCATATTCCGGCGTTTTGCCGATGGGCAGATTTTCCTCTTTGGCGCAGGCGGTGAAATGCTTCGCCACGTGGCGCAACGGTGCTTCATCGATCGCGGTTTTGAAACCCAGCGCGCGCGCATTCATCGCGACGTTGAAAATCGACGGATTCGACGATCCATCGGCCAGCGGTGGAATGGCGGTGTTAACGTGAAACATGCCGGCTTTGATCGCTTCCAGGCAACAGAGCGTACCGAGGCCGGTGGTGCAATGTGTGTGCAATTCCACGGTCTTCCCGCAGGCCGCCTTCAGCACCGCCGGCACTACAGTCTTGGTTCTTTCGGGCGTTAAGATACCGCCCGGGTCCTTGAAAATGACGCGATAGACATCGAGGGCAAATGCTTCGCGGATCTTGTTGGCAAAGTATTCGTCGCTGTGACGCGGCGACACGGTGTAGATCAAATTGATAATCGGCTTGAGGCCAGCGTTCTTTGCCTGTTTAACGCGCCAAGCCCAATCCGCCGGATCGTTCCACGAGTCGGAAATGCGCACCTCGGTTACACCGACCTTGGCCATGCAGCTGTCGTAAAGCTGATGCAGCGCTTCCGGGTAAATCGCAAATCCGCTTCGCGTGCCGTGGATCAACCGTAAGGGTGTTTTTTTGAATTTCGGGATGACCAACCGATAGCGTTCCCAGGGATTCTCGCGCAGCTCTTTGACGCATTTGGGCAGTTCCACCGGCCCGCCGAACTCCACGGCTTCGAAACCAGCGGCGTCGATGTATTCGACAATGGGCACGATCATGCCGGTTCTCATGTTGTACGCCCAGAGGCTTTGTTGCCCGTCGCGTAATGTGGTGTCGACAAAACGAACTTCAGTCATATAAGTAATGCGCGGTTTAAATTTAGCTGATCATTAAACTTTTTTATAAATACAGCTTGCCGATCCGATGATTAACGTCGTGGCGGACTGATCGCGGTTCTACTCCTCGCGCAGCCAGGTCTGGCTGCGACCGAACAGGGACACACCGATAAAGCCACGCACCTCGAGTTTCCTGCCGCCGTCAGCGAGCTTAATCGTCGCCCGATAGACTTTGCCGGTCTCCGGGTCGAGTATCTCGCCACCTTGGTATTCGTCTCCTTGCTTTTTGAGTCCCCAAAGAAACGTCATGCCGAGGACCGGCTGATTGCGGTGGGCGCCGTCACATTTCTCGCACTTCGGAGCCGGATCGTCGCCCGGCGTAGGGAAAATTTTTTCTATCTTTCCCTCGAATTGCCCGTTTACTTCTTTTATCCGAACCAAACCTTTGGCTTGACCGGAGTGCTCATCAATGGTTCGCCAAAGGCCAGCCGGCGATAATTCGACTGCGCCGAGCGGGCAGGCGTGGAGCATCAGGATGATCGCGCCGACCAGCCGATATGGAAAGTTGTGAGTGTGCATATAGAGCTATTTACCAGTTGCAAAAGCGATTTTCGATATAGGTGACGATGCTGACGAGAGTGATACCGAAGAGAGCGAGGAGCACGATGGCGACGAACGCCGGCGCCATCTCGAGCGCGTTAGCCTTGAGGTTAATAAAATAGCCGAGCCCTTTCGACGACATGAAAAACTCCGCGACGACGACGCCAACGATGGCGCGGCCGATGCTGGTTCGCAGCCCGGCCAAAATATAGGGCACGGAGGACGGCAATGTGATCGTGATGAACATTTGTAGATTCGTCGCCGAAAAGCTCCGACCGACGCGCAGGAAATTATCATCGACTTCGCGCGCGCCTTGGATCGAATTGATGATCAACGGAAAAACCGCGGACCAAAAGACGATGATGACGCGCGACGTCATGCCGATGCCGGTCCACATAATTATTACGGGAAGGAAGGCGATATAGGGAACACCGTAGACAGCGGCGATGACCGGCTCAAAGGTCGCGTTCAGCCGAGGAAACCAGCCGATGGGCAGTCCGACGAAAACGCCGACGACGAGCGCGATCGAAAGCCCGAGAAAAAGACACTGCGTCGTGATGAACAAATGGCCGAGAAATTCCGGCGACGGAAGGAGTCGCAGCGCGGTCCGTAAAACTTCCAGTGGCGAGCTGACGAATAGTGGATCGAGTACCTCTGTCGAAGAACCGAGCTGCCACAAAAGCAAACAACCGACGATTCCCACCGTTCCCCAGAGGAAACGGAAGTAACGTTCGGTCCAGTGAACCGACGGAAGCGTCGGAAGGACTTTAGGTTCTGTTGCCGATCTTTGTTCGCTGGAAATTGCCGACATAGAGCACCTCCCGGTCAATTCGGGGATTCGATGAGATTCCAAACTTGTTTTACGTAATCTTGGACGCTGGAACTATGCTTGGTTTCAAGCGAGCGCGGCCGCGGAATCTCGATTTTCACGATCGCGCGAACTTGCGCCGGCCGCGCGCTGAAGACAAAGACTTGATCCGAAAGAAACACCGCTTCGGCGATGTCATGGGTGACAAACAACATGGTCTTGCGCGTGCGCTCCCAGATCTGCGTCAACTCGACCTGAAGCTTTTCGCGAGTCTGGGCGTCAACCGATGCGAATGGTTCGTCGAGAAGCAAGACATCCGGGTCCACGGCAAGCGCTCTGGCGAGGTTGGCGCGCTGCTGCATGCCGCCGGAAAGTTCCGAGGGGTAGCGCCCTTCGAAGCCACGCAAACCGACCATATCGATAAGGCTCTCCACTTTATCTTTATGCTGCGGATCTAAGGTGTTTTGCAGGTTTACGCCGTAAGTGATGTTAGCCCAAACCGTGCGCCAAGGTAAAAGCGAGGCGCTTTGAAACACCATGGCGCGATCGGTGCCGGGGCCGGTGATCGGTTTGTCGTCGACACAAATCTCGCCCTGGTTGATCGGCAGCAGGCCATCGATGGCGTAGAGCAGGGTGGTTTTGCCGCAGCCGCTCGGGCCGACGATGGAAACGAACGCGCCTTCTTCGACTTCTAGATTGATGCCGTTGCAAGCGATCACCGGTTCCTGGTCGTGCTTGCCTCGGTAAATGATGACGACGTCGCGCGTAACGATCTTGTTACTCATGAATCAGTTGACGGATTCGGTGGGCATTTCGCATCGCAAAGCGCCGACCCTGATACGACAGATTTCGCCGCGCTTGGTTGGATTTACACTTGCGACTATGTCGACATCATTTATACAGCTTGTCGACAAACCCTTGCGCCACCAGCTTATCGACGTAGCTGTTATTGATGTAGGGCTTAAGATTGAGTTTGCGCGTTTCCTCGACGGTCGAAAGCTCTTGCGTTGCTTTGATCACTTCAGGAGTGACCCGCGGTATCGTCGTGAGCAACGGCATAAAAAACTCGTAAGCGTAGGAGTTCCATTCTTCGTTGGTCACCCCGGCATATTTGGGCAGGACGGTTAAAGTCTTTTGCTTGTTTCGCTTGACCACAGCGATGCCTTCCGTCACCGCAGCGGCAAAGCGTTGCAGCGTCTCGCCGTTTTTCGCCGCATAACTCTTGGTCGCCGTCCATCCCTGGTTAGAGTAGGTGATGTCGCGCAGGTCGCCCAGCCGCTTCTGGCCGGAAGGCAGCAATTGTTCGCCGAGCGGCGGCAAAATCAAAGTCGCGTCTGTCTTGTTCGCTTTCATGGCGCTGATGAGATTGCCCAGACCGCCGAGATAGACAACATTCACGTCGGACTTCTTGATGCCGTTCTTCGCCAGCCATACGCCGATCATCAGGTCACCGAGAGAGTTCGGGTTCGTCGAGCTGATCGTTTTGCCGACGAGATCCTGGACGCTTTTGATATTGGGCTGGACCCAAATCTCCAACACGGTGTACGGCATGCACTCGCCGAAGACGGTAAAGTCAGTGACGCCTTTAGCGATGGCATCGAAGATCACACCGGCGGGTCCCATGGCGACATCGACGCTTTTGGAGCGCAACGCAGCGACCGCCTGGGAGCTGCTGTTGATCTGCTGCAAAGACACGTCCAGGCCGTGCTTATCGAAGATGCCGAATTCCTTGGCGACGAAAAGATTGACGTATTGACCGCCGGCGGCGCTATAGCTGACGGTCATTTTGGCGGCTGGTTTTTGAGCGATGGCTCGTCCGACTCCGAACGTCATGCCGCTTAGAAATACGACAAGCCAGAGCGCGGCGCGAAAAAGTTTCATGGGTCACCTCAAAGGGCATTCTGCCTTGGCAGAGTTTCTTATTCTCACTCGGCCGTTGTGTCAATGATTATGAACGGAGCCGGAGAACGGCAAGCCGCTGAAGGTCATGAACCCAGAATCAACTTGCCGGCTGAAATTTCGGAAAGATTTCCCTGGACATGAGTTCCAGAGTTCGGCGCACGTCGGTCATCGGAACGCCGCCGAAATTGACCATGCAGATTACGTGAGTCACGCCGGTTTTCTCATATTCCCGGAAGATCTCTTCCGCTTGCGATGGAGTAGTGAAGACAACGAGGCTCTCTCGCTTGAGCTCGTCGAAATTGGGGATCTTCGATCCCGGTCGACGGTGCGTCTTGGTGAATGAGGTGACGCGGTCGAAGTAGGGACGGCTGAGCCTGGCAGCTTCTCCCTCATTCTCATGCAGATACACGTGCAAAGCGACCATGATGTTTGACTCTGTCCTATGGCCGGCACTGACGTAATAGTCTTTGTACAGATCGTTCTTCACTTTTACATCGAGGAGATTGTTCGAACGTGCGAACGGGATGCCCATCATCGGCCAACCCAGTTGACCAGCTTTGACGAGAGTTTCGTCGCTCGACGCGGCGAGCCATATCGGCGGCATCGGCTTCTGCACCGGTTTCACGTAAAGGGTCGCGTTGTCGTAGTGATAATACTTTCCCTCGTGCGAGAACTCCTCTTGTGCCCAGGCCTTCAAGATCACGTCGGTCGCTTCCCAGAAGCGCTCTTTCGCCTCTTCCATGGTCATGCCGAAGGTTTTGAATTCCACCGGCGAAAAACCGCTGCCCAAGGCAAATTCCAGCCTGCCGCCGCAAAGGTTGTCGGCGAAGGCGTACTCTTCGGCGAGAACCAGCGGATTGTGAAAGGAAGGCACGGCGACAGCCGGGCCCAAACGGATTTTCTTTGTCCGCTGCGCGAGAGCCGCGATCACCATCGGCGGCGACACGCAGGTGCCGTACCAGTAGAGATGATGCTCGCCGAGCCAAAACGAATCGAACCCCAAATCCTCGGCCCACTCGGCTAGGGTCAAAACTTCCTGGTAGTATTTCTGATTGGACCGTCCGAGCTCCGGATGATTGTCGCCGAAAACGAAGATGCCGAATTTCATACTCACGAGACTCCGCTTAAGCCATCCGGGTGGTTTAGGGTCGACCCGTTCTTACCCTAAGGCTAAGAAAATTACTATCCGCGGCACAAAGATTGTGTCGGAATCGCGGAGGTCACTTTGATGTCATTCTGAGCGTCAGCGAAGAATCTCGCATTGTCCACTACCTACGAAGACGAGATCCTTCGGCTATCGCCTCAGGATGACATTGCGACACCGCCTCGACACGAAGAAATTACCTGAGCGCGGCAAATACGCCATATCGCATTGTTCCGGTTTCATAGGTCAGTCGAATGCGAAAAACGGTTTTGGCAAACACCCGGTTGGTAAAACGAGGATCCAAGAGCCGCCGGCGTAGGGCCGGATCGACCAAGAACCGCTTGATGAGCCGAAGCGCGCAAATTGTCCAGGTCTTTTTTACGTTGTTCGTTAGGTCCAAAAACTTCAGAACGCGAAAGCCGGTGTCTTCTAGCATCGTTCGGTATTCAGCGGCCGATGCCATACTCGGCAAACGACCCTCAGCGCAAATCGGCTCGAGAAGATACTTGGACTCCCACGGCGCCGGACGCTCGCGGGTGAGCCAGGCGGCCACCATTAAACGTCCACCCGAACTCACGATTCGCCGGGCTTCGCTGAATAAATTTGCCTTGGCCCGGATATGCTCGGTGCTTTCGACAGCAATGACAACGTCGAATGTTTCCGACGCCAGGCGGTTCTGCAGCGCGTCGCCCAACAGGAAATTGACATTGGGCTTCTCCGCCGCGGCCAGTTTCGCATGCTCATATTGTTTCTTCGAAATCGTAATGCCGGTTACGGCAGCGCCATATTCGCGGCTCAGTGTCAGCGCGGTGGCGCCATAGCCGCAGCCGATATCGCAAACGCGATCACCGGCGCGGATCGCCGCCCACTCGGCAACCAGGCGGGTCAAATTCAAGACCGCTTGCTCGACGGATTCATTTCTCGAGACCCAGTAGCCGTGATGAATGTTTGTGCCCCAAAAGCTGCGGTAAAAATCGTCAAGATCGTCATAATGTGCGGCGATGTCCGCAAGGCTGGGGATAGTTGTGGTCGGAGTGATCACGGTATTCACCTTACTACTTGCTCTTCACTACTTACCGATAAGGGTGAGGGGTAAGGAATAAGGAGAACCAACATTTATTTTCTGCCATAAAGCTTATCGACGAAACCGCTCTTCTTCATTTCGTCGACGAAGCGCAAATCGACGAAATCCTCCGGTTTCGCTTTGGCGGCGCGCGGATCGGTGAGCGCTTGTACATCAAGCGTCTGCTTCAAACCTTCGAGCGTCGGGTAGGTGTCTTCAACGAGAAATTCATAATTGGCCGCATAGGCCCCTTCCAGGACGCCACGATCCAGGCCTCGGGTATATTTTTGCATGACTTTGATCGACTCATCTTTACGCGTCTTGAAAAAATGCCCCGCTTCGGCGAGCGCCCAGACGACGCGGCGTACCTCGTCGGGATTTTCTCTGATCTTCTTCCTCGTTGCGACGCTGCAGTTGAACTGAAACGGCACTTTGAGCTTGGCCATGTCTATGATCACTTTGAGCCCGCCCTTTAGCCCCTGGAGCTTTTCTCCTTCGCTGACGATGGTGAAATCCGTCTGGCCATTGACCGTCGCGACGAGCCGCTGGGGGGCGCCACCTAGCGTCACTGCCTTGATGTCTTTGTAAGGAATGCCGACTTTTGACAAAGCCAAACGCATGGCGAAGTCAGCCGAGGTGCCGGGGATGTGCACCGCCGCGGTCTTGCCGCGCAGCTCTTCCGGCGATTTGATGCCGGCGTTGCCGATGATGAAGTAGGGCAGCGTATTCATCTGGCTCTGAATGATTGCGACGTCGCCGCCGGCGAGATTCGCATTGATCACCGCAGTGCCGACAGCGCCACTATAACCGAGATCGCCGGCGATCAGGCTCTGAATGCCGCGCACGCTGCCGTCGATAAAGATGGTATCGAGGTCAAGGCCATGCTTTTTGAAGATGCCCGCTTCTTTGGCGATCCAGTAGACGACCGAAGAATTGCTGGAGTCCGATATATAGGCGATATAGCTTTTCGCCTGAACGGCGCGGCTGCTCCACGTCAATGAGCCAAGCAGCGCTATGGTCAGAACCGAATAGAATCGAAGGTTCATTGGCGCAATCTCCTTTGCTCGGAAGCCGTTGTGGCAATCTCGCTCAGGATTAGCGCAACGAGTGAATTACAACAAGAGAGGCTTCAACGGAGTTTCGACGGTTTCAAACTCTCCCAATGCCTCCATGTGAGTCCGATGCCGGCGGCGCACAGCAGCGCCGCCGTGAGATACATCCACATAAAACCGGCCAGGTCGACGACGAACCCGTTAAAAAGCGCGCCCACGCCATTGCTCAAGGGAAACGCCACGGAAAAACTCGCCATGGCGCGGCCCCGTCTTTCTACTGGCGCACTTTCCATGGCGAGGGCAAGGATTTGCGCGCCGCCGATGGCAGAGCCGAGATACCAGAGCGCACCGCCGATAATAATACCCGCGAGATTCGTGACCATCGGCATGATGAGCAGGGCGATGGTTTCCAATCCAAAAGCAACGATGAGCGAACTGCCGCAACCGATTTTGTCCGAGACGCGGCCGAGGAGCGGGCGAGCGACCGTGCTCGTGATGCCGATCGCGACGTAGTACCAACCGAAATGGCTGACGCTGAGTTGACCCGCGTAGAGCACGACGAAACTCGAAATACAGGGTAGCGAAAGGTGCAGCGTAAAAAGGAGCATCGCGGCCAATAAGATGGGGCGGTCGAAAATATGGATGATCTCGCGCCACCAGGATTGAGCGGACGCAGGCTCGACAGCGCGCGGACGCGATGGCACTTCCCGCGACAGCATGTAGGCTGCGGCTGCGCCCAAGAGGACCAGGCTCATGGCGACAAAAAACACCGCGTTGAATCCGCCGTAGGGCGCGTCGATGATCCACAATGCGACGGCGGGAAACAATATTGTCGCGGTCGACTGCACGCCGCCATAGTAACCGGACGCTTCGCCGCGCCGATCCACGGGGGCCGCGGTGGCGAGCAGCGTGTAGCCGCCGGTGTTCATGCCGGACCAACCGATACCTCTTAGCCCGTTGGCGACCATCGTCGCTCCGGCGAAAGGGATGATACAGATCAAGGTGCTCAGCGTTTGCGTGAGCAGACCCAGGATCATCACGCCGGTTACACTCCAGCGGTCCGCCCAATAGCCGATGATCGGACGCGAGATCACGCTGGTGACGCCGAACGATGCGATTACCAGTCCGACGACGAACGGCGATCCGCCCAAGTGAGTAATGTAGAGTGGAAATGTGGGTTGGAGAACGAAATGCTGCGCGTAGCCGAGAAACTCAGCCAGGCAAAGCAGGGCGAAGGCGCGGGTCCAAATCGATTCGGGCTTGTTAGCGTCCATTGAGGAGCTTCGTTAATTCGCTTGCGCTCGGAGGTTGGCCGCGTTGATCAACACAAAGATCAACCCCAGCGCCTGCACCGCGGTCAAGATGAAAAACATGCCGGTATAGCCGGCGAATTCTACGGCGCTGCCGGTGAGCAGCGAGCCGATGCCGTAGCTCAACGGATAAGCGATCGAGAAAGTGGCCATTTGCTTGCCGCGGCGCTGCGGGTCGGCGCGCTCCAGCGCAAGCGCCAGAGTCGTGGAGCTGCCGATCGCGTTGCCGAGCATGTAAAACACACCGCAGACGATCATGCCGACGAGATTTGAAACCGTCGTGATTAGCAGCAGGCTTGCCACCTGCAAAGCAAATCCGGCGGCGACCGACAGATCACGCCCGATCCTATCGGAGAGACGGCCGAGCAGCGGGCGGGCCAGCAAGCTCGTTATACCCACGACGATGAAGAACGGTCCGAAATTGATCACGCCGAGCTCGCGGGCGTAGAGGACACTAAAGTTCGTGATCGCAGGCAGCGAAACGTTCAGCCAGAGCAGCATGAGCGACGGCAGCAGAATATCGTGCTCGATGAAATGAAATATTTCGCGCCACCATTGACGAGATACCATTGCCGTACCGTGGCGCACGGCATGAGTCACCTGGCGCGCCACCATCCCGCCGAGCGCCGCGCTGAGCCAAGAAAACATTGTCGTGGCGAGAAACACGGCGGTAAAACCGCCGAATGATTCATGAAGCAGCCACAGGGCGAATGCAGGAAACAAGATCGACGAAGCGCTCTGCACGCCGCTGTACAGACCGGAGGCTTCGCCGCGGCGCGACTCGGGCGCGATGTGCGCCAGCAGCGAGTAACCGCCGGTGTTGAGTCCGCCCCAGCCGATGCCACGCAAACCGTTGGCGAGCATCGCGGTTTCCACCCACGGAATTAAGCAGAATAAGATACTGGCTCCCTGGAAAAACAGTCCTGAGATCATCACTCCCGCTTCGCTCCAACGGTCGGCCCAATGGCCGACGAGCGGCCGGACGATGACGCTCGTGGCGGCGAAACAGGCGAGCACCATGCCGACGACGAAAGGCGAGCCGCCGAGCTGGGTGACGTAGAGGGGCAAGATCGGCGCGAGCATGGCGTTCTGCGCGTAGCCCAAAAATTGCGCCGCGCAGAGGAGCAAAAATGTCCGGGTCCAAATCGTGTCGGGTGAGTTGTTGCTCATGAACTTTTTTACTGGGTAATTATTTAAGACGCGCAAGGTTTAAGATCGTCGCAACCAAACCGAGCGCCGCGATGCCGGTAGACAATAGGATCGCGGCGCTCGCTCGCACGCCGCTGTAGTAACGTGAAGCTTCGTCGAGCCACAGCGGCGGCGGGCTGAGGCAAGCAATGAATAACCACAGGTGTTCAATCCTGCCCAGCCGAAACCGCGCAACGCTTTGGCAAGCATCGCCGCTCCGGCGACAGGAATGAATCAGAGAAGCAGCGCCGCAGACAGCAACAGCAAACCTCAAGTAGGGATCTTGGGTTCCGACCGGCGGTCCGCCCAGCCGCCGATGACCGGACGAAATACGACGCTCATCACCGCGAAACAGGCGAGCACCACGCCGACCCTGAATGGCGTCCCTCCCAGCAAGGTGATGCAAAGGGAAGATCGGTTGCCGTAAAGCGTGCCGGGCGGAGCTGAAAAACTGCGCGATGCAGAGTAACGCGAATGCCGGAGTCCAGCGGGACTGGGATTTTTGCACAGCCATGAAAGCGAAGATTTGCCGAAAAGATTCTTTGCGCGGGCCTGTCGAGTTCCAGACGAGGCGAGGACTGCAAAGCGGCTCCAAATTAACACGAAGCAAAGATGGAAGCGAGATGGAATTTAGCGGGGCGCTGCCGCCGCCCCTGCCTCTCAAGCTGCTGCGTGGTGGGAATGTGGAACGGCTGCAAGAGGGGAGATGGGAGAGAAAGCCGGTTTGATTAGATGTTATTGGAGTCGCCGAAGGTTAACGCTCAAGATGATCTGCGCCCGAACAAATTGCCGACGAGTTGTTTCGATCCAAAATCGGAAAGCAGGAAATTGTTGAAGAGTGCACCGAAGCCGCTTCCACGATCAACTGGATTTGGGAGTTGCCTGTGTGATCGTGTCTAACAAAATAACTCAATACTGAGCTTCTTTGCAAAAAAGCTTGTCGAGCGATTATTTCAGAGCCCCGCGGACGCGAAACTGTGATTCGACACTTCGTGAGTCATAGGCTCGGGTGATGGTAGAAATTTTTGTCCGCGTCCCACCATCCTGGAAAGAAAATTGTAATCGCACGCCTCACAGATCAGTGCTGAGAGCGGTAGTTGCTCGGTACAGTTCGGACATTTCTTTAACGCCGGGATGCGTTGCCTTTCAAAAAATCGGCCTGAAGCGCCATCACTCGCGAGCGCGCTCCCTGCTTTAGAAGATTTGAAAAAGCTGGCGTATCTTTTTGTCGCTATCCTCACTGTGAGAAAGACGAGGATCAGCGCTATCGCAGAGAAATAGATGATATTTAAGTCTTCCGCCATCATAAGCGTTCTCCCATCCGTCACTATGAATTTCGCTAAGTTTGAAAAATTTTCCATAATCATTTCGTACATTGGTTTCACGAACTACCTGATGTAGAGCAACAGGGATGCCGAAAAACGGTGTTTATTAATCATGCAAGGATGGCGCGAATGTCCGCAAAACTTCCAGTCACGTCCATTGTCAATCTGCCCCAATCCTGCCCAGGGATGGAACAACGGGTTTTTTAGCCCGCCCGACGGAGAGATGGCTGGGGCCAGGTTTCAGTTATAAACCTACGAGGGAACGATTTATTGGCGAAGTCACGGTCAAGTGGTATGAGAAGGTTTCTGTTGCGGCGCCGCGTGTGATTCCATCTACGACTCCGTCATCGGCATAAGCCAAGGCAAAGACAATTCTAACCTTTCAATGCGGGTGACTTTGTGGGCCCCACCAAAGACTTCGCCGTCGTGATTCCGGGAAGCGTTTAAGTCGGACAGGAAACGTCAAAAATGAAGACTCGGCTCCATAGCGTGTGATGGCAGATTCCGTAACCGCGAAAAGTTGATCTGGACATTTTTACGGACTTGGAGTAACCGGGGTCTTTATGTCACTAGACAGGTGCAAAGGGTGAAACGAAGGATGACCGCGGTCTTGCTAATCGCTTTATTGCTGGCGCCGCTGTCTAAATTGATCGCCGCGGAATCGCCACTCAAAGTCGTTAACGTCGCGGTGCCGGCGGTGTCGCTCTTGCAGTCGCCGCTGTTCGTTGCCATTGACGCTGGCGCGTTTAGAAAACACGGCATGGAGGTTCGCTACATCGTCACCGGCGCGCGCACGATTCAAGCGCTGGTCGGCGGCTCGGTGCAGTTCGCCCAGGGTGTTTCCAGCCGGACCGTGCCCGCCGCGGTGTTGGCCGGCGCGGACGCGGTGTTGATCGCGAACTTCAGCGACAAGCTCTTGTTCACCATGCACAGCGCGCCGGAAATAAATTCTTTGCAAGACTTGAAAGGCAAAGTCGTCGGCGTCTCGGGTATCGGCGGCTCCACCGACTTCGCCACACGGCTGGCGCTCCGAGAAGCCGGGCTCACTCCCGACAAAGATGTTGCGATCCGCGGCGTGGGCGGCGTGCCGGAGACGGTCGCGGCGCTTAAAGCCAAAGCGGTGCAAGCCGGCACACTCTCGCCACCCTCTTCCTTCGTTGCGCAGAAGGCCGGATTCAAACTATTGTTCGACATGTCGAGCTTGGGCGTGGATTATGTGTCCTCGGGGCTTGGCGTTAAAAAATCTTATCTTGCCGCCAATCGACTCGAAGCCAAGCAGTTTCTCATGGCGATGATCGAGGGCGCAAAAATTTTGACGACCAACGAGGAATTCGCACTGCGCGTGCTCGCCAAGCACACGCGTATCTCGGATCGGGAGGTTTTGAAAAATAGTTACAGCTATCTTCGCCCTTATTTCCTAAAAGTCCCCTATCCATCCCCGCGAGCGATCAAGGATACCCTGGACGTCCTTGCTAAGGATCTGCCGAAAGCGAAAGACGCCGACCCCAAGGATTTCATCGACAACTCACTGGTGCGAGAGCTTGAATCGAACCGCTATATCGAGAGCGTTTATGGCAAATGACACGCAATACCGCTTCATCTCAGCCGATGATCACATCGATCTGCGCTGGCTGCCGAAAGATCTTTGGACCGCGCGACTGCCCGCCAACCTGCGCGAGCGCGGCCCGCGCGTCGTCGAAAACGACAAGGGCTTGTTCTGGACCTGGGAAGGCCAGACCTTCAGCCCGCATGGTTACTACACGGCGGCGCAGGGCAGCGGCGCCATGTGGGCCATCGAGCGTGGCGGCGTGATGCGCGAAGGCGAGCTGCGTCCGACTACGCCGGAACTTCGCTTAAGCGATATGGACAGAGACGGCGCCGACGTCTCGGTCATGTACGGTCCCACCGACCCGATGGCGATCGAAGATGCGGCACTGAGACGCGCTTGCTACGAAGCGTACAATGACTGGTTGAGCGAATTCTGCGCCGCGCAACCGGAGCGTTTGATCGGCGTCGCGCAGCTCTCCATGGAAGATCCTCAGGCCGCGCGTGATGAGCTGGCCCGTTTGGCCAAAAGGAGCGGCCTGCGCCATGTCAATATTCTCGCCTCGCGCGCCAATCCGCCGGTGTACGATGATAGCTGGGAACCTTTTTGGTCCCTCGCCGAAGAAGCCGGCATACCCATCGGATTTCACCTCGCGGTGCTCGTCAAAAAGACCCGCCTGGACGAAGCCAACCGCGGCGCCGCCAATCTAGTGGTCGCCACCGCTTCGCGCTACGCCCAAGAGCCGCCCGGCATGCAGCTGCTCGAACCCATGACCGGCTTGATCTTCAACGGCGTGCTCGATCGCCATCCGCGCGTCAAGATCGTTATGGCCGAAGCCGGTCTCGCCTGGGTGCCGAGCATGATCCAGGGCCTCGACATCTGGTACCAGCGAACCAAAGACGGCCGCAGACTCACAGGTGATGGTCCGATCGCACTGCCGAAATTGCCGCCGAGCGAATATTTTCACCGGCAAATCTGGATCAGCTTCGTTGACGATCCCCTAGGTGTGAAAATGGTTGGCAATGTCCTCGACGCCGACAAAGTGATGTTCGGCTCCGACTACCCCCACCCCGCCAGCACTTGGCCCGACTCGCAGAAGGTCATCGCCGACGCCACGCAAAATCTGCCAGCTGGCATCCGGCAAAAAATATTCCGCGACAACGCTCGTGCCCTGTTTGGAATTGCGTAAGGATTTTTATTGAAACCCGGTGGCGCGTGACGTACCGTTTGCAATGATCGAGCACTGTACCGAATGATCTAGACCCCGACTTTCCCACGATTGAGCACATCCGCTCGTTGTAGTGCTTGGCGTGATCGCTCTCCCAAAGTCTTTTCCCTCGTCCGCTTGTGGGTAGGGCGAGGGTGAGGGTTTGACCTAATCGAAGAGGGTTGGGGTCAAGGTGATCTCACGCGATCGAATTAATAGCGAGTCGGATCGCATTCGTCACTCGTAATGATTACCGCCCGTGGGGGCGAAGGGTGCGTCGACGCCGCATTGTTTGTTGCTGTTCCAGCGTGGTTGGAACGAGCTAAAAACCGAGACATAATATTTTCATATTTGGCGTTTCCCTCGACGGAGGATATTTGCATGATCCTTCGAATTGCGACTTTGAACCTCGAGCAAGATCACAAATGTTGGGCGGCGCGCCGGGAGCTGATCGCTGCGCAGTTGCGAGATATAAATCCCGACTTGTGGGCGCTCAATGAAATTCACATACCGAGCCAGACGGGCCGCTGGTTGCAGAAGGCGGCGTCAAAAGCGACCGGAACAAAATACGCGTTGCTGCAGCAATCCAAGACGGGCGAAGAGTCACGGACCCAGGGCGAGGCGCTGCTCACTCGCTATCCGGTAATCGAGACGGCGAATCTCGATTACCGCTCGCACGACTGCGTCGCGCTGGTCGCGCGTTTTGAAATCGAAAACCGGCTCCTCGACGTCTACGTCACGCATCTCATTGCCGCGAAGGTGGAAGATTCGGCGCGCCAATACCAGGTGAGACAGCTCCTCGAATGGATTCGAACACGGGATGACGCTGATGATTCTGTCGTTTGTGGCGACTTCAACGCTGCGCCGGACCAACCCTCGATTCGTCTCATGGCCGCAGCTTACCGGGCGACTCAAACCCAACCGACAGCATTCACGCCGTTGCGGGAACCCGGCGGCGCTCCCACTCATCCGGAGTGGAATCGCTTCGATCGCTGCATCGACTACATTTGGATTTCGGAATCGATCAAGTTGCAGGCGTCCGGCTTGTGCTTTAACCAACCGGCCGAAGACAATCCAGAGCTGTGGCCATCGGACCACGTCGGGGTTTGGGTTGATCTAGAGATCGGCTGACGACGGACGTACGGGGTGATTGCACCGATCGTATTTTATTGTACGACGCGGTTAACTACCCGCGAACTGTTTCAGTCATAAACCGGCCCGCGCACAAGTGGATTCCTCTGCTGCAAAGCGTGATCGAGTCGAACATACTCGACCCTCGGGCTTCGGCTTTCTCGATCGCGCGTCGCTTAGTCTAACAGATCTCTGTCGGAATTCACCAACAACGGCTCATCTGTGGAACTAGGAAAAATCAGACACGAATTCCTATCCGTGTTAGGAAATACTCTCTTCCTTCGTCGCGATTAATCCAATTTAGAGTCACATCTCTATTCGTTTCGATGACTTGCCGGGCTGGCATATTGCTTGCGCCTTTTCATGCTGAACAGCAGCGCGAAGTTATTTCACTCGAATAAGGAGGCAAATAATGAAACGAAAGAGACAGATTTTAACCGTGGCTCTACTGTCTGCAAGCGTCGGCTTGGGAGCGCAATCGATACTGGCGCAAACTGCTCCAGGCGGCGGGTCAACGCCGACTGATCCGACGGGGCCGGTTGTCCCTCGACCCGGACCTAGCCTTCCTCGAGAAACTCAGCCAACCATTCCCGGGCAGCCGGCGCCTGGTATACCGCAACCGGACCGGATGCCGGGACAGCCCGGAACGATTCCGGAACAAGTCGAACGACCGAGCACTGGCGATCAGAACATGAAAGTAACGTCCGATGATATACAAAAGGCTCAGGACGCTCTCAGGGCGAAGGGTCTCAATCCAGGAACGGACGGCAAAATGGACGCCAAGACCCAGCAGGCGCTGCGCGATTTTCAAAAATCCAACAACCTGCCGGCCACCGGAGTCTTAGACGATAGAACCGCAGAGAAACTCGGCGTTAAGAATGATATGAACTCTGCCGCGGAGCGCAGTCGGACTTCGACTAAGCAAGACAACTCGGTCCCCAAATCCGATAAATCGCTTCCTCGGTAGCTTTAGCTCGCGATTTCTTTTTCGCGCTGTTGTATTGGCCGCGGGAAGGTAAACCGTCGCGTTTACCTTCCCGCGCAAGACTGAAGATCGGTACCAACGGCTTTGAATTCGACCGACGAGCCGCACGTAAGTTCTCAAAGTACTCGTGAGTTTGTTTCGATCAGAGATTTGACAGCAGTAAAAGAGAGAACCGAATCGTAGAAGTTTGAACCCAACCGCGATGGCGATCAACTGGATTCGGCTGTTGCCAGTCGAATCGAGGTGAACGAGACAAATCAATATTTAGCTAGGCCCTCGCCCTATCTATTGGATCCCCGCGGCGCGCAAGTACTGCAGGTCGACGAAGCGCTCCGCGGGCGGCAAGGGCGGCTTGAGATCTCCCGTTTCGCGTGGGAGCAATGGAATCATGCAACGGGCGACGGCACGATGGGACTGGCGCCCTGTCGGTCCATGCCCCCTATCGGCGAGCTCGCATGCTTTGAGATGAAGATGATCGGAAAGACGTATGCGGGGGATTGCGAGAACTCTCTGCTCCAGCCTCGCTCGTTTTTCAGTGTTGACCGTAGAGATAATTTCCCAATAGGTGCCGAGGTCGACGATATTTTAGACGATTCAATATCGCCCTTGAAAACTCCAGACGGCAGTGCTTAGAATCGTCACTGAAGAGAGGAACGACAATGAAGAAGTATGTTGTTTTTCTCCTGGGATTGCTCTTTTTTCTAGGGCTGCAGCCCCACATTGCTGTGGGTCATTCGATCCGCGCTGGATTTTCCTCCAGGGGCTTTGTAACTAGCAGCGGCCATCCAATCATCGTTAGTTCTGGCCGTCGGCAGTTTGTTTCGCCGTCCGTCATCATAACCCCAAGTCCTGTCCGCGTTGTTCGTGTCACTCCGTTCACCCGCGAGGTTATCATCTTGCCACGCCATCACTTCGTGCGGAACGCAGCAATCATTCAGGAGCCATTTTTCTGTTTTGGTCACAACTTCGGGTTTATCAATGAAGCCGCGTTCTTCGACCACTTGCATCGGTTTCATCACATCGCCTTTGAAGCGATTCCAACTGTGGTCGTCCAGAGTGGCCCACAGTTTTTTTTCTTTGGCGACTAATCGGTTCTAAAAGAGACATGAGCAAGAAATTTAGCGACCGTTTGAAACTACCGCTCCCTTGTGGTGGATCAGGGCGGCTCACCTGAAAGGACGACTTCAAATGACATGGATCAGAACATTCGAGGAGAATGAGGCGCGCGGACTGTTGGCTTTAGTGTATCGCGTAGCGCGCTGGAGGCGAGGGCGGGTTCCAAATATTGTGAAAGTCTCAAGTCTCCACCCGCGCCTTTTAGTGACGTTGGGTCCGCTCTTTCGGACGCTCATGGAGGGACCCTCGCCATTGAGCCGGGCGCAGCGGAAGATGGTGGCCATCGTCGCCTCAAAAGTGAATAATTGTTTCTACTGAACTGAGTCCAACGGAGAGTTTCTCCGTGGAGAACTGAACGACGCAAAATTGGCCGACGCGCTCATGGAAGACTACCGTACCGCTCCAGTCGATGCAGCGATGAAGCAGCTCCTATGTTTTGCCGAAAAGGTGGCGCGCGACCCCCGCCAGGTCACTCCTACTGACATCGCAACGCTACGTTCGGAGGGTCTCTCCGACCGGGCGATCTTAGATGCTACTCATGTTGCGGGTTTTTTCAGCTATATGAACCGGGTGGTGCAGGCGCTAGGCGCCGACGGTGGCACCCTAACGGAGCGAAATAAAGCCTTGCCAACTATGGCATCTCTTTCAAACGCTGCTGAGCGGCTGTGAGGAAAGATTGAAACGCGCGGCGAGCATTTGCTACAACATGAGCAAGCTTCCGCGCTCCAAGAAGAGCGCCTTCTTGCCGACGTCGCCGGGGCTAGGCTAAATTAATCAGACGCAAACCTTCCCGCTCGCAAATTACTCTTCACGAATCCAAATCTGGGAGCGTCCGAAAAGAGAAAATCCGATAAAACCACGCACCTGGAGTTTTCGACCTCCGTCCTCAAGCTTCATCTTTACCCGGTACACCTGGCCATTTTCGGGATCCAATATCTCTCCCCCTTGATATTCATCGCCGTGTTTTTGTAGTCCCCATAAAATGGTCATCCCATTCACCGGTTGATCATGCCGTGTTCCTTCACATTTTTCACACCTGGGGTTCGGGTCTTCGCCAGGCTTGGGAAAGATTTTTTCTACCGTTGCTTGATACTCTTGGGCTACTTGCGTAAGGCGCACCAAACCGCGCGGCTTTCCCGTATGGTCGTCGACCGTTTTCCAGAGGCCCACCGGAGAAAGATCGGTGCCATAAGCAGAGAACGGCGCTAGGGCCAAGACGATCAGCGTCAAGGCCAACTTGCCGGGAGCCCAAGGAATTGCACCTGCCATCATTACAACTCAGACATATGCCCGCTCGACCCTACGGATCGCGCGGTAGCGCTCGAAGGCCTTTTTTTCGTCTTCGAGACCTAGCAGGGACTTGATGGTGGCACCGCGAAAGATATGGGCCAACATTTTTGGTCCATTGCGTAACGTAAACCAAGGACTGTGAAACAGGACCACCGGCAAGTGACGAAGCTTCATCCATCGCTCCGCCCGCCACCTAAGAAACTCAACCGCCTCCGCCGTCAGGTGATCGGTTCGGACTACCGCAGTGGTGCCGTCGTACTCTTCAGAGTTCTCGTTGATGATCAGCCCGCGTTCATAAAAATCTTTCGTCATCGGTGTGCGAGGGTAAGGTGTAGGGTGCTGGATGTAGGGCCAATCGACGTAACGCCGCGCGAATTCCAGATTGGCCTCGATCGACTGACGCGTGTCTTCCGGATTGCCGACGATGAGCCCGCCGACAACATACATTTTGTGCCGGTGGATAGTCTCTATGGCTTGGATGGCGGCATTGCCAACGTTTCGTCCCTTTTCACGCCGCGCGTTTTTGGAACTGGCGCGCAGGAAGTTTAGATCTTCTTCCAGGATGTTCTCGATGCCGAGGAAAACATAGCGGAAGCCCGCCTCGCGCATCAGCGGCACGAGCGTCTCCCGATGATTAGCGATAGCCGAAGTCATCGCCTGGACTATGTAGTCTAAATGGTTCAGCCGGGCCTCAATGATTGCCTGGCAAAGCGCCTCGAAGCGCGGTACGTTGAGGGTGATGTTGTCATCGACGAGGAAGATCGCCCGGGCGCCGTGGGCTCGGGCGTCGCGTATGTCGGCGAGCACCCGGTCGAAGGAAAAAGCGTGGAATTGGCGACCGCGCATCGCGATGATCGAGCAAAAACTGCAATCGAAAGTACAACCACGAGAGGTCTCGACGACGTCGACCTGGCGGCCAAGCATAGTACAGTCGCTCAGAACCCGCGCGTCGCGGTTGGGCAGCCGTATCTCACAGGAGTCCAGTCCGCTCACCGGCCGATCCGGGTTATGGCGGAAGCGGTTCGCCACCCGATATGATAAGCCTGAAATGCGCTTATAATCACAATCGGTTTCGATTGCCCGCAGCAGCTCGCGAAAAGTGATCTCTCCTTCGCCGCGCACGATGAAGTCAACGTCACTACCGGCATAGGCTTCGAGAGCCATGCTCGGGTCATATCCGCCGACGACGATCCGAACAGCCGGTCGCATCGCACGTAAAAGCTCGATAATCTTGCAGGCGGTCTTCCGTTGGAAGGTCATTACCGAAAGACCCACCAGCTCCGGCTGAATCTCCTCCATAAGGCGTTGTATTGTAGCCCAGACACGCCGCTGGATCAGAACGAGATCGGCCACGGCGATTCGATGGTGCGGGTCAACGTTCCCGGCGAGAGAAGTGAGAGCGCCGTTGGGCATGCGGATGCTAACAGTCGGCGTATGCTCGAAAGAGTCCGGCATGGAGAGAAGCAGAATATTCATGAGCGACCCCTCTCTGCAGAGCCATTACTCCCCGCCTAGTCGAGCTGCGTCTCGGCGGGGTGACAATCAACAATATAAAGGCATTGACGTATCAGTCAACGATGTGGAGGGGCAAGGAACGAAGGTGCTAATGATCTCTTTCGAAGATGTTTGATCCCAAGGTGATCCCACGAACAACTGGTTAGGCTGTTGCAAGTGTGATCGAGTCAAACAAAAGGCCTTTCAGGTCGTCGCCCGCGGGGCTAGTTCATTCCGAAGACGGTCACAAGATTTTCTTCCGGGTCACGGAGATGCACCTGCCGCTCGCCTTCGTCGACCCAGTCCGGTCCCCAAGAAACCGTGAGCTTGCTCTCTGCCAAACGCCGGAGCGTTTCATCCGAGTTTTCCTTCCCAGCGAGGCCGTAACAGTAAAGACCGCTAACCGGGTTGGGGTCGAGGTTCAGCAAAACCAGCTGCATCATGCCATCGGTCAATACAACTTTATGCGCTGCCGTTTTGACCGCTTCCATCCCGAACACCGCCGTATAGAATCGCGCCAGCTCCTCGGGGTTTTGTGAGAGTATGACGAGGCGGCGCACGGCGTTCATAGCTCGATCATCGGTTCCATTTTGCAGCCGTTCCGCCGGAATCGTGTTGTAACCTCTCCCTGACAGATCGATGGGGTTACCTTCCGGGTCGTGAACGCGCCAATCGGTGAATGACCTGCCCGCGGGACGCGCTACAACTTTCGATGCCCCGGCGCGAGTCAAAACCGGCCGCAGAGATTCAACGTCATCGACAACAAAGCCGAAATGGTTCAACCCCATCGGACCGGTCGCAGAAGGCGGATTGATCGCCAAAAACAGGTAACCGTCCCATAGATCCACCGCTCTACGGTTGCTGAGAACTTCTTTGAGCCCAAAAGCGCGCTGGTAAAATTGCGCCAATGAACGGGGCTCTGCGGAGCGCACGGCGATATGGACTAATTTTGCCTGCTTCATGTCTGCCTCCTCAATACGAATGAGGTTCAAAGGTTCAAGAGTTCAAACGTTCAACGTCCTCTCCCCACCTTAAACGTTGAACTTTTGAACCTTGAACTCCCCAGCGAGTTACTACAACGACCCTGCCAGCGCGCGATCGAGAGATCCGCTCCGATCAAACTTGCGCATGAAGTTATCGTCTATCAAATCTTCGGGCGTCACGTTGCCGACTTTCGTGCTGGAGACCGCCAGCATTCGCTTGATGTTGTTAAGGCCGGCTATGGACGGAAAAGGTTTTCGATTCATATTGGTGCTCAGAACCTGAAACCCGTCTTCGAGCGCCGCCGGATTTTGCTCCTTGAGATAGGCTCCCATTATTTTCAACACCGCCGGCTTATTCTCGGCAGCATTGATAAAACTTTGGCTCTCCAGCAGCGCTTTCAAGAGATTCTCTATCGTGGTTTGGTTTTCGCGCAAAAATCGCGACGAAACAACCACCCCGGCGCCGACAAAAGGGATCTTGGCTTGTTCGAGGTCGACGATGACGCTGAACCCCTTGGCCTTGAGCGAACGGCTGAAATTGCCTTGGAGGATCGCCGCGTCGACGGAGCCCTGCTCCAGCGCATGATAGCGGCTCGTCTGGTTGGCCATCGCGACGATTTGAATGCGGTCTCTTTTTTCGTCGAGGCCGAGATGTTCAAACGCCAGCCTTGCCGCCATCCACGGCGTCCCGCCGAGGGAGCCGACGCCGAATTTCTTTCCTTTTAGGTCGTTAACGTTTTTAATCTCCGGTCTGGCGATAATCTCATAGGTGAGCTGGGCGTCGAACGAAGCGAGCATCTTGAGCGGCAACCCCTCCGCGGCGGCATTCAGCAGCGCCGAGCCGCCGATGAAGCCAAAATGGATATTGCCGGCAGCCAGACCGGCGCTTGCGGTCGCGCTGCTGCGCACGAGAATGATATCCGGCTCGAGGCCGTACTTGCGGTAAAAACCCCGCGCGCGAGCGATCTCGAGTTGCGAAGAATTAGGATTGATCGAGCTATAGGCGATGACGACACGCGTCGCAGCGGCATTCGCTGCCGAGAATACTGAGAGCAAATATACAAACGCTAAAGTTATGAATAAACCGCGACGCCGTTGCATCATTGCACGAAACGACTGTTCTCTCCTGTAACGGACTCACCGCCGAGTAACACAATACGCCGAACACAACAAGTTCCGCGCTCACATCAATTAGAGTTGCGCCGCTGATGAATGATCCGTTCAAACGGTTCACGCTACGAGAAGCATGAAAGCGGAATGACTGCATGACCAGCCCTCAATGAGCAGGCGCGAGTTTGTTTCAGACCTTCGCGATCATGAAGGCATCACGCCGGGTCACGCCGCGTTTTTCTTTGTCCTTGACCGGCGAATTCGCTTTGCCGTATCTTGCGCGCAGCTGACCCCGGCAAGGTTGCTCGATCTCGCCACATCTTTGACCCCGCGCCGCCGCCGGAAATTGGAGAACGTGGAATGTTCGCAGGACGGCTCTTTTTGAAACGTGGAAAGTCTTTTTGGGTCGCGATAGTTCTCGCTCTCGCATGGCTGAACGGGTTGCCGTCAAAAGCGGCGCACTTCCAGGGAAAAAATGTGGCCGCGGCAACTAGGATCAGACTGGCCACTCCGACGGCATCGCTGAGCTATCTGCCGATCTATGTCGCGCTGCAGAAAGGTTTCTTCGCCAAACGCGGCTTCGACATGGAAGTGATTCAGATGGCGGCGGGTCTGGCGGCGCCGGCGCTGCTCAACCGGGCGATCGACTACACGACGATCCCGAGCGGGCCCGCCACCGCCGGGGCGCGCGGCGCGCCGCTCAAAGTCATTTGCTTCACGTCGGTGAAACTCCAACATGTTCTTATCAGCCGTCCCGAGATCACGACCGTCGCAGACTTGGCCGGCAAACGGATCGGCGCGGGCAGCTTTGGCACTCTCCCCGCGTACGAAGTTCGTGTGCTCATCGAGAGATATCGTCTGGGAGCGAACACGATCATCGTACCATTGAACTCGACCAACGACCGAATGATCGGCACGCAGAGGGGAACGATCGACGCGACGGTGGTTCCGGCGCCGTTCGACTTGAAGGCGGAAGAAATGGGACTGAGACGGCTGCTGCACATGGGGACGATATTACCGATTCCACAAGCCGGGCTGGCCACGACCGATGAAAAAATCAAAACCGCGCGCCAGGAGATTGTCGAAATTCTCAAGGCGACGATCGAAGGACTCGACTACACCTGGAGCCAACGCGAGGAGACCAGCGAAATTATCGCCAAATGGATGAACCTCAAGCCAGCGCAGGCGGCCATAGTCTACGACTCCGTGCGCGAGACTTTCTCCAAGAACGGCGTGCCTACCGAGGAGCAAGCCAAGGCTTACATCACGATGCTGGGCTCGACGGCCGGACTGAAGGGCGATCTACCCGCCGCGGCGATATTCGATTTTTCCCTCGCCGCAGAGGCGGCCAGAGAGCTGGCGGTGAAAAAATAAGCTAGGCCGTGCATCCAAAGATTCAACGAAACGCTACAATGCCGATAGATGCTCGCAAGATAAAACTACCGAACAATGGACAGCGCCGTGGGAGAAGGGAGAATTAGCAATGGCGCGGCAAACAACGCTCAAAGTTTACGGGTCGGCGGCGGTGCTTGTCGCTCTTTTGGCGAGTCACGCGCGGGTTCAGGCGCAGACGTTGAACGAGCTCATCGCCGGCGCAAAAAAGGAAGGAGAACTTTCCTTCGTCGCCGGTCCGACGACTTTTGGCGGCCGGCAAGCCTTTGCGGATCTGCAGGGTATCTTCAACAAAAAATTCGGCCTCAATGCCCGCCTCAATTTGACCGCGGGACCGAGCATGCCGGCGATGGCCGCGCGCATCATCACGGAAGCCAAGGCGGGGAGAAAATCATCGACCGATGTTCATCTCGGTCCGCCGGCGACGCATGCGGAGCTCCATAATGAAAAACTCTTGGAGCGGGTCAACTATTCGAACATCTTTCCCTGGGTGACGAAAGAAATGGAGATTCTGCCGGGTGACACGGTGCTGGTTTACACGTCGCTGCAAGGAATTTTGTATAACTCCAAGCTGTTGTCCAAGGACAAAGCGCCCAAGACCTACGAAGACCTGGTCGATCCGAAGCTCAGTCAGAGTTGGGCGGGGAAATTGGCCATTCCTCCCTACAGCTCCTGGTTGGTCGAGTTGTCGCTCTTCTGGGGCGAAAAAAAAGTGCTCGATTATCTGCGTAAGCTACTGCCGTTGAGTGCCGGTCAAGTGCGCTACGGCGAAATCGAAGAGCGCGTGAGCAGCGGCGAGTTTCTTGTCATGGCCAACTCCGGTTCGGCGGTGGAAAGCATGTGGGAGTGGCAGGGCAAGGGGGTGCCGCTCGTGGGTATCACCGCTTCCGACCCGGTGCTGACGTCGTATTTTCAGCTCGGCGTGCCCAAGAACTCCGCGCATCCGAACCTGGCAAAACTCTTTGTCGCCTTCATGGCGTCGCCCGAAGCGCAGCGCGTCGTTGAAAAGTATGAGCAGCGCTCATCGCACCTGGTGGCGGGAACGCGTATGGCGAACTACGTAAAGCAAAACCGTCTTAAACTGCAGAGCGCCAGTGAGCTGATCGCCTCGTATCACGAGGGCAAAGGTCTCGAATTTAGAGCCGAGCTCACCAACTTGCTCAAGCAATGAGCTCGGCACGAGCACGCTACGCAATTTGTTAGTCTTCTCTCGTGCATTTCGGCGTGCGGCTTCAGCGATTGCCGATTGGTTCCAATCCGCTTTTCATGATGGCGTCAACTGCTTCGGGGGACGATAGAAACCTGACAATCGCGCGAGCTGCATCCGAATCCCTGGTACTTGCAGCGACGCCGGCCGAGAACACGGACACCTTCTGCACGTCCGGCGGCAGCGGCGTTACATGATCTATGCCGGTCACGGGAAGGAGCTCGCTCAACTGCTGGAAGCCGATTTCCGCCTCTCCGCGCGCGACCACGGCGCCGACTCGCTCGCCACCGCCGATTAACCGGCTCTTACTCATCACCTGGTCGGCTATTCCCAAGCGTTGATATAGCTCCGTGGTGAGATATTCACCGCTTACGCTGGCGGAGTACGCGATGGACTTTGCTTGCAAGAGAGTCTGCTTTAGCGCGTCGATTGTGCTGATGTCCGGCTTCGGGGCTCCTGCGCGCACGGCCATGGCGATGGCTGAGCGTGCGACAGGAGTATAGCTATCGGCCATAATCAGGCTGTCCTTGATGAATCTAATAAGCACGCCGTCGGCGACGATGACCACGTCGACGGCTTCACCGCGTCGCAGCCGATTCGGGATCGAATTTTCTCCCGTTCCTATGGACGTCGCGGCGGTCACGAGTTTTTTCTTGGTCAGGAATTCGAGTCGGGGAATGAGCTCAAGATAGGCCGCGGTAAAAGCGCCCGAGGTCATGACACGAATGTCATCGGTCGTCGCATTCATGGTTGTTTTAATCTCTTCAGTTGTACTCCGAGGGTGATCGTTGCGATTGCCACTCTTAAAGCCTTGTATCCTTAAAGCCTGCGAGCGATCAAGCTGTCGAAAAGTGTTCAAGGTTCCATGTTCAATGTTCAAGGTTGAAATTCGAAGACGCGGAGCTTGAATCGACGACGATCAACCGCTGCAGGTGTAGGTAGGTTCCACTGAAGTTCCTTTGATCTGGCCTTGAATTTTTGAACCCTTGAACTTTGAGCGATTTTATTCACATTTAGTATGAAGAAGGAGCTATCCCAATGCCTATGATCGATGCCGATACGCACGTCGACGAATGCGAAGACACCTGGAAGAAGTTGGAGGGTACGCCGCACGCGAAGTACATTCCGGTGACGATTGCGATGCCGCCCGACGAGGCCAAACGCGCCGGCTATAACCCGACGAACAGCCGCTGCTGGGTTGTCGAGGGCAGGCTACAGAACCGCGCCATCCGCGATGAAGTCAACCATCCTCCCAGAGTCCTGCGAGAGCTTCAGGATGTGCCCGGCCGCCTCGCCCACATGGACAAGATGGGCGTAGCCGTACAGGTCATCTTTCCGACGTTTTTTATTCGCTACAATACCAGCAACGCGGAAGCCGAATGGGCCCTGACCACGACCTACAACCGCTGGCTTGCCGAGAAATGCGCGAATACCAATGGACGCCTGCGCTGGGCGGCCGTGCTGCCTTTGCTCAATCCCGACAAGGCTGTCGAGGAGCTGCGCTGGGCGAAAGAGCACGGCGCCTGCGGCATCTTCAAGCGCGGCTTCGACCTTGACAGGAAGGTTACCGACCCGCACTTTTTTCCGATTTACGAGGAAGCCAGCGCACTCGACCTGCCTCTGTGCATCCACACCGGCCATCCGCTGCCGGGCCACGAATGGGACAGGGGCTTTCCCATCATGTACTCCTTCACCGACCTGGTGAGCTGCGGTCTTGCAAAGAAATTCCCGAAACTTCGATTTGGGCTCATCGAATCGGGAGCCTCCTGGATTCCCTATACGATCTCCCAGTTGGGCGCGGTAAAACGCCAATCGCTGCGCGGTCAACAGACGCGATTGCCGCGCCTGTTCGAACTGGAACCGGAATTGTTCCGCGCCAATCGGCTGTTCGTCACCATCGATCCGATCGACGACATCGAGTCTCTTTTGAAGTTCGGCACCGAAGATAACCTGATGATCGGCACCGACTACAGCCACACCGACATCTCCGCCAACCTGAGCGCACTGGACGAAGTCCGCGGCTGGGTGGACGAGGGCAGGATCAGCAATGCCCAAGCTCACAAGATTCTGGAGAGCAACTCCCTGGCGTTCTACGGCCTATAAAAAGTGTTCAAGGTTCCATGTTCAACGTTCAAGGGTGGAATTTGGATCGGCAGTGCAACGACCTGACGAAGCTCATCGCGATTTGTCCAGCTGGAAATTAACATACGATCACGGCCGTCAAACAACTGGAATCGGTTGAACGCCCAAATAACGGTAGTGGTTCACTCCGGGCAAGATCCCTCTCTGGGTCAGACTGTGTGAAGACACCGTACATGGCTCGACTGGGCTCACCACGAACGGTGGGGTCTCATTAGAAATTGAGTCTTATCCGTTAGCCCTAAGCGGAGTTTATCCTGAGCTCAACCGAAGGACCGCAGGGCTTCTGATGAGTTTTCCCACCATCTGAAGTTCGGGATGACAAGTTGTTTAGTAGTTGTCATTCCGAACGGAGCGGGGGATTTTTTTTGATGCCGCGATTGACTCGAATTCGACTTGAACCACTACCCAGTTAATTAATTCCGTGCAAACTCCGCGTCGCTATAATAAATAACGCACAGGATCCTATCCTAATTCTTCGTCGCCAGAAGAGGCTCATGGCAAAAATTGCCGCAACGCTACTCTGTCTCTGTTTTTCTCTTGTCGGTTCGGCAGATGTTCGCGCCGCGTCGGCAAAGCCAAAGGTGGTCATCGCCCATGCGGCGATGAATTTCCGCGTGGCGCCTTTGTGGGTCGCGCAGGATCAGGGATTTTTCGCCAAATACGGCATCGACTCGGAGATCATCTACATGCGCGGCGGTCCGACGTTGTTTTCCGGCATGTTGTCGGGCGACATCCAAATCGGCTGGACTGCCAGCGCGATCATCGTGCCGATCGCCGAAGGCGCCGACTTCGTCATTGTCGCCGGATTCAACAATCGAGTCACCGACGAGCTGGTTGTCAGACCTGGCATCAAGCGGCCCGAAGATTTGCGCGGTAAACGTTTCGGCGTCCAGAGCATCGGCGGCGGCGGTTGGGTGGGCGCCATGCTCGGTTTAGAGTCGTTGGGATTGGAGCCGCGGCGCGACGATATACGAGTCTTGGTCATCGGCGATAACACCGTACGCGGTCAAGCTCTCGAAGGCGGATCCATCGACGCCACGGTTCTCGACGGTCTCTTCAGCCGCAAAGCGAAAGCCAAAGGAATGATCGCGCTGGCCGATTTTTCCCAGTCGAATATTCCGATGATGAACCATCTGGTCGCGGTTAGGAGAACTTACCTGCAGCGCCAGCCGGAGATCGTCGAAAATGTTTTACGCGCACTGGTCGAGGGCTTGGCGTTTACCTGGTCGCCGAAGAGTAAGAGCGCGGTGCTCAAGAGCGTCATGCGCCGGCTCAGAATCACAGAGACGAGTTTCGCCGAAGAGGGATATCAGGAGTTACTCACTCGCGGCGGGCTGGAAAAAAAGCCTCATCCCTCCCTGGAAGGAGTGCGCAACGTTCAGCGACTGATGGCGAGCAGCAACCCGCGCGTCGGCGAGATCAAACTGGAGGAGATCGTCGACCGCAGCATTGTTCGCAAACTCGATGACAGCGTTTTATCGACCGGATGTATAGCGTTTATCCCGCCAAGTGATCGTGTCTAGGTCAAGGGCACCTAAAATCCGACGGGCCGCCCTTTCGACTGTGACCTTGTTATTCCAGCGTGATGGTCTTCAAGAACTCCGGAATGATGACCTTGATATTGCGATCCACGGATTTGATCTCCCGCTCTAAGCGCTGCGCTCTTCGTCGGACTGCTGCCGTCATTCCACCGGAAAACGGTACATGCCAATCGTCGTAGTGATGGACGATGACCGTTTTGGGACGGAGAATCTTGATGGCCTCGGTCCAATCGTAGTTGCTGTTCTCGGCGAGGATCGCGACATCGGGCTGCAATCCATGAAGATTCTCTTCGATGAAGTTACCGGTGCTTTGGTCCAGCAGGCGAAGTTTGCCGAAGGTGAAGTAATAAAGATAGCTTCCACCCTCGACGAAATGTTTTCCAAGAATCGGGCCTGACGGCGGGCTGGTAATTTCCGCGGACCTGGGTTGCCGTTTTTGACCGCCGCGGTTGAGTATGCCGTGCTGGCTTTCGATAACTTGCACCGAGAAGTCTTTGAAATCCAATTTCTCGCCGCCGCTAATAGCCGTCACCTGCGCTTTGTCGACGCCTGCGCTCAAGGAGAGATTTACCGTGGTTCGAGAGCCGATGACCTTGGCCCCGAAGCGCTTGGCGATGAATGGGATATCACCTATATGGTCGGCATGGCTGTGGCCCGCGAAGATGTAGTCGGCGCCGCCGATCACATTCAGGACAGCCTCTTCGTCGGTTTTCCATTCTTCCGCCGGGACCGACTGCTTGCGCGTGAGGAAAGGGTCGATCAGGATCTTGGTCTGAGCGAACTGAATCTCCCACCCGGCCGTGCCGAGCTACCTCAGGGTTAAGCTCTGCGTTTGCGGTGAAGCTGAGCCGGTTTCCGATTCCGCGGCTTGCACGGATCGCAGAGCGATCGAAGCCGCTATGAGAGTGACTATTAAGACAACCCGCATGGTGATCCTCCCGCGTCGTCTGAAATTCACGGTTTCTTTATACTTCAAAGAGCGTGGAATGCCGAGTGGTTCTAGCTTTAGCGGAGCGACCGTCTTTAGGCGATTTTCGAGAGTTTCGCGAGCCCTTTGGCTCTTCGATCAGGAGGAGTTGTAGCCGCCGCGGCACTCGCGCATGCGAGAGCGCACTCGAGAAATCGACTCAAGGCAGCGGACACCACTGCGGACGAACATCTTCGGCACCATCGCTTTGTCCCGCGGCAATGGATGGATTCCCGCAGCGCCGAATGGCCGCGCAACTGGGCGAATGCCTCGCGATCGAGACCGAGACGATAATCCGTAAATTGGCCGCGGCCAGGTAGGAAGCATCACGATCCTTTGGCGCTGCTCTCGAGCATTGCGCTGATCAAATCACCGGCAAGCAGATGCTATCCAACATGGGCGCCGTAGCCGCGGTAAGTTTTCTTCTGATTGCGATGGATAGTTATACAGTCGCCCGCGCAATCAACGAGCACAGTCCCTCCAATCTTGAACTGTGCTTATCTCAAGTCGGCTCAACTGAATCTGTACTTTGCTCGGGGATTGCAAGTATCCTGTCGCCGCACAAGGAATGAGAATCATCAGGCTACCTATCCACGCACAAGCCTATGGATTTCACTTTTATGGGTTGCGCGATGCCGGCAAGGCTGGCGTGTATCTTTAGACAGCGGTGCCTGTCCGAGGCGAGACGAGCGCACCGTGCGCCCTCACCCCGGCCATCGCTTTCGCTGGCCTGATCGCTCTCGCAGTAGCCATGGGGATCGGGCGGTTCGCTTTCACGCCGATTCTACCGATGATGCAGCAGGATGCGGCCTTATCGCTGGCCGCCGGTAGCTGGCTGGCATCGGCGAATTATCTCGGCTTCATGCTCGGTGCGGTGTCGGCCATCCGCCTGCGGGTTCGGCACACAATCGTGATTCGCTGGGGCCTCTTCATGATCGGAGTCTTGACGCTCGGGATGGGTTTCACTAGCCAATTCGCGATTTGGATGGTTCTGCGCGCGTTGGCTGGGGTGGCGAATGCCTGGACACAAGTGTTCGCCTTTGCTTGGTGCTTGGATAAACTCTCCGCCGTTCAGCGCCCCGTGTTGAACGGCGTGCTGTGCGCCGGCGTCGGAACGGGAATCGTTGTCGTTGGCGGATTTTGTCTGGTGCTTATGCATATGAACGCAAGCTCCGCGCAAGCGTGGACCGGCATTGGAGTGATTGCGCTGATCGCCACCGCTGCGGTCTGGCCAATTTTCGGCGGACCTGAGGATGCGATGCCGGGCAAACGCCAACGGCCGGCATCGCGTGGTCG
>WNGI01000334.1_pt1 | contig 33424 bp, 29 predicted proteins | sample 5400621 | NCBI WGS metagenome assembly WNGI01 (sample SAMN13153374, study PRJNA577476) | soil metagenome | isolation source: 20 cm soil or saprolite under Garry oak tree replicate 1 | place: USA:California | collected 2016-06-15
CGGTGTCGGCGTCGGCGTGACCGCAGGACTCGGCGAGGGTGCTGGTGTCGACGTCGGCGCGGGCGTGCCGCTCGAGCTGGGTGAGGGGCCGGGAACCGCGGGTGCCGCGAGATTCTGCGGCGTTGGCGTCGCACGGATGACGAAGTCGGCCGCGTTGTCGTTCGTATCGGTGCTATTGCCGGCGGCACCGCCGGGCAACCGCTCGACGCTCGAACCGGCCGGCGGAGCAGCAACAGGTGTGCCCTCGACGAACGCGTTGGTCGCATCGCCCCAGCCGACCGCGTCGATCGGCGTACCGCCGATCGGTCGCAGGACGAGCGCACCGCCGGCCGCCGCGAAGCCGCCGCTGTAGGTAGCGTCGGCTGTGGCCGCATAGATGCCCGTCGAATTCGCGATGAGGAGATGGCGCCCGGCCTCGAGGATCGTGGACGTCGGCCAGGTCGCCTTTCGGGTGACCGTGCCGCCGGTCGAGGTGACGTACGCGATCTCGAGCCCTGCGAGGTCGACGGCCGCCGACCCGGCGTTCGTCAGCTCCGCGAACTCGTCGGACGCCGAGGCGCCGCCGGTGACGATCTCGGACACGAGAAGCGTCGATGTCGGCCAGGCGAGGGCGGCAATCTGCCGTCCAGCGGCCGCTCGACCACCGAGTTCAGCAGGAGCGGCCGAGACTGTCGCGACTGCCATGACCGCGATCAGCAGGAACAGAGCGAGAGTACCGGCGCGCCGGACGCGATCCATCGACGACCTCCCGGCGGGGCGGGCGGAGAGACTGCGGACGTGTTCGCGGCGGAGGCCCATGTTCTAGCAGGCGATCCTTCGCGGAGACTGATCTCCGGTTAGCCGCCGCCTTCACCGCCTCTGCACTCACGATTCATCCCGCCTTCGCCGGCGCTGCATGCTGGATTGCCTCGTCGTTGACGCGGACCACCGGCAAACCTCGACAAGGCATCTGTGACCTTCGGCTCGGGCGGGATATCGACTACGATGGGCGCCACTCAACCCCGTGCAGCAGGCTGGAGGCACCGTGGCCCGCGCCAAGAGGACCGACCGCGCCGAAGCGCGCCGTCGCTATCGCGCCACCATTGTCGAGAGCGACGAGCCGCTCGACTCCGAGTTCGAGGAGGAGGAGCGCGAGGCCGCACCGGCAACAACACGGGCGCCACGCGCTCGATCGTCCGCACCGGCCGGACCGCCGCCGCGCCCGAGCATCGTCGCCGCGTTCCGCGGGTCATTCCGTCCGCTCGACCTGCGTGGCGACATCGCGGCAATCCCGACTCTTCTGCGCCACCGCGCGTTCCTGGTTCCGGTGCTCCTGGTCATCGCGGCGGCCGGGATCCTGATCGCCACGGGTGGCAACGACGTCGTCAGCCGGACGATCAGCCCGTACTTCCTCGCACCACCGCCGGTCGGCCCGGTCTTCCTTGCCGGGTTCCTTGCCCCTCGGGCGAGCTGGATCATCGGGATCCTGGTCGGCGCAGTTGCATCGGTGGCCCTGGCGATCGCGCTGGTCACGCCCGCGGTCCAGGCTGCCGTGCAGCCGACGGGCGCCGCGGTGACACCAGTGACGGTCCTCGCTGAGTCGCTCTTCGTCTCCACGATCGGCGGTGCGGCCTTCGCCTCGGCTGCCGCGTGGTACAAGCGCTTTCTGGCCAGCGCCAGTCCCAACCGGAACCGCCCCCGTCCCGGCCCTCGCCCCGGGGGCCAGCGTCGGAAGAGCCCCGATAGCCGGCCGCTTCTCGCCCGCCGCCGCTGACCTCCTGGGCGACACCCGAGCTTCAGACGAGCGAGCGTTCGGCCCGCAGGTAGCGGCTCAGCCGAGCCGGCGCATCCCCGCGTGGCCGAGCTGGCGCACGCCGTCGGGCTGATCGGGCGCACCCGCGGCAGCGGCAACGTCGACCAGCGGCCTGACCTCCCGGGCGATCACGTTGACGACCGACGATTCGCGCTGGAGGTCGCCGTCGACGAGCAGCAGGGCATGCCGCCGGACGATCCCCCGAAGGCGCGCCCACGTATCCGGCCAGAGCGTGACGTTGACCATGCCGGTCTCATCCTCGAGCGCCAGGAAGACGGTGCCCTTGGCGGTCATCGGGTGCTGGCGGGTGACAACGAGGCCACCGAGCCGAACCGGGCCCGACCGGCGTTCGGCGAGGGCCGAATTCGGGACCGCGCCGAGACGATCCAGCGCCGGCCGATACAGCGACACGACCTGACGTCGGGCGTCGAGCCCGACCACCGCGTAGGCGTCGCCGATCCGCTCCGATTCGGTCAGGCCGGGCAGCGTCGGCGCAGCGGTCGGTGGCAGGCGGAGATCCATCGGCCGACCTGCGGCCCGCCCGCCCGCGATGCCCTTCGCCCGGACCGTTCGCCCGTCGACGCGGCCGCGTGACGCGCCGGCGACCTCGCGGAGCTGCCAGAGGAGCTCCCGCCGCGGCCGCCCGAGCGAATCGAGCGCCCCGACCCGGATGAGCCGCTCAAGGGTTTCCTCCGGCAGGCCGGTCCGCTCGACGACGTCGGCGAGGCTCTCATACGGGCCGCGGCTGAGCTCCCGGTCGAGAAGCGCCTCGTGCTCCTCGCCGATCCCCTTGACCAGCCCGAGGCCGAGCCGGACACCCCAGCCCGCGGCGCTGTCGATCGCCCACCGTTCCCGGGCAATGGCCGATGGCATGACGCACGACGGCGAGCGGACCGGCTCGGGTCGCCGGGGAATGCCGGCGTCATCGGGCAGTTGCTCCTCCTTGCCGCTCGCCGTCGCCCACCCCGGTCGCCCGACCCATTCGGTCGTCGTCTTGTAACGGCTCCGGTTGACGTCGACCGGCAGGACCGCCACCCCGTGCCGCTTCGCGTCGTTCACGAGGACCTCTACCGGGTAGAAGCCCATCGGCTGGGCGTTGATCAACCCGACGAGGAACTGGGCCGGGTAGAAGAGCTTGAGGAAGGACGACTCGTAGGCCGTGCGGGCGAACGCCGCCGCGTGGCTCTTGGCAAAGCCGAAGCTCGCGAATGCGGCAACCTGGCGAAAGAGCTCCTCGGCGATCTCCTCGGTCATGGCCGGCTGGCGCATGCAGCCGTCGTGGAACTGGGTGTGGAGCTTCTCCATCTCGCGGGTCGAGCGCCACGTGCCCATCGCCCGCCGGAACCCGTCGCTGTCGGCCGGCGAGAACCCGGCGACCTCGATCGCGATCCGCATGACCTGCTCCTGGTAGAGGATCACGCCCTTCGAATCGCGGAGGACGGGCTCGAGGCTCGGGTGCAGATACGTCACCGGCTCGAGGCCCTGCTTCCGGCGGAGATACGGGTGGACGGCATTGCCCTGGATCGGGCCGGGGCGAATGATCGCGACCTCGACGACGAGATCGTCGAGATTGACCGGGCGCGACTTCGGTAGCGTCTGCATCTGGGCCCGGCTCTCGACCTGGAAGACCCCGACGGTGTCGGCGGCCTGGAGCATCTCGAAGACTTCCGCGATGTCCTCCGGCAGGCGGTCGAGATCGACGCAGGCCGCGCAGTCGTGCTCGATGAGCTGGAGCGTCTCATCGATGGCGGCGAGCATCCCGAGCCCGAGCAGGTCGAGCTTGATGAGCTTCAGCGTCTCGACGTCGCGCTTGTCGAACTGGACGACGACCCGATCCGGCATCGTCGCCCGCTCGAGGGGGGCAATGTCGATGAGCGGGGCCGCGGTCACGAGCATCCCGCCCGAATGGATGCTCAGGTGGCGAGGGAAGCCGTCGATCCGGGCGCAGAACTCGAGCCAGCGCTCCCAGTCCGAGAGACCCTTTGTCGAGCCGCCGAGTGGCTGGGGCGGTGGCTCCGGCGCGACTCTGGCGACGGACGAGTGGTCGGTGTCGCCGCCGCGGCCCATCGTCGCCGTTCGCGGCGCAGGCGGGTCCCAATGGTTCGGCCGCCCGAGCCGATCCGTGGCCCGCGGCGGCGGCTCGATCTGGCCACTCTCCGGATCGATCCGGCGTCCCTCGACGAGCGCCGGCGGGATGAGCCGGTCGCGCTCTGTCGCGTAGCCAGTCCCCCGTCCGTCCCGCAGCCAGGCGACGCTCGCGGGCGTGTCGCCGGGCCCGCCCTCGTCGTCGCCGCGCCCCGGCCGGATCGCGGTTCGCGGCGCGAGCGCGTCGGGCAGCTGGGCCGGGCCATCTCCCGGGCGTTTTTCTCGTTTACCAATGGGAGTGGTGATAAATCTCGCCTCGAGCCCCCGAGACCGATCGGAGTGGGGCCCAATGCCGGATTCCACGCTCACACTGGCCGGATCGACAGTCAGATTGACGACCACGCCTTCGTCTGCCGGACTTACCACCACCCGGGTTGGTATTTGAGAATTTCCGGGGTCGGCCCGCGGCTCCGGCCGTATCGCGGTTCGCGGCGCGAGCGCGTCGGGGAGCGCGGCACCCGCCTCTGCGCCCAACGGGATCTGGGCGATCCAGCCGAACGGCCGTGGCGCATCCGGGTCCGCCGGCTTCGGCGGCTGGCGCCATGGCGGCACCTTCCCGACGAGCGGCATCCGGGTGTTCAGTTGTCCCATGCCATCGACGAGCCCGCGTTCCTCAGCTTCCGCCGCGGCAGCGGTCTCCGCCGGCAATCCTTCTCCGGGCTTCTGGAAGAACTCGGCAAAGCCGCCGTCGGCCTCCAGGTCGCGTCGGACCATGACCGAGTCGTACGTCTCGAGCGCCTTCGCCACCCGGTCGACGAGCGGCCGCGGGAACCCCAGCGCGACCCCCACCTCACGGACGGCCGACCGCGCCCGATACGTCACGAGGTTGCAGACCATCCCCGTGTGCTCCGGGCCGTAGAGGTTGTAGACGTACTGGATGACCTCCTCCCGACGTGCGCTGGAGAAGTCGATGTCGACATCCGGATAGGTCGTCCGGCCCTCGTTGATGAAGCGCTCGAACAGGAGGTTGTGGCCGATCGGCTCGACCCGGCTGATGCCGAGGGTGTAGGCGACGATCGAGCTGGCCGCGCTGCCGCGACCCTGAGCGGGGATCCCCTGCTCCCTGGCAAACCGCATCAGGTCCCAGCAGATGAGGAAGAACTCGGCGAGCCCGGCCAGCTCGATCACATCGAGCTCGTGGGCGAGCCGATTGACGACGGCCGAGGTCAGCGGGTGATAGCGCTTCCGGGCGCCGGCCTGGCATAGCTCGACGAGAAACGAGAACGGGGTCTCGCCACTCGGCACCGCGAAGCCCGGGAAGCGGTACTGCTCGAACCCGAGATCGACGGAGCAGGCTGTCGCCAGCTCGCCGGCGGTGGCCAGGCCCTCGTGCCAGGCGTCGGCCACCACCCTGCCGAGTGAGCCGTCGCCGGGCGGCAGCGCGGCCAATTCCTCGCCGGACTTCAGATACGACTCGGCGTCCGGCCGGCGCAGGTCGGCCAGCCCATCGAGCGTCCGGCCGTGGCGGATCGCGGTCAGGACATCGTGAAACTCGCGGCCCTCAGGTCGGGCGTAGTGGACATCGTTCGTCACGACGACCGGCAGGTGCAGGTTGCGGGCAAGGTTGACCGTCTCCGTGACGAGCCAGTCGTCGTCGGGGAGGAGATGATGGGAGAGCTCGAGATAGGCGCCATCACCGAAGCGCGCCGCCAGCGTCTCGGCGGCGAGCCGCGCTCCAGCCCGATCGCCCCCGCGCAATCGCCTGGCGATCTCCCCCTCGCGGCAACCCGACAATGCTACGAGCCCCTCGGTATGGGCGGCGAGGAGCGACTGGCTGAAGCGGGGGACGGCCTTCGTCCCAGCCATGTTGGCCCGGGAGATTAGCCGGCAGAGGCTCCGATAGCCCGACGCGTCGCGGGCGAGAAGAACGAGGTGCGGGCCACGCTGCCGTTCACCGATCCCGCGATGGTCCTCCTTGACCGGATCGCGATGGCCCGGCAGGCGAGCCCGTTCGGGACGGGGTCGATCCGGCCGACCTTCGATCGCCTCGGAGCCGAACGGGTCAACCGCGCCTGATCCGACCGGGCCCGATCCGACCGGGCCGAACTCGGTCTCGGTGGCCTTCGGAGCCCGCCGACCGCCGCGCCGAGACGGACGCCGGGCTGGGATGACGAGCCGCTCGGGATCCGGGGCCATGGCATCGAGCAGCTCGATCTCGACCCCGATGACCGGGTGGATCCCGGCCGCCTCGGCCGCCCCCGCGAACCGGACGACCCCATAGAGGCCGAGATGATCCGTCGCGGCCAGGCCAGACAGGCCGAGCTCGACCGCCCGCTCGACGAGCTCGTCGGGCGCCGAGGCGCCGTCGAGAAACGAGAAGTTGGTGTGGCAGTGGAGCTCGGCATAAGGTGCCATCGTGGACTTCAGATGATAGAACACATGTTCTGTTATTACACAGAAGTCCTTCATGAAGCGGTCTGAAAATCCCATCCAGATCGCTGAAACAAGAGCCGGGCATCCCGCGTCTCAAGGCCATGCAAGCTCACAGAAGTCTCCTTCTCGGGACGGTCCGGACGGCCGCGATGGTCGGGATGGCGATTCTGTTGATCCTCGTGCTTCTGCCAGCAGCGCTGGGGGTCCAGGCCGCCGGCAGCTGAACCATCCAACGTCTCGCGCCTGGGGGCTCGGGACGATCGGGCGACGAGCGACCGCGAGGGTCGCCGTTGACCCCGCCGGAGGACCTGGTGAGCGGGTCCATCGGCCACAGGACCCCGTCGCGCTGGGGCGCGACGGGGTCCTGGCACGTTCCGGCGCAATCCCCGACCCGCCCTTAGGATGACCTGATGACCGATTCAAGCCACGGATCCGCGCAGACCGCATCTCTGCTCTCCGGGGTTCTCGCGGCGATCATCCTCGTGGCTGCGTGCAACGGCGACGGCGCCGCCCCGACCCCGGCCGCAGCCTCTCCGGGGCCATCCACGACCACTTCGCCCGCCACGGCGGCATCACCGTCGACCGCCTCGTCGGGCACAGATCTGACGCCCGTCCCCGGCGGTCAGACTGCGTCGCCGGTCCAGCCGGGCGGGACGCCGACCCAGACCGACACGGCCTGGGGCCGAATCTGGGATTCCGTGCCGGGATCGTTCCCGCGAGTTGAGGCTTCGACCCTGGCCGACTCCATCATGGGACCGGTCAGCGCGGCGTTCGTGGTCGAGGCCGGACCGGCCGATGTGACCGCGACGATGAAACGGCTGCTCGGCAGCGCGGGCTACACCACGGATCAATCGGGACCGCTCGAGGACGGCAGCTTCGTCCTCGATTCGACCGGCGCCCCGGCGGGCTGCCGGGCCCAGACCACGCTGGCGCCGCAGGCCGGCTCGACGCTGATGACCATCCTGTTCGGGGCCGCCTGCCCGTTCGAATGAGAGTTCTTAACGTCGTGGCTCGGTTGCGCAACGCGGCGATGACGGCCTGCGTCTATGCTGGCAGCGATCGGCACCGGATCGATCGAGCAGGGGGTGGCGTCATGCAGATCTCGCAGCCACGGGATTTTGGCCCGCTGGTTCTCGTCGTCGGGTTGTTCGTCATCCTCTTTGTCGTGACCCTGACCGTGGGCGCGCCACAGCGCTGAACGGCCGGACGAACCGGGGAATACGAGCCCGCCAGACGCGCGAAATTGTCAGTCGATCCTCAGGCGGTCGTTAGGCGGCAGGCGGCTTACTCTCGACCCTCAGGCGATCGCTTTTTCACAAATGGTCCCGCAGTCCACGCTTGTGTGACGGACCAGCTCGTCGGCCGCGGTGCTTGGCGACCGCCTGAGATTCGCCTGACAGAAACTGGCGGCCTAGCAGGGGATGGCGACCGTCAGTCGTATAAGCGCTCCAGGTGCCAGGTTCCCTCGTTGCCGTCGAAGTAGACGAGAGCCAGCCAGCGGTTGCCGACGACCTTGAAGTACTCGCGCTCGATCGGGTCGCGCCACCACGTCTCGGCGACTCGCCAGCGGTTGCATACCTCGACCCTCTCCCGCCGGCCGCTCCAGACAATCGCGACGAGCTGGCCGGCGGCGTCGATCTCGACTTCGATCCTGGGGTGCTCGTGGAGGAGCCGGGTCATGATCGCCCCGTCCGGGTCATGACCGCCACGTCCAGCGTTCCTCGGCCAGTGGCGCGTCGGTATCGGCCAGCGCGACCCGCCTGACCCGGCCCTCGCCGAACGTCAGGGCGAGCCGGGCGAGCTGCCAGCCAAGTCGGGCGTTGCGGGCGGCCTGCGGAACGAACAACGGCAGCTGATGACCGACCGCCGGCTCGACGCCGGCGAGCTCGAGCTCGATCCGGCTGACAGGGGCCGGCGGCGGCGTTCGTTCGAGTCGGGCGAAGAGGAGCCGCTCGATCGCCTCGGCTTCGGCGGTCGGCTCGGGGAAGCGCTGCTCGACATCGATCTCCGCTGGGGTGCCGGCGCGGGCGAAGGACAGGTCGAGGGTCAGCCGGAGATGTGCCCGGGCCGCCGCCGTTCCCCGCGCCTCCAGCTGGTCGGCGAGGGTCGCGGCGAGCCGGTGGAGGACGAAGCGGAGCGCGTCGAGCTCCTCGACCGACGGCTCGATCGGCAGGCCGAGGACCAGGCGCTCCGGGGCGCGGCGAGGGCGAAACGCCGTGATCTCCTCGCCTCGAGCCCTGGCGTGGATCCGCTCCCCTTCCGCCCCGAACCGGGCGACGAGCGCCGAGCGCGGCAGCTCGGCGACCGCCCCGATCCGGCGCAGCCCGAAACGCCGGAGACGGGCCCGGACGTCCGCCTCCGATGAGAGGAGCTCGGCCGGTAACGGGGCGAGGAAGGCGGCCTCGCCGCCTGGCCGCACGATCCGCGGCTCCGGCGGAGTGGTGTTGGCGGCCGCGATCGTCGCCGCGAAACGGGTCCCGGCGATGCCGGGCCGCGGTGAGCCCGGCAGGATCGGCCCGAGTGCAGTGACGAGCCGCCCGACGAGCTCCGGCTCGGTGCCCCACAGCCGCTCGAGGCCGTCGACCTGGATCTCGAGCAACCCGAATGCGGGATCGGTGGGGTCGGTCGATCCGGCGAGCCCGGGGCTGAATCGAGCGAGCCTCTCGAAGGCGGTCTCGACCGCCGTCGCGTCGGCTTCCAGCTCGGGATCGAGAAAGGTCGCCTCAGGGGCGAGCCGATGGGCGCTCCCGAGCGGGATCCCCCGTCGGACGCCGAGTGCCCGAGCGGCCGGATCCGCGTCGAGGACCGTCCCGTCCGTCCAGGGCTGACCGCCGAGGACGACCGGCCGGTCCGTCGGGAAGGAGTCGGAGTGGCGCGCCCGGGCGAGCCGGAGAGGGAGGTGAGGCCAGTAGAGGTGGAGGAGTCGCATCGGTTGGTATCCGCTGGATGGTGCCGGTGGGGGCGGCGGTCGGGAGGAGGTCGTCGCGGAGGAGGTCGTCGCGAGCGAGACAGCGGTCGCGCTCCCCTCCCTCCCCGTAGAGGATCCGGAGCTCCGCCCGCCCTCCCGGCGGGCCGTAGCGGTTGCGGGCGACGGTCACCTCCGTCCGCTGGCCGACAACGTCGCGCCCGAGCCGAATCCACGATCGCCTGGCGAGCTCGAGACGAACGCTGGTCGCCTCGGCCACGGCGGTCGCCAGGCCGGCAGTCAGACCTGGTGGCTCGAGGGTCACGAGAAGGGTCTCCGAGCGGCGGGCGAGGGCGGCGAGGCGGCGCAACCGATCGGCGACACGGGCGGCGGTCGTGCCGGGGTCCGGTCGCAGCGGGAGGTCGATGACGAGAAGGTCGACCGAGCGGCCGGCAAGGAGCGTGGCGGCGATCGACAGGCCCTCGTCGATCGTCTCCGGGGTCAGGACGACGAGCCAATCGAGCCGGACGCCGCGGGCAGCGGCCTCGACCGGATCGAGGGCGCTGGCCAGATCGAGCCAGGCGACGATCGCTCCATCGACCTGGGCCTCTGCTGCCAACCGGAGAGCGAGGGTCGTCTTGCCGGAGCTCGCGTCACCGCGGAATGCCACGCTCGCGCTGCGTGGCAGGCCGCCCGGCCCGAGGATCGCATCGAGTGCCGGAAAGCCGGTTCGGACGATCCGCTCCACGCCATGGCCACCGGGGAGCGGCATTTCGTGGTGGAGCGGCCGCTCATTGGGGAGTGCTTCGTCGGGCTCCGCCTCATCGGGTAGCGGCACCGTCGCCAGGGCTCCGATGACCCGTGGGCTGGTCGAGGACTGTTCTCCAGCGATCCGCGGAGCTGCCGCGCCCCAGCGTGCCTGGAGGGACGCCAGAGCAGCCGACACGTCCGGGGAGAGCGCCGCCATCGCTCAATGATAGAACAGATGTTCTATGTGTTCAATCCCAACAAGCGCCCCAACAACGGCCCAGATCCCCGGCTACCATCGAGCCGGTGAATCCCCTCGAGGCGATCGCGATCCTGGCCGCCGGCGCCGTGGCCGGAACCGTCAACGCGATCGTCGGCTCAGGCTCTCTGATCACCTTCCCGACCCTGCTCTTCTTCGGCTACTCGCCGCTCGTCGCCAACGTCTCGAACACCGTTGGTCTCGTTTTCGGCTCGATCAGTGGCGCGATCGGCTACCGCCGGGAGCTCGCAGGACAGCGCGGGCGGGCGACTCCACTGCTGGTCGCCGCGCTGCTGGGTGGACTGACCGGGGGATTGCTGCTGATCGTCCTGCCGGCGACCGCTTTCGCCCGGATCGTCCCGATCCTGATCATCCTCGCCTGCATCCTGGTCGCCCTGCAGCCGCGACTGACCCGGGCGATCGCCACACGCCGCGCCGGGGCGGATATGGCCGCCGGCGAGCGACGCGCGGCACCTGTGCTTGTCGCCGCAGTCTTCCTGACCGCCATCTACGGCGGCTATTTCGGGGCGGCCCAGGGGGTCATCCTGATGGCCTTCCTGGCAATTCTCGTCGTCGACGATCTGCAGCGCCTGAACGGGCTCAAGAACCTCATCGCAGCGGTGACCAATGGCGTAGCCGCGATCCTGTTCATCTTCTTTGCACCGGTCGCGTGGCAGCCGGCGCTCCTCATTGCGATCGGTTCGACGATCGGCGGTCAGCTCGGCGCGCTCGTCGGTCGGCGGCTGTCTCCGTTCGCTCTGCGATCCGCGATCATCGCCGTCGGCAGCATTGTCGCGGTGAAGCTGCTGATCGGCTGAACATCGAATCCCCTTCCCGGGCGCTGGGCGCCGGGCGCCACGAACCCTCAGGGCAGGGCGACCGCCACGAGACCCGCGGCGATCCCCGCGAGGCCGACCCACTGGCTCGGGCGCAGGCGCTCGCCCCACAGGGCGACGGCGACGATGACCGCGACGGCCGGGCCGAACGAGCTGGCAAGGCCGACGATCCAGGTTGGCGCGATCTCGAGCCCGATGGCGAAGGCCACAAACCCGACGATGTCGAGGAGGCCGGCGGCGACACCCGTGGCGATCACCCGCACGGACGGTGGGCCTGAGCCCGCGATCAGCATGTCTGAGCCGCGCGGCCGGATCATCGTGACAATAACGAGGACCACCAGGATCGTCGCCGCGTTGGCGACCCGCGAGGTCAGCAGAACGGGAAGCCAGCCGGCGGCATGGATCGGCGTCGCCAGGCCTGCCGTCAGAGCGGTGAAGAGGAACATCGCGAGCAGCGAGAAGAGCACGCTTCGTCCGACAAGCCTGGTGCCCCGCCAGCCGCCGTCGAACACGAGCCCGGTCAGGATGACGCCAAGTGTCGCCAGCGCCGCCCCGATCGCCTGGAGCGGCGTGAGCGTTTCACCACGGAGAAAGACCGACAGGACGACCGTCAGGCCGCCATACGCCGCGACGACCGGGCTGACGACCGACAGCGGACCGATCCGGAGAGCGGTGAAGAACGACACGTAGGCGCCCGCAGCGATTGCCCCGAAGAGTGCGGCAAGGAAGAACGCGAACGGATCGCTCGGGAAGCCGACGCCGAAGTTGATCGCCAACAGGATCGCGACGGCGACGCTCGCCAGCTGGGCGACCATGACCACGTGGAGGCTGCCAAGCCTGCGGCCGGCGATCGACGCCATGACGTCGGTCGAGCCCCAGCAAAGGGCGGCGATCAGGCCATTTCCAAGTCCAAGTGGCATCGGGCCAGATTGACGGGTCGATCCGTGGCCGCGAGGGTCTGTTCGGTGGGGCGAGACGGGCGCCTTTGGGGCGGCGCGGCGGGGGATGCTGGTACACTCGGCGCCCGGTCGGCGCCCCGGTGCGACTGCGCCCGTGGGGATGTAGCTCAGTTGGAAGAGCGCCGCGTTCGCATCGCGGAGGCCAGGGGTTCGAGTCCCCTCATCTCCACCAATTTCCCTCCAGTCAACACGCAGGCCGCAGATCGCTGTGGTTCCTGTCTGCACCGCCATTCGAGTACCGGCGTTGCCCACAGGCCCCGTACGCGAGTACCATCGCAACCGCGCGTGTGCGGACCCGGGGGCTGGTCAGATGCAACACGAGACGGTATCCCGATCGGGAGACTCTGCCGAATCGGCCGAGGCGCCAGGCAGCTCGCCTGGTGGCGGCGACGAGACGGCGTACCCGACGGACGAGGCGGGTACTGCTGAAGCGGGCCTTGTTCCGACGTTCCTCCACGAGATCGCTCGGACGATGCAGGCGACCGCCGACCGTGAGCGCGAACGAATTGCAGCCGACATGGCCGACAGCCTGGGCGCCCATGTCGAGATGGTCCGATTCCGAGCCTCGACCGAGGCCGAAGAGCTCAGGCGGCTAGCCGAAGCCGATGTTGAGCACATCCACGAATGGTCAGCCGCCGAAGTCGAGAGAGTCCGCCGGGAGACCGAGCTGCGAATCAGTGTCCGCCGGGAGGACCTCGAGCGACACCTGCGCCAGCATGACGCCCTGGTTGAGCGTGAGATCGCCCAGGCCACGGAGGCCGTCGAGGAGTATCAGAACGAGTTGGGCCGATTTGTTGGCCGGCTGGCCAGCGAACAGGAACCGACCGAGATCGCGCGTCTTGCGAGCCTGCTGCCGGAGCCGCCAAGCGTTGAAGAGATCGCGTCGGCCGCACGTGCTGATGCGATCGCCCAGTTGGCTGCCTCAGAGGCGGCCTCCGAAATGGCCTCGACGACTGAGCGGGGCTCTGGCCTCGTAGGCGTCATGGACCCGAGCGGTGTCAGTCAACCGGCTGGCCCGTTGGCCCAGACGAGCGAAAACGCAGAGGCCGACACCGTAGTTTCTGAGGACAATGATGGCCGCCAGGGACCGCAGGCGCTCAGTACAACGACCAACTTCGTCGTGCGCATGATGCCGCTCGTCTTGATCGGAGCGATCATCGCAATCGTGGTGTTGCTGGTGATCACCGGTCAGATCCATGCCGCGTCGAGCCGAGGCGGTTCCTGACAGGTGACCGTTTCTCCGGTTGGGAACGGCGACTGAAGGCCCCGCACGCCCTTGCGGGAACGCGCGTCAATGGCTCAGGGAGCCGATATGGACGGGGTCGCGGTCGCCGATGGGCTGGACGGGACCACCTCGTTGGAGAGCTCCACGATCGGGAACGGCAGCGAGCCGTACTGCAGGATCGCGACGAGGTTCTGGGCCTCCTTGAGCGGGTACCCACCGATGCCGCCCGAGCTGATCTCGACGTGGCCGCCGGGGATCGCGCTGTTGATGACCGGCGCTGAGATGACCTTCCCGTCAAGGACGATGGCGAAGTACTTGCCGATGTGTGCCGCGGTGTAGTCCTCAAACTGCTTGGCGCCCCCCGGCTTCAGCACGAATGTCACGACGCGCTGGCCACTCTGGCTGCTGGTGCCGATCGCGGCGCTCTCGATCTCACTGGCGCTGAACAAGGCCGGGAATTTGGTCGGATCGACCACGTCGCCGGCCTCCATTTGATTCGTCCCGAGAGGCACGAATTCGAGGTGGCCGGTCTGGCCGATCAGGGTTCGCGCGGCGTCGGTATCGATCGCGGTCGGCAGCTCGACGACGACGCGGTCGACTCCCTCGGCATGCACGGTCGACCCGACGATATGGTTCGAGGCCAGGCGATGCTCGACGATGGCGATGATCGCCACGAGATCGGCCGCCGTCGGATTGACATCGCCATTCGGGTGGGCCTGGTACTCGATTCGCAGCAGGCCGTCGGCCTGGGTCGACGCCAGGGCCGATGGCTGAAGCGACGCCGCCGCGGTCGGGCTGGGAGCGAGGCCGCGCTGGCCACCGGCGATGACCGCGGTGCCAGCCACGACCAGCACGGCGGCGACGGCAAGGGGCGCCCACATGGAGCGACCGCTCCGCCCGCGACGCGCGACCCGCGCGTTCGGGACCCGTTCCAGCGCATCCACGAGGCCGGCCGGGGCGGACGGCAGCGGGGCCTGGCGAAACGCATTGCGCAACCGCGGCTCGAGATCATCGCTCATCGAGCTGCCTCCTCTCGATCCTGGGAAAGGTTTGCCCGAAGCCGCCCGAGTGCCCGATGGAGACGCGACTTGACCGTGCCGATCGGCAAGCGGAGCCTCTCCGCAATTCCCTCGAGCGGAAGGTCCGCCCAGAAGCGGAGGACGACCACGATCCGCTCGTCCGCGGTCAGTACGCCGAGGCCTGCGAGCAGGGCGTCCCGTTCGATGAACGACGTGAACGGGTCAAGCCCGGCGAGCTCCGAGCCGCCGTCGATCGGGATGAAGCGGACGACGTTCCGACGCCGAAGCCGGTCGCGGCAGCCGTTGACGAGGATCCGGTCGAACCACGCACCGAACCGATCCGCCTCCCGCAGCGTGTCGAACGCCTGCCAGGCAATGACGAAGGCGTCCTGGACGGCGTCCTCGGCTTCGTGCCCGTCAGCGAGCAGGAGTCCAGCCAATCGATACGCCCGATCGAGAGCCGGCCGGGCGCCCGCCAGGAAGTTCGCTCGGCGGTCGTCGGCGGCGGGCGTCGAGGCGTCGGCGGGATGGAGATCCACGGGCAGGGCTAACAGTCGCATGTCGGCTGTCCAGACGAGTGACGAAGGCAGAAGGTTCTCGTTACCGCGGACGGTGTCCGCGCCTCAGGCCCGGTGGTAGCGCTCCATGAGGGCTGCGACGGCCTCGCGCGATGCCTTCCACTCGGCCTGGTCGCCGAAGATCTCGGCGTCGACGCCCCACTTCCGGATCTGGGTCATGGCCGTGACGATCGTGTTGTGCTCGAACGTCCGGCGGCGGCCGGCTTCGACAGCACCGGTTACGAGATATCGACGGACGATATCGAACGGCGCCTTCCAACGGGCGATCCGGATCTGGTCCCCTTCTCTGAGCGACTCGAGGTAGTCGTCATCGCCGACCGGGTGGCGATCGTGCTCAGTGAGGTGGACGTGAAAATCGACGCGGGCCCCCGGCCGATCCTGGCTCGGCAGCAGTCCGTCGTCGCCGACGGTCTGGTAGCAGATGTGACAGGTCGGCAGCTCCGCGTCGGCGCGGGGCGCCTCCCCGTACGGGAGGCCGCACCGGCCGCAGAACGTCGCGGCTGCGGAACGGGCGACGGCTCCGCATTGCAGGCAGACCTTTGCGCTCACGCGCGAAGTCTGCGGGATTTGTCGCCGATCGTCTGCGTTACGATCGTAGGGTGGAACATCCAGCCGGCGGCGTAGACGGCGCCGCGCCGCCGGCCGTCATCCTGGTCGGGATGATGGGGTCCGGAAAGTCGACGGTCGGGCATGCGCTGTCGCGCCGAACGGGCTGGCGATACGTCGACAACGACGAGCTCGTCCGCTCGATCAGTGGCCGCGGCGCGACGGAGATTCGGGTCGCCGATGGCGAAGACGCACTCCACGACATCGAGGAGCTGGCCTTCGAGGCGAGCCTGGCCCTCGAGCCGCCGGTCATCATCGGGGCCGCAGCGGCGGTCGTCCTCGAGCCAATCGCCCGGGTGAGGCTTCGGAGCGGGCCGCACGTCGTCTGGTTGCGTGCACGGCCGGAGACGTTGCTGGCCCACGTCGGCGACGGGACGGGTCGGCGAGCCGAGGCGACCGATCCGGCCTGGGTGGCCGCGCGAGCCGCGGAGCGGGCGGCGCTCTACGCCGATGTCGCCTCGCAGGTCATCGATGTCGACGACCGTTCGCCCGAAGAGGTCGCGGATCTGATCCTGGCTCGCCTGTCAGCCGGCTGATTCGTCCAGGCGCGTCGCGTCCGCCGTGTCATCAAGTGCGGCGTGGAGCTCGAGCGAATGGACTCGCAGCCAGCGTCGCCAGACGAGATGGTCCGGGCGGCGGCTGGAAACGACGGCCCAGAAGCGCGGCCCGTGACCGAAGACCCGGAGATGGGCGAGCTCGTGGACGACCACCGATTCGAGCGCTTCCGGCGGCGCCAGGACGAGCCGCCACGAGAAGCTCAGCCGGCGCTCACGAGACGCGCTTCCCCAGCGGCTGCGCTGGTCGCGGATCGTCATGGCGGCCGGGGAGACGTCGAGCGCGCCAGCGTGGCGGGCGATCTCACGCTCCACCAGGACGCGGGCACGGTCGCGGAACCACGCCTCGAGGACTGCGGCCACTGGACGGCGATCCGCGCGCGCCAACTGGACGACGAGCTCGTCGCCATCGGCAGCGCCATCACGGGCGACGCTGGATCGGCGGGTCCCGCGCGGTGCGTCGATGATTCGGAGGCGGTGGAATTCGCCGCGATAGCGGATCGATGCCCCGTCGCGCAGCCCGCCGCGTGCCACTAGCTCGGCGCGATCGCTCGCCTGGCGTGCGAGGTGGCGGCGAATCCAGGCCTCCCGCTCGCGGAGGAATCGTTCGATATCGGCTTCGGGATGGGCCCAGCCGCGGCGCGTCGCGGGTGGGACGGTCACGACGAGCCCGTCCGTCGGGTGGATCGTCAGCCGCAGCCGACGTGACCGCGCAGAGCGGCGAAGGACGTACGGCGGCAATGGGCTCGGCTGCCCCCGCTGGAACGCGTCGGACGTCATCGGTGTCGATGGTGCCACATCACGCTGCTCGGCCGGCGTCTTTGTCGGACCGGATAGCGCCATTCGCAGGCGTCGACACGGGGGCTTACGCCGCCTTCGAGCTCGAAACCTCGGCGTCGCTCGTGATCGGATCGGATGTTGCTCGTTCCCGTCGGGCGAGGAGGATGAACGGCACCGCGAGGGCCTGGACGCCCGCCGCGATCATGTACGACGGCCCGTAGCCGAAGACATCGGCGCTCCGGCCGAGCGCCGGCTGTGCAACGACACCGCCGACCGAGCCCATGAGGCTGTCGAAAGACAGGACGGTCGCCCGCTGCTCCGACGGGATCACCCCGTTGATGAATGCCTGTCGGAACGGCGTGGCGAACGCGAAGACCAGGGCCCAGCCGGCCAGGAGAATGAGGGCAACGACGAAGTTGGTCGTCCAGCCAATGAGGAATAGCAGGATGACGTTGGCGATTGTGCCCAGGACCAGGGCGTCCGTCCGCCGCCGGAAGAACCCTCGGACCCTGCCGACGAGCAGTCCGCCGACGATCTGGGCGCCGGCAACGATCGCCGCCGCGAGCCCCGCGATGCTGTACGCGCTCGGGTCGCCGTAGAGCTGGAGCAGGTATGGCTGGAGCGCATAGAAGCCGTAGAAGCCGACGCCGGCCGTGAACGGCGCGGCGATCATGAGCCAGCGCACCGGCGGGTTGTGTAGACCGCCATCGACCGCTCCGCGGAATACCGCGCGGACGGCCGCCACGGGTCTCGCCTCGCGATCCGGCTTGAACCCCAGATCGTGCATGAACCGGAGGGCGACAACAAGCGTGACGCCCAGCATCGCCGCCCGCAGCAGGTAGGGAACGCCGAGACTCGTCACCTGGGCGACGACGCCACCCAGGACCGACCCGCCGAGCATCGCCGCGCCGCCGACCGTCTGCGCACGCCCGAACAGCGACTCGAGGCTGCCGGTGAAGCCGGTCGCGACAAGCGCGTCGACGAGCCAGGCTTCGGTGGCCCCCGAGAAGAACGTGAACCCGAGGCCGAGAAGAATCGACGCGACGGCCCAGCCGAGCAGCGGAGCGTGGAGCTGCCACATCACGAGGTAGAGGAGCGTCGACGCGAGGAGCGTTGCCGCCCCGAGGAGGAACGAGAAGCGGCGCCCGCGCGTGTCGGCAATGACCCCGGTCGGGATCTCGAAGATCACCTGCCCAACCGCGAAGAACGCGTTCGCCGCGAACGCCTCCGTGTTGCTCAGGCCGGCGTCGAGCAGGAACAGCGTGTTGATACCCCAGATGAACGACGCGGCGAGCGTCGTCAGGAGCGTCAGGAGGAGATATGTGCGTTGGACGGTCCGGGCAGGGTCGGTCAAGGTCGGCTGAATCTACCTGCTGGCCGCCGGTCGCGACGCGCGCCGGCGAACGTCCGCGCTGGCGGATCGTCCTCGCCAGCGGATCGCGACTAGGCCTCGGCGATGACCCCGAGCGACACCCGAAAGCCGGCACGCCGCTGGAGCGGGGGCATGAGCGTTCCCTGCCCGACCGGCGCGTCGCCGGGGAACCAGCGCACCCACTCCTCGTAGAACGTGTCGAATTCGGTCGCGTCGCGCAGCGACCAGTTCGCCCAGACGACCTTGTCGAGCGAGCTGCCCTTGGCTTCAAGCGCTTCCTTCAGATTCTCAAGGCATCGCCGCGCATGTTCCTTGATCCCGCCGTTGACTGGCCGACCCGTCTCGTGATCTATGGGTCCGATCGCGGACACGTAGACCATTCCGCCGGCGGCAACCGCTTTTCCCAGACCGACGAGCGTGGCGGATGCTTCCTGCTCCCCAGACCCCTGCCCGCCGCCCCACCGTCCCTTGAGCTGACGGCCGGGGTTCGGTCGGGCCTTGTCCTCGGCAGGGATCCCGAAATCGCCGGGGGGCAGCTCGACACCCATGCGCTGGAATTGCCCCATGAACGTCGGCCGGACGCCGGTGGGCTTGAGCTCGCCCTCGATTCGGCCGTCGTGAAAACCGGTCTGCTCGAACGCGAAGATGTCCTGGGTGAGGATCTCGTCGTCCTCGATGCCGTAGACCTCGGTGATGTTGACGATCTTGCGAGAGCCGTCCTTGAGGCGGGCGGTGTGGACGATCAGGTCGACCGCGGACGAGATCTGCTCGCGGATCGCCCGAAGGGGCATCTGATAACCCGTCATCAGGACCATCGTCTCGAGTCGACGGAGCATGTCTTTCGGGCTGTTGGCGTGGCCGGTCGACAACGACCCATCGTGGCCCGTGGTCATCGCCTGGAGCATGTCCAGGGCCTCGCCGGCGCGGCACTCGCCGACGATGATCCGGTCGGGGCGCATGTGCATCGCGTTGCGAAGCAGGTTGCGGATCGTGATCTCGCCCTCGCCCTCGAGGTTGGGCGGACGCGCCTCAAGGGTGATCACGTGCTCCTGGCGGAGCTGGAGCTCGGCTGCGTCCTCGATCGTGACGATCCGCTCATCGTTCGGGATGAACGACGAGATGACGTTGAGGGTGGTCGTCTTGCCGGAGCCGGTTCCGCCCGAGACGAACAGGTTGAGCTTCGCCTCGATGCAGGCCTGGAGGAAGTCGAACATCTCCGGCGTAGCGGTTCCGAACCGGATGAGGTCATCGACGACGTACGGCTTGGCAGCGAACTTGCGGACGGTGATAACCGGTCCGACGAGCGACAACGGCTCGATGATTGCATTGACGCGAGAGCCGTCCGCGAGTCGCGCATCCACCCTCGGGCTCGAGTCGTCGATGCGGCGTCCGAGCGGCGTGATGATCCGGTCGATCGTCCGGAGGACGTGCTCGTTGTTCAGGAAGACGGTATCGACGCGGAGGATCTTGCCACCGCGCTCGATGTAGATCTGCGACGGGCCATTGACCATGATCTCGGTGATCGAGTCATCGTTCAGGAGCGGCTCGAGCGGCCCGAGACCGGTGACATCGTTGACCATCTCGAGGATCAGGCGCAGGCGCTCGTCCCGGGTCACGACGAATCCCTGCGCGACCATGACTCTGTCGACGAGTGTCTCGATCCTGCTGCGGGCCTCAGCGGGCGTGGCATCGACGAGGGTGTCGAATGCTCCGACGATCTCTTCCTGGAGGCGAAGCCTTACGTTGCGCAGCAGTTCTTCGCGTTCCGGGGCGCGCGCTGAGGTCGTGAGGACGACGGGCGATACGGGCACGATCGCGATGGCACTCGGGTTGTCGGCCCCCTGTTGTGCCCTCTCCACCCGCTGCATCAACGACATGACGAAACCTCCATCGCGCCTGGAAGGTGATTCGTGACGGCCCGATCGTTTCCCGTGAGAACGTGCAATGCGGTTAGCTCAAAGGTACGTTTGATCCGGGTAGCCCGTTAGTACGGGTTCCCGAGAGGATAACGCCCCATGTCTCGTTGGCCGTTGCCTATGGGCAACATTCTCTTGCTTGGGAGCGCAATCCCGTTGACGCGCGGCAATGTCAAGCCGCCAAGTTGAGCCGCCAAACCCACGCCGCTTCAGGCCGCGACAAGACCCTGATCGAGCCATCCAGCAAGGTGGGCGCCAGGGCGGCGTTGGCCAGGTGCTGCGGGTGCGATCGTGCAGTCGGCCGACCGAGGTGGGTGCGGCTTGTCCTCCACTGGTATCAGCCGCCGAAGTTCCTCGCGACTCTTGGCGCTGTCGAACGCCCGCGCTCCGATTTGGGGCCACACCTCAATGGCGGAGCTACGGGTATCCCACCTCGATCGCCTGCCCATCCGCACCATCGCGAAGCAAGAGCCAGCCATGACGCATGGCATAGGCCACCGCCTGCGTCCGGTTCGAGACTCCGAACTTGTGAAGGACCGACGACAGATGGTTCTTGACCGTCTGCTCGCTGATGGCGAGGGTCTCAGCGATCTCACGGTTCCGGAGCCCGCCTGCCGCGAGTGCCAGCGTCTCGAGCTCGCGGGTCGTCAGCGGGTTGGTCGGCTTGCGGTCGGCGAGAATCGTGTCGCGAACGCTGTCGAGGATCCGCTCGACGAGATCCGGCCTGCTGATCAGCTCGGACTTGAGCGGATCCTTGCCTCGAGCGACGCGGCGGATCGTCTCGACGAGCTCTGACGGCTTCGCCAATCCCGCTACATGGCCGGTGGCACCGACCTCCATCGCCTCGAGGATGCTCGCATCGTCGTCGTCGCCGCCGAGCACGACGATGGCCGAAGCGGGCGAACCCTGGTGCATTCGCCGAACAGCATCGGCGCCGAAGTCCTGCGGCGGCACGTCGACGAGCACCACGTCCGGGGCGGAAGCGTCGAGGACGGGCATCGCCTCGTCGGGCCACCGCACCTGGGCGACGATCTCGATGTCGGGCTCGCGATCGAGCACTTCCCGGATTCCAACCCCGAGCAGGGCGTGCGGTTCCACGATGACCAGGCGAATCTGCTCGCCGGTCGCGGGTTGGGGGATCATCGGGCGTCGTGGCACTCGCGCACCTTCGCTGCGAGGGCGGGGTCGCCCCCGCCCGAGCCTACGCCCGCGGTCTTCGCGGCGCATGACCCGATCGACCCCAAGCCGGCAGCCAATTCGTCCTGGTACCCCATCGCAAGCGTCCTGCCGCTCGGCGACGAAGGGTGCCTCTGGTACACTTCGCCCTCCGGTTTGGGGGCTATAGCTCAGCTGGAAGAGCGTCTGAATGGCATTCAGAAGGTCAGGGGTTCGAATCCCCTTAGCTCCACCAAAACCTCAGGCCGATGGCTCGCAGAGCTTCGCCTCGGACTTCGGTGAGCCATAGGCAGCTCCCCGGGGAGGGTGCCATTCACGACCCCCTGCCGGCCGGCGGGGGTCTCTTGTTATCAGCCAGCCGATGAGACCGACGTGACCGACACGACCGAGACCGACACGACCGAGACCGACACGAGCGCGAAGACAGCGGCGACCGGCCGCAGCCGGGTCGAGCGGTACGACGCCGCGTCGATCGAGCCCCGCTGGCAGTCGAAATGGGCCGAGCTCAACCTCTACCGGACGGACCTCCACGACACGTCGCGCCCGAAGTTCTACCTGTTGACGATGTATCCGTACCCCTCGGGCGACCTCCACATCGGCCACTGGTACATCACGACACCAACGGATGCGATCGCCCGCTTCCATCGAATGCATGGCGAGAACGTGTTCCTGCCGATCGGGTTCGATGCGTTCGGATTGCCGGCCGAGAACGCTGCGATCAAGAACAACATCAACCCGCGCAACTGGACGATGTCGAACATCGAGAACATGCGCCGGCAGCTGCGGTCGATGGGCGCGACGTTCGACTGGGAGGCGGAGGTCGTCACCGCCGACCCCGGCTACTACCGCTGGAACCAGTGGTTCTTCCTCCAGTTCCTGAAGGCGGGCCTCGCCTACCGAGCGACCTCTGCGGTCGACTGGTGCCCGAATGACGGGACGCTGGCCCGCGAACAGGTCGAGGGCGTCGACCGCCATTGCTGGCGGTGCGGAGCCAAGGTCGAGAAGCGCGATCTCGCCCAGTGGTACCTGAAGGTCACGAACTACGCCGATGAGCTGCTCGACTTCGGCGGTCTCGACTGGCCCGAGCCGATCAAGGTGCAGCAGACGAACTGGATCGGCCGGAGCGAAGGCGCCGAGATCGTCTTCACGACCGCGCCGGATGACCATCAGCCTGGCGGGGACGAACTGCGTGTCTTCACGACCCGTCCCGACACGCTCTTCGGGGCGACGTTCATGGTCCTCGCCCCGGAGCACCCGCTCGTGGCGACGCTGACCGCCCCGGAACGCAGAGCCGAAGCCGATGCCTACGTCGCCCGAGCCAAGATCGAGACGGAGATCGAGCGCCTCTCGACTGATCGAGAAAAGACCGGCGTGTCGATCGGTGCCGACGCGATCAACCCGATCAACGGAGAGCGGATCCCGATCTGGATCGCCGACTACGTCCTGGCCGGCTACGGGACCGGAGCGATCATGGCGGTGCCGGGCCACGACGAGCGCGACTTTGCCTTCGCGAAGCGGTTCGGGCTGCCGATCCGGCGGGTTGTGGCGGCGCCCGGCACCACCGCCGACGACGAACTGCCTGATGTGTATGTCGCCCATGCCGCCGGCGAGTTTCTCGTCAATTCCGGTCCCTTTGATGCGCTGCCAGCGGATGAGGGCGGTCGGGCGATTGTCGCCGCGCTTGCCGAACGCGGCCTAGCCAAGCCAACGGTCACCTATCGGCTCCACGACTGGCTGATCAGCCGCCAGCGCTACTGGGGCACCCCGATCCCGGTCATCTACTGCGAGCGGGACGGGATCGTGCCGGTACCCGATGAGGATCTGCCGGTTCGCCTGCCCGACACCGTCGACTATCGCGGCAGTGGCGAGAACCCGCTCAACCGCGACGAGGCGTTCCTCAATGTGACCTGCCCGATGTGCGGCGGTCCGGCCCGCCGGGAAACCGACACGATGGACACCTTCGTCGATTCATCCTGGTACTGGTATCGCTACCTGTCACCCGAAAAGGCCGGCGCGCCAATCGACCGCGCCCTCGTCGCGCGCTGGACACCGGTCGACCAGTACACCGGCGGCTCCGAGCACGCTGTCATGCACCTTCTCTATGCGCGCGAGTGGACGAAGATGATGCGCGACGTCGGTCTCGTTGACCAGGACGAGCCGTTCAAGCGGCTCTTCAACCAGGGCCAGATCCTGGGCCTCGACGGCGAGCGGATGTCGAAGTCGCGCGGCAACACCGTCGATCCGGACGACCTCGTCGCCCGCTACGGTGCCGACACCGTCCGGCTGTTCCTGATGTTCATGGGCCCCTGGGACCAGGGCGGGCCCTGGAGCCCGACGGGGATCGGGGGTGTCCACAGGTTCCTCAACCGACTATGGACGATCGCTATCGACGAGCACGGGCTCGAGGGCGGCGACCCCGACGCGGGGACGCTCCCGGCGGGACAGTCCGAAGCCGACGCCCGGACAGCGATCCGCCAGGCCGCCCATCGAACGCTCCACGCGGTTACCGCCGACTACGAGGCGTTCCATTTCAACACGATGATCGCCAAGCTCATGGAACTGGCGAACTTGCTGATGCGCTACCGTGGTACGAGCGTCGCCGGCACGCCCGAGTGGAACGAGGCAGTTGGCCTCGCACTCCTCATGCTCGCCCCTGCCGCGCCGCACATCACCGAGGAGCTGTGGTCGCGACGTCTCGCGGCGGCCAGCGAGCCGTGGACCTCCATCCACGCCCAGCTCTGGCCGGAGGTCGATCCGACCGCGATCATCGAGGACACCCGTGAAGTGCCGATCCAGGTCAACGGCAAGCTTCGCGACAGGGTGACGGTCCCGGCCGGCATCAGCGAGATCGAGCTCGAGCAGGTCGTTCTCGCCCGCGACAAGGTCCGGGCAGCCCTCGATGGCCGACAGCCGCACAAGGTCATCCAGGCCGGCGGCGGCCGACTCGTCAATATCGTCGTCCGCTAAGGACGCCGCGAGGTCGCCTGCGAGGTCGCGGGCCAGAAAGGATCGGCCGTGCCGCACGTCGAGCGCCTCGGCGCCCCGCAGCGAGGCTCGGTCGACGCCGAGTTCGAGGCGCTCCTTGCTCCGAGCAGCCCGGAGGTCTCCGCGACCGCTCGCGCAGTTCGGGCAGCCATCGAGGACGCGATCCCCGCTGCCATCCAGAAGGTCGATCTGCCGGACCGGCTCCTCGCCTTCGGCACCGGGACGGCGTTGCGCGACATGCTGTTCGCGATCATCCCGCATACCGCCCATGTGAACCTCCAGCTCGCGGACGGCGCCGACCTGCCGAATGCGGACGGGCTGATCGAGGGCACCGGCAAGCGCATTCGTCATGTCAAGATCCGCAGCGTCGAGGCTGCTGGTTCGCCTGCGGTTCGGGCTGTCATTGACGCCCAGGTCGCTCACCGCCGCCGATATCCGATGGATGCGGTCGCCTCGGTCTCATGGGGTGCCGGCCGGATCGACCTGTTCTGGAGGAACGAGGACGGCGCGCTAATGCATCGTACCTACGACAACGGCTCCTGGGCGAAGCAGGAGTCCCTCGGTGGAACGCTCGCTTCCCCGCCTGTTGCGACCGCCTGGGCGACCGACCAGCTCCAGGTCTTCGCCATCTTCCCGGACGGTCAGCTGTGGAATCGGTACTGGGACGGCGCGAGCTGGCATCCATGGGAATCGCTGGGTGGCGAGCTGGACCCCGCTGCCCGCCCGGGTGCTTCGTCGTGGTCGGCGGATCGGATCGACGTCTTCGCTCGCGGCCGGAACGGCCGCATCTGGCATCGCTGGTGGGACGGCTCGCGCTGGGTGAAGTGGGAGCAACTCAGCTAGCCTGTGGCGGATCCGCAGCCCAGCGGACGCGAGAATGAGGTGCCGCCCGTGGTCGAGATCCGCCTTGGTGCGCTGTGCTGGAACCAGTACACGGACTGGCCATCACTGCTCGAGGCCGGCATCCGCGCCGAGCGCCTCGGGTACGACACCCTGTGGACGTGGGACCACCTCTACCCGATCATCGGCGACTCTCGCGGACCGATCTTCGAGGGCTGGCTGACGACAACAGCCTGGGCCCAGGCGACCGAGCGGATCCGGATCGGGCTGATGGTCGGCGCCAACACGTTCCGCAACCCGGCCCTCGTGGCGAAGATGGCGACGACGCTCGACCACATCAGCAGGGGCCGGGCCATCCTCGGGATCGGAGCGGCCTGGTTCGACGAGGAGCATCTCGCCTTCGGGCTCGAGTTCGGTGACGGCCCGCCCGAGCGACTCCGCTGGCTGGGCGAGGCGCTGCCGATCATGCGCGGCATGCTCGACGGGATGGAGCCAACGGCTCGTGGCCCGCACTACTTCTCCCGCCACACGCGCAACTTTCCTGCGCCCATCCAGGCTCACCTGCCAATCTGCGTCGGTGGCGGCGGCGAGAAGGTCACGCTGAAGCTCGTCGCGAAGTACGGCGACATGAACAACATCGGCGGCAGCATCGCCGCGATCCGGCGCAAGGACGAGATCCTGATCCGGCACTGCGAGACCGTCGGCCGCGACCCTGCCGAGATCGAGCGGACGACCGGCATCGGCACGGTGTTCATCCGCGACGACCGGGCAGAAGCCGAGCGGCTGTTCCGGGCGGCGTTCGAGCGGAATCGGATCGCCCGGCTATGGGAGGACCAGCCAGTCGGCACGCCGGAGGATGTCGCGGAGAGGCTCGTTCCGCTCGTCGAGCTCGGCTATCACCATCTCGTCGCGGGATTTCCGGCGACGTACGACGAGGAATCGATGACCCGCCTCGCGACCGAGGTTCGGCCGCTGCTCGAGCGAGTCGGAGCCGCGACTGGCTAGTCACCCCGCCGATACGCTGTGCCGCGCGCCCATATGCGGCTGCGTCAGCTCGACCGTTGCGTCGCCGCGGCCTTCACACGAGCACGATGGCGGGCGGCCTTCGCCCGGTTGCCGCAGGACGCCATGTCGCACCACCGCCGACGGCCCGCTCGCGACTCGTCGTAGAAGATCCAGCGACAGGTGTCGTTGGCGCAGATCCGGATGCGATCGGCGTTGCCGGCCTGGATCTGGTCGACGAGCGGCTCGGCCAGGCGGGCCAGGGCGTCGTCGATCGGGTCGCCGATGTGGCTGTGACCCACTGACAAGCCGTCGGCGGCCTGGACAAGCTCGATCCGCTCGCGCGCCTGGAGCGCCCGATTGACCTCGGCCAACGCGGTCGGATCGGCCGGCCGACCGTGAACCACGGCGTCCGACACCTCGCGGAGGGCGCCACGGACCGACCGGATCCTCGCGAGGGCATCGTCTGCGGCGGCACCCGTCGGGCGGTTCGCGGCCACTCGCCAGCGATGGACCACTCCGCGGTCGAGCAGCCAGTGGGCCGCATCGCGGAACGAGACGAAGTGGTCATCGAGGAAACCATTCTCCAGCTCGATGGTGTTCAGGAATTCGAAGGTGTCCTCGAGCGAGAGCTCGTGTGTGTGGTCCCGGGCTGCCCCGTGGACCGTTCTTTCTGAGATCATATAACCACTCTAATCCTCTTGACAGGTTACGCGCAAGGGGGTACATTACTCCAGTAACCCAACTGACTAAGCAAACGGGTTATGTACGGCCCAGGAGGTGCCCGAAATGGAAGCAATCGTTGCTATCGTCGCCGCTCTCGTCGCACTCATCGGGCTCGACCTCGCGGCCACCCAGTGGGGAGTCGATTCGCGACCCGGAATGGTCGACGATCACCGCCGCTGAATGGTGAGCGATCGCAGCCGGTTTCTGCCGACGTCAGGAGATCCCCCAATGCACAGTTACTACACGTTCATCGCCCTTGACCTTGCGAATCAGCGCGTCCGCGAGGCGGATCGCGAGCGCCTCGTCGCAATGGTCGTCGAGAACCGCGAAGGGTCCACCCGCCGCTACGTTGCGATCGGCCTGGCCGCCGTTGGGCGGCTGGTCGCGGCAGCCGTTCGTCGTCTCGATGAATGCGTCGCCGACGATCTCGCTGAGTCGCTCCGTCCGGAGAGCCTCGCGGCGACCCGCTGATTTCCGCCGGACTGCCATCCGCCACGCGGTCGCCGCGAGCGGGTGGCAGTGACGCGAATCGGAGGTGTCAGTTTTGTCGACGTCTCGACTTTCGCTTTCGGCCTATCGCCCGCGGCCCGGGCGCAGCGACGAGGTGTTGCCGCACCTCCGGCATGAGGTCGCGACGCTGCGGGCGCGAGGCCACATCACGAACCGCCCCGCGCCGATCTGTCTCACCGACAGAGGCGAGTACCTCGTGATCACGGAATGGGCGACCGCAACTTCAGTCGATGAAGCCCACGACGACGAGGTCGTCCTGGAGGTGTGGCGCCGAAAGGAACAGCTGGTCGACTACATCGCTCCCAGCGACATCGACAAGGGCACCGTTCCGTTCGTCAGCTATGACGTCCTCGAGGACCTGTGACGTGCGAGTGCGGCCGCAGTTCTCGCCCCTGAACGTGGCAGCTAATCGCCAGATAAGCGGGCTCCGCTAGAGTCCCGATCCAGACGCCCCGCCGACGTCGGAAGTGCCCCCAACGTCGCGGGGCGTCGTCATGTCTCCGGGCCACCGCCGAAGGCTCCGGACGGCGCCGACACGTGACGATCCGCCCGCCGGTGGAGCGTCGATGGATCGATCCGACAGCCCGTGGCGTGTCCTCGACGACGCGGCCAGCGGAGCCTCGGCGACTGCTACGGGTTCGATAGCGGGGACCACGGAGAGAGATGGCGAAGCCCACCCTCTGTTAGCGCACGTGTCCCTGCGCCTCATTGCCGGCTTGGTTGCGGCCACCGCGCTCGCCGCAGCTGCATTCGGCGTCGCGGCAACCGGCTCGACCGGCGGAGGCGTCACCGTCGACAGCGCCGCGGTCATTGTCACTGGGTCGGCTCGGCCGTCGGCGGGGTCGGCTCGGCCGCTCGACGGCGATCTCGTAATCGATATCCAGGGCGCCGTCCTGCGACCCGGCGTTCACCACCTCACCGCCGGTTCGCGGATCGCCGATGCCATCACAGCAGCGGGGGGCTACGGCCCGCGAGTCGACGCCGACCGGGTGGGCCGCGAGCTCAACCTTGCCGCCCAGCTCCATGACGGCGACCGGGTCCTGGTTCCCTCGCGCGATGACCCGCCGGGGTCGGGCGTCGGGGGCTCCGGCGGCGGCTCGGGCGGCTCGGGCGGCTCGCCGGGAGGCGGCGGAACCGGATCCGGTGGATATGGCGGAGGGCGCAATGGCGGCCTCGTCGATCTCAACCAGGCGACAGCGTCGGAGCTCGATGCGCTGCCAGGCGTCGGGCCGGTGACGGCCCAGAAGATCATCGCCGCCCGCGAGGAACAGCCGTTCGCAACGATCGAGGCGCTGCGCGATCGGAAGGTGATCGGTGCGGCCGCCTTCGACAAGCTCAAGGATCTCGTGACGGTCACACCGTGACGATGAGCGGCTGGCTCGCCCTGGGCGCAGTGATCGCCGCGCTCGGCGCGCCACGTGTCGGGCCGCTCGTGATCATCCTCGCGACGGCGAGCGCGACGTTGGTCGTCATCGTGGCGCCACGCTCCGGCGGAGGCGATCGCGCACGTGCGTCCGCCTTGGTGCTCATCGGTTGCGTCGTCATCGCCGCTCGTCTTGTCGTTGCGCCGTCGGCGGCCCCGATCGCCACCGAGACACCTGCCGGCAAGGGACCCTGGACCGCCGTCGTCGAGTCGATCGGGGCGGTCCGCGAGGGCAGCCAGGTGGCAACCCTTCGGCTGATCGATTCGCCGGGCACCCGCATTGCAGCGACATTGCCCCGATACCCCGAGATCGAGCCCGGTCTCGACGTCGTCGTTGACGGGGCGGTGCGGGCCCCGCCTGAAGGGCCGTACGGCGACTACCTCCAGCGAACGGGAATCGCCGGCACGCTCCAGTCACGGCGCCTCGACATCACGGGATCGGAAGGCGGCCCGGGAGCCATACTCGAACGACTGCGGCGGGCCGCGGGCGCGGCCCTGACGGCGGCCATCCCCGAGCCGGAGGCGGGCCTGGCGGCCGGGATCGTGGTCGGACTCCGGGATCGCGTCGACCGCTCACTCGCGGCCGACTTCACGACCGTCGGCGCAAGCCATATCGTCGCGATCTCCGGCTGGAACATCGCGATCGTCGCCGCCTCGGTCGCGGCCCTGGCCGGGAGCTGGGCACGTCGGCGCCGAGCGCTGCTGACGGCCGTCGCAATCGTCACCTACGTCGTATTTGCCGGCGCGTCGCCATCAGTGGTGAGAGCGGCGGCGATGGCCGGCGTGGTCCTCGTCGCGCGGGAGAGTGGCCGAGCCGGACGAGCGACGGCGGCCCTCGGGTGGGCGGCGGTCATCCTGCTGCTCGTCGATCCGGCGCTCGTCAGCGATGCCGGCTTCCAACTGTCGACGTTGGCGACGGCCGGCATCCTTGCCTGGGCGACGCCGCTCAATGCCGATCTCCGCCGGCGGGCGCCGGCACGGCTCCCCGACTGGCCGGTCGAATGCCTGGCCGTATCGCTGGCGGCGCAAGCGGCCACGCTGCCCGTCGTTCTCCTGGTGTTCGGCCGGCTGGCGATCATCTCGCCGCTGGTCAACCTGGCTGTAGTCCCGATCGTCGCGCCCGCAATGGCGGCGGCCGGCATCGCCCTCGTTGGAGGCTTCGCATCGACGGCCGGGGCGCCGGTGCTCATGGCGACGATCCTGGGCCTGCCGGTCTGGTTCCTGTTGGCGGTAATGGTCGGCGTGGTCCAGGCCGGCGCCAGGCTGCCGTTCGCGAGCGCAACGCTTGAGCCGCCGTGGAACATCGTCGCGGCCGGGGTCGCAGCAGCGATTCCGGCGGCCATCCTTGTCGCCCGCTCGAAACGAATCGCGGGACGCCCTGACACAGCACGTGATCGGCCCGTGGCCAGGGTTGTGGCTGCCGAGCCCCCGCGCGCGGCAACCGGTCGGTCGGCTCCGCAGCCGCGCCACGAAACCAGGCGGCGATCCGGCCGGCTCGAGCGGATCGTTGCGATCGCGACCGCGGCCTCGCTCATCGCCCTGGTCGTCGCCTTCGCTCATCGGCCCGACGGGACGACCCGGATCACCGTCATCGACGTCGGCCAGGGCGACTCGATCCTCGTCGAGGGCGGCCGCGGCGGGCGCCTGCTCGTCGACGGCGGACCAGATCCGGACCGGCTACTGATCGAGCTCGATCGGCGGCTGCCGCCATGGGATCGGCGGCTCGACGCCGTCATCCTTACCCACCCGCACGAGGACCATGTCGCGGGGCTGGCCATGCTCCTGGGCCGGTACCGGGTGGGTCGCGTCTATGAGACGGGCATGCACGGACCAGGGCCCGGTTACAAGGCATGGGCCCGCGCCCTCGCCCTGCCGAACGCACCGCCGGACGGCCGGCTCGCGACCGGCGATCGGCTTGCCGTCGACGACCTGCATCTTCGCGTCCTCTGGCCCGATCCCGGCAAGGTGCCGCTCGAGCCGCCTGACGGCGGACGCGGCATCAACGACGTCTCGGTCGTGCTGCTCGGCGAGGTCGCCGGGCGGCGGATTCTTCTCACAGGCGATGTCGAGGACGATGTCGATCCCCTACTGGTAGCCCGTGGCCTGCCGCCTATCGACGTTCTCAAGGTCGCACACCACGGGAGCAAGACGGCGTCGACGCCGGCGTTTCTCGACGTGGTCAAGCCTGCCGTCGCCATCGTCTCGGCCGGTGCCGGCAACCCGTATGGCCACCCGGCCCGATCGACGCTCGATCGGCTGGAGTCAACCGGGGCTCGCGTCCTTCGGACAGACACCGACGGGTCGGTCGAGGTGGACATCGGCGGATCCGGGGTCCGCGTCGCCGCGTCGGGCGGGAGGGCGGCAGCCTTTGTCGGTCGGATGGGGCTCGTCGGTCGAACCGGGCTCTTCGAGCGTTCGAACGCGGGCACTCCAGCTGGGCCATCGGATGTCGCGCGACTCGGCGTTCCGGGCGGTCATGCGACCGCGAGCCCAGGGCCAATCGACGCTGCCACTCCGTACGAGAAGCCCTTCCGTGTCCCCGTCAGGACCGTCGTCACGTTCGCCTTCGTTTGCGCGGTACCATCGAGCGGATGACCGTTCCCGGGCGGGTCGAGGCCGCCGAGCTCCTCCTCTCCCTCGACCCTCCGACCTGGTTCCTCCGCCACGCTCGCGCGGTCGCCGAGGTCGCCGGCTGGCTTGGGGCACGCATCGCAGCCGCGGGCACGACCATTGACCGGCGGCTCGTCGAGGCCGCGGCCCTGCTCCACGACGTCGACAAGCTGTTGCCGGCCAGCGATCCGGCGAGCGCTTTGCCCCACGGCGATGGCTCCGCCGCGTGGCTTAGCCGAAACGGACAGCCGGAGCTCGCCCGGGCGGCCGCGGGCCATCCCGTCACGAGGCTGGTCGACGGGGAGCGCTATCGCCATTGGGCAGCCTTCGCCAGCCGTGAGGAGCGTGTCGTCGCATACGCGGACAAGAGAGCGGGCCAGCGTCTGGAGTCGATGGCCGCCCGGTTCGCGTCGTGGCAGCGGCGGTATCCCGCTGGCTGGTCGGCGCAAGATGCTCGCGCCGTCCTGGATCGCGCCCGCCGCCTCGAAGCCGACGTCTGTCGTGCCGCGCACGTTGCCCCGGATGATGTCCGGCGCCTGGCCTGGACCGGATCCGCTCTCCGCGCGGCAGCCGGGCGGCGCGACGGATCGTGACGGCGCCGATCGTGACCGTCCCAGCTGTCGCCTTCTTCTGGGGCGACGACGACCTCGCCGCCGGCCGGGCGGTCGACCGCCTCGCCGATGCCGTCTCGGCTGCGTCCGGCGGGCCGATCGAGCGCATTGCGATCCGCGGCGACCGAAACCAGGCGGCGGCCCTGATCGGCCAGCTCCACGAACGCGTCGCCACCCAGTCGCTCTTCGGTGGCGGGACGCTCGCGATCGTGACGAACGTTGGGGCGATGACCGTCAAGGGCGATGACCGTAACGCCCTCCTCGCCCTGCTGCCGCTCATCGCTCCCGGCAACGCCGTCGTCTTCGTCGAGGCGACCGCGACCGGCGCAAAGGAGCCCGGGCAGAAACGAGTCGTCGACGCCGTCCGCGCGGCGGGTGGCGAGATTCGCGCGTTCCGCTCACCGAAGGCGGGGGAGCTGGCCGGCTGGATCGAAGCTGAAGCCCGTCAGCGGACGATGAAGCTCGGGTCCGGTGCGGCTCGCGAGCTGGCATTGCGGATCGGCGGCTTCGTCACGGACAACGACGCGGAACGCCGAAACCAGACCCGGATGGCCGCACTCGAGCTCGACAAGCTGTCCCTCTACCGCGGTAACGAGCAGGTTTCTGTCGACGATGTGCGGGCGCTTGTCGCCGAGGCCGTACCGGGATCCGTCTGGGCACTGACCGACGCGGTCGGCCAGCGCGATGCCGCGAAGGCGTCGGCCCTGCTCGACCGCCTGGCCCCGTCGACGCCGGAGCCGGTTCTCCTGGCTGTGCTCCACCGGCGGATCCGCGAGCTTCTCGAGATCGGCGACCTGCTCGCGACCGGCACACGCGAAGAAACCTTGCCACGGACGCTCGGCCTGCATCCATTCCGGGTCCAGCAGCTTGCGACTCAGACGCGACGCTGGACGGTCGCCGAGCTGCAGGCTGCGCTCGAAGATCTGCTGGAGCTCGACGCGACTGTCAAGAGCGCGCCCGGCAGCGAAGCCCGAGATTCTCAACGACGCCTGGGCTTCACCCTCTGGATCGCCGACCACGTGGCGCGCTGAGTTCGCCACGGCGCGTGCCGTTCGGAACATGGCTCAGGGCGGATTAACCCAGGGATTCAGCCCGGTCGCCGCAGGGGCGGTTCAGGCGAAGGCGCCGTCCGAGCACCGGAGCGAGCGGACTGCGACGTCCGTGAGCGAGGAGCGCAGGCGGCAACGCCCGCATGGACCGCCGATGCGGCGACCATCAGTGGCCTGAGGACCAAGCCTGTTCCTGGACCACCAGATCGCTCTCGATCGCGAAGACGCAGCGGCCCTCGCGCAGCTCGAGCAAGTCGATCAGGTCGGGATCGATGTAGAGCTGATGACAGTCTTCGCAAAGGCCACCGGGAATGCCGAAGCAGAGTCGCTCGGTCCGATCGGCCATCCGAAAGGTCGTGTCGAATCGCGTCGTGATGAGGCGACGGTCGCAGGCGGGACAGCGCTCTCGGAGACGTGACATCGACG
>WNGI01000353.1_pt1 | contig 33420 bp, 35 predicted proteins | sample 5400621 | NCBI WGS metagenome assembly WNGI01 (sample SAMN13153374, study PRJNA577476) | soil metagenome | isolation source: 20 cm soil or saprolite under Garry oak tree replicate 1 | place: USA:California | collected 2016-06-15
AGCCGCTCGATCCTGAGGGCGGTCTGGCGGGGGCCGCCCTGACCGAAGCACACCACCGCCGCCGGCCGGTGCTTCCTGATCAACTCGGCGACCCGGTCGGCGGCCACCGACCGGATCACCGGGAGCACGCCGGCCCGCACGGCGTAGCCCGCAATCGAGGGCCCGGCCAGCGCCTCGACGATCAACGCGCTGGGGTTCACCCTGCGCCCTCCGAACGGCTCGAACCCCGTCACCAGCAGGCTCTCGGTCACGAGCATGGAGTTCGTGTCATCGCAGGGCGCATCCTGCGCGGCGGCACCCCGCCGGCCGCGCCGCTCAGAGCGCTGCGCGCCTCACACACGCTACGCCGTGATCCCGAGCGATCGCCACAGGTACAACGCGCCGTAACTCCGCCAGCCCTGCCACTGTTCTGCCAGGGCGCGGAGCTCGACTTCCTGCGGGCGGTCCGCGCGGCCGAGCAGGCGCTGCACGGCCCTCTGAAGCCCCAGGTCGCCGGCGGGGAAGATGTCGGGCCGGCCCAGCCCGCGCATCAGGACGATCTCGGCGGTCCAACGGCCCACGCCCGGGATGTCCGTGAGCCTCGCGATCGCCTGCTCGTCGGTGAGGTGGGTGAACGCGCTTGGGGTCAGGGCACCGGCCGCCGCGCGCGCGGCGACTTCCAGGACATAGCCCGCTTTCTGCCGACTCAGACCCAACGACCGCAGGGCGCGGGGCGCCGTGGCCAGCAGCCGCCGCGGAGACGGATAGCCCAGGTACGTGATCCCGCCGATCACCGCAGACCGGCGCAGCGCCGGAGCAGCGGCGCCATCAGGGGATCGCGCCTGAGCACCGCGTAGCACCGGCGCAGGTCGTCGCCGAGGCAAAAAACGGCGGCCGCGAGCTGCCGCAGGGCGGGCGCGGAGGGGGACGGGACCGGACCACGCCGGCTGCGGGCCGGCCGGCTCACGACCCCCACCCGCAGCCGTCTTCCGGGCGCGGGAAAGGCAAACTCGACCACCCACGCCCGCCCGTCCAGCCGGACCAACCGCCGGACGCGTCGCGGGTCGATGAAGCGATAGGGAGTCCGCAGCGACGAGGCGCGGAGAAACGCCAGCGTGCGGCCGATGCTGAACGGCGGGGCAAGGGGGAGGCTGACGGCCCCGCGCACGGTCCCACCCGGCTTGACGGGCGTGTGCATTTCATATATCGTAATTTACTGATGCGTGAAATGCAACTCCTGAGCCGCCTCGCCCGGGCGCTCGCCGACGAGACCCGCCTGCGGATCCTGCTGGCCCTGTCTCAGGGCGAGTCCACCGTGAGCGATCTCAGCGCCCGCCTCGGCCTCGGACAGCCCAGGGTCTCGACCCACCTGGCGCTCCTGCGCGGCGCGGGCCTCGTCTCGGTGCGGCCCTCGGGCCGGAGCCGGACGTACCGGCTTCGCGCCCAGCGCGTTACCGCGGCGGTCCGCGCGCTGCGGTCGCTCGTGCCCGGATCGAAGGGACCGGTCCGGAGCCCAGGGGCCGGACGAGAGGTGCGCCGCAACAGTCCCGTTCGCCTGGCCCGGTCCTGCTACGATCACCTGGCGGGGGTGGCGGGAGTGGGCCTCCTCGACGCGCTCCTCCGCCGCCGGTGGCTCGTCCCGGTGCGCTCCGGCGGCCGGGTCCGGTACGCGCTCACCCCCGCCGGGGACCGCGCGCTGGGCGCGCGGGCGGTGGACATCGCCCGCGCCCGCAGGGCCCGCCGCATGTTCGCCTCCGGCTGCCTCGACTGGACGGAGCGGCGTCCGCACCTCGGCGGCGCCTTGGGCGCGGCCATCCTCAGCGCCCTCGGGGACGCCGGCGTCGTGGAGCGGCGCAACGGCTCCCGCATCCTGACCCTCCGCCGGCCGGTCGCCGGCTGGCTCGGCGCGCGCCCCTCGGGCGCGCCCACGGAGTGAGGCGTGTGAACAGGAAATCGCCGGTGACTGTTCGGGAGATTGTCGCGAGCGACCGATCCGACTGGCTCCGAATGCGCAACGCGTTGTGGCCAGGGTCCCTCACGGACCACGATGCGGAGACGCAGAGGTATTTCGACGAACGAAACGATCGGGCCGTCACCATTGTGGCCGAGGTCGATGGGCGGCTCGTCGGGTTCTTGGAACTCGACCATCGGAAGTACGCCGAGGGCTGCGAGTCCTCGCCGGTGCCGTTCATCGAGGGGTGGTACGTCGATCCAGCTATGCGCGGCCGGGGCGTTGGGCGGGCCCTGGTTGAGGCCGCTGAAGCGCGGGCGCGCGCTCTGGGCTACCGTGAGATTGCGAGCGATGCCGAGATCGACAACGCCGACGGCATCGCCACGCATCGCGCGCTGGGCTACGAGGAGATCGGGCGCGTGGTTTGTTTCCGCAAGGCCTTGCGCGAGATCTAGCCCGCCGGCGCCCCGCGCGAGGGCGCCCCTCAGATACGGTCCAGGTCCGCGACCGTGCGCTCGTTTGTGATGTTGCCGGTGTTGAGCGTCGACTTGGGTTCCAGGAGCAGGATGTGCGCTTCTTCCTCGGCGACGGGCCGGTGCTCCACCCCGCGCGGAATGATGGCCAGCTCCCCCGCGCTGAGGTGCAGGTCCCGGTCCCGCAGCCGGATCAGCAGGCGGCCCTTGACGACCAGGAACAATTCGTCCTCCGCCTCGTGGTGGTGCCAGACAAACTCCCCTTTGACTTTGACGAGCTTCACGTAGGCGTCGTTGAGTTCGCCCACGATCTTGGGACTCCAGTAGTCCCGGAAGAGACTAAACTTGCGGGACAGATTGATCGCTTCCATCGGCGGCCTCCTTGCGGGTGCGGGCGGCGGCGGCCCGCGCGCCCGCCGGGCCCAGCGGTCCGGAGCTACGCGCGAAGCACGGTCAGGTCCATCCGCCGCTGGATGAAGTTGACGTAGATCTCGCCCCGGCGGAAGAAGGCGTTGTCGAGCGCCTCCTGGTGGAAGGGGATCGTCGTCTGCACCCCCACGATCTCGAACTCGCGCAGGGCGCGCTGCATCCGCGCGACGGCCTCATCCCGGTTCTGCCCCCAGGCGATGACCTTGGCGATCAGGGAGTCGTAGTAGGGAGGCACCGAGTAGCCGGCAAAGGCGTGGGTGTCCACGCGGATCCCCGGCCCCCCGGGAGGCACGAACGCCGTGATCGGGCCGGGCGAAGGGAGGAAGTCGCGGGCCGGGTCCTCGGCGTTCACCCGGCACTCGATCGCGTGCCCGCGCGGCTCGATTTCCTTCGGGACGGTCATGCGCTCCCCGGCCGCGATTCGGATCTGTTCCTTCACCAGGTCGACGCCGGTGACCATCTCGGTCACCCCGTGCTCCACCTGGATGCGGGTGTTCATTTCCACGAAGTAGAACCGCTCGGACTGGTCCACGAGAAACTCCACGGTTCCCGCGTTCGTGTAGCCGACCGTCTCCGCCACCCGCGCCGCCGCGCGGCTGAGCGCCCGGCGGAGCTTGGGGGAGACGCCGACGGCGGGCGATTCCTCGATGAGCTTCTGGTGGCGGCGCTGGACGGAGCAGTCGCGCTCGCCGAGCGTGGCGACCGTTCCGCGGCGATCGGCGAGGATCTGGATCTCGATGTGCCGCGGCTCCTCCAGGTACTTTTCGATGTACACCTCGGCGTTGCCAAAGGCCGACTCCGCTTCGGCCTGGGCCTCGGAGAGCGCCCGGCGCAGATCTTCCCGGTTCTGCACGACGCGCATCCCCCGGCCGCCGCCGCCCCCCGCCGCCTTGATGATCAGCGGATAACCGATCGTTCGGGCGACCTGAAGGGCCGCGGCTTCGTCGCGGACCGGTCCGTCGCTGCCCGGCACGATGGGCACGCCGGACTTGCGCATCATCGCCCGGGCCTGAGATTTGTTGCCCATCTGTTCGATGGCCTCGGGCGCCGGCCCGATGAACGCGATGCGGCAGTCGCGGCAGATCTCCGCGAAGTGCGGGTTTTCGGAGAGAAAGCCGTATCCGGGATGGATCGCGTCGACGCCGAGCAGCTCCGCGGTGCTGATGATGCTGGGGATGTTGAGATAGCTGTCCCGCGCGGCCGCCGGGCCGATGCAGAAGGACTCGTCGGCCAGGCGCACGTGCAGCGATCCCCGGTCGGCCTCGGAGTACACGGCGGCGGTCCTCACCCCCAGCTCGCGGCAGGCCCGGATCACCCGGACCGCGATTTCGCCCCGGTTGGCGATGAGGATCTTGGAAAACATGCGTCTAGGTCGCGGGATCCACGAGGAACAGCGGCTGGCCGTACTCCACCGGGGCGCCGTTCTCGACCAGGATCCGCGCGATGCGCCCGGCGACATCGCTGGGGATCTCGTTGAACATCTTCATGGCCTCGAGGACGCAGACGGTCTGGCCGACGTGGACCTCGTCCCCTTCGTTGACGAACGGCTCGGCGTCGGGCTTCGGCGCCCGGTAGAACGTCCCGACCATCGGCGCGGCGATCGGAGCGAGACGGGCGTCGGCGGGCGCCTCCGCCGCCGCGGGCGGCGGAGCCGGAACGTCGACGGAGATCTTTCCGGCCGAGTTGCCGTGAGCCTTTTTGATCCGCACTTTAACGTGGGGCGCGTCGACATCGAGTTCGGTGATGTCGGCTTCCGTCGCCAGCCGGATCAGCGCGCGGATCTCGTCGAGGTCGAGCCGGCTCTCGTGAGCCATGCGCTTCGTCCTCCCCCCTTCTGAGCGACCGCCCTCCACCTGCCTACGCGCCCTCCCCCGCCGTCCCAGAAGCGCCCTGCGCTCCCGCAGGCGCCGCGGTCTGCCCCAGGTCCTTGAGATAGCCGATGCGGCGGTACTTTTCGTAGCGGGCTTTGAGGAGATCCTCCGCCGGCAGGGCGGTCAGCGCGGCGAGGTGCCGGCGCACCGCCGCGGCCACCGCGGCGACGGCCTGATCCGGGTGGCGGTGCGCCCCCCCGGAGGGCTCCGGGATGACCTCGTCCACAACGCCGAATCCGAGCAGATCGCGGGCCGTCAGGCGAAGGGCGCGGGCCGCCTCGCGCCCCCGCGAGCCGTCCCGCCAGAGGATCGCGGCGCATCCCTCCGGGGAGATCACGGAGTAGATCGCCTTGTCCAGCATCAGCACGACGTCGCCCACTCCGATGGCGAGGGCCCCGCCGCTGCCGCCCTCGCCGGTGATCACGGCGACGATCGGGGCGCGGAGCCGGGACATGCCGAGCAGCCCACCGGCAATCGCTTCGCTCTGACCCCGCTCCTCGGCCTCTTTCCCGGGGGAGGCGCCCTGGGTGTCGATCAGCGTCACGACCGGGGCCCGCAGTTTCTCGGCAAGCCGCATGATGCGCAGGGCCTTGCGGTATCCTTCCGGGTTCGGGCTCCCGAAGTTCCGGGCGATGTTTTCCCGGGTGTCTCGTCCCTTGGCATGTCCGACCACCGCCGTCGTGTGGCCGTCCACCAGCCCCAGCCCGCCGATGATCGCGGGATCGTCGCGGAAGGCGCGATCGCCGTGCAGCTCGACGAACTCGGTGGTCAGGCCCCCGATGTAGTCGCTGATCTTGGGCCGCCCGGGATGCCGGGCCAGCTGAACGGTCTGCCACGGTGTGGGATCCTGCGCAATCGCATCGCGCAGCGCTTCCGCCCGCGCCGTGAGCCCCGCGATCTGCTGCGTCAGGTCCACGCTCGCCTCCGCGGCGGTGATCCGCTTGAGTTCGTCGATCTTCCGCTCGATCCTCTCGAGGTCCCGCTCCAGGCGCTCACCTGCCGCATCCGAGGGTTCCGAAGCGCCGGGCCGGCCTGCCGGACCGGCGAGGTTAGACGGGATGGCCATCCGCGAGGGTCGGGAGCGGTCCCGTGGCCGCGCCGGCCGTGGCAGGGGGAGCGCCGCACAGCCGCAGGAGGCGGCCGAGCGTCGCCCGGAGTTCCCCGCGCGGCACGATCGCGTCGATGAGCCCGTGCTCAAGCACGAACTCGGCGGTCTGGAACCCGTCCGGCAGTTTTTGCCGGATGGTTTGCTCGATGACGCGCCGCCCCGCAAACCCGATCAGCGCCCCGGGCTCGGCCAGGATGACGTCGCCCTGGAAGGCGAAGCTGGCGGCCACCCCCCCGGTGGTCGGATCGCAGAGCACGGAGATGAATGGGACGCCAAGCTCGCTGAGCCGCCCCACGGCGACGCTGGTCTTGGCCAGCTGCATCAGCGAGAGGGCGCCTTCCTGCATCCGGGCGCCCCCGGACGCGGAGAAGAGCACGAGCGGCCAGCGCCGTCCGCCGGCCCGCTCGGCGCTGCGGGCCACCTTTTCTCCCACGACCGCGCCCATGCTCCCGCCGAGGAAGCCGAACTCCATAGCGCCCACGACCGCGCCCCGCCCCTCGATCGCGCCGGTCCCGGTGATGATCGCTTCCGGAACCCCGGTCCGGCGCTGCGCCTCCTCGATGCGCGCGGGGTAGGGCTGCTCGTCCACGAACCCCAGAGGATCGTCGGGCACAAGCCCCTCGTCGTGCTCCTCGAAGGACCCCTCATCGAGCACAAGCGCCAGGCGGTCGGCGGCCGAGAGCCGGTGATGGTAGCTGCACCGGGGGCAGACCCGTAGCTTGCGTTCCAATTCTTTGCGGTACACGAGGGTCGCGCAGCGGGGACACTTTGACCACAGGCCGGCGGGAACGTCCCGGCGCCCGCTGGAGGGGTAGTCCGGACGGCGGATCCAGTTCAGCACCGCGGGGAGCTCCATTCCCGAAGACAGGGACGGCTCAAATTGACTCGATTATACCGTAGGACTCCCGGGCGCGCAAAACAGCCCGCCGGGGGACGGGATCGCCGGGGGCCGGGATCGGCGCCCGCGGTCACGGGGGCTGCGGCGGCGGGGCGTGGGGCCTGCGCGTCCGCGGCACCGCATGGCTGCCGCACGCGAAAATGAGCCCCCGGGGAGGATGTTATAATGGAGACGCCAATCAAAGGAGGGATTGTCCATGGCAATGGAACAACCCAGCGGGCCCGCGAGGCGGCGGGGCGCTGGATACCCGGCCGCTGTGCTGGCGGTCATCCTCGTGATCGTCGTTGGGACCCTGCTCGGGGGCATCGTCCTGCCCCAGTACCTGAACATTCATCCTGTCTTCTCGGCGCAACCGGTCTCGCCTGCCTCCCCGGCGGCCCCGCCGGCGGCGCCCGCCCAACCGCCGTTCGCTCAGCCAACGCCCGGGGCGCCGGTCCGCGTGCTGCCCGAGGAATCCGTGGTCATTACCGTCGTGAAGCAGGTCCGCCCCTCGGTCGTCAACATCGATACGGAGTCGCAGGTGCAGACCGTCTTCGGGGTCTTCCCCCAGCAGGGGGCGGGCTCGGGCGTGATCGTGCGTCCCGACGGCTACATCCTGACGAATAACCATGTGGTCCAGGGCGCGACGACCATCAAGGTGACGCTGACCGGCGGAAAGGTCCTCAGCGGTCGCCTGATCGGCCGCGACCCGCTCGCCGATCTCGCCGTGATCAAGGTGGACAGCAAGGATCCGCTTCCGGCGGCGCGGCTGGGCGATAGCCGCAGCCTCCAGGTCGGCCAGCTGGCGATCGCGATCGGCAACCCGTTTGGGCTTGGCAGCACCGTCACCACCGGCGTGGTCAGCGCGCTCAACCGGAATATCGAGCTGCCGAACCTGATCGTCGAGAACCTCATCCAGACCTCCGCGGCGATCAACCCCGGAAACAGCGGCGGGGCGCTGGTGGACAGCTCCGGGAGCGTGATCGGCATCAACACCGCGATCATCCCGAACGCACAGGGGATCGGGTTTGCGATTCCGAGCGACGTCGCCCGCACGGAAATGGACCAACTCATCGCGAACGGCCGCGTCATCCGGCCCTGGGTGGGGGTGATCTACGGCGGGGAGGTGGACCCGCAGGCGGCCAAAGCCTATAACCTCGGGACCGACCACGGCGTCGTGGTCCGGCAGGTCGAGCCGAACGCCCCGGCGGGGCGCGCGGGCGTCAAGGTCGGCGACATCATCACGGCGCTGAACGGGGACCGGATCGACAACTGGAACACGTTCGTCCACGACGTTGTCAGCAAGAAGATTGGGGAGACCATCCGGCTGACCGTCATCCGCGACGGCACCTCGCACACGCTGTCCGTGACCCTGGCCGATCGGCCGGCGGAGCCCCGCTAGCCGTGGCGGGGGCAATGGAACGAACCCTCGCGCTCGATATCGTCAAGGTGACCGAGGCCGCGGCGATTGCCGCGGCCCGGCACATGGGAGAAGGGAATACCGAGCAGGCGGATGCGGCGGCGGTCCGGGCGATGCAGGCGTCGATGGCCGAACTGGCGATTCACGGCCGCATCGTCATCGGCGCGGGGAAGCGGGATGAGGCCCCCATGCTCTACGTCGGCGAGGAAGTGGGGGGCGGCGACGGGTTCGCCGTCGATGTGGCCGTCGACCCTGTGGATGGGCCGAACATCGTCGCCAAAGGCCTGCCCAACGCCATCGCGATCGTGGCGGTGACGGAGAAGGGCGGGATCCTCCATACGCCCGATGTCTACATGGAAAAGCTCGTCGTCCCCCCGCAGGCATCCGGGAAGGTGGATCTGCGGTGGCCCGCGGAGCGGAACCTGGGGGTGCTGGCTGAGGCGCTGGGCCGCCGGATCAGCGACATCACCGTGGTGATCCTCGACCGGCCGCGCCATGCCGATCTCATCGCGGAGGTCCGCAAGGCGGGGGCGCGGATCAAGCTGATCTCCGACGGCGACGTCGCGCCTGCCATCTCCGCCGCCGTCTCCGGCCCGGGGGTGCAGGCCGTGATGGGCATCGGCGGAGCGCCCGAAGGCGTGCTCACGGCGGCGGCGCTGCGGTGCCTCGGCGGCGAGATCCAGGGGCGGTTCTGGTATCGTAACGACGGCGAGCGCCAGCAGGCGAAGGAGATGGGGATCAGCGATCCGGACCGGATCTACCGGACCGAGGATCTCGTTCGCGGCAAGTCCCTCGTCTTCGCCGCCACCGGCATCACCGACGGAGATCTCTTCCGTGGGGTCCGGCTGTTTGGAGGAGGCGTGCGCACCCACTCCCTGGTGATGACCGCGTCCGGGCGCCAGATCCGGTTCGTGGACGCGATCCACATCCAGGATCCCTCCCGGGTGGGCGTCATCCGGCTCTGAGCGTGCTCACCCACGAGCTGCGGGCGCTCATCGCCCAGGCCGTGGACCGCGCCATCGCGGCCGGCGACCTTCCTCCCACCGCCGCTCCGCCGCCACCCTTCGAGATCGAGGCCCCCCGGGATCCCCGGCACGGGGACTTCGCGGCCAACCTGGCGCTGGTGCTCGCGCGGACCGTCGGGGGCACGCCGCGGGCCGTGGGCGAGGCGATCCTCCGGCACCTGCCCGTCCCCTCGGCGGCGCTGCGCGGGGCGGACCTGGCGGGCCCGGGATTCCTCAACTTGAATTTGGCGCCGGAGTTCCTGCACCGGTGGCTGCGCCGCGTGCATGCGGACGACCGTCGCTTCGGCCGCACCGATACCGGCCGGGGCCGGCGAGTCCTGGTGGAGTACGTAAGCGCGAACCCGTCCGGGCCGCTGACCGTGGGGTCGGGACGGAACGGCGCGGTCGGAGAGACGATCGCCCGGCTCCTGGAGGCGCTCGGCTACGCGGTCTCCCGCGAGTACTACGTGAACGACTACGGGAACCAGATGGACCTTCTCGCCCGCTCGGTCGAGGCACGGTACCTGGAGGCGCTCGACCGCCCTGCCGCCTTTCCCGAGGACGGGTACCGGGGCGCGTACGTCAGCGAGATCGCGCGGCAGATCGCCGCCTCGCAGGGCGCCGCCCTGGCCGGCCTGGCTCCGGCGGAGCGGCAGGCCCGGATCGGGGAGATCGTCCTCCGAGCCATGCTCGCCGACATCCGGTCGACCCTCGAGGCCTTCGGCATCACCTTCGACACGTGGTTCAGCGAGCGCTCGCTGCACGAAAGCGGCGCGGTCCGGCGGGTCCTGGACGAGCTGCGCCGCCTGGATCTACTCTACGAGCAGGACGGCGCGCTGTGGTTTCGGGCCACCCGGTTCGGGGACGACAAGGACCGCGTGCTCGTCAGGAGCGACGGCCGGCCGACCTACTTCGCCGCGGATATTCCCTACCACCTCGACAAGTACGCCCGCGGCTTTGACCACCTCATTGACGTGTGGGGGATCGACCACATCGGGGACGTCGCCCGCGTGCGCGGGGGCCTCCAGGCGTTTGGCAAAGACCCGGCCTCGTTCGAGGTGCTCATCCACCAGCACGTCCGGCTGCGCAACGAGGGCGAGGCGGTGCGGATGAGCAAGCGCAGCGGGGAGTTCGTCACACTGCAGGATCTCGTGGACGCGGTGGGGCGCGATGCCGCGCGGTTCTTCTATACGATGACGAGCCCGGCGGTCCCGATGGATTTCGACTTCGCGCTCGCGCAGCGCCGGTCCGCCGACAATCCCGTCTACTATGTCCAGTACGCGCACGCCCGGATCTGCAGTATTCTCCGGGAGGCCGAGCGGGCGGGGATCGCCGTGCCGCCGGCCGAGGCGGCCGACCTGACCCCGTTGACCGCTCCGGAGGAATGGCTCCTCGCCAAGCGCGTGGTCACGCTCCCCGAGGTGGTGTACGCCGCCGGAACCAGGCGGGAGCCTCAGCGACTCTGCGCGTATGCCCGCGAGCTGGCCGAGGCCTTCCACGTCTTCTATACGCAGTGCCGGGTGCTGACGGACGACGCGCGGTTGACCACGGCGCGCCTGATCCTGATCGACGCGGCGCGGCGGGGGCTGCGCAACACCCTCGACCTGATCGGGGTGACGGCCGTCGAGCACATGTAGCAGGCCCGCCGGCCGGGGCGCCGGCGGGCCGGGGCCGGCGGCGGGCGCCCGCGCATGTTGCGGCGCCCGGGCAAACGTGGTATATATGCTGTGGTACGTCCTGCATAGCTCTCGGTGCGGTTCCAGCCCCTCGTATTGACGCGCGACCCAGATGGGGACAGGGAGGAGAAATAGGCCCTGCGGCGAATACGCCGACCAAAGTTCTTGACTGTATGCCCCCGCATGCCCGATGCCGGCTCCATCCCACGCCAGCGCCAACCGGATGGCGAGGCATTTGAGCCAGCGGATCGTCCCCGCGAGCAGCCGGCCTCCATGCAATGCGCCCTCTCGTTGGTGACATCCTGTCTCTCCCATTGAGTGGTCGGCACGCGCGGGGTGCGGTGGGGAGCCGCCGGCGGGTCTGGCGCGCCCCCGGGGGGAGTGGGGGGGACGCCTGCGAAAGCCGGACTTGGGGTATTTGAACATCTGGCGGGAGGGTGTGCGATGATCCGACTGACTCACGCCGCCGCCGCGCTGGCGTTGGCCGCGGCGGTGACCGCTGCGGCCGTGCCGGTGTCGGCCGCGCTGTTCTCCGATATCCAGGGGGACCCCAACCAGCGGGGGATCGAGAAAGTGGTCGTCGCCGGCGTCCTCGCCGGATTCCCCGACGGGACATTTAAGCCGGGTCAGCCGATCACCCGACTGGCGGCGGTGGCCTCCCTGGCGAAAGGACTGGATGTCAAAGGCTCCGGCACGCTCCCGAACTACAAGGACCTCGCCGAAGTCCCCGAGGACGTGCGGCCGGTGATCGCGGCCCTGCTGAACACCGGGGCCGTCTCGCAGCAGAAGGCGGAGATCAAGAAAGGCGATCTCCTCTACCAGCTGGCGACCGACAAGGCGGTGTACGGCACCGAGGACCCGGTCGACCTCACCATGACGATCACGAACACGGGGAAGGAAGACGTGAAGTTCACGTATCCCACAACCCAGCAGTACGACTTCATCGTGAAGTCCGCGACCGCGGAGATCGCCCGGTGGTCGTTGGGGACGACGTTCGTGCAGGGGAACCTCGACCTGATTCTCGCCCCGGGGAAGTCGTTCGTCTTCAACACCCGATGGCTGCAGAAGGATCAGGACAACCACCTCGTGCCGGCGGGATCGTACGAGATCATCGGCCTCTCCCCGGCGAAGGACAACATGGTCACGGTCGTCCTGCAGTTCCAGAAGGGGCTGCTCTCGACGTTTCCGGACAACACCTTCCGCCCCAACGCGCAGGTGAGCCGCGCGGAATTCGCGGCCCTCGTGGTCCGGGCTCTGGGCCGGCAGGGGGAGGCGACGCAGAGGACCTCCGCGCCGCTCTCGGTCAAAGACGCGGAGGACGTTCCGGCGACGCTGCATGGGTATGTGGCGGTCGCCATCGATCAGAAGATCCTCCCCCCCTCGGCGGACGGGACGTTCCGGCCCAACGCGCCGACCACCCGGGGCGAGGCCGCCGGCGCGCTGGCGACGGTGATGAGCGCGCTCAACAAGTTCAATTACGTCAGGGGGAAGCTCGTGAGCATCGGGTCCGAGGGCATCACGGTGAGCATCGAGGCCTCGGCGGTGCAGTCCTACGCGCTCACTCCCCAGGTCGCCGTGTACCGGAACGACAAGGCGGTGGCCCCGAGCGATCTCAAGCCCAATGATCAGGTCCTGATGCTGCTCACGGGTCCTCGCGGCCGGGCCGGCTATATCGAGGCCACGGGACAGTGAGCGGCGGGACCCCCGTCCCTTCGGTGACGGCACAGAACCGCGTGGAGGTGGCACGGCGTGGCGATCGCGGAACTTGAGACCAAGAGTTTTGACGAGCTCCAGGGGCTCGCCAAAGACCTCAGCATCCCCAACTTTCGCCGCTACCGGAAGCAGGAACTGATCATGAAGATCCTGCAGGTGCAGACGGAGCAGAGCGGGCTGATGTTCCGCTCGGGCATTCTGGAGATCATGCAGGAAGGGTACGGATTTCTACGCACGAGCGGCTATCTCCCGGGCCCCGAGGACATCTACGTCTCGCCCTCGCAGATCAAGCGGTTCGGCCTCCGGGTGGGGGACGAGGTGCTGGGGCAGGTCCGCGCCCCCAAAGACAACGAGAAGTACTACGCTCTGCTCCGCGTCGAAGCGGTCAACGGGCTCGACCCGGAGCAGGCCCGGTCCCGGCCCGACTTCGAGAAGCTGACCCCGGTCTTCCCGCACGAGCGCTTCAAACTGGAGCTCCCCCAGAGCGATCTCACCGTCCGCATCGTCGATCTGTTTGCCCCGATCGGCAAAGGCCAGCGGGCCATGATCGTGTCGCCGCCCAAAGCCGGCAAAACGACGCTGCTGAAGAAGATCGGGCAGAGCATCGTGCAGAACGACCAAGAGGCCTACCTGATGGTCCTCCTGCTCGATGAGCGCCCCGAGGAAGTCACGGACATGCGCCGTTCGGTCGAAGCCGAGGTCGTGGCCTCCACCTTCGATCGCCCGCCGGAAGAGCACGTCCAGGTCGCCGACCTCGTGCTCGAGCGGGCGAAGCGGCTCGTCGAGGGGGCCCGCGACGTCGTCGTCCTTCTCGACAGCCTCACCCGGTTTTCCCGCGCGAACAACCTGGTGATTCCTCCCAGCGGCCGAACCCTGTCGGGAGGACTGGATCCGGCCGCCCTCCACCGGCCCAAGCGGTTCTTCGGCGCCGCACGGAAGATCGAGGAGGGCGGGAGCATCACGATCGTCGCCACCGCGCTGATCGATACCGGGAGCCGCATGGACGATGTGATCTACGAAGAGTTCAAGGGCACCGGCAACATGGAACTGCACCTCAACCGGAAGCTGCAGGAGCGCCGGACCTTCCCCGCCATCGATATCAAGCTGTCCGGAACCCGGCGGGAGGAGCTGCTCCTCAACGAGGAGGAGCTGCGCAAGGTGTGGGTGCTCCGGAAGAGCCTGGAGACGCTCGACACGGTGGCCATGACCGAACTGATCCTGGACCGGCTGCGCAAGACTCCCAACAACCAGGCGTTCCTCCGGTCGATTATCAAGAACAGCGAGAACGACGCCTAAGGGCCAATCGTCCCCCCGGCCGGCCGGCTTCCCGCAGGCCCGGCCGGGCCGAGCACTCCGGCTCCATTTCTGCCGGTTTTCGTCAAAGTTTGGTTAGGAATGGTGAAATTTGGGTAAAAGAAAGCGGTAGGCCCAGAGGCACTCCATCGCAGCTTCGACTATACACTCCATAGCAGGAAGTTTTCCCCGCCAGGCGAACAATCTGGGCTAATCCGCACACGCATTTGGCATACATTCCAGTTGACACATTCCATCGAACCCACCAGATATCGCGGAGGAGGCCAAGTTTGGCGGATCGCGCGAGGCTTGCGGCTGCTGGCATACTGCTCGCCCTGGCGCTCGCGGGCGTTCCGCTGGTCCTTCCCCTCGACCTGGCGAAAGCGGATCCTGTCCCGGCCTTAGGCGAAGTGCCCAAGGCGAATGCCTCACTCGGTCCCGCTGGGGACACGACCTCCGCGTCCGCGGTGCCGGCGGCGGCCACGCCTGCGGTGCTGGCGGAGAAACCCGGGGCGCAATCCGCGGGGGCTCAGCCTGCTCCGGCCGCGCAGCCGATACCCCACACGGTCGCTTCAGGGGAGTCGCTCTGGACGATTGCGCAAGATGCGGGCACCAACATCTGGGTTCTGGCGGATATCAACCACATCTCGCTCGACGACGTGCTGCACCCCGGGCAGGTGGTCATGGTTCCTCCGCGGACCGCCGCCGCTCCGGCTGCGGCGGCGCCCGCAGCGCCCGCCCAAAATACGACCGCGGTGGGCAGCCACGTGGTGGCGGCGGGAGAGTCGCTGTGGTCAATTGCTCAGGACGCCGGCGTGCGCGTGGAAACCCTGGCCGACGCCAACAACCTCTCGTTGGATGAGTACCTGCATCCGGGGCAGATTCTGGCCGTGCCCTCGCACGACCCCACATTCACGGCCGCCAGGCCCACGCAGGGATCGGCATCCGGGAGCGCCGCCACGGTCCGTCTGGCCGTGGCCGAAGCCGGCACGACGCCGATGCTCAAACCCTCGGACGGCCGAATCTCATCGCGCTTCGGGTGGCGGATTCATCCGATCTTCGGCACTCGCGAGTTCCACACCGGCATCGACATCGCCAGCCAGTACGGCACGCCGGTCCGCTCAGCGCGCGCCGGGATCGTGCGGTTCGTCGGCTGGCTGCGGGGGTACGGGCGGATCATCATCGTCGATCACGGGCAGGGGCTCGAAACGTCCTACTCCCACCTCTCCCAGATCCTGGTCTGGCGTGGCGAAGGCGTCGATATGGGCCAGATCCTCGGGCGGATCGGCAGCACGGGATGGAGCACGGGGCCGCACCTCCTCTTCGAGGTCAGGCGGAAGGGTGTTCCCGTGGACCCGTTCGTGTTCTTGCATGAGTCCAGAGGATCGTCTCCGGCCGCGGCTCCTGCTTCTGCCCCCGCTTCCACCCCAGCGCCTTCGTCCGAGCACCGCAGCCCGTCTCCCACCGCGACCCCGTAATCCGCGCCTCCGGCGCTCCAAACCTCAGGCCATCGTGCTCGCGACGGAAGACCAATCCTAGGCCTGTTCCATCGAGGCGACCAGGCTCGAGGTGATGAAGCGCCGGAAGAGGAGGGCCAGGAGCATCGGAGGGATGATCGACAAGACGATCCCGACGGCGATCAGCGTATAGCTGGAGTCGGGGTTGACGGAGATGCTCGCGATGACGACCGGCGTCGTTTTCGCATTGATGCTCGAGGTCATGAGCAGGGCGAAAAAGAACTCGCTGTAGCTGAACAGGAAACTGAAGGCCGCGATGGCCGCCAGCCCGGGACGGGCCAGCGGGATGACGACCCGGTGGAGCACCGCGAAGCGTGTACAGCCATCGACCAGCGCCGCCTCCTCCACCTCGATCGGCAGTGAGCGAATGTAGAGGGTGAGCACCCAGATCGTAAACGGCAGCGTGAACGCGCTGTAGATCAGGGTCAGCGCCAGCTTCGTGTCCAGGAGTCCGACCGTTTTCACGATCAGATAGATGGGGATCGCCACCGCGACGGCGGGCAGCAGGCGGCTGCCCAGGATCAAGAAGTACGCGATCTCCTTCCCCGGGAAGCGCTCGCGCGCAAACGTGTAGGCGGACAGAGGACCGAGCGTGAGGTTGACGGCAATGACGCCCAGAGCCACCTCGAGCGAGTTCCAGAGGCCCGGCGGCAGCAGCCGCGCTTCCTGCGTGATGGCGCTGCGGAGGAGGCCTCGGACGGCGTACCCTTCGGGAATTCGTCCCGTGAACACGTAGAGGTAGTTCGCCACGGTGGCCGGGGCCGGGGCCCACGAAGGAGGGCGGCGGAAAATGGCCAGCTCGGTCTGCAGGCTGGCGCTGACCGCCCAGAGGAACGGGAACACGATGAACACTCCCAGGAGGATCCCGGCCGCCCCGAGAGAGATCTGCCGAACTCCCGCCGCGCGTTTCATGCCGAGCGCGCCTCGACCCGGATCAACCGCAGGTAGAGGGCGATGAAGGCGACCAACGCGGTCGCCATGATGAACGACAGCGCCGCGCCGTGGCCCAAGTTGAGGAAGGTGAAGGTGGAGGTGTACGTGTACCAGGAGAAGAGTGTCGTCGCCGACCCAGGCCCCCCGCCCGTCAGCACATACACCAGGTCGAACACACTGACAGAGATCATGGTCTCGTACACGAGGATGATGAGCAGGGGCCCCCTGAGCCACGGGAGCAGGATGTGCCAGAAGCGCGCCCACGCGCCTGCTCCCTCCACGGTCGCCGCCTCCACGATTTCCCTGGGGATGACCTGGAGTCCGGCCAGGATCAAAATGGTGGGCAGGGGGAACTCGCGCCAGACATGGGCGAGCGCCACCGCCTGCATGGCCAGCCGGGGGCTGGAGAGCCAGGGCACGTAGCTGTGGACCACGCCCAGCTGCAAGAGGAGCCCGTTGAGGGCGCCGAAGTCTCCGTGGAGCAGCAGCCGCCAGATGATGCCCGCGGAGACGAGGGGGATCGACCAGGGGAGCAGCACGAGGGCCCGCAGGAGTCCAAATCCCCGAATCGGTTGATGGAGCAGCAGCGCGACGAGGAATCCCACCACGATGACACTCGGGACGGTGAGCGCGGCGAAGAAGAGGGTGTTCGTGACTGCGACGTGGGTCGTACTGTCGTGCAGGACCTGCGCGTAATTCCGGAGGCCGATGAACGGCGTCGAGCCCGGCAGCGTGAGCAGGACGCGCCGGGTGCTGGTCATCGCCGCGTAGCCGAGCGGATAGAGCGTGAAGAGCCCCACGAGGAGGAGAACCGGGATGACCGTCAGCGCGTGGTAGGCGGGGGACGCTCCCGCCCGCTTGGCGCGCCACGGGACAGCGCTTCGTCGGCTGAGGGGCGTGCGCATCCCACCCACACGCGTGAGGGCCGGAGACTCGGGCCTCCGGCCCCCCTGCGGTGAACTTACTTGAGTTCAGACCACTTGGCAGCCATGTTCTTGATCGCCTGCTGGGAGGAGACGCTGCCCACGATGACGTTGCCGATCTGCTCGCGGGCGTAGACATCCCACGTTCCCCACGAGGGCGTGAGACCCTCCTTGACCGCCGCCAGCTTGGCCTGCTGTCGCTCCAGGGGGACGCTGCCCCAGGCGTTGATCGCGGCCTTGATCTGCGGATCGTCATAGAGGGGCAGCTGGGCGAACCCTAAGCCTTTTTCCAGTGCCCACCGCTGAGGCACAAGATACTTGCCATCGGTCTTTCCCCCGAAATATTGGAGAAACTTGCCCGCCGCCTCGGTGTGATGGCGCGTCACGGCCGCTTTCGTGAGCGCGTAGAAGCGCACGAACCCGACGGTCGAATGACTGTCGCCGGGCATCAACGCCATCCGGAAGTTGCCCTTTTGCTCGTGCTGCCCCGCGTTCAGTTCGGCTAAGTTGTACTTCGCGAGGACGGTAAACACATGCTGGCCTGCCCCCATGGTCTTGACGACATCCGGTTCGGCCGACTCGAGCACCGCGGGATCCAGGATCTTGCTCCGAAGGGCATCCCGGAGCCAGTCCAGCGCGGGGCCGGCCTTGCCGCCCGGCGCGTTAAAAACGGGAGCGTCCGCCTTGTCGAACATGTGGCCGCCGCGCGAATAGACCATGGAGTAAAAAATCTCAATCGTCCAGGGATCGTCTTTCTTCAGCGGGATGTCAATGGGGTACTCGCTCAGACCCTTGTCCTTGATCGTCTTGGCCTGCGCGGCCAACTCTTCCCACGTCGCGGGCGGATGGTCGAAGCCGGCCTGCTTCAGCGTCTTGGCGTTGTAAATAAAGATGATCAGGTCGGCGTAGTACGGCAACCCATACAGGTGGCCGCCGAGCGTCATCCCCTGGCGGGCGTACGGGGCCCATTCGCCCTGGGCCCCCGCGAGATCGGGCGCGTACTGATCGAGGGGAGCGATCCAGTCCGCGGCGACCCACTCGCGCAGCCAATGGTCCGAGGAGTAGGCCACATCGGGCGCATCGCCGCTCGCGAACTTGGTCGCCATGGCATCGTGGTAATTAAACCACGACGTGTCCTGGAGGCTGACGCTGATGGTGGGATTCCTCTGCTGGAAGCTCTTGATGTTATCCTGAATGGTTTCGATTCCATAGGACCACACCATGAAGTTGATGTGGACGGGCGACGGTTGAGCTTCCGCGCGCCCGGCAAGCGCGGCCACACCGCCGAGCCCGCCAGACGCGGCATACGTGCCCGCCAGTTTGAGAAAATCCCGCCGGGTCCATGGGCCCAGTCGAATGGATGATTGCATGGCTGCCACCTCCCGCGATCTGGATGTTGCGTCTCGCTCTCAGCCAGGGTGTACGGGCCTCTGCGTCCATTTCCCTTCCGGAATCCTGAGCCGGAGCGCCCGCCGGCGCATTGCGGGGCCCGAGCCTCCGTGGTATAATTCACTTTGTTGCGAGTCTGCCCCGCCGCCTCTGGAACTTCCCCGGCGCGGGGCGAAGGTGGGTATCCCGATGAAAAAGGGCATTCATCCCAATTACAAGCAGACCATGGTGACCTGCGCCTGCGGCGAAACGTTCATGACCGGATCGACCAGCGAGAACATTCGGGTGGAGATCTGCTCGAAATGCCATCCGTTCTACACCGGTCAGCGAAAGTACGTCGACTCCGAGGGTCGCGTCCAGAAGTTTGCGAAGAAGTACGGCATTCAGGTCTGACGCCGTCTGACGCTCCATCTCCGCCGGCCGGCCGAAGGGCCGGGCCGTCCCTCCGTCTGATGCTATAATCATTCGTGTAGGCGATTCGGAGGAGGGATGAGTGCGCCCGGAAGTGCTGACCCGTCTCGCAGCGATGGAGGCCCGTCACGAGGAACTGACCCGTGCCTTGGCCGATCCCGCGATTTTCGGCGATCCGGGGCGGTATCAGCAGGTGGCGCGCGAACATGCCGGCCTCGCCCAGGTTGTCGCCGCCTACCAGGACTACCGGCGGGTCACCCGCGAGCTCGAGGAGGCGGAGGCGCTTTCCCGCGAAGCGGACCCAGAACTGCGCGGGCTGGCCGCAGCCGAGAAGGCGGTCCTCGCCGGCCGGCAGGCAGACCTCGCGCGGTCGATCGAGCAGATGCTGCTCCCCAAGGATCCCCGGGACGACCGGGGCGTCATCATGGAGATCCGGGCCGGGGCCGGCGGGGGCGAGGCCGCGCTGTTTGTCGGGGACCTGCTCCGGATGTATATGCGGTACGCCGAGCGCCGCGGGTGGAAATCGGAGGTGCTGTCCAGCAGCCCGACCGGCATCGGCGGGTTCAAGGAGGCTGCGATCGGCATCCAAGGGCGGGGAGCGTACAGCCGCCTCAAGTATGAGAGCGGAGTCCACCGGGTGCAGCGGGTGCCGGCGACCGAGGCCAGCGGGCGGATCCATACGTCAACCGCCACCGTGGCCGTCCTGCCGGAGGCCGAGGAGGTCGACGTGGTCATCCGGCCCGACGAGCTCAAGATCGACACCTACCGCGCGGGGGGCGCCGGGGGACAGAACGTCAACAAAGTCGAGACGGCGGTGCGGATCACCCATCTGCCGACCGGCCTGGTCATCGCCTGTCAGGACGAGCGGTCGCAGCATCAGAACCGTGAGAAGGCGATGCGGATCATGAGGGCGCACCTGCTGGCGCGGGCGATCGAACAGCAGCAGAGCGAGATGGCCCAGGCGCGGCGGCGGCAGATCGGCAGCGGCGACCGCAGCGAGAAGATCCGCACCTACAACTTCCCGCAGGACAGGGTCACCGATCACCGGATCGGCAAGACGGTGCACGACCTTGCCACCGTGATGGACGGCGATCTCGACGACGTGATCGAGGCGCTGACGGCGGCAAGCCAGGCGGAGAGCCTCACCGCCACCGGCTCGTGACGCAGCCCGCGGCGGCCCAAGCCTGGTCCCGCCGGGAAGCGTGGCGGTGGGGCGCCGGCCGGCTCGGGGCGGCCGGGGTCGAGCCGCACGATGCGCAACTCGAGGCCGAGGTCCTGCTCCGTCATGCCGCGGGATTGACGCGGGAAGAGCTGCTGGTGCGCCCCCTGACCCTCCTGGCGCGGGAGGCCGCCTCGGCCTACGAAGCGTTGATCGCGCGCCGGGCAGCCGGCATCCCGGGCGCCTACCTGGTCGGGCACCGCGAGTTCTTCGGGATCGACCTCCTCGTGGATCCCCGTGTGATGATTCCCCGCCCCGAGACCGAGCGGCTCGTGGAACTGCTCGTGGAGGCGCTCGCGAATCGTTCAGCCCCGCTCGTCGTGGACATCGGCACCGGCAGCGGCGCCATTGCCATCGCGGTCGCCCGCAGCCTGCCTCGAGCGCGGGTGCTGGCGACGGACATCTCGAAAGGGGCCTTGGAGGTGGCGCGGGTCAACGCCGCGCGCGGGGGCGTGGCCGATCGCATCACGTGGGCCGAGGGACCGGGCCTCGAGCCGCTGTCGCGGGCGGAGCTCGAGGGGCGGGTCGACGCGGTGGCGTCCAACCCTCCATACATCCCGACGGAGGAAATCGGCAACCTCCCGCGAGAAGTCCGGGAGGGCGAGCCGGCGATCGCGCTCGATGGGGGACCCGACGGGTTGAGCGTGCACCGTCCGATCATCAGATGGGCGGGACGGTACCTGGTCCCGGGCGGCATGCTCGCGCTCGAGGTCGCGGCCGTCTGGCGGCAGGCCGAGACCGTCGCGCGGCTTGTCGATGCCACGGGGGTGTTTACACCCGCCCGGATCGTCCGCGATGACGCGGGAGCCGAGCGTGTCGTCATGGCGAACCGAGTTGGCCTGGATGGAAATCATCGGGGGTGATCCGCACAGCGGGGAGGCTCCGCGCAGGGCGCTGCAGGCGCTCCGCGCCGGCGGGCTGGTCGCGTTTCCCACGGACACCTTTTACGCGTTGGGGGCCGCGGCGCTCGACGAGGCCGCCGTGGCGCGTGTGTTTGCGGCGAAGCGGCGCCCACCCGTCGAGCCGGTGCCGGTGCTGGTCGCCGACCGCGACCAGTGGCGGACACTGGTCGCCGAGCTGCCCCAAGCCGCCGTCCGGCTGGCCGACCGGTTTTGGCCGGGCCCGCTGACGATCGTGTGCCGGCGGGCCGCGAGCGTGCCGCGTCTCCTGGGCGGCGGGGGGGAGACCATTGGGGTCCGCCAGCCTGGACTCCCGATCGCGATGGCCCTCTGCCGCGCGCTCGGCCTGCCGATCGTGGGCACCAGCGCGAACACCCACGGGTTTCCCGCGCCGGTCACGGCGGCCCATGTGGCGCTCGATCTGGGGCCGGATGTGGACCTCATCGTCGACGGCGGCCGCTGCCCGCTGGGCCGGCCTTCCACCGTGATCGATGTCACCCGCACGCCGCCTGCACTCGTGCGAGCCGGCGCGGTCTCCCTCGAGGCCGTGCAGGAAGCGCTGGGCCAGACGCTGGTTCAGGCGGCAGTGGCGCTGCAGCGCTGAGACGGGCCGCGCGCGTGCGCCGGCGCGAATGGAGGCAGCCATGATGGATGAGCTTCGCCGGACGGATCCGGAGATCGCCCACGCGATCGCGCAGGACACCGAGCGGCAGCGCTACCACGTCAACCTGGTCGCCTCCGAGAACTACGCCAGCCGCGCCGTGCTGGAAGCCCTGGGGACGCCGATGAGCAACAAGTATGCCGAGGGCTACCCCGGGAAGCGCTATTACGGCGGGTGCGAGTTCGTGGACGTGTCGGAGCAGCTGGCGATCGACCGCGCCAAAACCCTGTTCGGCGCCGAACACGCCAACGTCCAGCCGCACGCCGGCGCCCAGGCGAACATGGCGGCGTACTTCGCCTTCATCAAGCCCGGGGATCCCATCTTGGCGATGAACCTGGCCCACGGCGGGCACCTCACCCACGGGAGCCCGGTCAACTTCTCCGGGCAACTCTACCGCATCATCCCGTACGGCGTCGATGAGCGCACCGAGCGGATTGACTACGACGTGATGGCGCGCCTGGCGAAAGAGCACCGGCCCAAGATCATCGTGTCCGGGGCCACCGCGTACCCCCGCACCTTCGATTTCCCGCGGCTGCGCACGATCTGCGATGACGTGGGCGCGCTGATGATGGTCGACATGGCCCACTTCGCCGGGCTGGTGGCCGGCAAAGCCCACCCGGATCCGGTGCCCTACGCGGATGTGGTGACGTCGACCACCCACAAGACGCTGCGCGGACCCCGCGGCGGGTTGATTCTCTGCCGGACCGCCCATGCCGCGCTGATCGACAAGGCGGTGTTCCCCGGTACGCAGGGCGGACCCCTGGAGCACTGCATCGCCGCCAAGGCGGTCTGTTTCCTGGAGGCGTCCGGGCCCGCGTTCCGGACCTACGCCGCCCGGATCGTCGAGAACTCGCGGGCCCTGGCCGAGGCGTTTCTCGCCGCCGGCTACCACGTCGTCTCCGGCGGGACCGACAACCACCTGGTCCTCCTCGACGTACGGGCGAGAGCGCTCACGGGACGGAAAGCCGAGAAGGCGCTGGACGGCGCGCATATCATCGTGAACAAGAACATGATCCCCTTCGACCCGGAGAAGCCGATGACCACGAGCGGGATCCGCATCGGGACCCCCGCGATGACGACCCGGGGGATGGGCCCCGGGGAGATGCGGCGCATCGCCGCGTGGATCGACGAGGTGCTGCGCGTTCCCGAGGACGCGGCGGTGGCAGAGCGCGTGCGCCGGCAGGTCAGGGAACTGTGCGCCTCGTTTCCGGTCTACCCGGAGCCGGTGGAGGTCGCCGGATAGTGGGCCAGGTGCGGGTCTTCGATCACCCGCTGATCCAGCACAAGCTCACGATCCTCCGGGACCGGCGGACCGGGCACAAGGAGTTTCGCGAACTGGTCGAGGAGCTCGCGATGCTGATGGCGTTCGAAGCCACCAGCGGGCTGCCGGTCCGGTCGATCGATGTGGCGACGCCGCTGGCCACGGCCAAAGGCGCGACGATCGCGGGACAGGAGATCGCCGTCGTCCCCATTCTTCGCGCGGGATTGGCGATGGAGACGGGGATTCTACGATTGATGCCGACGGCCCGGGTCGGGCACATCGGGATCTACCGCGATCCGTCCACGCTGGAGCCGCACACCTACTACTGCAAACTGCCGCCCGATGTCGCGGAGCGCCGGGTGCTGGTGGTCGATCCGATGCTGGCCACCGGCGGCTCGGCCGTCGAATCGGTCGACCTGCTCAAGGAGCGGGGCGCCCGCACGATCACGCTGATGGTGCTGATCGCCGCTCCCGAGGGGATCCGGCGCCTGCATGCGGAGCATCCCGACGTGGACATCTATACCGCCGCGGTGGACGAACGGCTCGACGATCACGGGTACATCCTGCCCGGACTGGGGGACGCGGGGGACCGGTTGTACGGGACCCGCTGACCGATCGCGTGGCGCGCCCCTCGTGGGACGAGTACTTCATGAACCTGGCCCGCCTCGCGGCGACCCGGTCGACCTGCCTCCGACGCCAGGTCGGGGCGGTCATCGTCAAGGACCGGATGGTCCTCAGCACCGGGTACAATGATACGCCGCGAGGGCTGCCCAACTGCGGGGATGGCGGCTGCGAGCGCTGCCGGTCCGGCGCGGCGGCCGGGTCGGCGCTGGACACCTGCCTGTGCCTCCACGCCGAGCAGAACGCGATCATCCAGGCCGCGTACCACGGGGTGAGTATCGCCGGCGCAACCATTTACTGCACCCACCAGCCGTGTCTCACCTGCGCGAAGATGATCGTCAACGCCGGGCTCGCCCGGGTCGTGTTCGCCTCCCCGTACCCCGATCCGCTGGCGGAGCAGTTGTTACGCGATGCCACGATCGACCTGGCCCGCTTTCCCGATGAGACCGTGCTGCAGCGGGGTTGAGCGGAGGATGCCCCGGCAGCCCCGGCAAGGCGAGATTGCCCCCCTCGGGGGAGAGTGCTATAATGACCGGTCGTGGGTCGCCGCACGCGCGCGCCCACGGGGAGGACCCGTCAGATGGAGCGGATGAGCCTGGTGGCGTCGGCCCGGACGGAGATCGGGAAGAACGCCGTCAAGAAGGTGAGGCAGGCGGGACTCGTGCCCGCCGTGCTCTACGGCCGGGGCCGGGCGCCGGTGGCGCTGGCGGTCGACCGGCGCGCGCTCCTGGGGGCTCTGCGCACGGAGGCAGGCCGCAACGTCCTCATTGACCTGCGGGTCAAGCGCAACGGCGAAGAGGCCACGGACACCGTGATGATCGCCGAGATCCAGCACGACCCCATCCGGCGGGAGGTCCTGCACGTCGATCTCCGCCAGATCAGCCTGACCGAGAAGATCGAGGCGCGCGTGCCCATTCAATTGACCGGGGTCCCCGAAGGGATCGCCACAGGGGAGGGCGTCCTCGAGCAGCACCTCCGCGAACTCGTGGTGCGGTGCCTGCCGACGGCGATTCCGGAGCAATTGACGGTCGACGTTGCACACCTGCGCGTGGGCGGGTCGCTCCACGTCCGCGATCTCCCGCCGTCTGAAGGGATCGAGATCGTGTCCCCCCCCGAAGAGGTGATCGCGGCCGTGGTGATGCCGAAGGTGGAAGAGGTGGCGGCTCCTGCCGAAGCGGCGGCGCCGGCCGAGCCCGAGGTGATCGGACGCGAGCCCGCGGCGGCGGAAGGCGAGGCGAAGGCCGAATCCGGCGCGCGTGCCGACGCGAAGGCTCCCAAGGCCGAGGCCAAACCCGCCAAATCGGACAAGGCCGACGCCAAGCCTGCCAAGCCGGAGAAGAAAGAATAGGGTGCGCCGCGGCCGGCTGGGGCGGCCGTGGGACTGTTGCAGAAAGGGCGCGGCGAAGGGCGCGCCCTTTCTGCTTGTCCTCCGTAGGGAGGACGAGGTCTCCGCGGAGGAGCATCTCGATGATGATCGTGGTCGGGCTCGGAAATCCCGGTCGCCGCTACCAGGGCACCCGGCACAACGTCGGGCAGGACGTGGCGCGCCGGCTGGCGGACCGCTTCCGGATCAGGCTCGAGGCGGACGGGTGGGTTGCCGCCGGCAAAGCGCGGGTGGGATCGGCCACCCTCGTTCTGGCGATTCCGGAGACGTATATGAATGTCAGCGGTCAGGCCGTCAAGGACCTGCTTCGCAGGCGCCGGCGCCGGCCCGAGGATCTGCTCGTCGTGCACGATGACCTTGATCTGATGCTGGGGCACCTGCGGCTCCGGCCGGGGGACGGGGCCGGAGGGCACAACGGCGTTCGCTCGATCATCGAGGAACTGGGGACGGGGGCCTTTCCGCGCCTGCGGATCGGCATCGGCCGTCCGCCCGCCGGGCAGGATCCGGCCGAGTTCGTGCTGGAGCGGTTCACCGCTGAGGAGCGCCCCAAGATCGACGAGGCGATTGATCGGGCGGCAGAAGCGGTCGTCGTCGCGGCGACCGAGGGGCTCGCGACCGCGATGAATCGCCACAACCGCCGGGCACCGGGGAGCCCCCCTGCGGGGGCTCCAAACCAGAGTGGAGCGAACAGCACGAAGAGGTTGCCCCCTGCGGGGGCTCCAAACCAGAGTGGAGCGAACAGCACGAAGAGGTTGCTGGCGCCGTGAACAGCATGCAACCGAGGTCACACGGGATAGATGCGAATCATTCCAACGAGGCGACGATGAAACGCTCCGGGGCCAGGCAAGAAGGCGAGTCTGCGTCTCAGCTGATCAGCAAGAGAATCGCCGAGCTCGGCGACTGGCGCGGCGAGACGCTCGGCCGGATCCGCGCTCTGATCAAGGAGGCAGACCCCGACATCCTCGAGGAGTGGAAGTGGATGGGGACCCCGGTCTGGTCGCACAACGGGATCGTCTGCACCGGCGAGACATACAAGAACGTCGTGAAGATGACGTTCTCCAAGGGCGCCTCCCTGAAGGACCCCTCCCGCCTCTTCAACTCCAGCCTCGATGGAAACGCGCGACGAGCCATCGACATCCACGAGGGCGAGGAGATCGACGCGCCTGCCCTGAAGGCGCTCATCCGCGCGGCCGTGGCGCTGAACGTTTCAGGCAGGAAGGCTGCGCCCCCCAAGCGCGGAGGACGCTGATTTCTTGATCATCCAATGCCTCGCTGCGCGACGACGGCATCGTGCTCGGGACCGGGCATCAGCTCGGTGACGACGACGTGATGGACGACGAGCGGGTTGCCGGGCCGGACCTGCAGGCCGGTGAGCCAGCCGCCCTGCGCCATCTGGCGGCCGCGGCCGGGGGGATCGGCCGCCCGGGCGTTGCGGCCGCGCTCCGGCGGTGGGTGGCGGACGATACGTGGGTCAAGCGGCTCCTCACCGCCCGGCGGTGGATGAGCCGCGCGTACTTCGAGGCGCGCTATTTCATACCGGACCCCTGGCGCCTCGCGACGTCTTTGTACGAGCACCGGCGGTTCCAGGCGTCCATGGACATGCTGGCGGGCCGCCGGTATGGACGCGCGCTGGAAGTGGGATGCGGTGAAGGGATCTTCACGGCCCTCCTGCTGGACAGGTGCGACCATGTCGTCGCGCTGGACTTTTCGCGCCTGGCGGTCCGCCGCGCCCGCCGGCGGTTTGCCGGCACCCCCGGGGTGGAGGTCAGGTCGCTTGATGTCCGGGTGGCGGATCCCGGCGGAGCCTTTGACCTCGTCTTCTGTGCGGAGCTCTTCTATTATATGAGCCGCCGCGAGTTCGAAGATGTCGCGGCCAGGATGGTTCGGTGGGTCGCGCCGGGGGGGGATCTCTGCCTGGTCCACGGCACCTCGGTTCACGATGCCGGTCCCCGGGCGGACGGCACGGGAGCGATCGGGGAGATGAGCGCCCGGGTCATCCACGACCGGTTCTGCCGTGTGCCCGGCCTCTCTGTCATCCACGACCGCCGCCTCCCGCGGTACCGGCTGACCCTGCTTCGCCGCCTGGAGGCGCCTCGTGGCTGATCAGGCGGCCGTCCAGTCCCGTCCGGAGGGGCAGAGCCTGCGCCGGGACGTGTCGGTGTGGGGTTCCTTCATGTGGGGGTTCGCCGACGTGGGGGCGGACATCTACGCGGCCCTGGGGCTCGTGATCGCCGCTACCATGGGGGCGGCGCCGCTCGCCTTCGCGGCGGCGGGGCTCGTCTACATCATGATCGGCCTGGCGTATACCGAGTTGGCCTCGACGTACCCTGTGGCGGGCGGCGGGCAGTATTATGTGAGCCGGGGCCTCGGCGACATCGCCGGATTCATCGCCGGATCCGCCCTGCTCCTCGACTACACGATCGACATCGCCCTCTTCGCCGTGTTCTCCGCCGGGTATATGAACTTTTTCTTCCCGGCGATCCGGGACTTCAAGGTGACCCTTGGGCCGTTCGTCAACATCACCCCCCTGTGGGCGGCCGAGTCGTTCGTCCTCATTCTCCTCCTGATGTGGCTCAATGTGCGGGGGGTGCGGGAATCTTCGCTGCTGAACGAATTCATCGGCGCGTTCGGCCTGGTCGTGGAAGCGGGCCTCATCGTCATCGGGCTCGTCTTCGCCTGGAATCCTGCACTGCTCGCGGACCAGTGGCTGCACCAGTTTCCTACGCTCAACCAGTTCATGTACGGATCGTCGCTGGCGATCATCTCCTACGTAGGATTGGAGTCCATCTCGCAGGCGGCGCAGGAAACCCGGCGGCCGGCGACGGTGATTCCGCGTACCTCGATCGGGTTGATCGGCAGCGTCTTCCTCTTTGCCGTCTTCTTCTCCATCACCGCCCTCGGCATTCTCCCCTGGCAGGAGTACGCGAAGGATGTCGATCATTCCGTCGCGCTCCTCGCCCGCCGCCTCCCATTCGTCGGGCCGATGGCCGGACCGCTCGCCGCCGTCCTGGGCGCCGTCATCCTCCTGATCTCCTCCAACACCGGGGTCATGGGCGCCAGCCGGCTCGTCTACTCCATGAGCCAGCTGAACCTCGTGACCCCCTGGTTCCGGGCGGTGCACCCGCGGTACCGCACGCCTGCCCGATCGATCCTGATCTTTTCAGGCATCGGCCTGCTCGAGGCGATGCTGGCGTTTCTCACGCCCAGCGCGGTGGATGCCCTCGCGAACCTGTATGCGTTCGGGGCCACGCTGGGCTACACGCTGGTGTTCATCGCGCTCATCACGCTGCGCTTCAAAGACCCGTATTCGCCCAGGCCCTACCAGGTGCCCCTCAACGTCCGCTGGAAGCGGCGGGATGGACAGGTGGTCCACATCCCGGTGATCGGATTCCTCGGCCTCGTCGGGGTGCTGATCACCCTAGGGGAAGTGGTCCTCACTCATCCACTCGGCCGGATCGCCGGTCCGTGCTGGGTGCTCCTTTGCCTGGCCTATTACGTGACGTACCGGCTCCGCCGGGGGCTCCCGGTGCTGCGCAGCGGCCCGCACGCCTGGGAGGAACAACAGCGGGCCGTCCTGAAAGACGCGGAGGAGTACGATCTTCTGGAGGCGTACGAATTTGGCCTGGCGCAGCGGGACCGGCAGCGTGCACGGGGACAAACCCATGCGTGAGGCGGTGAGGTTCACCCGGATCGACGCCTACCGCACGGTGACGAGCGCGCTCATGGTGGTGCTGGGTCTCGTGATCCTGGCCAGAACCCTGGTGTTCGGCGCGCACCTCACGGCGCTGCTGGTGGGACTGGCGTTCGTCGGACTCGGCGGGCACCGGCTCTCGTTTGTGCTCGCCTACGTCCGCCGGGGAGGGGCCTCGTGACCGCCTCGCTGCACGTCAGCGTGCTCGGGGCCGCTCTCGCGGTCGCATTCGCGGTCCCGATGGCCGCGCTGCTCCTGTGGATGCTCCGGCTGCCGCGGCCGGTGCCGCAGGAGGTGGCCAGGGCGGTGCGCTCGGTGGGCGCCGTGCAGACGATCCTCGTGCCGATCCTCGAGCACTACTACTCCGAACGCGCGGTGGAACTGGCCAGCCGCCTGGGGGCGATGCAGAAGGCCAGGATCCTGCTCGGGTACGTCGTGGAGGTGCCCCGGACGCTCTCCTTGGGCGTCCCTCTTCCGGAGGCGGAAGAGCGGGCGAATCAGGCGCTCAGGCAGGCGAAGGAGATCGTGGCGAGGCACGGCCTCGAGGTTCAGGGCGAAATCATCCGCGCGCGGGAAGCGGGTGAGGGGATCGCGCGCATCGTGCGGGACAGGGGGGTGGATCTCCTCGTGGTGGGAATCTCCCCGGACAGGGGCTCCACCGAAGGCTCCGCAGCGCGGTGTGCGGAGTCGCTCTTCCGGCATGCTCCCTGCGAGGTCATCATCGACAGGCTGGCGGAGACCAGCATCGGGGCGTCGGCGACGGAAGACGACCCGATGCCCGTTGGGGCCGCGCCGGGGCGGCAGGAGTGAACGCCCTGGGTCTGCCTATGGGTCTTGCGGATAGGGTACGCGGGTATTCCTTACCACAGTAGGGCAACAGCCAGCAGAGGTTGCCCCCGACGGGGGCTCCAAACCGGAATAAGGCAAACAGCCGGCAGAGGTTGCGGGGGGGGGACAGGGCGCGATGCATACAGTGATTCTCGGATGCGGGCGTGTGGGGGCGACTCTCGCGCTGATGCTGGAAGACGCCGGTCACTCGGTCTCGGTCATCGATCGAGACCGGGAAGCGTTTCGGCGGTTGGGTCAACGCTTCAAGGGGAAGACGATCCTCGGGATCGGCATCGATGAAGATGTTCTGAAGAAAGCCGGCATCGAGCGGGCCCGCGCCTTCGCCGCGACCACCAGCGGCGACAACTCCAACATCATGTCCGCTCAGATCGCCAAGGTGAAGTACAAGGTGCCCCGGGTGATCGCCCGCATCTACGATCCGCTGCGAGCGGAGGCGTACAAGGAACTGGGGATCGACACGATCAGCCCGACGCTGCTGGGGGCGGGGCTGTGTCTGGACTTCTTCCTTGACCGGCCCTGGCGGACGGTCCCGGAGTACCAGGCCCTCCCCGAGATCCTGGCGCACTCGTAGTCCTTCCGAAGGAGCCCGGCGAAAGGAGCGGCGCATCATGTACGTCATCGTCGTCGGCGGGGGCAAGGTTGGGTACTACCTCACCAAGGCCCTGGTGTCGGCCGGCGTGGAGGTCACGGTCATCGAGAAGCAGCGGCGGCGGTATGAGCTGCTGCAGGAGGAGTTCGGCGATGCGGCCTTCCTTGGGGATGGGTGCGAGGTGCGCACCCTCGAGCAGGCCGGGGCGCCCCGCGCGGATCTGTTGGCGGCGGTGACCGGGGACGACGAGGACAACCTCGTGAGCTGTCAGATGGCCAAGCGGAAGTTCAAGGTCAAGCGCGTGATTGCGAGGATCAACAACCCCAAGAACGAAGTCACCTTCCAGATGCTCGGGATCGACGAGACGGTGAGCTCGACCAAGCTGATCTACAGCCTTATCGAGCAGGAGGTCGAGGTCGCCGACGTCATCCCTCTCACCGCGCTGCGGAGGGGGAACCTGGAGCTCGTGGAGGTGGCGCTGCCCAAGACCTCCCCGATCGTCAACCGGCGGGTCCGGGACATTGCCCTGCCTCAGAATTGCACCCTGGCCCTGCTGGTGCGGGGGGACAACGCCCAGGTGATCGACGGAGACACCACCCTCCGCGCCGGGGACTTGATCGTCGCCATCACGCCGTCGGGCCACGTCCAGGAGTTTCGCGCCGCAATGCTGGGCAAGGCAATCACGACCCCACCCTGAGCTCCCCCGGGAACTTTTCGCCGGCCCGCAGCGCTTGGAAGAGCAAGCAAGGGGATCTGGGGGCCGAGCGATGGCGGAAGCGGCATCAATCCTGGTGATGGAAGGCATGACGGTGTCGCCTGACGCCGCGGAGGCGCGGACGGCTCACCGGCTGGCCGCCTTCGAGGAGCTCGTCCTGCGGCACCAGAGCCAGATCTACCGCGTCGCCTACCGGCTGGCGGGCAACCACGACGACGCCGAAGACCTCGCGCAGGAGGCGATCATCGAAGCGTTCCGGGCCTTCGACCGGTACCAGCCCGGGACGTATTTCGACCGGTGGCTGTTCCGGATCATGAGCCGGACGTACATCGACACGGTGCGACGCCGGAACCGCCGGCCCACCGTTTCCCTGGACGCGCCGATGGGCCACGACGGGGACCCGCTCGTGACCGTGATAGGAGATTCGAAAGAAGATCCCCAGCAGATGACCGAGGCGGTGGATCTGGACGGGACGGTTCAGGCGGCGCTCGACCGGCTGCCTGAAGAGTTCCGGACGGCCGTCGTCCTTGCGGACATCGAGGGCCTGCCCTATGATGAGGTGGCGAATGTCCTGCGATGCCCGGTCGGGACGGTGCGGTCGAGGCTGCATCGCGCCCGGCAGATGCTGCGCGAGGCCCTCGGGCCGCACCTGGGTGGAAGGAGGGGAAACCGATGAGTCCGCACGTGTCTGACCGGCTCTCCGAGTACATGGACGGCGCGCTGGGCGTCCAGGACGTCGAGCGTGTCAGGGCCCATCTGGATACCTGTCCGGCCTGCCTCCAGGAATACCGGGGGCTGCAGGACGTGCAGCAACTGCTCCGGGGCCTGCCCGCTCCTCACCCGCGCGAAGGGTTCATGGAGCGGACGCATTGGCGCCTGGCGCGCGCGGCGGCCGCCCACCCAGCCCGCGCGCGCTTCCTGTCCGGCCTTCGGGAGGCGTTCGCGGTCCGGCCGTTCCGCGTGGCCCTTGCCGCGGGCGCGTTGGTGGTGATGGTGGCGCTGCCGCTCGTGTGGATGACCGGCGCTCTGGGGCCGCGCGAGGTCCCCCTGGATTCCGATGCGTATGTGCGCCACTACGTCATGCTCTCCGTCGACCGGCCGCTGGCCGATGAGGCGACCAGCACATTCGTCTCCTCTGACCTTCCGGAACAGCCGATCCGGTAACATGCCCTTGCGGATCTTCCGCCAGGCGGCTGTCCTGGCGGCGTGTGTGTCGGCGGCCGGTCTCTTGGGGCCGCTCCTGACCCCCGGGTGGTCCGCCTCCGCTCCCCCCGATCTCGCGCTGTCCTGGCTCAGGGCCGGCGCGACCGCTCCGCGGCGGGTCAGTTATGCGGGCACCAAGGCCATCACGCTCTGGGGCGGCCGCGTCGAAGCCTCTCAGGTCCGCATCTACCACGAGGCGCCGAATGCGACCCGGCTCGAGTACCTGGCGGCCGGCGCCCAACCCCGGCGCATCGTGATCATCACTGGCCGGCAGGCGATCGAATACATCCCAGCCCAAAACCGCCTCGTCGCGCGGTCCGCGCCCGCGGCAGACGAGGAACGGCTCACCCAGGCCCTGCTTCCCCATCTCCGGGAAAACTACAACGTGGGCATCGGCCCTGCCGACCAGGTGGCGGGGCGCCGGGCCCTCGTGCTCGACGTCAAGAGCCAGCGTCCAGGCCGGCCATCCCTGCGGATCTGGGTGGATGAGGAGAAGGGCCTCATTCTTCGATTCGAGCGCTTCGGCCCGGACGGGACCCTCCAGGAGTCTTCGGCGTTCCTCAAGGTGCAGTTCGACCCGGTCTTTCCCCCGGGGCTGTTCACGGCGCCGGCTCCCCCCGGGGCGCATGTGGAACGGCAGCCCAATTCGAACAACATGTCCCTCGCGGAGATCGCGCAGCGCGTCGGGTTCTCCCCCCAGATGCCGGCGTATCTGCCTCCGGGTTTTCAGCAGACGCGGTCCCGGGTCGTGCAGATCCACGGGCAGCCCGCGGCCGTCTTCGCCTACTCCGACGGCGTCTCCACGGTGGCGCTGTTCGAGAGCCGCGGACCGCAGGGCCCCCCGCCGCGCGGCCGGCAGGTGCGCATCGGGGCGGTCATGGGAACCATCGCGCCGCAGCGCGCCGGCACGCTCGTGCACTGGAACATCGGGGGGATCTCGTACACCCTGGTGGGAGAACTGCCGCGGGACGATCTCGTCCGGATCGCCGTCTCAGTCCCGGCCGTGACCTCCCGCACCGCCCCGTTCGAGCGCGCGGCGCGGGCATGGCTGTCCGCGCTCATGCCCGTGGCGGTCGCCAGCGCGGCGGAGGCGGCGTCGCCCTCCCGCGCCTGGCCCGGGGTGCCCCCGGTGCCGGTCTCGCCGTACATTACAACCGACACACGTCCGATCGGGCCCGGACTCCGCGACGAAGAGATGCGCATCTGGCGCGCGCTCCAGGCCGCGGGGCTCAGCCCCTTCGTCGTGAAGGTGACCGTCGCCAGCGACGGGGTCAGCCGCATGCCCAACGGGCTGATCGGACACCTGGCCTGGATCTGGTTTGTGTATGGGATGGACTGGACCGGGGGCGCCGGATCGCTGA
>WNGI01000335.1_pt1 | contig 33419 bp, 33 predicted proteins | sample 5400621 | NCBI WGS metagenome assembly WNGI01 (sample SAMN13153374, study PRJNA577476) | soil metagenome | isolation source: 20 cm soil or saprolite under Garry oak tree replicate 1 | place: USA:California | collected 2016-06-15
CGCGACCAGGCCCTCCCAGGTGCTTTGCACGTCCGTGCCCAGGGGCGTGACGAACCCGAGGCCCGTGATCGCGACCCGCCGCGTCATGCGCTTATTTCCCCATTTTCTCGTGCAGGTACTGCAGCGCCTGTCCCACCGTCCGTAGCTTCTCGGCTTCCTCGTCCGGGATGTCGATGTCGAATTCCTTCTCGAAGGCCATTACCAGCTCCACCGTGTCGAGGCTGTCCGCGCCCAGGTCCTCCATGAAGCTCGCATCGGAGGTGAGCTTGTCGCGCTCGACCCCCAGCTCCTCGACGATGATGTCCTTGACCTTCTCCTCGAGCTGCTTCATGTCCATTGCCATGGGCCCCCTCAATGGAGGTGTGGGGAAACGATCACAGCACCATCCCGCCGTCGACGACCAGCACCTGACCCGTAATGTAGCTCGCGAAGTCGGACACGAGAAAGAGCACCGCCGCGGCGACATCCGACCCCTGCCCGAGCCGGCCCAGCGGGATCGCCCCGATCAGGGCTTCCCGTGCGTCGCCGGTGATGGCGCGGGTGAGCTCCGTATCGATGAAGCCCGGAGCCACCGCGTTCACCAGCACGTTGCGTGAGGCCAGCTCTTTGGAGACGGACTTGGTGAAGCCGATGAGGCCGGCCTTGGACGCGGTGTAGTTCGACTGCCCCTTGTTGCCGTAGATGCCCACGACACTGGTGATGTTGACGATCCGCCCCCAGCGCCGCTTGATCATCCCTCGGGCCGCGTGTTTGGTCACGAGGAACGCGCCCTTGAGATTCGTGTCGATCACGGTGTCCCAATCGTCCTCGCCGATGCGGAACAGCAGGTTGTCGCGCGTCGTCCCGGCGTTGTTCACGACCACGTCGATCCGCCCGAAGTCCCCCTCCACGGCGGCGATGGTCGTCTCCACCTGCGCGGCGTCGCCGACGTCACAGCCATAGCCGCGCGCCGCGCCATTGGCCAACGCATGCGCGGCGGCCTGGGCCTTGGGGCCGTCGCGCCCCAGGATCGCCACCCGCGCGCCCGCGACGGCGAGGGCCTGCGCGATGGCGTGCCCGATGCCGCGGCTCCCCCCCGTGACGATCGCTACTTTTCCGGACAAATCGATTCTCATCCCCACCCTGCCCCGAGTGCGGAATGCAGAATGCGGAATGCGGAATCTACGTGGGAGCATCGGGAAGCGAGCGAACTCTCCGCGAAATTCCGCATTCCGCACTCCGCATTCCGCATTTGTGTCAGCCTGCCTCCAGAAAGCGCGCCACCTCTTCGGCGGTTCCCAGGGACGTGACGTTCGCGCCCGGGACGATGCGCCGTAACAGCGCGGCCAGCACGTTCCCCGGCCCGACTTCGATGAATCGAGCGTCCGGTCCGGCGAGCTCGGCGGCGCGCTGCATGCACGTGACCCATCGGACAGGAGCGGTGAGCTGGTCGGCGAGCAGGCGGCGGGCCCGCGTCGCATCCCGCACGGGCTCGGCCGTCGCGTTGGCGATCACCGGGAACGCCGGATCCCGGAACGGCGCATGCTCGAGGGCCACCCGCAGGTGGTTCGCCGCCGGCGCCATGAGGGACGAATGGAACGCGCCACTCACGTTGAGCGGCACCACGCGTTTGGCGCCGCGCGCCTTGCACGCCGCCCCCGCTTTCGCCACGGCGTCCGGATCGCCCGAGATCACGGTCTGGTCGGGCGCGTTCAGGTTCGCGGCCACGACTACGGCGCCTCCGCTCGAGGCCGCGCGGCACGCCGCCTCGACTTCGGCCGTCGCGAGGCCGAGCACCGCCGCCATGGTGCCCGGGCGCTCGGTGCCGGCCTGCTGCATCAGCTCGCCGCGTCTCCGGACCAACGCCGCCCCGTCGGTCGGCGCGAGCGCGCCCGCCGCGATGTACGCCGAGTATTCGCCGAGGGAGTGTCCCGCCGCCGCCACCGCGGCGCCGTCGATCTTCGGTCCCACGACGGCGAACACGGCTGCGCTGTGCGCGAGGATCGCCGGCTGCGCGTTCTGCGTCGCCGTGAGGTCGTCCTCGGGCCCTTCGAACATCAGCCGACTCAGCGGGAAGCGGAGGGTCTCGTCGATTGCCTGGAGCGTCTGCAGCGCCTCGGGGAACCGATCGGCGAGGTCTTGCGCCATCCCGACTTTTTGTGCGCCCTGCCCGGGGCAGAGCCAAATTGTGTTCTTCGTCGCTACCACTGCACCACCAGGCTCGCCCAGGTGAACCCCGCGCCGAATGCGCAGAACATCACCTTCATGCCCGGTTTGAGTCGACCACAGCGGACCGCCTCGTCGAGCGCGATCGCGACCGACGCGGCCGAGGTATTGCCGTAGCGGTCGACGTTCACGTACACCTTGTCCATCGGGAGCCCGGCGTGCTTGGCCGTCGCCTCGATGATCCGAATGTTCGCCTGGTGGGGAATCAGGAGGTCGATGTCGGCACCGGTGAGACCGGCGCGCTCGAGTGCCTTGTCACACGCGTCCGCCATCGAGAGGACTGCGGCCTTGAACACCTCCCGCCCCGCCATCTGGATATAGTAGGAATGGTCGGTGAGCAGGGCGGCATCGGGCGGGTGGGCGGCCCCTCCCCCGGGCCGGTGCAGGAGCTCCGCCAGCGTGCCGTCGGATTTCATGTAGCTCGACAGGATGCCGCGCCCGCCGGTGCTTTTGCGTACCAGGGTCGCTCCGGCCCCGTCGCCGAAGAGCACGGCCGTCGCGCGGTCGCTCCAATCCATGATCGAGGTGAGCTTCTCGGAGGCGACGACGAGCACCTGCTCCGCCTGCTCCGACGCTACGAGTCCCTCGGCGACGCTGAGGGCGTACAAGAAGCCGGTGCACGCGGCCTGGACGTCGAACGCGGCGGCGCGCTTGGCGCCCAGCAGGGCCTGGAGATCGCAGGCCTGCGAGGGGAGGAGACGGTCGGGCGAGCAGGTGGCCACCACCAAGGCGTCGACATCGAGGGGGGTGAGGCCCGTCTCCTGGAGCACCTGCTCCGCGGCGGCCTTGGCCATGCAGGCGTTGGACTCATCGGGCCCCGCCACGCGCCGCTCCCGGATCCCGGTGCGCTCGCGGATCCACTGGTCCGAGGTGTCGAGGATCTTCGAGAACTCATCGTTCGTCATCACACGCTTGGGCGTGTAGCGACCCGTCCCCTGGAGCTGCGCGATCGGACGCTTCACCGGGCCGCGCTCCCGCCCGCAAACTCGGCGCCGATATCCTGATCGAGATGGCTTTCCACCATGTGCGCCGCGACTCGCACCGCGCTCACGATCGCGCGCGCGGGCGAGGCACCGTGACAAATGATGACCACGCCCTTGACGCCCAGGAGCGGTGCGCCGCCGTACTCGGAATAGTCGAGGAACTTGAAAAGCTGCTTCGCTTCCGGCCGGCCCAAGACGTCGGGGAACGCCTGCTTCATCATGCCCATGAACATCCGGCCGGCGGACTCGTAGAACTTGAGGACGACGTTGCCGACGAAGCCGTCGCACACGACCACGTCGATTCGCCCCTTCTTGCACTGGCCCGCCAGGATGTCGCGACCTTCCACGTTCCCGACGTACTTGATGCCGGGCGTCTGCGTAAGGAGCTGGTGCGCTTCCTTGACCACCGCGTTGCCCTTCTCGTCCTCTTCGCCGACGTTGAGGAGACCGACGCCTGGCTGTGTCCGGTCCAGCACGTCGCGCACATAGACCGAGCCGAGATGCGCGAACCCAACGAGCTCGCGGGCGTCGCAGTCCACGTTGGCGCCGCCGTCGAGTACCAGCACCGGATGCACGGCAGTCGGGAATAGTGCTCCGATCGCCGCCCGCTGCACCCCGTCGTGCAGCCGCAGCAGCAGCGTGGCGGCGGCCATCACCGCGCCGGTGTTGCCCGCCGAAATGAAGGCCTCCGATTCCCCCTTCTTCTGCAGTCCGAGCCCGACGGCGACGGAGGACCGCGGCTTGCCCTTCACGGCTGCCAGCGGCTTCTCGCCCATGCCCACGACTTCCGGCGCCTCGACGATCTCGAGCCGGCTGCGATCGACGTCCCTGCCCCCGCTCGCGGCTCCCTGGGCCTTCAGCGCCGCTTCGATGTCGGCGGTCCGTCCGACGAGCTGGATCCGGAAGGCCGGCGGCAGTTCGCGCAGCGCCTGCACCGCCCCCTCCACTTCCACGCGCGGCGCGTTGTCGCCACCCATCGCGTCCAGCGCGATGCGGATCACCGTCAGGCGTCCTCGACCGGCACCCGCTGCTCGTCCCGGTAGTAGCCGCAGGTAGGGCAGACCCGGTGCGGGCGCTTCAGGTCGCCACAGCGCGGGCAAGGCTGGAGCGCGATCGGGGCCGCCTTGTAGTGCGTGCGGCGCGCCCGCTTCTTCCGCTTGGAAGTCCTTCGTTTCGGTACGGCCATAAGATCGTCCTTTTCAGTCGCGGAGCGTGTCCTTGAGGCCGGCCAGCCCCTTCCAGCGCTGGTCCACGGCAGGTGGGCAGCCGCACGGGCCTGCGTTCAGGTCTTTCCCACAGCGCGGGCACAGCCCGCGGCAGTCGTCCCGGCAGACCACCCACCGAGGCACGGCGAGCAGCAGTTCTTCCCGCACCGCGGGGCGGAGATCGATCTCCGTTGCATCAGGCGCCAGAGGATACGAGCTCGGGTCCTCCAGGGCATCGGGGTCGGCGGAGAACAGCGCGTCGATCGACGCCGCGACCGGCACGGGTACGGGGGCGAGACAGCGCCGGCACTGCCCCGCCATGCGGGTGTGGAGCGAGGCGCGCCAGTAGAATCGCCCTTCCCCGGCGGCATGCAAACGGCCTGCCACGCGTACCGGTTCGGCCAGCACGACGTCCAGGCCCTCGAACAGGGGATCGCTCCCTGCGAGCTGGCCCTGCGTTTCGACCGGACCACGGGCGAGCTCCCGCAGGTCGACCTGTAACATGAGCAACCGAAGCTAAACCCTTGTGGGACTTGCGTCAAGCGAACTGCTACCGACCGCCCCGGAGGTCCCGTAATTCCCCCTCGGGAAAGAAAAACGCCACTTCGCGGGCGGCGGTTTCGAGCGAGTCAGAGGCGTGGATCGCGTTCCGCTCCTTGGACTCCGCGTACAGCTTGCGCACGGTGCCGGGCTTCGCCTCGGCCGGATCGGTCGCGCCGATCACGTCCCGCAGGTGCGCGACGGCGTCGTCCCGCTCGAGCGCGAGGGACAGCCCGGGTCCCGAGGTCATGAAGGTCACGAGCGAGCGGTAAAAGGGGCGTTCCCGATGTACTTCGTAAAAGGCCTCGGCCTGCGCCGTGCTGAGCTTCACGAGGCGGGCGGCGCGAACGACGAATCCCGCGGCCTCGAGATGGGCAAGGATCTTTCCCGCGAGGCCTCGCTTGACCGCGTCGGGCTTGATGATGGCGAGTGTGAGCATGTGAAGGGGCTAAGGGGCTAAGGGGCTAAGGGGCGATGAGGCGGCGAACCACGTCGGCGCGCGTCAGGAATCCGACGACGACCCCCTCCCGGACCACCGGGAAGCGGTCGACATCCTTGGAACTCATCAAATTGGCGACGTCCGCGAGCGTCTGGTCCTCCGCCAGACAGAGGACCGACCGAGCCATGGCCTCCTTCGCCGGGATGAGCTGCGGGTCGGCCGAGCCGCGCTGCAGCTGGGAGCGCGTGGGTACGTGAAACTCCCCGGTCTTGGTCCGCTGCACGAAGTGAGGGATCAGAAAGCGCAGCAGCTCGCGGTGGGTGATCATCCCGATGAGCGCGCCGCCGTCGTCCACCACGGGCAGTGCGCGGATGTCGTGCTCCACCATGAGGCGGGCGACGTCACCCAGTGTGCGCTCCGGGCCGACGGTGATCGCCTGGGCGGTCATGACGTCGCGCACCGTGAGCTGGCTCGGTAACTCCACCGCGTCGAGCGCAGCGAGCGTGACGACCTGCTCCGGGGTGCGCGCCGCGAGCAGCCCGAGCACGGTATCGGGATGCGACAGCGTGCGGGCGAACGCGCCCACGACCTGGAGGTAGAGGGCCGCGTCACGCATCGGTGCCACAATGAAGATCACGACCCGCGCCGTGCGGTGCGGATCCTTCTCCCAGCGGATCGGCGTGGGGGAAATGCCGACCGCCGTGACGAGGCCGCGCACGGCCTCCGAACGGAAGTGGGGCAGAAACGCGTGCTCCCCAACGCTCACCATGTCCTCGGGCCACGTATGCCGGATCACGGCGTTGAGGCGCTGGGGATCGGCCACCGCCCCTGCGGCGATGAGGCGCTCGGCCAGGCGCTCGGTCGCCTCTTTGACGGTGGCGGCGCGGAGGGGCACGAGGATGTGCTCGGGCTTGAGCACGTCACGGAGCTTCACAGCCGCTCCTTCAGGAGCGGCACCACATCCGCCGGGCGCTTCATGACGGCGATGCCCGCCCGCGCGAACGCCGCCATTTTCTCGGCCGCCGTTCCGCTCGATCCTGAGATGATCGCGCCGGCGTGTCCCATGCGGCGCCCGGGCGGCGCGGTTTGGCCGGCAATGAAGCCGATCACGGGCTTCGTCATCGCCTGCTGCACGAAGTCGGCGGCCTGCTGCTCGTCGGTGCCCCCGATCTCCCCGATCATGACGACCGCGTCGGTCTCCGCGTCCGCCTCAAAGGCCGAGAGGCAGTGAATGAAGCTCGTGCCGATGAGCGGGTCCCCGCCGATCCCCACGCAGGTCGACTGACCCAACCCCTGCGTGGACAGCTGGTGCACGATCTCGTAGGTGAGCGTTCCGCTGCGCGACACAACGCCCACCCGGCCCGGCCGGCAGATGTTGCCGGGGATGATCCCGACCTTGCTCCTGCCCGGGGAAATGAGGCCAGGGCAGTTAGGGCCGATCAGGCGCGCGCCACGCTCGTGCAGATACGGCAGCACGCGCGTCATGTCCAGCACGGGGATTCCCTCCGTGATGCCCACGATCAGCGGAATGCCGGCGTCCGCGGCCTCGAAGATCGCCGAGGCGGCGACGGCGGCCGGGACGTAGATCACGGAGGTGTTCGCCTGAGTCTCGCGCACAGCGTCGGCGACGGTATTGAACACCGGGACCACGCCGTCGAACACCTGCCCGGCTTTGCCCGGCGTGACACCCGCCACCACCTTGGTGCCGTAGCCGATCATCTGCCGCGTGTGGAACGATCCGTCGCGGCCCGTGATGCCCTGTACCACCAGGCGGGTCTGCTGATCGACAAAGATGCTCACGCGGCCTTCGCTTGGGCGACGGCTTGCTTCACCGCCTCGTCCATGTCGGTGAGCGCGGAGAAGCCCGCCTGTTTGAGGATCTGAACCCCCTGCTCCTCATTGGTGCCGGTGAGTCGAATGACGAGCGGTACCTTGAGCGGCAATGCTTTTGTGGCCTGGACGATCCCGTTGGCCACGTCGTCCCCCCGGGTGATGCCCCCGAAGATGTTGAACAAGACAGCGCGGACGCTCGGGTCCGCCGTGATGATCCGCAGGGCGCTCACGACCTTTTGAGGGTTCGAGCTGCCGCCGATGTCGAGGAAGTTGGCGGGCTCGCCGCCGTAATACTTCACCAGGTCCATCGTCGCCATCGCGAGCCCGGCGCCGTTGACGCAGCACCCCACAGTCCCCTCGAGCTTGATGAAGGTGAGCCCGGCTTCGCGTGCCGCGACCTCCGAGGGCGCTTCGGCGCTCGTGTCGCGCAGCGCGGCAATCTCGGGCCGGCGGTCGAGCTCGTTGTCGTCGATCACGATCTTGGCGTCGAGGGCGGCCAGGGCACCGTCGCGCGTGGTGACGAGCGGATTAATCTCCGTGAGGGATGCGCCGACGGCGTAAAACGCCGCATACAGCCGTTGCATGATGTCCGCCGCGGCGCGGGCCTGCGCGATGTCGCGGTACAGCTGCAACGCGAGGCCCAGCGCCTGGTGTGCGAGCAGGCCGTAGCGCGGGTCCACCGCCAGCCGCTGAATTTTCTCCGGGGTTCGGGCGGCCACCTCCTCGATGTCGATGCCGCCGGCGGCGCTCACCACCAGCACCGGGCGCTGGGAGGTTCGGTCGACGATGATGCCCACGTAGCTCTCGGACGCAATGTCGGCCGCGGGCGCCACGAGCACCCGCTGCACCGTGAGGCCCTTGATGGTCATGCCGAGGATCTTGGCCGCGTGTGCGGCGGCCTCGGTCGGGTTCGCGGCGAGCTTGACCCCGCCGGCCTTGCCGCGCCCGCCGGCGTGCACCTGCGCCTTCACCACCACAGGCCCGCTCCCGAGCCGCGTGGCGATCGCGCGGGCCTCGTCGGCCGTCGTCGCGACCTCGCCGGGCGGCACCGGAATGCCGTGCCGCCGCAGAATGTCGCGGGCCTGGTATTCGTGGAGGTTCACACTCAGTCCCTCGTGAGAGTGGTGCCGGCGTCGCCCTGCAACGCCGCGAGACCCTGGGCCAGCTCGGCGATAATGGCGCGCGGCTCCTCGCCGCGCCCGGCACCGCCGCTGCGGACGAAGTCGGCCGCCGCTTCGACCTTCGGACGCATGCTGCCGAGGCCGAGCTCCTTCCCGGCGAGCAGGTGATCCGCCTGGGCGAGGCTCAAGCGGCGGATCGCCTTTTGTTGCGGCGTTCCGTAGGCGTGGTAGACCGCGTCCACGTTGGTGAGGATCAGCAGCACGTCGGCGGCGATCTCCCGGCCCAGGATCGCCGCCACACGGTCCTTGTCGGCGACCGCGTCCAGCCCCTCGAGGAGGAGGGTCGGGTCGTCGTACACGGGCGGGCCGCCGCCGCCACACGCCACTACGATGTGCCCTGCCGCGATGAGGTGGTGAATCATCTCCCGCTCGACCACCGCGGTCGGCCGCGGGCTCGGGGCGAGCCGGCGCCACCGGCCCCGCTGCTCTTCCTTCACCGGAACGCCGCGCGCCTGGAGGCGGGCCACCCGCACGGGGTCGAGGGGGTGGCCGATCGGCTTCGTGGGAATGCGCAGATTCGGGTCATGCGGGTCGCACAGCGTCTGCGTGATGAGCGTAACGACCTGGCGTGTGACGCCGGCGCGCGCGAGCGCGTTCTGCAGTGATTGCTGGATCATGTAACCCATCCAGCCGGCGGTCGCGGCGACGAGCACGCCCAGCGGCAACGGCTCGACCTGGTCGGCGGCGATTTCGTTGCGGGCCAGCTCGTCTCCCACCTGCGGGCCGTTGCCGTGGACCAGCGCGATGCGCCACCCCGCACGCGCCAGGTCCACGATCGGCGCGAGGCTCGCCCGCGTGTGGCGGAACTGGTTGGAGATGGTGGGCCGCTCGCCCGGCGGGGCCACGGCGTTGCCGCCGAGCGCGACGACGATGGTGCCCGGGTTCACGGCGGCGCAACCTAGCGGTGCTCGGGGGCGGGAGCAAGCTTGCGGCGCCCCAGGCCGAGCAGCTCCTTCAATTGCGCGTACAACTGGCCGAACCGCTCCAAGTCGCCGGCGGCGAGGGCTGCGTCGGCCTGCGCCGCAAGCTGCTGCGCCCGTCGCCAGCGCGCGGCGAGCGCCGTGTCGGCGGGCCCGTGCGCGTCGCCTCCCGAGGCGAGCAGGCTTCGCAGCGCCGCGGCCACACTCCTGCCCTGGCCGCGGTGCTCTCGCCACGAGAGAAATACCGTGTCGATCCCGGTGGGCGGACCCCCCGTGGCCGGCTGGCGGAACAGCGCCTGCTCGAAGAACAGGCCGCCGGCGACGTTCCACAGTCGGGGCACGCCCGGCGCCGTGGTGTTGGGAGAGCCGACGAGCGCCGGCGGCAGCCGCGCGGCCGGGTTGGGCCGCCACACCAACACCCGAGGCCCGTCGGGTGTCATCGTCGCCGCGACGAGCGCGGCGAGCGTGCTTCCCGCTTCGAACCCTTGAGCCATCCAGACGCGGGGCGCCTGCGTCGCCCCGTCCGACGGTGGCGCGAGGATCTCGAACGGCTCCCGGGGTCGCCCGCTCCACGCCGTCGTATCGGCGCGCCAGCGCTCCACCAGCGCCGCGGCGGCGCGGAACGCTCGCCCGGGGAACGGGAGCTGGGCGCGCAGGGCCGGGGGGACGCTGTCGAGCGGTCGTATCAGGGGGGCGAGGAGCCGCGCCCACGCGGTGGCGAGCGCATCGGCCCCGGGGGCGAGGTAGAGCCGGGTGTCACCGCTGGCGGCGTTCACGGCGCCGACGAGGCCGGCGCGCAGGTATCGCACCGAATCGCGGTCGCCGCCGTCCACCGGCCGGGCGAGCGGGAACGCCTCCGCCTCGAAGTACCCATAGGCCACCCACCACAAGGCGCTGTCGGCCACCACGGGAACGGCGTCGTCGAACGAGGCGAACGGGGCGAGCCGCGCGACCCGCTCCCGTACGTCCCGTCGCCACAGGAGCACCAGGCCGTCGGTCTCGCGCCGCGCCAGCGCGGGGCTCTGGAGGGCCCACGCGAGTGCGGTTCGGCGCCACCACCCCGTCAGGGCGATTCCCGAGGGCTGCAGCGCCGGCCAGGTGTCGGGGGTCGCGACCGCGAAGTCCGTGAACCGCGGGCCGAACCAGGCGGTGGAGTCGCGGGTCGCCACCGGCGCGACCGCGAGGGCCGTATCGTCCTCGACGACTGCCAGCGGCCGCCCGACCCGCGCCGTCGGGCCGCGGTGGATCGCGGCCCAGCCGGCCAGGGACGGTCGGAGCGCGGCGCTATCGACCGCGGGCCGGAGGGCCACGAGCCACGTCGCTCTCCCGTCGCCGGCCGCATGGGGCGAGAGTCCCGCGGCCGTGGGCGTCGACTGCGGGCGAACCAGATCCCGTCGTGACCCGGCCGCCGCGAGGACCCGCTGAGCGTCCCAGATGGGCATGGTCGCCGCCGCCGCCTCGGGGCTCGGGAAGCCCGGGGGCGCGCGCTCCGCGAGGGTCGTGACGCCGAACGCGAGTCCTTCGAGCCGCCGCCGCTCGGCCGCGAGGGCCGTGTCGGGATCGGCAGCCGCCCGCTCACGCGGGGCGGCAATCGAGAGCGAGCCGGGAATGACGGCGAATCCCAATAGCGACGCGACGAGGAGCACGCCCCAGGCCGTGACGAGCAGCCGCGGCCTTTCCCGCAAGCCCCACACCAGGCTGACGACGGCGACCGCGACGCCGAGCGCCGTGACGACCGTCGCAGCGGCGAGACGCGCGTCGAGCGCGCGGCGCGTGACCGCCCCGTGCAGTCCGGCGACGGTTTCGGCGGGATCGAGGACGGCGCCCCACGTGAGCGTCAGCGCGAGCAACGCGAGCAGCACCCCCACGTGCGCCCGCGCGTGCGCGTTCGCGTACGGCAACCAACGACGGAACCGCAGCGAGCCGATCCCGACGTACAGCAGGGCGACGACCACGGTGGCGGAGCACACCCCCACCAGCGCGAGCTCCCGGAGCCGCTCGCTCCAGGGCAACCGACCCACGTAGTAGCCCAGGTCCCGCTGGAGCACAGGGTCCGTAACGCCGAAGATCGGCGGGCGGGAGGCGAGCGCCGCCGCCATCCACCAGTCCCCCGTGCCGAGGGTCAGGAGGAATCCGAACACCAAACCGCAGGCGATCGTGCCGGCGAGGAGCAGGGGCTGCGGCACCGCCTCGACGATCTCCAGGTCACCGAGCCGGCGAGACAGCTGCATGGAGCCGATGGAGCGGTACACGAACAGGAGATTCGCCGTGCCCCAGGCGACTGCCCCGATGAGCAGCAGCCCCGACACGAGCCGGGCGAAGTCCCGGGCCGTGAGATACGCGCTGCCGCCCGGGAGGCTTGCCCCCCAGGCGCGTTCGGCTGTCTCCAAGGCCAGCCAGCGCCCACCCACGAGCACCGCGACCAGCAGTCCGACTGCGACGAGCAGCGCTCGCCGGCGGACGACGGGCTTCACGCGCCGGGGCTCTGCGCGGCGAGCCAGCTCTCGATTTCGGTGCGGTAGGAGGCGAGCGCCGCGGCGGTGGCCGCTTCGAAGCGGAGCACCAGAACGGGCTGGGTATTCGAGGCACGCAGCAGTCCCCACCCCTGGGGGAACGTGATGCGCACGCCGTCGAGGGTGGACACCGGATACCTGTCGGCGAAGTGCCGCGCGGCGCGCTGCACGATCGCGAATTTCCGGTCGTCGGGGCAATCGACGCGCAGCTCAGGGGTGGCCACGGTGACGGGAAGGTCGGCAAGGAGCCGCGAGAGCGGCCCCCCCTGCTCGGCGATGTAGCGCAGCAAGCGGGCCGCCGCGAACAACGCGTCGTCGAAACCGTACCAGTCGCCGCCGAAGAACATGTGACCGCTCATCTCGCCCGCGAGCGGCGCGCCACTCTCCTTCATTTTCTGTTTGATGAGGGAGTGGCCGGTCTTCCACATGGTGGGCACGAGGCCCGCGCGCGTCAGCTCGCGCGGCAGCACCTCGGAGCACTTCACGTCGAAGATCACTGCGTGGCCTGGCCCGCTGCGGCGCGCGAGGTCGCGGCCGAGCAGCACGAGCAGCTGATCGCCGAACACGGGGCGTCCCTGTTCGTCCACCGCGCCGATGCGGTCGCCGTCGCCGTCGAAGGCGATACCGAGCTCTCCGCCCTCGCGGCGGACGGCCGCCTGCAGGTCGCGCAGATTCTCCAGCGCCGAGGGATCGGGGTGATGGTTGGGGAACGTGCCGTCGGACTGGCAGAACAGCGGAACGACGTCGGCGCCGAGGCGCTGCAGCGTGTCCACGGCGACGAGGCTCGAGACGCCATTGCCGCAATCCACGACGGCTTTCACCTTGCGGGGGAGCGGGCCGTTGCGCTGCACGATCGCGTCGCGGTAGCGCGGCAGCACGGACCCGTCCTCGCTGCGCCCGCCGCCGGGACGACCGGGGGTACGTCCCTCTTCGATGAGGCGCCGGAGACCCTGGATGTCCCCGCCGGCCACTGCTTCGCCGCCGAGGACGCACTTGAAGCCGTTGAACTCCGGCGGATTGTGCGAGCCGGTCACCTGGACGCCGCCGTCCACGTTGAGCACGTGGGTCGCGAAGTAGAGCGCCGGCGTCGGCAGCTCGCCGACGTCCACGCCGTGGCCGCCCACGGCCTCGATTCCCGAGAGCAGGCCGTGCGCGAGTCCGGGTCCGGAGGGGCGGTTGTCCCGTCCCACGGCGAGCCGGGGCGCGCGCCCGAGGCGCTCCCAGCCGAGCGTCGCGACCGCCTGCCCGATGGCGCGGGCGACCTCCGGTGTCAACTGGTCGCCCACGGTACCGCGGATGTCATACTCGCGAAAGATGGCGCCGGGGAGCTTCATGGGCGGCACCTGGGTCAGCGACCGACCGACGGGGGTGACGGCGGCGCGGGGGTGGTGACCGCCGGCCCGGCGCGCAAGCCGTCACCGCTCGTCTTTGCCAGGTCGAGCAGGCGATTGGGGCGAATGCCGAGGAAGAGCACGCCGGCGACCGACACCGCCACCACCGCGCCACCCAGCCGACCGATGCGCATCCCGATGTGGGCCCGCTCGAACGGCTCGGGCTGCATGTACATCGCCATGATCACGGAGAGATAGTAGCCTGCCGAGATCACGCTCGTAAGGACGAGGATCGCGGCGAGCGGGAGCTGCCCCGCCGCGGTGGCGGCGACGAGGATGTACCACTTGCCGATGAATCCGGCCGTCCCGGGGAAGCCGAGCAGGGACAACATGCAGATCGCGAGCGCGAACGCGAGCCACGGTCGGCCGCTCCCGAGCCCCGCGAGGTCGTCGATCAAGACGTCGCGCTCGCCATCGCGCCCCTTGGCGGCGAGGAGCGCGAAGGCGGCGAGCGTCGTCAGCGTGTAGGCCACCAGGTAGAACACGAAGGCGGCGGAGCCGGCGCTCGTCCCGGCGGCGACGGCGACGAGCAGGTACCCCGCGTGAGCGATCGACGAGTACGCGAGCATGCGCTTCACGGTCCGCTGGGCCAGCGCGACCAGGTTCCCCACCACCATGGTCGCCACCGCGAGCCACCACACGATCTGATGCCACGCGGGAACGCCGCCGAATGCTTCGCCCAGGACGCGGAGCAGCGCCGCGAACGCCGCGGCCTTGACGGCCGTCGCCATGTAGCCGGTGACCGGCGTGGGCGAGCCGTCGTACACGTCCGGCGCCCACATGTGAAACGGAACGGCCGCCACCTTGAACCCGAACCCCACGAGCAGCAGGCCGAGGCCGATCAGCAGCATCGGACTGTGGTCCAGCCCCAGCGTCCGGATTTGAACGCCGATCAGGCTCAGGTTCGTCGTGGCGGTCGCGCCGTACACCAGGGCGATCCCGTAGAGCAGAAACCCGGATGCGAAGGCTCCGAGGAGGAAGTACTTGAGCGCCGCCTCCGCCGCGGCGGCGCTGTGGCGGTTGATGCCGGCGAGCGCGTACACCGCCACGGACATCAGCTCGAGCCCGAGGAACACGACCATCAGATCCTCGCCCCCGACCATGAGCATCATACCCAGCGTGGCGAACAGCAGCAGCGCGTAGTACTCGGGGACAAGCAGGCGCTCGCGCTCGAGGTAGTCGAACGAGACCAGCACGGTCAGCCCCGCGGTGCCGAGGAGCAGCCCGTCCGCGACGAAGCGGAAGTCGTCGACCGCGATCATCGCCGGCGCGCCGAGTGCGCGCGCCGTGTGCCACCAGAGCCACCACGCCGCCGCTCCCGCAGCCGCGAGGCCCGCCAGGGTGACCCACCCGGCCACCCGCAGGTCGGCAGCCGTGCGGTGCCGCCAGGCGATGACGAGCAGGAGCGCCAGGCCCACCAGGGTGAGCACCAGCTCGGGCAGCAATGCCCGCAGCAGGTCGCGCGAGGTCGCGAGATCGAGGCTCACCGGACCGCCGTGAACGAGGCCGCGTTCGCCCGCACCGACTGAACGAGCTGCCGGGCGCTCGGTTCCATCCGTTGGAGGATGGGCTTCGGGTACACCCCGATCCACACGATGCAGGCGAGCAACGGCACGAGCACGGCGATCTCGCGCAGCGAAAGGTCGGCGAGTTTCTCGTTCACGCTCTTGTCGAGCGGATTGAAAATCACGCGCTGCAGCGCGGGGAGCAGGTACATCGCAGCGACGACCACGCCGGCCGTGGCGATCGTGGCGGGTAGGGGGTACGTCCGAAACGTGCCGAGCAGCACCAGGAACTCCCCGACGAATCCGTTCGTGGCCGGAAGCCCGATGGACGACAGCGAGACGATCGTCAGCACCGCCGCGAGCATCGGCACGGTCCTGGCGATCCCGCCGAACGCCTCGATCAGGCGCGAATGCCGCCGCTCGTACAGCATACCGGCCAGGAAGAACAGCCCGCCGGTCGAGATGCCGTGGTTGATCATCACCAGGAGGGCGCCCTGGACGCTCTGGAGCGTGAGCGCCCAGATGCCGAGCATCACGAAGCCGAGGTGCGCAACCGATGAGTACGCGATCAGTTTCTTGAAGTCGGGCTGGACCATCGCCACGAGGCCGCCGTACAGGATGCCGATCAGCGAGAGCGCCACGATGACCCGCTGTACCGCCGGATGGACCGCGACCGCCGGGAAGAGCGGCAGCGCGAACCGCAGGAAGCCGTAGGTGCCCATCTTGAGGAGCACTCCCGCGAGCAGCACCGACCCCGCCGTGGGGGCCTCTACATGGGCATCGGGGAGCCAGGTGTGGAACGGGAACATCGGCACCTTGATCGCGAACGCGAGGAAGAACGCGCCGAACAGCCCGAATGCGACGGACCCGAGTCCGCCGATGTGCGCCGTCAGGTGCGCGTACGCGAACGAGTACACACCGGTGCGCTGGCCCACGAGGTATACGAGTGCGAGGATCGCCACCAGCATGAGCAGCGAGCCCAAGAAGGTGTACAGGAAGAACTTGATGGCTGCGTAGATGCGGCGCTCCCCGCCCCACACTCCGATGATGAAGTACATCGGAATGAGCATCACCTCCCACATCACGTAGAACAGGAAAAGATCGAGGGCCACGAATACCCCGATCATCCCCGTCGTCAGGACGAGCAGGAGCGCGTAAAACCCGCGCTCCCGCGTCGTGATGTAGGCGTAGCTCCCGAGCACCGACAGAGGGACCAGGAACGTGGTGAGCAGGACCATGAACAACGAGATTCCGTCCACGCCCACCGTGTAGCCGATCCCCCAGCTCGGGATCCACGGCACGTCCAGGATGCACTGCATGCCGTCCGCCGGCGCGAACGTCCACCACAAAGGCACGGAAATCGCGAATTCGACGAGGCTCGTTGCGAGCGCGATGTGCTTGGCCCACCGCGGCGGAGCCAACACAACGACGAGCGCGGCCACCAGCGGCCAGGCGAGCAGCGCGGTGAGCACCCACTGGCGGTACATTGGTTACCGCACCGCCGCGCCGACGACCGCCAGGACGCCGATGACGAATAGGACCACGTACACCCCCACCTCGCCCGTCTGCAGCCGGCTGCCCAGCCATCCGACGGCGCGCGATGCGGCGGCGGTCCCGTTCACGAGCACGCCGTCTACGATGCGGGCGTCGACGATCTTCCAGAGCACTTCACGGGAGAGCCACATCACCGGTCGCACGATGATCGCGTCGTAGAGCTCGTCCACGTACCACTTCTTCCAGAGGAGTCGGGCCAAGCCCCTCTCGGGCGGCGCGAGCCGCGCCGGTACGAGCGCCTCCGGCTTGAGCAGGCGGAACGCACCGACGATCCCGAGCACGGCGATCAGGACCGCCCCCGCCACGAGAGCCCACTCCGTCGCGTGCGCGACCTCGACCGCCGGCTGGAGCCGCTGAGCGACGCCGGTCACGGGCTCGAGCCAGCGCTCGAGGAAGGCGTTGCCGCCGAACAGCTCGGGAATATTGAGTGCACCGCCGAGCACCGTCAGGACGCCGAGCAGCGCCAGCGGCCCCGTCATCACGGGCGGCGCCTCGTGCAGGTGCGCCCGCTCGCGCTCGCCCGTGCGGTTCGGCCCGTGGAACGTATAGAGCATGAGCCGGGTCATGTAGAATGCGGTGAGGAGGGCCGCCGCGAGGCCCATCGCCCAGAAGGCATACCACAACGGTCGAATCGCCGCCTCCGCAAACGCCGCCCCGAGGATTTCGTCCTTCGAGAAGAAGCCGGCGAACGGCGGGATCCCCGCGATGGCGAGGGTCGCGATCCACATCAGGGCCCAGGTCCACGGCAGGTAGTGTCGCAGCCCGCCCATGTTCCGCATGTCCTGTGCGTCCGCGTCTGCATGGGTCGCGTGGTAGGCGTGATGCATGGCGTGGATCACGCTCCCCGACCCGAGGAACAGCAGCGCCTTGAAGAAGGCGTGGGTCACGAGGTGGAATATTCCCGCCGCGTACGCGCCGGTGCCGGCGCCGACGAACATGTAGCCGAGCTGGGACACGGTCGAATACGCGAGCACCCGCTTGATGTCCCACTGCTTGAGGGCGATCGTGGCGGCGAACAGCGCCGTGAGCGCGCCGACGCCCGCGACCACGGCGCTGCCGAGCGGCGACAGCGCGAACAGCACGCCGCACCGCGCCACGAGATACACACCCGCGGTGACCATGGTGGCGGCGTGGATCAGGGCGGAGACGGGGGTCGGTCCCTGCATCGCGTCGGGGAGCCAGGTGTAGAGGGGGATCTGAGCCGACTTGCCCGTGCAGCCCAGGAACAGGAACAAGGTGATCGTGGTGGCGACCGCCCCGCCGGGCATGAGGGCGGCGGGTGCCTTGGCGAAGACCGTCTCGAAGTCGAGCGATCCGAAGCGGGTGAAGATGAGGAACATCGCCACCAGGAACCCGAAGTCCCCGATCCGGTTCACGATGAAGGCCTTCTTGCCCGCGTCGGCGTTGATCTGCTCGTTGAACCAGAAGCCGATCAACAGATACGAACAAAGCCCGACCCCTTCCCAGCCGACGAACATCACGGGGAAGTTCGCGCCCAGGACGAGAATCAGCATGAAGAACACGAACAGATTCAAGTAGGCGAAGTAGCGCGCATACCCGGGGTCTTCGTGCATGTAGCCGACGCTGAAGACGTGGATCAACGCGCCTACCCCCGTCACGACGAGGATCATCACGGCCGCGAGCTGGTCGAGCTGGAGCGCGAAGGCGACCTGCAGGTCGCCCGCGGGGATCCACTCCCAGTAGCGGAACACGAGCGGCGCCGTCGGGTGGTGGCGCGCGAGCCCGGCGACCGCGATGGCGGCAGCGGCGAATGCCAGCACGAGCGTTCCGACGCCCACGATGGAGACCGCGCGCTTGGCGGTCGGCCGGGCGAGCGCGAGTGTGCCGTTCACGACGAAGCCCACGAGCGGCAGCGCCGGTACGAGCCAGAGGAGGGACAGCGGCACCGCCGGCATCAGCCCTTGAGCAGGTTGATGTTCTGCAAATTGACCGTCTGCCGGTGGCGATAGATGGCCAGCATGATCGCGAGCCCGACGCCGGCCTCGGCCGCGGCGACGGCCATCACGAAGAAGACGAAGATCTGACCGGCGACGCCGAGCTGCTGTGCCAGCGCGACGAACGTCAGGTTCACGGCGTTGAGCATGAGCTCGACGCACATGAAGATGACGATGGCGTTGCGACGGAGCAGCACGCCGGCGACGCCCAAGGCGAACAGCACGGCCGACACCGCCAGCGACGGCCCGAGAAGCATCAGAGCTTCCGTTTGGCGAGCACGACGGCGCCGACGATGGCGGCGAGCAGGAGGATGCTGGTGATCTCGAACGGCACGAGATAGGCCGCGAACAGCGGTCGTGCCACCGCCGGCACCATGCCCTGCTCCGCCGCGGCGCGCGCCACCGTCCCCGGGGGGAGCGCCAGCCCCGGTGGCGGCGCCGCCCGGCCGAGCCCCAGGAGCTGCACGAAGAGCCCCCCCGCCAGCAGCACCCCCACGCCGAGGCCCGCCGGGCCCTTGAGGTCGGACGGGCCGGCCCGGCCGAGATTGAGCAGCATGATCACGAACAGGAACAGCACCATGATGGCGCCGGCGTACACCAGCACCTGGAGCACGGCGATGAACTGGGCATCGAGCAGGACGAACAGGGCCGCGAGCGAGAACAGCGTCACGACCAGCCACAGCGCGCTCGCCACGGGACTGCGACGGGTGATGCAGGACAGAGCGCTGAGGACCGCCAGTCCGGCAAACCCCCAGAAGATGATCAGCGTTCCGTCCACCGATTACTCGCCCTTCGGGTCGGAAGGATCCCACAGCGTCGAGACGGGGTGCGTTTGCGCGCACAGCCGCTCGAGGTCGTACACGAACCGGTCGCGGGAGTACTCCGAGTTCTCGTAGTGCACGCCTACGTGGATCGCCTCCTCGGGACAGACCTCCTGGCAGTAGCCGCAGAACACGCAGCGGAACTCGTCGATCTCGTAGATCAGCGGATAGCGGTTGCCCTGCTCGTCCTCCCCCGGCACGAGCTTGATGCAGTTCGCCGGGCAGATCTGGGGGCACAGGCCGCAGGCGACGCACTTGGCACGCCCCTGCTCGTCGGTGAGCATGCGGTGCGTGCCCCGCCAGCGCGGCGAGAGCGTCCAGTCCTTGCTGCTTTTTTCTTCCGGATACTGCATCGTCACCTTGGGGCGCCACAGGTGGCTCAAGGTGAGCGCCATGCCCTTGAGCGTGGCGCGCAGATACGAGATCTCCGCACCCGGCCGCTTCATCACCTTCACCCCGATCGCCATCAGGCCCGCCCTCCTTGCTCCACCACCGAGCCGGCGATGAGGCGGCCGCGGTCGAGCACGAAGAACAGGGGCACCGCGAGCACCAGGTTCAATGCGAACAACGCGAGCGCGAACCGGCTGTCGTAGGTCCAGCCGAGCCGGTCGTGCAGGAACCAGATCGCGGTCGCGATCACGGTCACGTAGGCGAGCGCGAGCGGCAGCATGATCTTCCAGCCGAGCGCCATCAACTGATCGTAGCGGAAGCGCGGCAGAGTCCAGCGCACCCAGATGAACAGGAACAGGAAACACATCACCTTGGCCGAAAACATCGTGAGCGTCGCCAGCGTCTTGAGGGTCGTCCAGGGCGGCGTGTTGTCCCAGGTCGTGACGGGGATGTCCCAGCCACCGAAAAACAGCGTCGTCATCAGCGCCGACGCCGTCACCATGTTGGAGTACTCGGCGATGTAGAACATGGAGAACTTCATCGCGCTGTACTCGGTATGGTAGCCGGCGATGAGCTCGCCCTCCGCCTCCGGCAGATCGAACGGCAGGCGGTTGGTCTCCGCGAACGCCGCGACGATAAAGATGAAAAACGCCAGCGATAGCGGGAACACGTTCCACGTGAACAACGACCGTGACTGCTTGGCGATCACATCGGTCAGGGTCACGTTTCCTGCGAGCAGTAGCACGGCGACGGTGCTCATGCCCAGGGCGATCTCGTAGGAGACCATCTGGGCGCTCGCGCGCAGGCCACCCAGGAGCGAGTACTTGTTGTTCGACGACCACCCTGCCAGCACGATGCCGTAGACGCCGAGCGAGCCGAACGCGAGGATGTAGAGAAAGCCGACCGGAAGGTTCGCCACCACCATGTCTACGTCGCCCCAGGGTGTGGGGAGGGGCGCGGCGAAGGGAATGACGGCGAACGTCAGGAGCGCCGGGATGAACGACATCGCGGGCGCCAGCATGAACAAGACCTTGTCGGCGCGGGCGGGAAGCGTCTCTTCCTTGACGAGATTCTTGAGCCCATCCGCCGCGGGTTGCAGCAGTCCCTGCGGGCCGACGCGGTTCGGACCGAGCCGATCCTGTATCCACGCGCAAATGCGACGCTCCGCGAGGGTGAGCAGCGCCACCCCCACCATGATCACGGTGAACACCACGACGATCTTGACGATCGAGCTCACCAGGAAGAACGTCACGCCGGCACCGCTGCGGCGACGGGCATCGGTGCACCCGCAAACCCGAGCCGCGCGTAGGAGAGCCCGCGAAACGCCTCCACCGACGCCGCCAGACGGTCGAACGCCTCGGCGGCGGTGCCGACATGCCCGCCTGGTCCCCCGCTCAGCGCCGTGGCCAGCTCGGAGAACACCCACCACGCGGGCCGCGCCATGCCCGGCGCGGATTTCGCCTGGAAGTAGCGCTGCACGCGGCCGTCCCGGTTCACATACGTGCCCTCTTCTTCGGCGACATTCGCGATCGGCAAGACCGCCTGGGCGTCGCGGGCGCGTTCGGGGAGCACGGTTCCGACGTAGATGAGCGCCCCGGCGGTGCGGACGGCGATGTCGGGCTCGTCGAGCACCAACACCACCGCGGCGGTCTCAGCCGCGGCCACGGCCGCCGCGTATTCCCGGCCGTACCCGAGCAGCTCGGCCCCTCGCCCGTTGGGCGCCCGCTCCGCGCGGAGCGCGAGGTTCGGAACGCCGGCGAGCGGCGCTTCCTCACCCATGACGACCTGGAAGGCACCGCTCCACGCGAGTCCGCGGAACAGCTCGCGTGCGAAGAACAGCGCCTCCGTCGAGACCCTGGGGGAGACGAGGGCGACCGCTTTGCCGCCCGCCCCGCGCAGCCGGCTCGCCACGAAGTCCAACGCCTCGTCCCAATCGGTGGCGTGGAGCTCGCCGCCGCCCCGCCGCACCAGAGGGGCTTCGATCCGGTCTCCGCGGTTCATCCAGCGGTAGTTCATGCGCCCGTGGTCGCAGATGAAAAACCGGTTCACCTCGAGATTCGACCGGGGGCGCACGCGGACGACGACGTTCTCGCGGGTGTCGAGCGTGATGTTGCAGCCCTGCGAGCAGCCGGTGCAGACGGAGGCGGTCTTGTCGAGCTCCCAGGCGCGCGCTTTGTGGAGGAAATCCTTGGACAGGAGGGAGCCGACGGGACACAGATCGACGACGTTGCCTGCCCACGGATGATCGAGGCGCCCTTCGGAGTGGATCCCGATGTAGGCGCGGTCGCCCCGCTCGGACACGTTGAGCACGGGCTCCTTCGCCACGTCCTCCATGAACCGGACGCACCGCGTACACAGGATGCAGCGGTTCGGGACGTACAGCACGTCGGGGCCGAAGTCCTCGACCGGGTTGAAGCGCTTCGCGTAGTGCGGGCTGTACCGCGTGGCGGGGCGGCCTTCCTGGAACGTGAAATCCTGCAGCTCGCACTCTCCCGCCTGGTCGCAGATCGGACAGTCGAGCGGATGATTGATGAGCAGCAGCTCGAGCACGCCCATGCGGCCACTCTTTGCCTGCGGCGACTGCGTGCGCACGACCATGCCCTCCGCCACCTGGGTGGCGCAGGCGATCTGCAGCTTCGGAGCCTTCTCGATCTCCACGAGGCACATGCGGCACAAGCCTGCCACCGGCAACCCGGGGTGATAGCAGTAGTGCGGCACGAGAACGCCGGCCTGCTTGGCGGCCTCGATCACCAGCGTCCCCTTGGGAACGCTCACGGGGACGCCATCGATTGTCAGGTTGAGGAGCTCGTCGCCCATCAGGCTACCATGAGGGGCTTCCGACGGCCCGCGATGTAGTCTTCGAATTCCTGCTTGAACTTTTTGATCCCGGACACGACCGGGGCGGCGCACGAATCCGACAGCACGCAGATCGTCTTGCCGGTCATGTTCTCAGCCAGATCGAGCAGCAGATCCAGGTCGGCCGTCTTGCCCTGCCCCGAGAGAATCCGCTCGAGGATCTTGGTGGTCCACGCGGTGCCTTCGCGACACTGGGTGCACTGTGCGCACGACTCGTGCGCGTAGAAGCGGGCGAGCCGCATGATCTGGTAGACCATATCGGTCGAGTCGTCGAACACGATCACGCCGCCCGAGCCGAGCATCGAGCCCTTCTCGACCACGCCTTCGTAGTCGAGGAGGCAACTCTCGGTCTCCTCGCGGTTCAGGATCGGCACCGACGAGCCCCCGGGGATGCACGCCTTGAGCGTCCGGCCGGGCGGCATCCCGCCGCACAGCTCGTACAGCAGGTCCTTGAGCGGGAAGCCCATCGTGACTTCATAATTGCCGGGTCTCTGCACGTGTCCGCAGACGGAGAACAGCTTGGTGCCGGTGCTCTTTGGGGAGGCGAGCGACAGTCCCTTGTACCAGGCCGGTCCCTTTTTGAGGATGAGCGGCACGGCGGCGAGCGTCTCCACGTTGTTGATCGTGGTCGGCATGCCGAACACGCCGGCGGCGGCGGGGAACGGCGGCTTAATCCGGGGATTGCCGCGCTTGCCCTCGATCGAGTTCATGAGGGCCGTCTCTTCACCGCAAATGTAGGCGCCCGCGCCGCGGTGGAGGTAGAGCTTCATGGCGCCGAACACGCCGGCGGCGGTGGCCTCGGCGAGGGCCTTCTCCATGATCGCCCACGGCTCGGTGAACTCGCCGCGGATGTAGAGGTAGACCACTTCGGCCTGGATCGCATGGGCCGCGATGGCGGCACCTTCCAGCAGCGCATGGGGCGTCCAGCGCATGATCTCGCGATCCTTGAACGTGCCGGGCTCGGATTCGTCGGCGTTCACGCACAGGTAGTGCGGCTTCTTCTTCTCCTTGGGCATGAAGGACCACTTGAGCCCCGTCGGGAATCCGGCACCCCCCCGCCCACGCAGCCCCGATTCCTTCACGCTGTCGATGATCCTCGCGGGCTCCGTCGTGAGCGCGTGCGCGAGCATCTCGTAGCCGCCACGCTTCACCCAGCCCTTGTAGGTGCGGGCGTCGGCCTCGCCGAAATGCTTGGAGAGCACCAGGGTCTCTTTGGGATGCGGCTTGTGGGGGTAGCCCATCAGACCATCCCAAAGCTGGAACGTGGAACGCGGAACGCGGAACAGCGTGTTCCGACTTCCGCGTTCCGACTTCCGCGTTCGGTTCTCATTTGTACTTCCTCACGAGGTCCGAGACCTTGTCCGGGGTGACGGACTCGATGAAGTCGTCGTTGATGAGCACCGGCGTCGCGAACCCGCAGGCACCCAGGCATTCCACCTCGATCACCGTCCACTTGCCGTCGGGGCTGGTGGCGCCGAGCTCCTTGGCGCCGGTCGCGTCGAGGAACGCTTTCACGACCGCCTCGGCACCGCAGATATTGCACGGCGACGTCGTGCACACCTGCACGAAGTGCCGCCCCACCGGGTGCTGGTGATACATGGTGTAGAACGTCACGACACCCTTCACGTACGCCGGCGTCAACCCCAGCACCTCGGCGACCTCGGCCATGTTGCGGTCGGAGATCCAGCCCCGGGCCTGCTGCACGAGCCACAGCGCGGGCAGGAGGGCCGCCTGCCTGGTCGGATAGCGCGTCAGGACCTCACCCAGCTGCTCGAGCGCCTTGCCCACGAACACCGGCTGGTATTCTTCCGTGCCCGGCTGTGGTGTCGGATGCGCGCCGACGCTCATCGATCCACCTCGCCCATGACGATGTCGACCGACGCGTTGATCGCGATCAGGTCGCTCAACAGGTGCCCCTCCGCCATCTTGGACAGCGCCGAGAGGTTGATAAACGACGGCGGCCGGATGCGCCACCGCACGGGCTTCGCGCTGCCGTCCGACACCAGGTAGTTGCCGAGCTCACCCTTGGGGTTCTCGATCCCGACGTAGGCCTCACCCAGGGGTGCCTTCACCCCCTCCATGACCTGCTTGAAATGGTAAATCATCGCCTCCATGTCGTTCATGGCGCGCGACTTGGGAGGGAGGATCACCCGCGGGTCGGCCACGTTGACGGGGCCGTCGGGGAGCCGCACGAGCGCCTGCTGCAGGATGCGATTCGACTGGGAGCACTCCTCGAGGCGCACGAGGTAGCGGTCGTACACATCGCCGTGCTCGCCCACCACGACGTCGAAGTCGTACGTCTCGTAGTCCAGGTACGGCTTGTCCCGGCGCACGTCGTAGGGGACGCCCGAGGCGCGCAGCATCGGGCCCGAGAGCGAATGGTTGATCGCCTCCGCCGCGGTGAGCGCGCCCACGCCCTGGGTGCGGCCGACCCACACGGCGTTCCGCGTCAGCACGCGATCGATCTCGCTCAACGTCCGGGGAAAGGTCTGAGTGAATTGGCGCAGCCCGGCGACGAAGTCGTCGGGGATGTCGGCCATCATGCCGCCCACGCGCGTCACGCTGGTGGTGAGGCGGGCGCCGGTCCACATCTCCTGCAGGTCGTAGATCCGCTCGCGCTCCTGAAACGCCCAGAGAAACGGCGTGAACGCGCCGAGGTCGATCGACGTCGTACCGAGCCAGACCATGTGCGAGATGATCCGGCTCATCTCGCACGCCATCACCCGCAGCACCGTGCAGCGCGGCGTGATCTCGATGCCCATCAGTTTCTCGGCTGCGAGCGCGAAGCCGACGTTGTTCGCCATGGGCGAGAGGTAGTCGGTGCGGTCGGTGAGCGGGATGATCTGGTTGTAATGGCGGTACTCCCCCAGCTTCTCGAAGCCGGAATGGAGATAGCCGAGATGGGGGATCACTCGGACCACGGTCTCGCCGTCGAGCTCGACCACGAGCCGCAGCACCCCGTGAGTCGCCGGATGCTGAGGCCCGAGGTTGATCAACATGTGCTCGCCCGCGAGATCGGGCTCCGGGAGCGTCGAATCGGGGGTGTCGGCGACCCCGAGGGGTACCCGGACCGGCTGGCCCCGGGCGTCCAGGTCGGGGGTCGCAAGCTCGAGCTCGACCGTACGCTTGCTCATTCGGAGTCGGTGAGCCTGCCACGCTCGCCGCGGCGCAGCCGCTCCTTCATGTCGGCGGGGAGCTCGTCGTACGCCTCGGCGATCGACAGCTCCTCCATCGAGTAGTGCGCCTCGGGGTTGGCGCCCAGCGCCTGCCGGACCTGCTCGGCGCGGCTGAAGCGGCCCCGCAGGGGAAAGTCCTTCCGCAGCGGGTAGCCTTCGGCGTAGGTCTCCCACATGAGAATACGGCGCAGATCGGGGTGACCGCGGAAGCTGACGCCGAACATGTCGTACGTCTCCCGCTCCAGCCAATCGGCGCCCTGCCACAGCGGCACGACGGAATCGACGGTCAGGTCGCCGTGCGGGTCGAGCTCGACTTTGATACGCAGATCGGCGCGGCGGGCGAGCGATCGCAGCTGGTACACCACCTCGAGCGGTCGCTCGCGGTCACGGTACTCGACTGCCGTGACGTCGACGAGGTAGTCGTAGCCCTGCTCCGGCGTATCGCGTAGCCACGTCATCGTGCCGAGCAGGGCTTCGCGTGCGACGTAGACGATGGTGTCGCCGCACGACTCGAGCCCGCGGCCGATCGCGTTGCCGAAGGTCGCTCTCAGGGCGGCGACGGTGGGGTTCACGACGAGCGGAACTGGTGGACGGAGTTGCCGAACGGCTCCGAGATCTCGTCGATCTGCTCGGGGGGGAGTCGCAGGCCGCGGTCGTCGAGGGGCTGCTCCTCGCGACGCGGGACGCGGTCGAACAGCGACTCGCCTTTGATCTTCTTATGCAGCAGAAGCACGCCGTACAACAGCCCTTCCGGGCGTGGCGGGCACCCGGGGACGTAGACGTCCACCGGGACGATCGTGTCGATGCCCTGCACCATCGCGTAGTTGTCGAAAATGCCGCCGGTGGACGCGCACGCCCCCATCGAGATGACCCATTTGGGCTGGGGCATCTGGTCGTAGATCCGCCGGATGACCGGGGCGAGCTTGAAGGGCAGCCGGCCGGCGCAGATCAACACGTCCGCCTGCCGCGGGGAGAAGGCCTGCCGCTCCATCCCGAAGCGGGCGAAGTCGTAGCGGCTGGCGGCGGTGGCCATGAACTCGATGGCGCAGCAGGCGGTGCCGAACGGCATCGGCCACAACGAGTTGGCGCGCGACGCGTTCACCGCCCAGTCGACCAAGGCCTGGAACTTGGCGAGCAGGTAGTTGGGGCTCTGGCCGGACACTTCCTTCGTCTCGAGGACCCGCTTCATGTTTGACGCCTCAATTCCATTCGAACGCCCCGCGCTTCCACACGTATACGTAGCCGACCGCCAGGATGACCATGAATACCAGCATCTCGACGAGGAGGAACCCCGTGCCGGGCCCTCCGACCCCCCCGCCCCCGAAATAAATCGTTCCCCAGGGAATCAGGAACACCGTCTCGATGTCGAACATGATGAAGAGCATCGCGACGAGGTAGAATTTCACCGAAAAGCGCTCACGCGCGTTGCCGAGCGGCGGCATGCCGCTTTCGTACGGGCTGTCCTTGAGGGGGGTGGGTTTGTGGGGAGCGAGGAGGTGCGACAGCCCGATCAACAGTGCTGCGTTGAACGTGACGAAACCGAGCAGCAGCAGGAAGGAGAGATAGGGCTGGTTCATGTGAGTTCGTGAAAAAATTCACTTGACCCGTCGAAACGTATTCGGACGCGACGGCCTTGTCAACCGAATCGAGTGGCGTAAGTGTCGACGCCGCCGATATATTGCCGCCCCATGTCCATCAAGTCCGATCGCTGGATCCGGCGCATGGCGACCGAGCGCCGCATGATCGAGCCGTTCGCGGAAAACCAGTCCCGCGCGGGGGTGATCTCCTACGGCGTCTCGTCCTACGGCTACGACATGCGGGTCGCACCCGAGTTCAAAATCTTCACCAACGCGCTCTCGGCGGTCGTGGATCCCAAGGGCTTCGATACGAAATCGTTCGTCGAGTTCACGGGCGACGTGTGTATCGTGCCGCCGAATTCCTTCGCGCTCGCCCGGTCCGTCGAATATTTCCGCATTCCCCGTAACGTCCTGACGATCTGCGTCGGCAAGAGCACGTACGCCCGCTGCGGCATCATCACCAACGTGACGCCGTTCGAGCCCGAGTGGGAGGGCTTCGTTACGCTCGAGATCTCGAACACGACGCCCCTCCCCGCGAAGATCTACGCCAACGAGGGGATTGCCCAGGTGCTGTTCTTCACGGCCGACGAGGGAGACGAGTGCGAGGTCAGCTACAAAGACAAGAAAGGCAAATATCAAGCTCAAACCGGAATTACGTTACCCAAACTCTAACGGCGTCGAGTAAAGACGTTGCACAAAGGCGTCGCGCAACGACGTCGAACGCAGGCGTAGCACAGAACCGTAGTCACGGTTTTGTTCGACGCCTCCGTGTTACGTCTCCGTTAGACGTTTCTGCTCGACGTCGTCGCCCTTCTGTTGTACGCGTAAGCAACCGCCAGCGCGATGAGGGCGAGGGCGAAAAACGACGCGATTCTGTACAACGCCTCGAGGTTCGAGAGGTCGTACAGCACGATCTTGAGTCCCGCCCCAGCAGCCACCGCCAGCCCCGCCGAACGCACGTCCTTGCGGTCGAGATGGAACCCGAGACGGACCAAGGCGCCCGCGTACGCCAGCCAGAAGACGCTCAAGGCGAGGTCACCGGCGAGGGGAGTTCGCCGCGCGAAGTAGCGTTGCAGCTCGATCGAGCCACCTGCGAACACCGCCGCCCCGCACAGCACCCAGAGCAGCTCGGCGCCGCGCGCGGTCCAGCGCGCGATGCCCGGATGCTTCACTCCCGCGTTCCAGCGACGCGCGGCCAGCGCCGTGCCCGCGACATAGCCGTACAGGGCCAGCGCCCAATCGTCGGTGAACGGCGCGGCGTCCGATGATCGCGACCAAAGCGCGACGCCGAACAGGCACGGAAAGGCGAGCAGGGCGAGCCCAAGCGCGGCGAGCCGCCCGCCTGGTCGGCCGCCCAGTTGCTCGGCCGCGAGCCCCGCCAGAGCGAGCGCGGTCCAGCCGACGACGACCGTGGGCGGGCTCCCCTGTGCCGCGACCGCCCAGGCGCCCAGCGCAAATCCCATGACCAGGTGCAGGGTGGCGCGTCGGGCCCAGCCGACGCCGAGGTACACAGCCGCCAGCAGTCCGGGTAAAAGGGCCGGCTCCCGGTCGAGCAACTTGGGATCCGCCATCGCCACGAGTCCGAGCAGCACGAAGGGATTCACGACGAACAGCAGGGCTTCGTCGGGCGCTCTGAGCCGATTCACGTCGAGCTCCTGCCACCACAGCAGGGCTGCGATCGCGAATGCCGCGGCGACGGCGAGCCAGAGCCGCGGCTCGGGGCCGTCGCTCACGCCGGCGAGCGCGACAGCGAGCAGGACCCACGCGAGCACCAAGATCCCGACCCGCGCCTCCGGCCAGGCGCGCCGTCGCGTGACGTGCAGGGTCAGCAGCGCGCCGGCGGCGAGAAACCAGCAACCGACCGCGCTGGATAGCAGTCGGGCAGCGCCGGCCGGGGCGAGGAGGAAGTAGCCGGCGAGTGCCAGGTCGAACGTTCGGCGCCAGCTCATCGTGTAGGCGAGGAGGCCGGTGCCGAGGCCGATCACTTCGAGGTACCCGAGGAAGGCTTCGGGGTTGGGCGTCGGTGGGGGGAGCAGGATCGGAGCCACGTACGCGCCGGCGAGCGCCCAGATCGCCAGTCCCTCGATCTCGTGCCGCAGCGCGAGCAGGGTCACGACGATCGTGCACGCGGCGAGGAGGAGTACGCCGATACGACGCTCGAGCAACCCGTACGGCCCGGCGGCTGCCCACAGACCGAGGTACGCGAGGCCTCCACCGGCGCCGATCATCGCCGCGCCGTAGCGCCGCAACCCGCCGCGGATGCGCGTTTCCCCCCACGCGGCCAGTGCGATCCCGGCCACGATCGCGAGCAGCGAGCGGACCACCGGAGCGACCCAGCCGCGATCGAAGGCGTACTTCAGGAAGAAGCCTGCCGCCGTGAGCAGCGCGAGCACCCCTACCACCAACAGGCCGCGCTGGCCGAACCATTGCTCGAAGTCGGGGGCCTCGGGTGGTGGTGGCGAGGACCGCGGCGATTCGGGGGCTGGGTCTGGGGTCAGCTGAGCGCGCCGGGGCGGCGGGGGGGGAGGGGGGGGCGCGGGTGCCACGGTGATGCGCTCGGAAACGGCCCCGGACGCGAGCAGCCGCCGCACCACCTGCTCCAGCACTTCGACCCGCCGCTCGAGTCGTTGGAGCGCGTCGTGCTGCTCGTCGCTCACGGGGGAGGCGACGCGCTGGCGGAACGGGATCCGAAGGCCGTGATGGCGATCGTGGCCGCCGCCAGGATGACCAGATCGGGAATCCAGCCGAGCTCGGTCCGAGGCACAGCCATCTGAAGGAAGTTCATCACGAAGTCGAACAGCCCGACCAGCAGACCGAGGAGGACGGTCGCGTGCAAGCCGCGTCCGAACTGGGTGAGCACGCTGCCCGTCACCAGGGCGACGGCGCCCTGCCCCGCGGCGATGCCGATCGTCACGGCGACGTCTTCGAGCAGCGTCCGCCAGAATCCCGGCCGTGTCGCGTGGTAGCTGAAAAACCACGTGTGGATGAGGGAGAGCGCGACTCCGGCCACGGCGGCGCACAGCGTAGCCCACACCGCGTAGCCGATCACGATCTTCATTCGCTCGCCGGCGTCGCTCGCCATGCGGCCTCCCTCCCTACGGTCATCGAGGCGCGGAAGCAAATGTGAGGGGTCCGGCGCGGCCCCGCTAGTCAGCGCCGGGCGGCCGCGTATCTTAGGCTGGTTGTCATCGAGACGTTCGCGTGCACGCGCGGATGAGGGGATGAACTTCATGTCCGGTACCCTCACGCTGCCCTTGTCATGACCCCTCGCCGACTCGCTCCTCCAGCGGCGAGGAGGGCGCTCAGCCTGCGGGTGACGCTGCTCGCGGTCGCCCTTGTGGCCGGCCTGTATGCCGGCGCCCTCCCGGTCTACCTCTACTTCCGCATCAGCCGCCCGGCACTGGCGCTCGGTGCCGTGACCGAGGCCGTGGCCGACGCGGCCGAGATCCTGGCCCATCGGGATGGTGCCCTTGATCACGCCGTGGCGCTGGTGCGCCGACTCGTCCGTAGCCCGACACTGCAGGCCGACTCGGTGAACGCCGCGCAACGGCTCCTGGAGATCGGCGAGGCGCCGCTGCCGGGACGACCTGATACGCCGATCCCACCGGATTTACGCGCGGCGCTGTCGCGTACGGACGCGGCGATCTCACGGGTCGCGGCCGCGTTGGCGGTCGTCATCGCCGACCTCCAAGCAGGACGGCGGCCGACCACCGCGCGACTCGGGGTGATTGACGACCTTGATCAGGTGGCAGACGATGAACGGACCGCGGTCGTCGGGATCGCTCGGAGCGATCTGCTGACGCGGCAGCGCGCCCTCCGAGACGCGGCCCACGACGTCCAGCGCGACACCGTCGTATGGCTCGTGACGGGCGGGTTGTTAATGACCGTCCTGGTCTCCGTGGTGCGGCGACGCGTGTGGCGCCCTTTGCGCGAGCTCGAGGCCGGCCTCGCCCAGGTCGCCGACGGTGATCTCACCGTGGGGGTCCCGGTCCGTGGGTCCGACGAGCTCGGCCGCCTGGCTGCGCACTTCAATGCGATGACCCGTGTGCTGAGCGACCGGGCCGAAGAGCAGGGCCGCTTCGCCGCGGCGGGCGAGTTGCTCGCCGGCGTTGCGCACGAGGTGAACAATCCCCTCATGGCGATCGCCGCCCACGCCGAGAACCGCCTCGCCGATCCCGCGTTCGAGGGAGAGCAGCGCAGCGAGATGACCCAGATCCTGCGCCAGGCGCGCCGCGCCACCAAACTGCTGCGCGGGCTGCTGCGGTTCGTCCGCGCGACCGAACGCGAAGTGACCAACGTCAATCTCAACGACGTGGTGCGGGGGGCGCTCGACCTCGTGTCGTATCGGTTCGGAGTAGACGAGATCACCGTGGGGGGGCGGCTCGACGCAAGCTTGCCCCCCGTGCAGGGGGACGTCATCAAGCTCGAGCAGGTCGTGGTCAACCTCCTGGCCAATGCGATCGACGCGCTCCGCGCCGTCACCCCTCCCCGCAACCTCACCGTGGACACCTGGGTTCAGGACGCACAGGTATCGGTGGCGGTCGGGGACAACGGCAAAGGCGTTGCGCCGGAGATCGCGCCGCGCCTGTTCCGACCGTTCGCCACCACCAAGGGCCACCGCGGCACGGGGCTGGGGCTCTATGTCTCGCGCCAGATCGCCCGCGAGGCCGGCGGCGACCTCGCTCTGACCTCGCCGCCCGGTTTCGGTGCGCGTTTCGTCCTGTCGCTCCCAGTCGCGTCGGTTTCAGCTCCGGACTCCGCTTCTTCTGCCCCCGCCCCCGCCCTCGCCCCCGCCTCCTCTCCCGCTTCGTCCGCCGACGCTGCCAGCGCTCAGCCGGCCGTCGGCTCGCTGGCGGGGCTCCGGGTCCTGATCGTGGAGGACGAGGAGGCCGTGCGGCGGCCCATGGCGCGCTACCTGACGCGCCGGGGTGCCGCGGTCGACGAAGCGGCGGACGGTGTGGAAGGGCTGGCCCGGTTGCGAGCGCAACCGGCGCACGTGATCCTCGCGGATCTGCGGATGCCCCGCATGGGCGGGGTCGAGCTGTACGCGCAGCTCGAGGAGGAGCGGCCCGAGCTCGCGGCGCGTGTGTTGTTCCTGTCCGGCGACGTGTCCCAGCTCGCCGAGCCGGGGAACACTCCGGTGCCGCGAGAGCGGGTCCTGGTCAAACCCGTCGAGCTCGCGGAGCTCGAGCGGCGGATCGTCGCGTTCGTGCGCAGGCCTGGGCCTTGAGTGGCCGGCCGGGCGGCCCGACGGTATCATGAAGGCAGTATGCTGGTCGTGCTGGTCCTGCTCGTGACCGTGGCGATGCGGGTCGCGATCGTCACCGCGGTGGTCTATCTGCTGCTGCCGCGGGGTCCTCTCTGTCCGCACTGTGGCATCGAGATGGTGCCGCTCCGAAACCGGTTCTTGGACCGCCTGCTGCCCGCGCTGCAACGACGCTGGTGTCTCGAGTGCGGGTGGGACGGCGTGGTGCGGCGCGTGCGCGCCGCCCCGACTCGGGCGTCGGGTCCCCGGCCCACTCCGCGGGCCACGCGGCGCTGATCACTCCATCGAGGTGATGAGCCGCGCGGCGCGCTCGTAAAAGAAATAATCCCACGCCCAGTTCAGCAGCACGAACAGCTTGTTGCGGAATCCGATGAGCTGGATGATGTGGACGACCAACCACACCACCCACGCCGGGAATCCCGTGAACCCGATCCCGCGGATGTAGGCGACGGCCGCGTTCCGCCCGATCGTGGCGAGCGAGCCCGGGTCGCGGTAGCGAAACGGCACGGGGGGCTCGCCCGCGATGCGGCGCCGGATGTTCTCGGCCGCCGTCTCGGCCATCTGGAGGGCGACCGGCGCCATCATGGGCAGCGGCGCTCCGGCCACTTCGAGGTAGGACGCGTCGCCGATTACGTAGATGTCCGGATGATCCGGCACTTCGAGTGTCGGTGACACCGGCACCCGGCCCTGCTGCGCTGTCGGCAGTCCGAGCCGACCGGTGAGGGACACGGCCTTCGCCCCCGCCGCCCAGATGAGCGTGCACGCCGGGATCACCTCACCGCTCTTCAGGAGCACCCGTGCGCCGTCGTAGTCCGCGACCGTCGCTCCGAATCGGACCTCCACGTGCTTGCGCCACAGGGTCTCGGCGGCGGCATCCCGCAGCCGGGCGGGCATAGCGGCGAGCAGCCGGTCGGTGGCCTCGAGCAGCAGCACGCGCACGTCCTTGACGTTGAGGCGCGGGTAGTCTTTCACCAGGACGAGCCGGATCAGCTCCGAGAGCGCTCCCGCCATTTCGACGCCCGTCGGACCGCCACCCACCACGACGAACGTGAGCTCGGCCCGGCGGCGCTCGGGATCGGCCTCGAGCATGGCGCGCTCGAAGGCGTGCA
>WNGI01000336.1_pt1 | contig 33395 bp, 31 predicted proteins | sample 5400621 | NCBI WGS metagenome assembly WNGI01 (sample SAMN13153374, study PRJNA577476) | soil metagenome | isolation source: 20 cm soil or saprolite under Garry oak tree replicate 1 | place: USA:California | collected 2016-06-15
TGGCATTGAGCGCCGCCAGGGCGGCGTCATCGCCCATGACCTTCGCGCGCAACGCCGCGCGATCTAGGCTGCCACCCTGGGCGAGCACATCGGCGCCGAAGCGGCGCACAATCGCGGCGAGCACCGCGCTGCCCGGCGCTTGGGCCTCGCGGGCGAGAGCGTCGGCGTCGATCACGGTCGCGCCCCATTTCCTGAACAACTCCACGACGGTGGACTTGCCGGAGGCGATGTTGCCTGTGAGACCTACGTTTAACACGGAGTCAGGAGCTCGGAGCCAGGAGCCGGGGCTGCAATCCAAGATCCTGACTCCCGGCTCCAGGGTCCTTTAAAGAAGTGCAGTCTGATCCTCATCCTGCCTCGGTACGCGATGACAATGCCGGCACCTCGCCTCGTACGACTCGCGCCCGCCAACCATGATGATCGGACTGTCCCACAACGCCGGCTTGCCGTTCACCAGGCGTTGGTTTCGCGTCGCCGGGCCGCCGCACACTACGCAGATCGCCTGGAACTTGTCCACCACTTCCGCGATGCACATGAGCGTCGGCATCGGACCGAACGGCAGGCCGCGGAAGTCGACATCGGTTCCCGCGAGAATGACGCGGACGCCCCTGTCGGCGAGGTGGTTCGCGATTTCGACGATGCCGTCATCCAGGAATTGGGCTTCGTCAACCGCGACCACCTCGGTGGTGTCGCGCAGCCGCCGCGCGATCTCCTCGGCTGAGTCGACGGGCTCGGCTTCGACGGTCACGCCGTCATGGGAGGAGACGGAAAAGAGCCCGGCGTAGCGCGCATCTAGGTGGGACTTAAAGACTTGCACTTGCTTGCGTGCGATGACGGCGCGGCGCACGCGGCGGATCAGTTCTTCGGATTTGCCGCTAAACATCACCCCGGAGATGACTTCAATCCATCCGGGACGGGTCGGCTGTTGGAACATGGGCCCTCATGTTAAACGAGGGGCTAGAGGCTGGGGAGAGGGGGCTGGGGGGTCGAGAAAGTCCAGTAATCTTGCGGTTTTTTGGGGGATACCCCATAGTAGTGCAGTGTTCATGCGGGTTTTCGCGCCCCCCCCACAAGGAGATCGCAGTGAATAAGGCTGAACTCACCTCCGCTCTGGCCATGCGCACGAAGATGTCGAAGGCCGATGCCACCCGAACCGTTGAAGCGTTGTTCGATGACAAGGGCATCATTGCGAGCGAGCTGAAGAAAGGCTCCAAGGTGCAGATCACCGGGTTCGGCAATTTCGAAGCCCGCAAGCGTGCCGCGAGGATGGGTCGCAACCCGAAAACCGGCGGCGTCATTCAGATCAAGGCGTCCATCGCACCGGCGTTCCGCGCGGGGAAGCAGCTGAAGATGGCGGTGAACGGGAAGCGGTAGCCGGCACTATCCCCGATCAGGTCGTGCGGTGACTCTCCGTCCGCGAATCGCGACGCCCGAGAGACGCTGTACGGCCTGATCCATTACGGGAGGTGCGACATCGACGAGCGAAAACGTGTCGCGCACGTCGATCTTTCCGATCTGTCCCTTTTGCAGTCCCGCCTCTTTGATCAACGCCCCAACCAGGTCTTTCGCGCTCGCCCGATCCTTTCGTCCCACGGAGACGAACAGCCTGCTCCAGCCGGCCGGCTCGGCGGGTGCAGCGAGCTCACTCGTCGAAGGTGACTGACGGCTGAGGGCGAGCAAGGCGGCCGCCACCATCGCGGGGGCGTGCTCCTCGAAGAGCGGCGCCAAAACGGCCAGCTCCGGATCTACGTCGCCCTGCCGGAGCCGCGCGGCGATCTGCGCGCGCAGCGCCGCGGAGCGATCTTGGGCGCGATCGGCAGGTGACGGTAGCGGGAGCGCGGTCAGCGTGGCGATGGATCGGAGGTAGGGGAGCTGCGACGCGAGCACCAGCACGGTGGGCTGCGCGATGGCCGCCAGCTGGCGCAGCTCGTCGCGCGTGGGGAGGACCGCTGCGAGGACGGCGTCTGGAGTCTCCGCTGGGGAGGGAGCGTCGATCGGGCCGCCAGCCCAGATGTAGGGTCGCACCGTCCGCAGCGCATCGAGCGCGTCGCGCACGCGTTTGCGCCCAGCGGCGACGATCGCATACCGCGCCGCCGTCACCGGTCCGAGTGGCTGCCCGACATCGTCGAGCGACAAGTCGCCGATGATTTCCGGCCGCCGCGCATGACGCTCGAAGAATGGATCGAGTGCGGTGGGATTCCAGCTTAAGATGACGCGGCGGGCGTGCGGCGCTTCCGCGAGCAGTGTATCCAGCTCGGCCGCGAAGCTTTCGGGCCACGCGAGGACGATCGTTGCGACGGTCTCGAGCTTGAGCGCGGCGCGCGCGACCAGTGCGGCGAGGTCGGAGTACGCGCCGGCGAGCACGCCGACGCGCCCTTCCTTCAGGAGGGCGGCGGTCCGGCCGAGGCCCGTGACGGCGTGGACGCGCAGCTCGGGTGGAGCCGCTTCGGCCCAGAGAACCGCCTGCTCATAGTCCGCACAGACGATGATGGCATGGGTCTCTCCCCCGCCGATCAGTTCCCACGCCTTGCCTGCCCGTTCCACGGCAGGCGGGGTCACCAGCACGACGTGCCGCACACGAGCCTCGATTGTCAAAGGGTGCTACTTTGAGAACCGGTGAAAGGTAACCGGCTGCTGCTCCTCCTTCTATTGGCAACTTCCCTCAGTGCCCAGGAGCGTCGTCCCAGGGCTCGCGACATTGGCATCACGATCGGCTCCCTCCCTCCCGGTCCCCTCGATGCGATCACCGATGTCGCGGGCGTGCGCGTCGGCCACACGACGATTGCCCGCGGCGACTCGATCAACACCGGGATTACGGCGATCCTACCGCACGGCGGCAATCCATTTCGCGAGAAGGTTCCGGCGGCGGTCGTAGTCGGCAACGGATTCGGAAAGCTCGCCGGCTCGACCCAGGTGAATGAGCTCGGCGAGCTGGAGTCGCCGATTGTGCTCACCTGCACCCTCTGCGTCCCACGCGCCGCGGACGCGGTGCTCACCTGGCTCCTCGCGCTCCCCGGGAACGAAGACGTGCGCTCGGCCAATCCCGTCGTCGGTGAAACGAATGACGGCTTCTTGAACAACATCCGTGCGCGGGCCATCACGGAAGCTGACGTGCTGGGTGCCATTCGGAGTGCGTCGGAAGGTCCGGTCGCCGAGGGGGCGGTCGGTGCGGGGCGGGGCACCGTCGCGTTCGGATGGAAAGGCGGGATCGGGACGTCGAGCCGCAGACTTCCCGCGCAATTCGGCGGCTGGACAGTCGGCGTACTCGTCCAGACAAATTTCGGTGGCGATCTGACGATTGCGGGTGTGCGGGTAGGTGCCGAGCTGCGGAGAGGGGAAGGGGGAGGCGGGACGGGGGATGGGTCGATCATCATGGTCGTGGCCACTGATGCGCCTCTGGATCATTTGCGGCTTACCCGGCTCGCGAACCGCGCGCTCGCGGGGTTGGCGCGTACCGGCAGCTCGATGAGCAATGGCTCCGGCGACTACGTGATCGCATTCTCGACCGCCCGACCGCCGCCGTCGCAGTTTGACCGCCCGACCGCCGCGTTCGACGTTGTCACGAACGATGGGATGTCACCGCTGTTCCAGGCCACCGCCGATGCCACGGAGGAAGCCATTTACAATTCCTTATTGCGCGCCGAGACGGTGCGGGGCTATCGTGGCGTTGTGCGCGCCCTTCCCGTCGACTCCACGATGATGATCCTCAGACGCCATGGAGCCATTCCGCGATGACCGACGGTCTCTCCGCCAACCTCCAGCATCTCGAGACGTCGGCGACGATTGCGATTTCCGCTGAGGCCAGGCGCCGCAAGGCCGCGGGGGAAGACGTCATCGATCTGGGCGCGGGGGAGCCCGATTTTCCGACCCCTCAAGTCCCCGCCGAGGCGGGCATTCGGGCGATCAAGGACGGCAAGACGCATTACTCGGCGAATGAGGGGATTCTAGAGCTGCGGGCCGCCGCCGCCACGCATCTCTCGCTGCTCTCGGGCGGTCGTCCCGTCAACGCCGACCACATCGTCGTGTCGAACGGGTCCAAGCAGTCACTGTTCAACGCCTGCTTTACGGTGTTCGGCCCCGGCGATGTCGTCGCGATCCCAGCGCCGGCGTGGGTGTCGTACCCGCAAATCGTCCACCTGGCGCGCGCGCGCCCCGTGATGATCGCCGGCGATCCGGAGTGGAGTCTCAAGGCGAGCGTGAAGGACCTGGCGCGGATGTTACCGGGGGCCACGGGGCTGATTCTCTGCTCTCCCTGTAACCCAACCGGTGCCGTGTACACGCACGCGGAAATCCGCGCGATCGCGCAGTGGGCGACGGAGCGGAAGGTGTGGGTGATCGCCGACGAGATTTATCGGCGGATCCACTACGGCACCGGGCCGGCGCCGTCCTTTCTCGATCTCCCTGACGACCTGCTCGAGCGTGTGGTGCTCATCACCGGCGTGAGCAAGACGTACGCGATGACGGGGTGGCGCATCGGGTTCGCACTCGCGCCCGCCAAAATCGCCAAGGCGATGGCGGCGCTGCAGTCGCATACGACGACGGGCGCGAATCACCCCGCCCAATTCGCCGCGGCGGCCGCGCTCGGCGACGAACGCGTGGAACAGGACGTCCAGCGCATGGTGGGCGAATTCCGCAAGCGGCGCGACATCGTCGTTTCCCGCTTCCGGCAGGATCTCCCCGGTGTGGAATTCGTGGACCCGCTGGGCGCGTTCTACTTCTTCTTTAGAGTGGATTCGTTCGGGAAGATCACCGGCACGGACTTCTGCACGCGCCTGATCACTCAGAGCGGCGTCGCCCTGGTTCCAGGGGCGGCCTTTGGGGACGATCGCTGGGTACGACTGTCCTACGCCGCCGCAACCGAGTCGATCAAACAAGCCCTAGACAGAATCGTTGGTTTTGCAAGAAAACTCGGCGATTAGGTTTTGGCGAAGGGGAAAGGGGAAGGGGGAAGGGCACTGCGCTGATTTGATAACTGTAGCGGCATTCTGGTTCGACGTCGCCCGCTCTAATTGCTCAACTTGTCCCGATGCACAAACTCTCGTCTTTGGAAGCCTGGACGCGAGGCCGAGAGCTGTCTCGTGTCGCATATCGATTGACCCTTCATGGAAAGTTGGCCAGACATTTCGGTCTGGCCGACCAGATTCGCCGAGCTGCTGCCTCAGTCCCAGCGAACATTGCAGAGGGATATGCTCTCGCGACCACACCTCAATTCATACGGTGTCTTCGGATTGCCCTAGGATCTGCAACTGAGTTGCATACGCACCTAGAACTCGCGGCAGAAATGGAATTAATCGGTGATGAGGACGCGAAGAGGGCAATGCAGTTGTGCGCCAGAGTGATCGGCTTGCTGATCGGCCTTGTGCGCCGGCTCGGATCGCGGCGAGAGGGTCGCAGTACCCTTCCCCCTTCCCCTTTCCCCCTTCCCCGTTAAAGCTTGGCTGGTCGGTGTGACAGCACCTCAACTCCGGTCGCCGTCATCATGCAGTCATCCTCGATTCGTACGCCGAACTTCCCCAGCTGGTAGATCCCCGGCTCATCGGTAAACACGATTCCGGGCTCGAGGTGAGTCGTGTTGCCTTCCACCATGTAGGGTGGCTCGTGGCCATCCATCCCCATGCCATGCCCTAGCCGATGTGTGAAGTATTGGCCGTACCCCGCATCGCGGATGACTTTGCGCGCCGCGCGGTCGACCTCCTGGCATTGCGTCAGGTTGGGCTTCGCGTTCTCGATCGCCGCGGTCTGTGCGTCGTGCACGATGTTGTAGACCTTCTTGAACTCGTCCGACGGCGCGTCGCCAAACCAGATCGTACGTGTGATGTCGGACGTGTACCCTTCGACCCGCGACCCCGCGTCGATCAGCACCACCGTTTCGCGGGTCAACTGCCCCGCCGAGGGGCCGCCGTGGGGCAGCGCGCTGGAGGGACCGAACTGTACCAGCCCACCGCCCGGTGAGCCGCGGCTCGCCATCTCGCGTGACAACAGCTGCGCGACGTCGCGCTCGGTCATGCCGACCGCGAGCTGCGAGAATGTCGCGGCGATCGAGGCTTCCGTCGCGGCAATCGCCTGGCGGATCAGCGCGATTTCCTCGGCGCTCTTGATGATCCGCAGCCGCTCGGTGACAGCGGTGCCGTCGCGCGGGATCCAGCCGCGAAGCTTGGTCGTCAGACGCACATAGCTCTGGTAGGAGGTCGTGGGCTCGACGGCCACTTCACCGGTGCGCCCTGGCGGCTTCATTTGCTGGGCCGCCGTCGCCACGAGCATCCAGGGATCTTCCTGCTCTTCCCAGCCGCGCGCGTCGCTGATCGTCGTGTTGCGCTTGATGCGTTCGACTTCGAACGACGGGCAGACGACGACCGGCTTTCCGTTCGCAGGGATCATGAGCAGGATGAGCCGTTCGCTGCGCCCGGGGTTGTAACTCGTGAAGTATTGGAAGTTGGTGCTGGGCTCGACGACCAACAGGTCCAGCTTCCGGGCCTTCAACTCGTCCTGGGCTCGCGTGATGCGTTGAGCGAAAACCTGAGGACCAAGTGTGGGAGTTTGTGACCGCCCGACCGCCCGACCGCCGGGCTGCCAAACCGTCGCGCCGATCGCCACACCGCCAGTGACCGCCAGAAACTCGCGTCGTTCCATCGTGCCGCTATATTACGCAGCCAACGGACGCACAGGAAGACGAGACACGGCATGCGTTTCGAAGCCCGTATCGAGCCGCTCGATGGCAAACTCCCCAAGGTGTCGTACCGCTGGGATCCGGAGACCGACATCCTCACCGTGGCCTGCAAGGGTGTCACGAAAGGGAACGGGATGAACGGCACCGTGGATCTCGAGGGCGGGGACGGCTCTTTTGTCGTGATCGATGTGGCCGGCGGCGCCATGCGTGGGGTCGACGTCGTGACGTGGCCGGATGATGTCCGGACCGTCGCGTCGCTCGCGCCGCCGAAGCCGTCGAGGGAGGGACAGGTCACGTTCCCCGGACGCCGGTCGCAGCCCGGCATTGCGGCCGTCGAGCTCGATACGGCGCTCACGGTCGACAAGAATCAAACCGAGTCGGTCTTTCACATTCGCGTCGGCCGCCAGCGTCCCGCCACAGTCGTGCGCGTCGCCGATCACATGCTGGTCGAAATCGACAAACAGTCGCGCCTCGCGGGACTGTGGCTGCTCGAGGTTCCCCCCTTCCCGAACGTCGAAGCCACGGCGTAGTGGACGAGAGATTCGAGCGCTACGTCACCGAGCTGTTCGCCGCTGAAGATCCGATTCTCTCCAAAATCCGCGCGCGTCACACCGCCCTAAACCTGCCGGCGATCAACGTCTCGCCCGAAGAAGGCAAGTTGCTGCATCTGTTGCTGCTCACGATTCAGGCGAAACGCGTGCTGGAGATCGGCTCGCTCGGCGGGTACAGCGGCGTGTGGCTGGCACGCGCGCTGCCACCCGGTGGCGAGCTGACGACGATCGAGAAGGATCCCAAGCACGCGACAGCGGCGCGCGAAGCGTTCGACATGGCCCGGCTGCACGGTCGCGTGCGGCTCATCGAGGGGTCCGCGCTCGACGTGCTGCCCACGCTCCCGCCCGGTTTCGACGCGGTGTTCATCGATGCGGACAAGGAGCCACTCCCCAAGTACTTCGACTGGGGGATGAAGCTCCTCCGGCGCGGCGGCCTGCTCTTGTGCGACAACGCGTTCTTCCACGGCGCCGCAGTCGACCCGAACGATCAATCCGCCAATGCGCGCGGCGTGCGTGCGTTCAACCAGCTTGCCGCGCACGATCCCCGCCTCGTCGCCACCATCATCCCGGTCCGCGACGGATTGGTGGTCGGCGTCAAGACACGAGACAGCGCATGACGTGGTGGCGAGCGCTGGTCGACGCTGGTGCAGTGCCCGGCCGCGGGAGTACACGAGACGAGGTAGAAGCCGGCGCGCGCGCCGATCTGGTCGAGGGGAACGAGCTCGAAACGCACCCGATTCCCGAACCCCGAATCCCTAACCCCGTCTCATTTCTCAATGGCATCGAGCGCTGGAGCGTCGTCGCCTATGACGGCGTCGTCCAGGTCGTGAACGCCTACGTGGCGGCCGCGGTCCGGCGCCGGGACGCGACCGGTGGCCTCCACACCACCTTCGAGCGCAGTCGTAGCTTCGCGATCGCCCCGCTCGATCGCATGACGCCCATGGTCCGCCAGGCGCTGGACCAATCGGTGGCCGACATCGAGTCCGTCCCGAGCGAGCTCGTGGAGCAGCCGGCGCGATACCTAGAGATGATCGAGGCCACCGTGCGGCGCGCGCGCGCGCGCATGGAACGGGAGCTCGCCGAGGAGGCGCTCGACGACCTGGCGGCGGACGAGTGGCTCGTGATCGACGGGTTGCTATCGCGTTCGCCGGACGTCGCGCGCCATCCGCGCGCGCTGGGCGTGATCAAGAGCCATGGTGCGCAGTTCCTCGAAGGCAGGGGCCTGGAACGCGCGTTGACGTTGCCGGCCGGATATCGGACCAGCGTGTTTGCGGTGCGCGGGGGTCACACTCGCACGGAAGTGTATTCCTGGTACCTGAGACTCTGGCCCTGGGAAGGGAACGATTTGCTCTACGGATTGCTGCGCATCGAAGCTCGCGCGCATCCCGACACGGTGGCCCGCGCGTCGGCATTGAGCGCCTGGCTCTGGACCGAGCGCGCACCGCTCGCGACGCCCGCTACACGGTGGGACCGGCTGTTGTATCCTTTACATCACGTGGAGGAATACCTGAAGGCCCGCGCGCCCCGGGATCTCCAGCAGCGAGCCAGCCGTATGTCTCGGTTGCCGAGGCTGGCGTCGTGACGGCGATCGGAAAGGTCGTCGCGACTGAGCTGAAGCCCGCGACTCCGCACCAGTTCCACTTCTGGACTGCGACGGACACCAGTGTCGGGATTGGTGCCATCGTGAAGGTCGCGGGAGGGGGGACCGGGGGGACGGGGGACGGGGGACGAGTGGTTTATGGTGTCGTCACGGAGGGTTTCGCGTACTCCGATTTGGCGACGCCGCTCCACGACGTGGTGGGCGCGGAGGGCGATCCGACGCGTGCCGACGAGGCGCCCACGGCGCGGCAGCAGATTCGCTACTGGACGGCGGCGGTGCTGCGGCAAACGCCGGAGGAGCCGCTGCAACCCGTGCCGCTCGGGCAGGTGTACGTGGCGGATGATGCCGACGTCGCGCAGGCGCTGCGGATGGACACGTTCCTCTTCTCGGCGACCCCGACCGCGATCCCCGTCGGCCTGTACACGTCTGCCGGTCGCGATTCGCCGGTCTATCTCGATGCCGACTTCCTGCTCGGCCCGGAGGCGGCCCATCTCAACATCTCCGGCGTCTCAGGGTTAGCGACCAAGACCAGCGCCGTCGAGTTCCTGCTCGCGTCGATCTTCGCGCATTTCCCCGCGCACAAAGGCCGCGTGGCCGCGGTGTGCTTTAACGTCAAAGGCCCCGACCTCTGCTTTCTCGATCAACCCGGCGATCTGAGCGACGAAGACCGGCGTCGCTACGAGCGGCTCGAGGTGCCGTCCGCGCCGTTCCAGCGGGTCCGGCTCTACGCGCCGCTCAAAGCAGACGGTGTGAATCTCAACACGCTGCGCACGCATCCCGATCTCGTCGGCGACGTCGAGCCGCTCACCTGGGGGCTGCAGGAAGTCGTCGACTACGCCGAGGTGCTGCTCAACCGCGATGACATCGACGCCAAGGCCGACGCGTTTATTGATTTCCTCAGGGACAGGGTCTTAGGACGAACCTTCGACGACGGATTCGGTACCACGCACCGCGTGCAGACCTTCGCCGACCTGGACCGGCTGTTCCGCTCGATCTTCGACAGTCTGGAAATCACGACGGGCGGCCGCAGCGACACGTGGCGGACGCATCACATCGCCACGATGCGAAAAGTGCGCAACCGGCTGCTGAACATCTCGACCCGCTGCAAGGGTCTCGTGACCGACGACGGGCCGTCCAGCGATCTCCCCTGGAACGGGTTCGAGGATCGCACCGTCTACGTCATCGACATCGCGAACGTCGACCCACTGGGACAGGACCTCGTGTTCGCGCGTGTGGTCTCGAGGCTGCGCGAACAGCTCGAGCGCCGCGAGCTCGGCGTCGACGCGGTCATCGTGTTCGTCGACGAGCTCAACAAGTACGCGCCCGGCGACGGGCCGGAGACGTACGTCAAGAAGATGCTGCTCGACATCTCCGAGCGCGGCCGCTACCTCGGGCTGGTGCTGTTCGGCGCGGAGCAATTTCGCTCCCAGGTGCACCGCCGCGTAGTGGGCAACGCGGGGACCCAGGTGTTCGGCCGCATGGACATGGATGAGCTGGCGACGCCCGGTTATCAGGTGCTGACCCCCGCCACCAAGAGCAAACTGGCGACGCTGCCGATCGGCGAGCTGATGATCCGGCACCCGCATTTCACGCAGCCGATCTTCGTGCGCTTTCCCAAGCCGCCGGTGCTGCGGGGCCGGGACGGCGTCGAGCGCTTTCCCCCGGCTGCCGATGTGCCGTTCGAGGATGCGGTGGTGCGCCAGCTCGTGCGGCTGGACCGTCGCGTCCGGCCCAATCAGGTGAAGGACCTGATCGCCGATCGCGAGCAGGACGACGTGCGGCGCGCCCTCGCCGCGGTGCGCCGGACCCGCCCCGACGATGTGCTGGCCTACTTCCGGAAAGTGCTCGGCGCGCGCGTCGAGCCGGAGGCGCTGCTGCGGGAACATCACGCGGTGCCGCCACTCAATCCCATTTCCGACGAGCCCTACTGACATGAGACACCACGCCGCTGTGCCCGCTCTGCTGGTCGTGGTCGCTTGTGGTGCTGGTGGGCCGAAAGTCACGCTGCGTTATCATCCGCCCGCCGGCGCGGTCTATCATTTCGGCCTCGAGCAACATACCGGACTCAGTGCGGAATCTGGTCCGCTGGCTCGAATGGGAAAGCGCAACATGCTCATGCGGGTCTACTTCACGCAGACCGTGAAAGGCCCAACCAGCGGCGGCACGGAGATCGAAGTGCTGTTCGAATCGCTGACCATGGAGATGCCCGGTGTACCTGCCAGCGTCACTGGAGGTGCTCTTGCGCGCCTGCAGGGGATGCGCGCGACGGCGGTCATTGACGAGCAGGGCAAAGTCACGCGGAGCGAGTTCGTGAATGCACCGCCGGGCCTATCGCCCGACGTGACGAAGCGGATCACCGGCGGAATCAACGCAGCGATCTTTGGTTTTCCGCAGCAACCGGTGGGCCGCGGTGACTCCTGGTCACTGACATCGGAGCTGCCACTCGATCAGATCCCGGGGATCACCGCTTCAACTACGGAGGTCGCGCGGACGACGCTTACGGTTCGAGAAATCCGGATCGCAGGATCCGATACGTCGGTTGTTCTGGACATCAAAACGGTGTTCCCTGCGGAGCCGATCCGACTCGCGTCGGCCGAGGGATCCGGCACGCTCAAGCTCGAGGGTGGGATGTCGGGCCATCAGGTATTCTCGCTGTCGCGCGGCGCCATCGTCGACGGCACGCTCAAGGGCACCATGAAAATGAGCTTCACTGGGTCTGGCTTGCCCGCGGGTGGAATGAGCTTGCAGACCGAGAACGACAACTCCATCGTGCTCCTGCCGAAGTAGATGAAGCTCGCGCACCTCGCCGACTTGCACCTGGGCTTCCGCCAGTTCGACCGCCAGACGCCTAAGGGCGCGAACCAGCGTGAGGTGGATGTCGCCGAGGTCTGCAAGCGAGCGGTCGACGACATGCTGGAGCAGAAGCCTGAGTTGATCGTTGTCGCTGGTGACTTGTTTCACTCGGTCCGGCCGACCAACGCCGCGATCCTCTATTGCTTCCGTCAACTGCACCGGCTGCGGACGGGCCTGCCCGGCACCCCGATCGTCGTCATTGCGGGTGAGCACGACACGCCGCGGTCCACCGAAACCGGCTCGATCCTGCGCCTCTACGAAGCGCTCGGCGTCGAGATCGCCGTGGAGGAGGCGCGCCGCATTGTCTTCCCCACACTCGACTGCGCCGTCCTGGCGGTGCCCCAGCAGGCGCTCGCGAAGGCGGACCGCCCCGCGCTGCGACCGGAAGCGGGCGGGCCGACGCTCAACGTCCTCGTCACGCACGGGGTGTACGGCGGATTGGGCGAGGAACGGGGCACGGTCGAGTACGGCGGCGCCGAGTTGTCACGCGAGCTGCTCGCGCCGGAGAAATGGGACTACATCGCGCTGGGACATTATCACACCGCGCAGTCGGTGGCGACCAATGCGTGGTACTCCGGGAGCCTCGAGTATCTGCCGCCGAATCCTTGGGGTCAGCTCCAGGACGAGGCCGCGCAACGCACGACTGCGAAAGGGAAAAAGGAGCGCACCGGCAAAGGGTATCTGCTCGTGGATTTGCCGGGCGCGCGCGTCGCGTTTCGTGCCATTGCGCCGGCGCGCCGGCATATCGACCTACAACCGGTTCAGGCCGCCGGGCTGAACGCCAAAGAGCTCGACGCGCAGATCGCCGAGCGCGTGAGTGCCGCCAAGATCGATGATCAGATCGTGCGCTTGCTCGTGTGGGACGTCGAGCGCGCCGTCGCGCGCGATCTCGACCATGCGGCGATCCGAGGCTACAAGGCGCGCGCCTTGAACTTCCAGCTCGATCTGCGCCGGCCCGAAGCGCAGCGGGCGCTGGGGACCAGTGCTGGACCGGGTATCCGGCGGCAGACGCTCACCGAGACCGTGCGAGACTTCCTCGGCCGCCGGCCGCTCGATGCCGAGCTGAATCGCGAGACGTTCGTGAACCTCGGTGTCGAGTATCTCGAGGCGGCCGCCCGCGCCGAGGGTGAGCCGGGCTGATGAAGCTGCATCGGCTGCGGCTCGTCAATTTCCGCCAGCATGCGGATACCGAGATCGCGTTCGGCGACGGCATCACGGGCATCATCGGGCCCAACGGCTCGGGCAAGACATCGCTGCTCGAGGCGATCGCGTGGGCGATCTACGGCAATCCCGCCGCGCGCGGCGATAAGGACTCGATCCGCAATCTGCGCGCGAAGGCGCGCGCGTCCGTGCGCGTGGAGCTGGAGTTCGGGCTCGGCAGTCATGCGTATCGTGTGGAACGCGGGCTGAATAACGCCGAGCTGTATCAGGACGGCGTGGTGGTCGCGAACTCGCTGAAGGAAGTCACGGGACGGCTGCAGCGCGTGCTTGGCATGACCCACGACGAGTTCTTTAATACCTATTTCACCGGCCAGAAAGAGCTGGCGGTGCTCGCGGATGCGACCCGTCCCGAGCGCGCGGCCTTCCTGTCACGCGTGCTGCGGCACGAGCAGCTCACGCTCGCCCAGGAGCGCGTCCGTGAGCGTCGCAACGCGCTCGGTCACGAAGTCGACGGGCTCGAGACCGGGCTGCCGCCACACGCGGAGCTCGAAAAAGACCGCAAGGCGGCCGAGACACGCCTGGCGGAAGCTCGGAAGGCCGCCACGGCGGCCACAGCCGAGCGCGCCAAAACGCAGCAGACCCTGGCTGACGAAGAGCCGCGCTGGCAACAGTGGGTGGAGCGGCGCGAGCGGACCCTCGCACTGCACGGGGACCTGCGCGTGGCCGAGCAGGGCGTCATCGTCGCGCGCCAGGAGTTTCAACGGCTGGACAAGGAGCTGGCGGCGGCGCTGGCGGCGCGCGAAGAGTTGCGCAGTCTGGAGGCCGACGTCGCGTCGATCTCGAAGCTCAAAGCGGAGCTTGTCGAGCTGGACCGCCTGCACCGTGAGGACGCGGCGCGGCGCGAAGAACAAGCATCGCTGACCGAGCTGACGCGCAACTTGAATCAGCTGGATCGCCGGATCGGGGAATTGGCCGAGGCTGAGGCGCTCGAGCGGGCGACCAACGAGGCGCGCGACCTCGCGACGAAGCTCGACGCCGCCGACAACGTTGCCCGTGAGCAGCAGGCGGCCTGGGTGCGCGAAAAGGAATACGCGAACACCAGGCGCACCGAGCTGCTGAAGCAACATGAGGAAGTGAAGGACCAGCGCGATAAGATCGAGCGCCTCGGCCCCGAGGGACAATGTCCCACCTGCCTGCGGCCGCTCGGTGCGGAGCACCGCGCGGTGCTCGACGTGCTGAACAATCAGCTCGAAGTGATCGTCACGGATGGGACATACTTCAAGCAGCGCATCGAGCAGCTGGCGACTCCTCCGGAAGCGGTCACGCAGGCCGAGGCAGCGCGGGACACGCTGCGGGAACAGGCCAGGCAGGCGAGCGAGCGCGAAGGGACGCTACGCGAGCAGGCGCGAGAACGGAGCCGGCTGCAGAAAGAGCGTGCCGGTCTCGCGAAGCGGATGCAGGAGATCGAGCGGCGCGTCGCCGCGCGGGACGTGGGGTACAACGCCGAGCGCCACAATGCCGTGCGGGAGGAGCTCACGCGGCTCGAGCCGGTGGCGCTAGCGGCCGCGGCGTTGGCGGCACGCGCCGATCGCGCCGAGGCGCTCGTGGGTGAGGCGGAGATTGCGGAGAAGGCGTTGTCCACCAGGGAAGAGCACGTCAAGCAGCTCGCGGATGCGGTGAAAGCTCAGGGGTTCTCCGAGCCGAAGTTTCAGGCGGCGCGCGAGCGGCACGACCGCGCGGCGCATGCGCTCCGGGCGGCCGAGCTGGCGGTCGCGGAGACGCGGGGCGAGCTGGTCGCCGCGGAAACGGCAGTGCGCGAGATCGAGCGCCGCGTGACCGAACGCGCCGCGCGCGAGCGCACCATCGCCGAGCGAAAGATCGAGCTGCGGCTGCACAACGAGCTGGATCGCGCTTTCTCCGATTTGCGCGCCGAGCTGAACGCCGCGATGCGGCCCGAGATCAGCGCGCTGGCATCGGGCTTCCTATCGGATCTCACCGATGCGCGCTACGATGAGGTCGATCTGGACGAGGATTACCGCGTCGTCGTGCTCGACGAGGGGGTCCCCAAGCCGGTGATCTCGGGTGGAGAAGAGGACATCGCGAATCTCGTGCTGCGGCTCGCCATCTCGCAGATGATCGCCGAGCGCGCGGGCCAGCCGCTCTCGCTGCTCGTGCTCGACGAAATCTTCGGCTCGCTCGACGAGTCGCGGCGCCAGCACGTCCTCGCGTTGCTGCGCCGCCTGGGCGACCGATTCCCGCAGGTCATACTCATTACGCACATCGAACAGGTCCGCGACGGGTTGGATCGCATCATCCGCGTCACGTACGACGCCACCACCGGCACGAGCGTGGTGCGCGACGAGACCGCGACCCTCGGACCCACGGCACCCGATGAGAGCGTGGCTGCCTGAGACCCGGGTCACCGGGCCCGAGCGCGCGGCCGAGCGCGACATCGAGGGGCTGAATCGCGTCTTTGCGGAAGCGTTCACCGACCGCTATCGGCGCGACGGGCTGATCGGTGTGCGGGTCCCGCAGCTCAACCCGCTCGTGTGGCGCTACGCCCTGCTCGACGCGGGCGACGGCGCGATGGTGTGGCGCGACGAGCACGGCGACGTCGCGGCCTTCAATGTCGCGCACCAGGCCGGCGCGGAGGGATGGATGGGGCCGTTGGCCGTTCGCCCGGACCGCCAGGGCACCGGCGTCGGCAAGACGGTCGTGCGAACGGCCGCCGACTGGCTCATCGACCGGGGCGTTTCGACGCTGGGCCTCGAGACGATGCCGCGCACGCCGGAGAACATCGGCTTTTACGCTCGGCTCGGGTTTGCCCCGGGTTTCCTGACAGTCACGTTGACCAATGAGATCGCCACCCGCGGCCAGCCCGCTCCGGTGCTGTTGTCGAAGCGCTCCGCCGCGGAGAAGGATGCAACGATGGCCGCGGCCCGGGGCCTCGTGGACGATCTGATCGGAGGCGTCGACTATTCGCGCGAGATCCTGTTGACGGCCGAGCTGGGCCTCGGCGATACATCGTTGGTCGAGGGCGCAAACGGGCTGGATGCGATGGCACTCTGGCACTCCGCGCCCCTCGCGGACAGCAGGACGCGCGATGAGGTGCGCGTGCTCAAGCTCGCCGCCCGCACCGACGCGACGTTCGAGGCCGCGATCGCGGCCGTCGAGGCGGCGGCGGCCAAGGCCGGCATCCGCCGGATCGCGATCCGCTGCCAGAGCCGCTACGGCGAAGCGTTCCGGCGCTTGATCGGCCGGGGCTATCGCGTGCGCTGGACCGATCTGCGGATGACGTACGAAGGATATCCGGAGCGTCACGCCGCGGAGGGTGTGCTCTTCTCCAACTGGGAGATTTGAGTTTTGTAGCGTCTTCGCAACAGCCCCTTCGTCTTCTTCTCACACGGTCTACCAAGAACGCTTCTTGCTCTACTCGAGGCATCCCTCTCGCGGAGAGCTCTCATGAGATGGAATGTTGCCGCGCTGGCCGTGATCTCGCTCACGGGCGCGCTGGCTTGCGGAGACATCACACGGCCTGAGTCCAGTCTTGCGGCTGCGAAGCACGACGTCGTTCCAGGCGAATACATCGTCGTCTTCCGGCCGGCCGTGGCCGACCCCGCCGGGCTTGCGTCGCAGCTCGTGCGCGCGAATGGCGGCACGTTGCGCTTTACGTATACGAGCGCGCTCAAGGGCTTCGCTGCCAAACTGCCTGACGTGGCAGCGCAGGCGCTGGCGCGCAATCCGCTCGTCGCCTTTGTCGAGCGGGACCAGGTGTATCGCACTGACGAGACCGAGGCGATGGACGAGAACGGCGATCCATGGGGACTCGACCGCATCGACCAGCAGGTGCTTCCGCTCTCCGCAACCTACGACTACACCGCGACGGGTGAAGGCGTGAACGTCTATGTCATCGACACGGGGATCTGGACGGCGCATCCGGACTTCGGCGGCCGGGCGGACAACGTGTACGATGCGCTGACCTTCAACCTGCTCGGCGGCGTGAGCGGTGAGGACTGCAACGGCCACGGCACGCATGTCGCAGGCACCATCGGCGGTACGACTTATGGAGTTGCGAAGGGTGTGTCGCTGCACGGTGTGCGTGTGCTGAGCTGCGCGGGTGTCGGCTTCACCTCGCAGATCATCGCGGGCCTCGACTGGGTGAGTCAGAACTTCGTGGCGCCGGCCGTGGCGAACATGTCCTTGGGGGGCGGGAAGTCGGACGCGCTGGACGCGGCGACTACGAACCTCTGGGACGCCGGGGTGTTCGTGGCCGTGGCCGCCGGTAACGACGATGCGGACGCGTGCGAGGCCTCGCCGGCAGGCGCGAGCGGCGCCTTCACCGTCGCCGCCTCCGACAAGATGGACGCCAAGTCGTCTTTCTCGAACTCGGGTCCCTGCGTCGAGGCCTACGCGCCAGGATCCGGAATCAAGTCCGATTTTCTGCTCGGGACGACCGCGACGCTCAGCGGAACCTCGATGGCCTCACCGCACGTGGCCGGCGTCGCGGCGCTCTACAAGGCCACGTTCGGCGACGCAGCGTCCGCCACGGTCGCCGACTGGATCATCGGGAACGCGACGACCGACGTGATCACGGGCAATCCGGACGGGACGCCGAACAAGCTGCTCTATAAATCGACGTTGTAGGCTGGACGGTTGGACGGTTGGACGGTTTTACTGACCAACCGTCCAACCTTCCAGCGTTCCAGTCACATAGATGACCTGACCAAGGCCAATGACCTCGCTGGCGTGCGGGATTCCGGCTGGCAAGTCCAGCCGGTCGCCCGGACCGAGCTCGACCGCGTCACTTCCGGCCGTCACCCGCAGATATCCCTCGATCACCCAGCGCGTTTCGGGAAAACTATGGGTGTGCACGGGGACTCTGGTGCCGGGCACATCGGACCACCAGGCGGTCACCATGCCCTCGCGCTCGAGCGCGCGCCGGACCGTGACGAGCTGCAGCGGCCCGATCTGCGGGTCCCACGGTCGTCGCGCAAGTGTCATGACACGAACCGCGGAGCGCCGGTGAGAATACGCCGGGCGCACAGGATGATGGCTCCCGCGTAGAGCAGGTGAATCGTGCCGCTCGGCACCTGCGCGACAAACAGCAACAACACCCACACGAGCAGCATCACGACAGCGGCGAGCAGAGTCAGATTCAGGGTGATTGACCTTTGAGGGACAGAAAGTATTCTAGTACCCAGGATCGGGGAGTCAAATTATTGAGCCAACATGCTCGATAGTGGACCCAGATACTGCGGCCCATGTCACGCCCCCTCGATTGGGGAAGACAGAATTCGTGGTGAGGGACCAGTCATTACTTTCGGGCTTCAATAATCCTCTCCGTTCCTGATGTACCAGATCGGCCGGCCTGCGTTAGGCAGCGCCGGCCGATCGTTTTTGTTTGAGTGTCTCCCAGAAGTACTTGGGGGCGAGCAGCGGCTGCCCTTTGATGACGAATCCCACGAGCAGGACCACGATCCAGAGCGCGTAGCCGATGGACACCGCTTCGCGCAGATGTGGCACGAAGAACTGGACCGCCCAGAGGACAAACAGCGCCGTCGCGTCGAACCAGTCGAACTCCATGTTCGCGAGCAGCACCACGCCCAACCCTGTTTGCAGCAGCGTCAGGATGATCTCCAGGCGCTGCGCCGCGTCGAAACGAAAGTCCGCCCACGTCCCGGTGTGATGGTAATGTGAATAGCCGTACACCAGCGGAATCATCGCGGCAAGGACGGTCCACTGGTTGATGTTGCTCGACACCATGTTCATCAGCGCCATGGGAGCGTGCGTCACGCGCCGTGCCCACAGGAACGCGGAGACTTTCTCGGGGAATTCCGACAGGAATGGAGCGACCCATTGGACCAGGACGAACTGGCTCACCCCCAACAGCCCGGCGACCGCCAGCATCGATTCCAGGAAGGGGTGCGCGGTGACGTAGAGCAGGAATCCGCCGCCGGCGAAGAGCGCGCCGATCGCCGCCTTCTGCCGCCACCCACGTTGCCGATATGCCCACCGCGACACGACCGCAGCGTCGCGGAGCTCCTCGACGCTATGGGGAGGATTCCTCAGCAACACGAGCAGATAGACGACGTAGAGTGCGAGCAGCACGACCGCGTCGAGCCAGCTGATGGTCTGTTTCCACACGATGACGACGAAGTACAAGAGCGGCGGGATGAGCCCGATGACTTCGATGGCGTGCTCGCGCTGCAGCTTGATCGGCGCGTGCGCCGGGTCGCCGCGCCGGCGAGCGGACCAGGCGAAGACGAAATAGATCATCGGCCAGCCGAGGCCGAGCAGCAGGCGGATCGCGCCCGTCAGATTGGCGACGGCGAGGTGGGCGCGCTCGGGATTGCGTCCGGCCTCCCAGGCGATGACGGCTTCAACAGCGAATTCGGGAAGGGTTTGCAGCCAGGCGAGAATCGCGAGCGCGAGGCCCTGAGAAATGAGGAACTGCGCGGCTTCCGCACCCCAGGCGACGAGGAATGCCGACAGCAGCATGCTGGGAAACGTCCAGAGCGCCGCGAGCGCGGCGCCTCCCCCCTGCATCGCCGCGGCGAGTAGCTTTAGGGTTCGCACGGGGGTCCAAGATACCATGGCACGAGAGCACTTTCACGAGTCGCACACCGAGGTTCCGGCGCCGGTGGCATCAGGCATTTCCTTTCAGGAGCTGGTTCACGAAATGCTCGAGCAGCTGGGCGAGGATCCCACACGCGAAGGATTGCGCCACACGCCGGCCCGCGTCGAGGCGTCACTGAAATGGCTCACGCGCGGCTACGGCATGAACGTCGACGAAGTGATCGGCGATGCGCTGTTCGAGGAAAAGCACGAGAGCATGATTTGCGTGCGCGACATCGAGATCTACTCGATGTGCGAGCATCACATGTTGCCGTTCTTCGGCCGGGCGCACGTCGCGTATCTCCCGAACGGCCGGATCGTGGGCCTATCCAAGATCCCACGGGTGGTGGAGGTCTTCGCGCGCCGGCTCCAGGTCCAGGAGCGACTCACCGATCAGGTCGCCGAGGCGCTGTGCCGCGTGCTCACGCCGCTCGGCGTCGGCGTCGTGATCGAGGCGTACCACCTCTGCATGATGATGCGCGGCGTGGAGAAGCAGAATTCGAAGACCGTGACCAGCGCGCTGCGCGGCGCGTTCCGAGACGACGCCAAGACCCGCGATGAATTCCTCAGGCTCGTGCACGGCGGCCACTTCTCGCTGTGAAGATCGGGCTCGTGACGGGCGCCTCCCGGGGGATCGGGCTCGCGGTCGCCGATGCGCTCCGAGCCTCGGGGATGCATGTCGTGCGTGTGGCGCGCAGCCTGTCGAACGCCGCGGCCGAGCGCCGTACCGATATCGCCTGTGACGTCACGAAACCCGCCGACGTCGAGCGCGCTGTGGCGCGCGTGGAAAAAGAGCTCGGCGTGCCCGACGTGCTCGTGAACAACGCCGGCATTTTCTTCATCAAGCCGCTCGCCGAGACGACACCGGCCGACTTCACGAACACCCTCACCACGAATCTGACGGCGGCGTTCTTGTTCGCCCGCACCATCGTGCCCAAAATGGTGGCGCGGGGGAGCGGGCACTTCGTGACGATCGGCTCGATCTCCGACTACATCGGCTTCTCAGGCTCGACGGCCTACGCCGCGAGCAAGTTCGGCCTGCGCGGGATGCACGAGGTGATTCGGCAGGAGACGGCGAAGAGCGGCGTGCGCACCACGCTGGTTTCACCCGGCCCCGTCGACACCGGCATCTGGGACGCAGTCGATCCCGATTCGAAGCCCGGATTCACCAAGCGCAAGGACATGATGCGCGCCCAGGACGTCGCCGCGGCCGTTGTCTACGCGGTGACGCAGCCAGAACATGTCGCAGTCACAGAGATCCGGTTGTTGCCGACCATCTACTCGCCACGAGGGTAATCGTGCGTCGTGCGTCGTGCGTCGTTGAATCTGTCATCACTACCACGTACGACGTACGACGCACGACGTACGGCTTTTAGCATGCACATCGAGCTGACGGAGATGTTGCGGTGCCCCGAGCCCCACCGTGAAGAGATGCTCGTGCTCTCGACGGGTGAGGTAAAAGACCGTATGGTGCGCTCTGGCATCCTCGGCTGTCCCGTGTGTCACAAGGAGTATCCGATTTCGCGCGGGATCGTGAACTTCCGGCGCAGCCACGCGCGGGTGTCGAAGGACGAGTCTGGTCCGCGGCCTGCGTACGCGCCGCCCTCGCCCTTGCCATCCGCCGACGCTGCGAGCCTGCAGGCGTTGCTCGAGCTGTCCGGGCCCGGCGGCTATGTCGTGCTCGTCGGCGCCGCGGTCCGGCAGGCGGCTCGCCTCGCCGCATTGATGCACGGCATTCACTTCGTCGGCATCAACGCACCGGGTGATATGGAAGAGCAGCCGAGCCTATCGCTGTTGTATGCCAGCGAGAAAGTGCCGCTGCGTACGGCGGTCGCGCGCGGCGTCGTCGTCGGTGCGGATCTCGCTACGTCACCGTGGCTCGTCGAAGCCCATCGCGTGCTGTTACGCGGTCGGCGCTTTGTCGTAGAAAACGAAGAGCCCGAACTACCGATCGGGCTCATCCAACTCGCGGCCGAGAACGGCCTCTGGGTCGGCGAGAAACGCTAGCTCACCGCTCGATCGCTGCCGCCATCGGATCCTCGGCCGCGTATGCGGCGTCGATCTGGCCCGTGTAGTGCTGCTCGACCACGCGACGCTTCACTTTGAGCGTCGGCGTCAGCTCCCCCGACTCGATCGTAAAGTCCTTCTCCAGCAACACCACCTTCTTCGGCGTCTCGAACTTGGCGAGATGGGACAGCATGCTCATCACTTCACGCTCGATCTTCGCGTGCACGTCCGCCAGCGCGATCAGCTCGGCGCGCGTGGCGTAGGTGAGGCTCCGCTCGTGCGCCCAACGCTCGAGGGTGTCGAAGTTCGGGACGATCAGAATGATCGGGAACTTGCGGCGATCGCCGTAGAGCATGGCATTGGCGACGAACTTGTTGCGCTTGACCGCCATCTCGATCGGCTGCGGCGCGATGTACTTGCCGCCCGCCGTCTTGAGCAGCTCCTTCTTGCGGTCGGTGATCTTCAGATACCCGTCTGAGTCGATCTCGCCGATGTCCCCCGTATGCAGCCAGCCGCCCACGTCGAGCGTCTCCTTGGTCGCGTCGGGCAGCTTGTAGTAGCCCTGCATGATGTTCGGGCCGCGCGCCAGGATCTCGCCGTCCTGGGCGATCTTGAGCTCGACGCCCGGAATCGCCCGGCCGACGGTCCCCAGCTTGATGCGATCGAGCGGATTCAGCGTCAAGACGGGAGAAGACTCGGTGAGGCCATATCCTTCGATGACCGGCAGCCCGCCGCTGTAGAAGAATTTCGCGATGTCGGCCGAGAGCGGCGCCGCGCCCGAGACGAAGAACCGGATGCGGCCGCCCGTCCGCGCCCGCAGCTTGGCAAACACCAACCGGTCCGCCAGCTTCTTCTTCAGTGCGAGTCCGCCCGGAATCGGCAGCCCGGCGAGGGATAGCGTCGCCCACTGCTCCCCCGCGCGTTTCGCCCAGAAAAAGATGTTGCGTTTGATGATGCTCCCCGAGAGCGCGTTCTCGAGCACGCGCGCGTACACTTTCTCATACAGCCGAGGCACCGACAACACGACCGTCGGCTTCACTTCCTGCAGGTTCGTCGCGACGGTGTCGAACGACTCGGCGTAATTGATGATCACGCCCGCCTGGAAGAGCGTGTAATCCACCATCCGCTCGTAGCTGTGCGACAGCGGCAGCATCGAGAGGCACTCGTCGCCGCTGCCGATGGGGATCATCTGCAGCACCGCCTGCACGTTGGACCAGATGTTGTAGTGCGACAGCATCACGCCTTTGGGGTCGCCCGTGGTACCCGAGGTGTAGATCAGCGTCGCCAGGTCCTCGGGACCCGCGCTCAGCGCCTCTGCCTTCCAGTTGGGATGCTTCGACACCACCGCGCGTCCCTTTCCCTCGAGGGCGGCGAGCGAGATGACGCCGGGCCGCCCTGCGGCGACGTCGCCGTCGAACACGATGATCTGCTGGAGGCCGGGCAACGCGCCTTTCACCTCGAGCACCTTCGCGACCTGCGCGGCGGTCGAGCAGAACACCGCGACGGATTCCGAGTCCCGCAAGATGTATTCGGTCTGCTTGGCGGTCAGCGTGGGATAGATCGGGACGTCCGCCGCGCGGGCGCAGAGGCACGCGTAGTCGGTCAGCGCCCATTCCGGCCGGTTCTCCGAGACGATCGCGACCTTGTCGCCCGGTTTGATGCCCAGCTCGCGCAGGCCAAGCGAGATCGCCTGCACGCGCTCCAGGGCCTCGCGGTGCGGGATGGACACCCAGGCGCCGCCCACCTTCGACCGGAACGCAGCGGGGAGCCCCGCATGACGATCGACGGTCGTAAAGAACAGCTGTGTGAGCGTGCCTCGGTTCATGGCCTGAACTCCACGACGAAGGTCAGCGGACTGCCTTGCACTGGCGTGCGGTTGACGTGCTGCATCGTGGCGGTCACCACGACGGAATCTGGAACGGGGCCGGTGCCGAGCCGTACCTGCACCACGGCCACGCCCGTGCTCGGGTTCGTGAAGACCGTATCCTTGGGGACTAATGTGACCATCGAATCGCTGGCCGGAAAGGTGGTCTTCGTAAAGACGACCCGCCGATTGGCCGGGATCGCACCGCCGAGCGCGAAGGCCTGGACTTGGAGCGAATCGGACAGCGAATCGGCTGCGAACACCGTATTTCTGGCGGCACCCAGGACTCGGATCGAGTCGAGCCGGGTGAGCACCGTCACGGTCTGAGGATTCGAGAAGAGATTTCCCGTGCGCGCCTGCAGTCGCGCCGAGCCGATCGTCTTGCTGATCGACACGCCGGTGGTGCTGTCGAGCACGGCGAGTACGGCAGTGTCGAGCGACGCCCAGCTCAACTCCGCTTGCACCGAATCGCCGATGCCGTTCAGGGCGCGGGCCCTGGGCCGGAACGTGTCGGTGACCTCGACGCGGCCGCTGTCCGGCAGCACGATGTCGATCGCCACCGGCTGGTCCAGATCAGTATTGATTTTGCAGGCGAACACCGCGGCGAGGGTCAACAGGGCCACCGTACGAGTCAGGAGCTTCCCGTCCTCTCGTCGGCGGCGCGCGCGGGTGCCGCGGCGCCCCCCGCGCCCCCCCCCGCGGCCCCCCCCGCGGCCCCCGCCGCGCCCCCCCCACTGGTGCGAAGGTCGTGCAGCGTCTGGGTCGCGTGCTCGATCCACTTCTGCGCGTCTGGTCCGCGCGGCGGGTGCGCGAGGAAGGTCTTCAGGTGTTGCGCCGCCCCGTCGGGATCGCCGCGCTGCAGCAGCAAAAACGCCAGGCCGTAGTGCGCGCCGGCGAGCGAGCTGTCGAGCTCGAGCGCGCGGCGGTAATGCCGAATCGCTTCGTCGTAGCGGCGCGTCTTGGTGAACGCGATCGCCATGTTCTGGAGAATGCGTGCGTCGTTGGGGTGATCGCGCAGCGCCAGGCGGTACGACGTGAGCGCCGCATCGTAATCGCCTTGCCGCTCGAGGGCTAACGCCTCGTTCAGATAATCGAGCCGTTGGGGTGTGAGATCATCGCCCCCCCCCGCGGAGCCCCCCCCGAACAAGCGGCGCCAGAAACTCATGCGGCGAAAATAGCTTGCGGCTGCTGACGCTGGCAATGTAGAATCCCAACCCATGGCCCTCCCCCCCCGTCCCTCCGCCGGCATGCGCTCCCGCCCCGCCAGCAAGACCCCACGGGGCGTCCTCCAGGTCGATTGGGCGTTTTTCGGTGAGCTGTGCCGGGTACTGGCCCTGAAAGTCTTTCGCGAATACGACCCCGAGGTGGTCATCGGGATCGCGAAAGCGGGAGTCATTCCGGGTGCCGTGGTCGCCAGCATCCTGCAACGCGACTTCGCGTCGATCGCCATCACGGGGGAAGGCTCGGTCATCGCCGGGCCGCCGCGCCTCGTCACCGGCAAGCGCGTGCTGCTCGTGGACGAAACCTGCGAGTCCGGCAACACGATGAAGCTCGCCCTCGCCGCCCTCCGCGATCTGAAACCCGCAGCGGTGAAGACCGCCGTGTCGTTCAAGACGGGGACGTACAAGCCCGACTTCTACGCGCTCGAGAACGAGAATTTCATCATCCTGCCCTGGGACCTCGAAGTGATCGTCAATGGGGAGATCGTCGTCCGGCCGGACTACCGCGCCAAACTGAAAGAGACCAGTTGAAAGATCGCTTAGCCGAAAGCCTGAAGCAGTCCCGCGCCGATTACACCGAGATTCGCGTCGAACGCACCTGGAGCTCCGCCGTCTCCTTTCGCGGCCGGCGGCTCGAGACCGCGACCGTCAGTGAAGATCAGGGCGGGTTCGTGCGCGTGCTCAACAAGGGTTGCGGCTGGGGTATCGCCTCGTTCACGTCGCTGGACGAGTTGCCCGGCATGGTCCGGCGTGCCAACGAGCTGTCACGAGCGGTTCGCCTGGATGAGCCGATCCGCCTGGCCGACGTGGCGGCGCAGACGGCCGACGCGGTACTGGATCTGGATGGGGACGTGCGCGGCGTTGCGCTGTCCGAGAAGAAGCGGCTCCTCGACCGCTACAACGGCGCGATGCTGGCGGTCTCGGACAAGATCGTCGACACGCAGTCGAGCTATCGGGATGAAGTCTCCGAAGTCTGGTACGTCAATTCCGAAGGCGCGTCCCTGTACCAGCTGCGGCCTGAGGTCGTCCTGTCGGGGACCGCGATCGGCCGCCGTGACGGCAACATCGAGAAGGGGCTCGAGTCGATCGGCCTGCGCAAAGGATGGCACAGTGTCCAGAACTATGAGGATCGGTTCCGTGTCGTCGCGCAGCGCGCGGTCGATCTGCTCGATGCTCCGCGTGTCCGCGGCGCCGCTTATCCGGTCATCCTCGACAACGAGCTCGCCGGCGTCTTCATCCACGAGGCGTTCGGGCATCTCTCCGAGGCCGATTTCGTGTACGAGAACCCGCAGGCCCGCGAGATGATGACGCTGGGTCGCCGCTTCGGCAAACCGGTGCTCAATGTCGGCGACAACGGCGCCGCCACGGGGCTGCGCGGGACGCTGCCGTACGACGATGAGGGCACACCGACGCAGGACACACCCCTGATCACCGCAGGGATCCTCGTCGGTCGCCTGCACTCGCGCGAGACCGCCGCGAAGCTCGGTGAGCGGCCGACCGGCAACGCCCGCGCCATCTCGTTTCGCCATCCGCCCATCGTCCGGATGACGAACACCTACATCGCGCCGGGCCAGCAAGGCGTCGGCTTCAACGATCTGATCAGTGATATCAAGCTCGGCGTCTACGCCTGTGGCGCCTTCGGCGGGCAGACGATGCTCGAGAACTTCTCATTCACCGCCGGCTGGGGCCACATGATTCGCGACGGGAACGTCGCGGAACTGGTCAAGGACGTCGTGCTGGCGGGGAATCTGTTTCAGACGCTGGACCGCATCGATCACATCGCCGGCGACTTCACCTGGAATCAGATGGGGGGCGGCTGCGGCAAAGGCGGCCAGTTCCCGCTGCCGGTGACCGAAGGAGCGCCGCACGTGCGCATCGAAGAAGCGCTGATCGGCGGCGACGTTTGATCGATCGCCTGCTCGACAGCGCGCGCGGCAGAGTCGACAACGCCGACGCGCTGTGGCGGCGCGAGGAGCAGACCGCCGTCGCGTTCGAGTCGGGCCGGCTCAAAGCGGCCGGCATTTCTGAAGAAGCCGGAATCAATCTGCGCGTGCTGGCGAACGGTCGGATGGGTGTCGCGGGCACGACGGCGGCAAAACCGGATCCGAAAGAGCTGGTGGAACGAGCGCGGGCATCCGCCGAGCTGGGCGAGATCGTGCAGCTGGCGTTTCCCGGCGCGACCGCCGCTCCCCTGCCATCGATTCCCACCTTCTTCGACCACACTGCCAATGCGTCGCTCGCCGAGCTGATTCGCATGGGGCGGCTGCTGGTCGAGCGGCTCTCACGGCCCGGCTGTCAGATCAACGTCTCGGTGCAACGCGAAGTCGCGGACACGGCCGTCGGGAATACCGCGGGCGCGCGCGGCGAATACCGCGCGACCGGCATTGCCGTGACCGCCGATCTCACCCGCATCGCGGGTGACGATGTCCTGATGGTCTACGATCAGTACGTCGGCGCAGACATGCCGACGGATGCCGATCTCGAGGCGTTGGTTCGGTCGGTCGAAACACGCCTCGCGGCGGCCCTCACGGTCGTCACGCCGCCGGAGGGAGCGCTGCCCGTCGTCTTTACGCCCGCCGGCCTCGCGGCCGTGATCCTGCCGCTCGAGCAGGCGCTGTCGGGAAAGACCGTGCTGCAGGGTAGCTCGCCCCTGGCCGGCAAGGTCGGCGAAACGCTGTTCGACGAGCGGCTGTCCATCGAGGATGATCCGCTCACGCCGGGACGTCCCGCGTCCCGGCCCGTGGACGACGAGTGTGTGCCGTCACGCTGTACGGCTCTCGTGGAGCGCGGCAAGGTGGGGCGTTTCGTCTACGATCTGGAGACCGCCGCGCGTGCCAAAACCGAGAGCACGGGCAACGGCCGCCGCGGCGTGTTTGGGAAGCCGCACATCGGATACACGAACATCCTGTTTCGGATGACGGATGGGGGACGGGACGGAGGGGTACAGCAGGCTGCGCCCCTCCCATCGCACGAATTGGGTGGCGGTCTGATAGCCGACATCGCCGACGGACTGATCGTCGATGATCTGATCGGGGTGGGGCAGGGGAACGTGATCAGCGGCGCGTTCAGTCATCCCGTGGGACTCGCCTATCGTGTGCAGCGCGGGGAGATCACCGGACGCGTCAAGGATGCCGCCGTCGCGGGGAACGCCTACGATGTGCTCAAGCGGATTGGGGGCGTTGGGCGCGACGGGAGATGGCTGGGTGCGCGGTGGTCACCGTCACTGTTGCTGGAGGGTGTGAGCGTCGCTCGTAGATAATGGTGTCAGGTGTCTGGTGTCAGGTCTGCGCATCCCAGACACCTGACACCAGACACCTATTCTCCCGCACTCAGCGCCTCCTCGTACGTGCGTCCGGCAGTCATCTCTTGATAGACGCGGTCCAGCACATCCGGCGGCGCGGACAGGAAGCGACAGCGCGCGTCTCCCTTGCTGCGGCATTCCACTTCCATCACGGCGACCGTGTCGTCCGCGATCCGCCCGAGAAAGTCGGCCAGCATGCCCGCCGAAAAGAAGCACATCGGCGTCTGCGCCGTGCCGGGCTCGGCCTCCGCCCAGTCGCGCGAATCGAGTGCCAGCGCTCCCGTTCCCACCGGCGACATCGTGACGGTGCCCCAGCCCGTGCTCGCGAAAAAGTCGGACAGCATCTCCGCCAGCAGCCCGGCGTCGAGATTCGCCGGGCTGTCGACGCCGGCGCGCTCGCGCAGCCACGCGGCGAACCCCCGATAGCTTCCCTCGCCAGCCGCGTAACCGGCCTCTTGCAGGACCGTGACGAGCTGATCGGGGGCATGCGCGGCGAGACTCGCATGCAGCTGGCGGAGTACGCTGGGGACCGTCATCTGGGCAGCCAACTTAGGGTTTGCGGTTCGCGCGGCGCAAGAGTTCCGCCTCGTCGATCCGTTCGACGCCGAGTGCTTTTGCCTTCTCGAGCTTCGATCCGGGGTCCGCGCCGACGACCAGCGCGGTCGTTTTCTTCGAGAGGCTGTCCACGACATGCCCGCCGGCGGCCTCGATCAGGTCGCGCGCCTGCTGCCGTGACAGCGTCGGCAGCGTCCCGGTGACGACGTAGGTCTGGTCGGCGAGCGGGCGCGGCCCCGTCGCCGTCGCCGTCTCCTGCAGAGTCAGCCCAAGATCCTTCAGTCGCTTCAGCACCGTCCTGTTCCGCGCATCCTTGAAGAATCCTGCCACCGCTTCCGCAATCGCTGGTCCAATGCCGCGCACTTCTCCGATCTCCGCGGCGGAGGCGCTCTCGAGAGCCTTCATGGTGCCGAAATGCCGGGCCAGAAGTTTCGCGCCCTGCGCGCCGACGTGCCGGAGGCCGAGTGCGAACAGCAGCGCCGAGAGGGGCTGCTGCTTGGACTCGGCGATCGCGTCCACGAGCTGCTGTGCGGACTTTTCCGCGAAGCCCTCGAGCGTGAGCAGCTGCATCGGCGTGAGCTCGTAGAGGTCGGCGACGTCCTCGATCAGCTTGGCATCGAGCAGTGCGCGCACGCGTTCATAGCCGAGGCCGCGGATGTCCATGGCGCTGCGGCTCGCGAAATGGACGATCGATTCGAGGATGCGCGAGGGGCACGAGATGTTGGGGCAATACGTCATCACTTCGTCCTGCGGGTGCTCGACCTGCGAATGACAGCTCGGGCAGCGTTCCGGCATCTTGTACGGCTTCGCGGCGCCGGTGCGCCGCTCTTTCACGGGGCCGAGGATCTGCGGGATCACTTCGCCGGCGCGCGTTACCTCGACCCAGTCGCCCTCACGAATGTCCTTGGCGGCGATCAGTTCGGCGTTGTGCAACGTCGCATTGGATACGGTGACGCCCCCGATCTCCACCGGCTCGAGCACGGCGTACGGGTTGAGCGCGCCGGTGCGTCCCACGTTGATGCGAATCTCGAGCAGCCTGGTGATCTGCACCTCGGGCGCGAACTTGCGCGCCACGGACCAGCGGGGCTCGCGATTGCCCACCGTGCCGAGCTCCACCCAGAGCGCGCGCTTATCGACTTTGACGGCGACGCCATCGGCGCCATAGTCGAGCGTCGGGAGCAGCGCCTCGAATTTCCCGATCTCGTGATGCGCTTCTTCGAGGTCCTTCACGCGCCGGTGGTGCCGCTCCACGGGCAGCCCCCACTCCAGCAGCGCCTCCAGCAGCTCGTGCTGTGAATCGATGCCGAGCTTCTGCCCGGGCGCTTCGACCTGGAAGGTGAAGACGCGCAGACCGCGCGCGCGAGTTTTCTTGGGATCGAGCTGGCGCAATGCGCCGGCGGCGGCGTTGCGCGGGTTGGCGTACGGCGGCTCGCCCGCTTTCTCGCGCTGTTTGTTGGTCTCCGCGAACTGGCTCTTCGGCAGGTACACCTCGCCGCGCACTTCCATCTTCTTGGGCCAGCTCTTGCCGCGCAGCCGCAGCGGCAGGTCGAGCACGGTGCGCAGATTCCCCGTCACGTCTTCGCCTTCCACCCCATTGCCGCGCGTCACGCCCGTGACGAGGACGCCGTCCTCATACGTGAGGCTCACGGCCGCGCCGTCGATCTTCACCTCGAGCGTGTAGCCCGCGGTTTTCACCTCCGGCACGAGGCGCGCGTTGCGCTCTTCCCATTCCTTGAGCTCGGCCTCGGTGAACGCGTTCGCAAGCGAAAGCATCGGCACGAGGTGGCGATGCTTGCCGAACGCGCTGGCCGGTTCACCGCCGACGCGCAGCGTCGGGGAGTCAGGAGTCTGGAGTCCGGGGTGTTTGGCTTCGAGGTCCTGCAGCTCGCGGAACAGCCGGTCGTATTCCGCGTCCGACATCTCCGGCTTGTCGAGGATGTAGTATGCGTGGTTCGCCCGTTCCAGAATCCGCCGCAGCTCCGCGGCGCGCGCCGCCGGCTTCACCTGCCTTTGGCTTCTTCCTGGATGACGGCCATCGCCACGCTGACGAGCCGATCGAGCTCTTCCGCGCTGGCCTTGGGCAGGAAGCCTTCGCCCCAAGCGCCCTCGCGCCCGCCGAACGCATCGAACAGGCGCCGGAAGAAGGAGAGCAACGCGACGCGCTCCAGCTCCATGTGCCGGAGGAGATCGCCCGTCTCGTGCTGGCGCTGGGCCAGGCGCTCGTAGCGGTGGGCGTTGCGCAGGCTCTGCGCGGTGAGGGAGGCAACGACCTGCACGAAGCGGACATCCGCGTCGGAGAAGGTCGGGCCGTCGCGGTAGGTGCGGAGGAAAATCGCGCCGATCGCGACCGAGCGCCACGTAATCGGCACGACGGTGATCGACTTCACGCGGCGATTGATGAGCTCGTCTTTCACATGCCGCAGGGACGGGTCGTTCACCGCATCCGGGATGAACACGGTCTCGCCACTCTGCATCGCGCGCTTGAGCTCCGGGTAGCGGTCCAGATCGACGACATAGTTTCGAATCGTCGGGTCTTCATAGGATGCCACGAGGCGCACCTGCCGCCCGCCCTTTTCGCCGAGGAAGATGGAGCAGCGGTCGAGCCCGAACGACTCGCCCAGCTTGCGGGCGATCGCCTGGAGAATGTCAATGAAATGTAAGGAACTCGAGGCTTCCTTCAGAATCTCGATGACGGCGAGCAGGTGCTTGCGCTCATGCTCGAGCTCGGCGATCCGCGCGGCGAGCCGTTCGGCTTCCGCGTGCGTGATGGCCGAGTTGATCGTCATGAGTGCAATAGTTTCGCTCGGGAACTCAGGGCCCGTCAAGCGCGTGTAGATTACGCGTCATGCGCTCACTCACTTCGATTGCACTCGTCGCGCTCGCCGCGTCGGCTGCGCCGCGCACCAGCTGCGCCCAATCTGCGTCACCCGCCGCGAGATCTGGGGCCGGGGGATCGGTCGTTGCCGGTCCGATCGGCGCGTATGACGTCGTCCCTGAGCTGCCCGGCATGGGACGTCCCGTCGACATCGCGGCCACGACCGCCCGGCGCCGCGCGTTGCTGCAACGCATCGGTCGCGGCACGGTCCTGATCCCCGCCGCGCACGAGCGCAACATCGAGCAGGACTACGTGCAGGACAACGATTTCCGCCAGAACAACACGTTCTACTATTTCACCGAGCTCGAGACGCAGGATGCCTGGCTGTTTCTGACGGCGCGCGGCGACACGGTGGAAACGGTGCTGTTCCTGCCGCCGCGCATGCCCGCCCAGGAGCGCTGGACCGGGCTGCGGCTTGGAGCGGACAGCGTGGGGGTGCGACTCTCCGGTATCGGCACAGTGCTGCCCATCGATTCGCTCGACGGGCGCCTGCGGCGCGTCCGGTTCGCGGCGCTCCGGGGGATGCCGGTGTATGTGCCGCTCGATCCCTCGACCCGCGAAGAGTCGCGGATCTCGGATCTGGCGTTCGCGGGCGGCGATGTGCGCAACCTGTTGCCGATCGTCGATTCGATGCGCGCCGTGAAGGACGCGGATGAAATCGCGCGCCTGCGCCGTGCCGTGAATATCAGCGTCGCGGGGCACATTGCCGCGATGCGCGCCGCGCGCCCCGGCATGTACGAGTACGAGCTCGAGGCCGCGCTGGAGGACGGCTTCCGCCGCAATGGCGCCGATCGCCTCGGCTACCCGTCGATCGTGGGGAGCGGCCCCAACTCGACGACGCTGCATTACGACGTCAATCGCCGCCGCACCGAGAGCGGCGATCTCGTGGTGATCGACGCCGCCGCCGAGTGGGGCCAGTACACCGCGGACGTCACCCGCACGTTCCCCATCAACGGTAGATTCACGTCACGGCAGAAAGCGATCTACGATCTGGTGCTCGGTGCGCAGCAAGCGGCATTCGACTCGGTCCGGCCCGGCATCACCATGGGGCAGCTCGATGCGATCGCGCGGCGGTATATGCGCGAGCACTCAGGGGCGCTGTGTGGTGAGAAGACCTGCGATGACCGTGAGTACTTCAACCATGGGCTCGGGCATCCCATCGGTATGGACGTGCACGATGTCGGGTTCGGGCGACCGCTCGAGCCGGGCATGGTGATCACCCTCGAGCCGGGGATCTATCTCCAATCGGAAAAGCTCGGCGTGCGGATCGAAGACGACGTGCTGGTGACCGCGCGGGGCGGGGAATGGCTGTCGGATGGGGCGCCGCGCACCACGGAGGCGATTGAGCGCCTGATGAGTCGCCGGTAGGTTTGTCTGAGGACCGACGCGATTTGGCAGTCTAACGCGCTGAGCGGGGTGTTAGGCTGAGTGGACGCAGACTAACGCACCGCAGGATGGAGGGTCGTGAGGGATATGCAGACAGTTTTCGAGCGCGTTAGGCTACCGATGACTCAGCTTAATTACTAGTTAGGCGCCACTGGTATGCCCTTCATGACCTCGACCTATATCAAGCGGCTGACAAAAGACGAGCGCGCCCGGTTGAGACACACCGTTGACGCGCAGGCACTCGAACGCTTCTTTGACGCGACCCCACCCGGCTTCCATCGCTTCTTCTTTCTGGCCTGCTTGGTTGATCTCTCCCCCGACGAGGTCACCGCTCTCGGGGAGCAAATCGCCGCTATGGTTCCAGCTCGTCGGCACAGAGCGTTGGGCGGATTGCTTAGCCGCGAACTCGAGGCGTTGTGGCTCCCGGTGGACCCTTCGGCCAGTGGCGCCTAACAAGCGCTTGAAGCTGGCGGCGCCCGGTCTTGGCAAAATTGCGTTTGTGCGCCAGCGTAGATCATGCTCGCTTGTGAACTCTGGCCCGCCCGCATCGTTGGGCGCCGCAGCTTAAGCGCCGTCCGTTAGGCGGCATCCGGATCCACACTCTATGAGCCCGGTATTCCTCTTCGTTGCCAGCTTAGTCCTGGCATTGGTGGGCTTTGTCGGCGCGGCGATCGCAACCGTTCGAACACTGACCCTTAAGACGGCGCACAACCATGCTTCGGATGCCGACTTCACTCGCT
>WNGI01001043.1_pt2 | contig 33392 bp, 28 predicted proteins | sample 5400621 | NCBI WGS metagenome assembly WNGI01 (sample SAMN13153374, study PRJNA577476) | soil metagenome | isolation source: 20 cm soil or saprolite under Garry oak tree replicate 1 | place: USA:California | collected 2016-06-15
CGGCTACGCCGAGCAGCAGCTGCTCGCGCACATCCGCGCCACCGACGCGCTCCCCGAGCACGGGCCGGCGCTCATCGTGTGGCCCGAGAACGCGCTCACGCTGTACCTCGAGAACGAGCCGCTCGTCGCCCGCCAGCTCGCCCGCCTCGCCGTCCGGCACCGCGCGGACCTGCTCTTCGGCGGGCCGCGCTATGCCGACGGCCATACGTTCAACAGCGCCCGCCTCCTGCGCGCGAGCGGCGAGAGCGGCGGCCACTACGACAAGCAGCGCCTGGTCCTCTTCGCGGAGTCCGGCCCGCTCGCAGCGCCGCCGCCGGAGGTCGCGAGCGAGAGCCCGCGGGCCTTCACCGCCGGCACGCTGCCCGGCATTCTCCCGAGCTTCGTGCCGCTCGGCGTCTCGATCTGTCACGAGATCCTCTACCCGGAGCTGATCACCCGCGCCGTGCACGCCGGCGCCGACGTCCTCGTGAACATCGCCAACGACGGATGGCTCGACGGCGGCTACGGCGTCGCGAGCCGCCAGCACTTCGCGATGGCGGTCTTCCGCGCCGTCGAGAGCCGCCGCTATCTCGTCCGTGCGGCGACGACCGGCATCTCGGGCATCGTCGACCCCTTCGGTCGGGTGCTCGCCACGGTGCCGCCCGGCACCGTCGGGGCCGCGACCGGGATCGTGGCGGCGCGCAGCGAGCTGACGCCCTACGTCCGGCTGGGGGATGCGTTCGCGTTGCTCTGCGTGCTCCACATCGCCGCCCTCCTCGCCGCGGCGCTGTCCTCCGCCCGGGCGCACGCCGCACCGGTCGCCGACGCGCCGCCGCCGCTCGTCGAAGACGACGTGGCAACGCCGAAGTCGTACGCCGCTTAGGAGCGACCCGAGACTCATGTCTCGGGTCGGAGCCAGACGCGAGCGTGAAGGGACAGTACCACGCGCGACTGCCGTGCCGCGGCTGGCAAAGCCAGCGCGGCATGCGGGGTACGCGCCCGGCGCGCATCGCTCGATCGGCGGATGCCGCCGCCGCGGTGAAGCCGCCCGCCTTCGGCGGGCTGGACAGGCCTCGCACAGAGGCGTCGGCGGGGCGGGCGTACCTCGTCTGTCGCGCCGGCTTTCGCCGGCCGCGACATGCGGCGCGCGCGGGTCACCGAGCGTTCCACTCTCGCGTCCGGTCCCGACCCGAGATGTATTGCTCGCGGTCGCGGCAACGACCGCCGAGCGGACGGGCTTCCACTCGCTCTGGTTCGCCGAGCACGTCGCCCTCTTCGACGGCCCCGCGTCCCGGTATCCGTACTCGGCGGACGGCAGCTTCCCGCTGTCCGGCGAGGCCGGCATCCTCGAGCCGTTCCTCGCGATCGGGTTCGCGGCAGCGCTGACCAGCCGCATTCGCCTCGGCACGGGGATCTGCCTCGTCCCGCAGCGGCCGCCGCTCTACACGGCCAAGCAGGTCGCCGATGCGGACGTCCTCTCGGGCGGCCGGCTCGACTTCGGCGTCGGCATCGGCTGGCTGCGCGAGGAGTTCGAGGCCCTCGGCGTCCCGTTCGACGATCGCGCCGCGCGCTGCCGCGAATACCTCGCCGCGATGCGCGCGCTGTGGACGGAGCCGCTGGCGCGCCATGACGGCCCTCTCCTGCGGGTGCCGCCGCTCCGCATGTTCCCGAAGCCGGTCCAGAAGCCGCACCCACCGATCGTCTTCGGCGGCGAGAGCGACGCGGCGCTTCGCCGCGTCGCCGACCTCGGGCAGGGCTGGTACGGGTTCGGCCTCCTGCCCGCGGAGGCCGCGGCACGGATCGCCGCCCTCGACCGCCTGCTCGCGCGACGCGGGCGCACGCCGGCGTCGGTCGAGGTGAGCGTGTGTCCGTATCTCAAGCCCGCGCGCGACGCCGCCGCGTTGCGCGGCTATGCCGAGGCCGGCGCCGACCAGGTCCCGGCGCGCCGCCGCTGACCCGCAATCGTTTGCGCGTCGAGCGCGCATCGCGTACCCCGGAACGCGATGATTTCCGAGCCCACGGCGCCGGTGGCCGCGGCGGTGCCGCCGGCCGACGCCGGCGGCCGGGCTGTCCTCGCCCGGCGGGCGAGCGTCGTGAGCATCGCCGTGCTGGCGAGCCGCGTGCTCGGCGTCGTCCGCGAGCAGATTTTCGCCGTCTTCTTCGGCGCCGGGCGCGAGCTCGACGCGTTCATCACCGCGTTCCGCATCCCGAACCTCCTCCGCGACCTGTTCGCCGAGGGCGCGCTGTCCGCGGCCTTCGTCAGCACGTTCACCCAGTACCTCGAGCGGGGCGGCGAGGCGGCCGCGTGGCGGCTCGCGAGCCTCGTGATCAACGCCCTCCTGATCGTCGTCGGCACGATCACGCTCATCGGGATCTGGATCGCGCCCGACGTGGTGCTCGCGATCGCGCCGGGGTTCGCCGCCATTCCCGGCAAGGTCGGGCTGACGGTCGGGCTCACACGCATCATGTTCCCTTTCCTGCCGCTCGTGGCGCTCGCCGCCGTCGCGATGGGGATCCTGAACACGCGGAACGTCTTCGGGGTGCCCGCGTCGGCGGCCGCTTTCTTCAACGTCGGCTCGATCGTCGGCGGCCTCGGGGCGGCGTACTGGCTGGCCCCGGCCTACGTCCGCGGCATCCTGGGCGCGGTCGCGACGCACCATGCGGCGCCGACCGACCCGGCGCTCGCGGCGCGCGCCATTACCGGCATGGCGATCGGCACGCTGATCGGCGGCCTCCTCCAGTTCGTCGTCCAGGTGCCGTCGCTCGGGCGCGTCGGATTTCGGTACCGGCCGGTCCTGCATCCCTCCGACCCGGGCCTGCGGCAAGTGATGCGGCTCATGGCGCCGGCCACGATCGGCGCCGCCGCCGTGCAGGTGAACGTGTTCATCAACAACAACTTCGCCTCCTACCTCGGCAACGGCCCCGTCTCGTGGCTGAACGTCGCCTTTCGGTTCATGCAGCTGCCGATCGGCCTCTTCGGGGTCGCGCTCGGCACCGTCACCCTGCCGCTCGTCTCGCGTCACGTCGCGCGGGGCGACCGGGCGGCGCTGCGCCGCACGCTCGCCGAATCGCTCGAGCTGGTCGGGCTCCTGTGCCTGCCCGCGGCCGCCGGCCTCGCGCTCTTCGCAGTGCCGGTGATCGGGCTCATCTACGAGCACGGGCGGTTCACGCCGGCCGACACCACGGCCGCGGCGCAAGCGCTCGCCGCGTACACCGCAGGCCTCGCCGGGTACGCGGGCATCAAGGTGCTGGCGCCGGCGTTCTACGCGCTCGACGACGCGCGGACGCCCATGCTCGTGAGCCTCGTCTCGATCGGGGTGAACTACGTGCTCAACTGGACGTTCGTCCGCCGCCTCGGCTTCGGCCACGTCGGCCTCGCGCTCTCGACGTCCGCCGTCGCGCTCGGCAACTTCGCGCTCCTCTACGTCGTCCTCCGCCGCCGGGTCGGACCGCTCGGCAGCCGGCTGCCGGTGGCGCTCGCCCGAATCGCGCTGGCCGCCGCCGTCATGGCCGCGGTCGCGGGCGGGCTCGACTTCGTCGTGGCGGCGCACCTGCCGCCCGCGGGCGCCCTCCGGCATGCCCTCCGGCTCGCGGTGGCGATGCCGGTCGCGGCGGCGTGCTTTTGGGTGACGTGCCGCGCACTCGGCGTGGCCGTGCCGATGCCGCGGCGCCGACGCGGCTGAGCCCGGCGGCCCGCCGGAGTGCCTGGAGCTCGCCCGGCGTCAGGTCACGCCAACCGCCCGGCGGCAGCGTGCCGAGCACGAGCGGGCCCAAGCGTACCCGCACGAGCTTCTCGACCGGGTGGCCAACGGCGTCGAACAGACGACGCACAAGCCGGCTCCGCCCCTCGCGCACGGTGATCTCGAGCCACGTCTTCGTCGGCCGCTTCTCGAGGACCCGCACCTCGGCGGGGAGCGTCTTCCCGTCCTCGAGCCGCACCCCGCGGCGCACGCGGACGAGCGCCTGGTCGTCCGGCGCGCCCCGGACCTTCGCACGATAGACGCGCGGGACGCCCGCGCGCGGATGGAGCAGCGCCGCGGCGAGGTTGCCGTCGTTCGTCATGAGGAGCAGGCCGGTGGTGTTCACGTCGAGCCGTCCGACCGGGTAGAGGCGGCGCTCGCTGCCGCCGAGGAGCGTCCGGACCGTCGGCCGGCCCTCCGGGTCGTCTTGCGTCGAGACGATGCCGCGCGGCTTGTGGAGCACGATGGTGCGTCGCGGGCCCGGCCGCGGCAGCCGCGCCCCGTCGACCAGGATCACGTCGCGCGCGGCGTCGGCCTGGACGCCGAGCTCGCGTACGACCGCCCCGTTGAGCGTCACGCGGCCCTGACGGATGAGCACCTCGGCGGCGCGGCGGGAGGCGATGCCGGCCGTACTCAAGATCTTCTGCAGGCGCTCGCGCAGCGCTCAGCCGGTGTCGCCCGGCGGCTCGGCGCCGGTGCCGCCGGGATCGGTGCCCTCGCCGTTCACGGCGGGCGGCCGGACACCGGCCGCGTCGACGACGAGCTCCGGGCTGCCGAGGATCTCGGCCTCGCCGAGCTCGCGCAACGTCGGCAGTGCCGACAGGTCGGGCAGGCCGAAGACCTCGAGGAATTCCCGCGTGGTCCCGTAGAGCAACGGCCGGCCGGGCGCGTCCTTCCGGCCGACGATACGGACGAGACGCCGGTCGAGAAGCGTCGACAGCACTGCATCCGCCTCGACACCCCGGACGGCCTCGATCTCGGCGCGGGTGCACGGTTGCCGATAGGCGACGATCGCCAGCGTCTCGAGCATCGGGCGCGAGAGACGCGGCGGCCGTTCCCGCAGCAGCCGACGAACCCAGGGGGCGTGCTCGTGCGGAGTGCGCAGCTGGTAGCCGCCCGCCACCTGGACGAGCCGGAGGCCACGGCCGTCGCGCTCGTAGCTCTCCGTCAGCGCCTTCAGCGCCGCCGCGACCTCGCGCCGCTCGGGCCCGTCGAGGGCTTCGACCAGGCGCGACATCCCCACCGGCGCGCCCGCGGCAAAGAGCAAGCTCTCGATCAGTGCCGGCAGGCGGCCGAGCTCCACCTGCGCCGCCGCCTGATCGTGTCCATTGCTGTTGGGGTACTCGCTATCGATCGCGGTCTCCGTCTCCATGCTGCCCCTCCTCCCCACTCCACCGCCCCAGATCGTGCACGCGACCCGCGGCCTCCGCAACCGTCGCGACCGCCAGGGTGAGCATGATTGCCCCGAAACGCTCCGCCTGCTGCGCCCGCAGCACCCGCAGCCGGATCAGCTCGAGCAGCGCGAGGAACGTCGCGATCACCTCGGCGCGCGTCGCCTCCGGCGCGAACAGCGCGGCGAACTCCACGGCCTCCGCGTCCGCGAACCGCGCGAGCACCCGCTCGACGGCCTGCCCGATCGAGATCTCCTCGCGTGGCACCTCGTGGACCGGCGGCGGCCGGAGGCGTCGCAGCACGCCGCGCAGCGCGTCGAGCAGATCCCCGAGGCTCGCATCCCGCACCGCGGGCTCGGCCGGCTCGCCCGGACGCGGAGGCCCGAGACGCTCGGGGTCGCGCGCGAAGACGTCGCGGTCGAGGACCGCACGCTCGCCGAGGCCGACGGCCACGTCGCGGTAGCGCTGGTACTCGAGCAGCTGCTGCATCAGCTCGTGCCGCGGGTCGTCCTCCGGCTCGTCCTCTTCCTCGGGGACGGGCAGGAGCATGCGGCTCTTGATGTAGACGAGCGTCGCCGCCATCACCAGGTACTCGCCGGCGCCATCAAGGTTCAGCTCGGGCAGCTCCTCGAGCGTCGCCAGGTACTGGTCGGTGATCGTGGCGATCGGAATATCGCTCACCTGGACCTCGTTGCGCTTGATCAGATGGAGCAGCAGGTCGAGCGGCCCCTCGAAGATCGGCAGGCGAACCGTGCAGGGTACGGTCACGCGAGCCCCATCGCGGCCCGCACCTCGGCCATCGTCCCGGACGCGACCGCGCGGGCGCGCGCGTTGCCCGCGGCGAGCACGGCGCGCGCGTCGTCGGGCCGGAGCGTCGCCCGGCGCGCGCGGATCGGCGCGAGCTCGGCCTGCACGTGCTTGATCATGATCTCCTTGCACTCGAGGCAGCCGATGGCCGCCGTGCGACACCCCTCCTCCTGGTGACGGAGCTCCTCCGGCGTGCAGTAATGGCGGTGGAACGACTGGTACGCGGGACAGTCGTTCGGGTCGCCCGGGTCGTGGCGGCGGACACGCCGCGGGTCGGTCACCATGCGGGCGAGCTTCCCATGGATGTCGGCCGGCGCGTCGGTCAAGTACACCGCGTTCCCGTAGCTCTTGCTCATCTTTCGCCCGTCAGTCCCGACCATCTTCGGCGTGTCGGTGAGCAGCGTCGCCGGCTCGGGGAACACGGGCCCGTAGAGCCCGTTGAACCGGCGCGCGATCTCGCGCGTCAGCTCGATGTGCGGCGCTTGATCGATGCCGACCGGGACGACCTCCCCCTTGTACATGAGGACGTCGGCAGCCTGGAGGACCGGATAGCCGAGGAAGCCATAGGTCGAGAGGTCCCGGTCGGTGACCTGCTCGCGCTGCTCCTTGTAGGTGGGGTTGCGCTCGAGCCAGGGCACCGGGGTCAGCATGCCGAGCAGGAGGGCCAGCTCCGCGTGCTCGGGCACGGCCGATTGCTGGAAGATGACAGACCGGTCGACGTCCAGGCCCACGGCCAGCCAGTCGAGCACCATCTCCACCGTGTTGTCGGCGATCGACTCGTGGCGCGCGTAGTCGGTGGTGAGCGCGTGCCAGTCGGCGACGAAGAAGAAGCAGCGGTAGTCGCCCTGGAGGCGCACCCAGTTCTTGAGCGCGCCGTGGTAGTTCCCGAGGTGCTGGCGCCCGGTCGGCCGGGCCCCACTCACGACGACGCGCACGCCGCCGTCACCCTGCGAGGTGGAAGAAGAAGCGCGTCAACGGGTGCACCAGCGTCGACACGATGTGGGAGTTGGCGGCATGCGCGAGTCTACCGACGGTGCCGGGGGGGCGCAAGAAAGGATCGACCCCGAGACCTTGTCTCGGGTCGGCCGGACGCGAGAATGCGACCGCTGCAGCGGGCGGCGGATAGGGGAGATTACGTTAACTGGGCCCTATTCGTTCCTATGCCCCGATCGCGGGTGCCGACATCCCGGGAGGGCCCCGTATCGAGCATCTTCTGCCAGACGTCGAGGATCTGGCGGTCCGTCGGTGAATCGTGCCTGGCGAGCTCAGCCAGATATTTCTCCATGTCTTGCGTTGCGCGCGGCGTGGACATCGTCGCGATCGTGCTCGCGTACTCCATTCGTGCGGCCCGAGCGAACGGTTTGCTTCCTGCGTCATAGACCATGCGCTTGATCTCCTGGTTGAGCACGGGTGACCGGCCGGCAAGCCTGTGGGCGAGGACAAGCGCCTCGGCTTGGAGATCGTCCCGGGGCACCACTCGATGCACGAGGCCGATGGCCGCCGCTTCGGTAGGCGAGATGAACCTCCCCTCCAGCAACAGCTCGGCGGCGCGCGATTGGCCGACCATGCGTGTCAGCCGCTGCGTACCGCCAGCGCCCGCCAGCATCGAGATTCCCGACTCGATGAGACCGAACGCCGTGGCTTGGTCGTCGGCCATCAGGCGCAGGTCGCAAGCCAGGGCGAGGATCGCCCCCATGCCGAGTGCCACGCCGTTGATGGCGGCGATGAAGACCTTCTCGCTGGCGTTCATCCGCCGGAATGTCCGGTAGGTCTGCGCTCCCGTCAGCGCATCCCGGAGCGGTGTTCTGCGGAGCAACCCGTCGAACCACCCCACCCGCTCCCAGGGCAGCAAGAACGCGGGCCTGGCGGTAGGACATCTGGAACGGAGCGCTGCGGGCCCCGCGCAAGAGATCGGGAACGCTGTAGTGGGTCACGAACAGGTCGTTGCCGGTGAAGATGTCGGCTCTTCGCCGCGGAATAGCGGGCCACCAGCTCTGGTCCCCTCGACGGAACTCGCGTATCCTCCATCACGGTGGCGTCGGGAGCGGTGCTTTCCGATCGCATGGCGCGATCTCCTTTCCGGTGCGACGCGGCTTGCATACCGTCGGTATGTCACTTTACATACCATGGGTATGTCAGTCAATAACCCGAGCGCGAAATCGACGGCGACGAACGAGGAGCGATCCGAAGCGACGCGAGCGCGGCTCTTGGCGGCGGCGCGTAGGCTCTTCGGCCGGAGCGGCTACGCGAAAACTTCAGTCGAGGAGCTGGTGCGCCGGGGCGGCGTCACCAAGGGCGCCTTCTACCACCACTTCGAGGACAAGAAGGCGATCTTCCTCGCCGTCCTCGAGGAGGCGCAGATGCGGCTCGCCGAGCGGTGCGCCGCCGCGGCGCAGGGCGACGACGCCTGGCAGCGCGCGGTCGCAGGCTGCCACGGGTTCCTTGAGGCCTGCACCGACCGCGAGATCCAGCAGATCATCCTGCGCGACGGCCCCGTCGTGCTCGGCTGGGAGACCTGGAGGGAGATCGACACCCGCTATGCGCTCGGCTTGCTGGAGGTGAGCCTGCGCGACGCGATGGCCGGAGGATTCATGCGCTCGCGGCCGACGAAGCCGCTCGTGCACCTCCTCTTCGGCGCGCTCTGCGAAGGGGCGATGGTGATCGCGCGCGCCAAGAAGCCGCGCGAGGCGCTCGCGACGGTCACCCGCGAAGTCGACGAGCTGCTGGAGGGGATGCGGGTGCAGAACCCGCCCCGCTAACCGCTCCGGGGCTCCGCTCACCCTTCGTTCAGCCGCACGTTCTGAAGGCGACGGGGCGAACCGATGCGGCCTGGCGGACCGCTCCTCGTTCGTAGGCATGCCGTCTGGGAAGGTGGGTTGACTCACATACCCGGGGTATGTAGAGCAACATACCGACGGTACGTAAGCGAGGCACGGCAGCTGGCACGGCCGGCTGGATACGCGAGTTCCGATGAGGGAGCCAGATTCGGGGAGTCGCCTGTCGCAGACGTATGCGGGGGCCTGCCACTGTGGCCGCGTGCGCTTCGAGGTCACGACGGATCTCGTCCGCGCGAGCGAATGCAACTGCTCCATCTGCCGCAAGCCGCGAGCCGATCCACGGAAGTTCATGGTCAACGTCCGCTGCGTGGACGGCGTCGATCTCGACCGGCTGCGCATCGAGAAGTTCGACGGGAGGAGCTGGGAGCTCCGCCCGGACGCGCCCTACACGGGCATCTGGAAGGACTGAACGCCACCACGAAAGGAGGACCGGATGAGCCAGCCTGCCGCATCGCTCGCAACGGATACCGCTCAGGCGTGGAGGTCGCCGCTCCTGGGCGAGCGGAGGGCGATCGACCTCCCCCAGGGGACGATCGAGTACTTCGAACGCGGTCGGGGACCGACGCTGGTGCTGGTTCACGGCTGGCTGGTCAACGCCAACCTCTGGCGGAAGGTGGTCGACGCGCTCCACGAGGATTTTCGGTGCCTGACGCTCGATCTTCCCCTGGGCTCCCATCGGCTCGCGATGTCTGCGGCCGCCGACCTCGGCCCCGACGGGATCGCCGCCCTCATCGCCTCCGTCCTGGAGCGGCTCGGACTCACGGGCGTGACGCTGGTCGGCAACGACTCCGGCGGTGCATACTCGCAGATCGCCGTGGCGCGGCACACCGACCGCGTCGGGCGCCTCGTTCTCACCTCCTGCGCGCCCCCGAGTTCCGGCGGTCGTCGTACGGAGCTGGCGCCGGCATCGCGAAGCATCCCGTCGCCGACGAGGTGATCGACTCATACGCGCTACCCGGCGCGTGCGATCCGGAGGTCCTGCGGGACGTCGCCGGGGTGATGTCGAGCGCGTCGACGGCCGCCGTCCGGTCGGCGGCCCGACGTCTCATGGAGCGGCCGTCGGTTCCCGTCCTGCTGGTGTGGTCCCGCGAGGACTCGCTCTTCCCGCTCGCGCACGCGGAGCGCTATGCTCAGGCGCTCCCCGGGGGCGAGCTGACCATCATCGAGGACGCCTACACCTTCACGCCGGAGGACCAGCCGACGCGCGTCGCCGACGCGATCCGATCTTTCGTGAAGTGCCGATGAGTGAGACACGGGCCGGCATCGGGCGGATCGGCGACTTCGTGGTCCGATGGGGCGAGAGCCTGCGGTGGGACGACCTGCACGAGCGACTGTACTTCGTCGACTGCGCGGAGCGGACCCTCCACTGGCTCGAGGGCGGCGAGCCGCCTCTCCACACGGTCCAGCTCGGCACCCTGCCGACCGGCCTCGTCCTGACGCACGACCGCCGCGTGATCGTCTGCCTGAAGGACGGCCTCCATGTCGTCGATCCCGACGCCGGGACCTCCGAGCTTCTCGTCGGCTACCCCGACGGCATGCACGGGCGAGCGAACGACGCCAATGCCGACGGGTCGGGCAACCTCGTGACCGGCACGCTGAACCTCGCGCCCGGCCCGGGCGGGTTCTGGTGGTTCTCCGCCACGGACGGCTGGCGGCTGCTCGACGAGGGTATTGGGAACGCGAACGGCCCGGCGGTGATCGACGTCGACGGACAGTCGACGCTCGTCTTCGGAGACACGCTCGCCCGGGCCGTCTACGCGTACGCCTACGACGGCCGCACGGGGACCGTCGGTCCGCGACGCCTGTTCGCGGACCACCGCGCGCTCGGCGGCGCGCCCGATGGCGCGACGGCAGACGCCGACGGCGGCGTGTGGAGCTGCGTGCTGGGCAGCGGAAAGCTGGCGCGGTTCACCGCGGCGGGGCTCGACCGGGTGCTCGACCTTCCCATGCCGAACCCGAGCGACGTCGCCTTCGGCGGCCCGGCGCTCGATCGCCTCTTCGTGACATCGATCGCGTTCGATCTCGGCGAGGGCATCACGCCGCCGCCTGAGGCCGCCTGGCTGGTCGCGGTCGATGACGTCGGGGCGGTCGGACGACCCGAGTTTCGCTTCTCGCTCGGCTAGGGAGGCTGACCCTAGATGGGCGGTGAAGCGAGGCGAGCGGGGCAACATCATATGATAGCCGGTGTTCAGACTGCGTCGCCGACTGTCGGTGTTCTGTCGGTCAACGCGTGTCGGAAGCCCGCCGACAGCGACCGAAACGAGTGGGCGCGGAGGCCCGGTGCCAGAATCGCCGGACGCACCACGCATGGCGCGTGGCGAGCTGCGTCCGCGGCGGAACTGGCGAGGCCCTGGAAGCCGAGTTTCTCGTGGATACCGGGGCGACCGACTGCCTGATGCCCGCGGCGGCGCTGCGTAAGGTGGGAGCCGAGCCCGTCGGCACTACCGCCTACGAGCTCGCCGACGGAAGCCTTCACGAGTACGCCTTCACACTCGCGCGGCTCGAGTTCATGGGCGAGGTGACCGCGGGGCGCGTCATCTTCGGGCCCGACGCTGCCGAGCCGCTCCTCGGGGTCACCGCCCTGGAGTCGGTCGGTATCACGATCGATCCGGCGAACCAGACGTTGAAACGACTGCCGGCGATCCCGCTGAAGTAGCGGCGACGCGAGGTCGATTCGGTGGCCCCCGGCCGGCGCTGGCGGCGAGGAAACGATCCGTCTACCGCGACCGTAATACGCGCAGCCCCGGTCGTGCGACACGAACCCTTGCGCCGATAGCCGACCTGGCTATTCCGCGACTTTAGGCACGTGGATGATGGCGGCGGTGCACCTCGCGCAGCCGGACCGGCGTCACATGCGTGTAGATCTGGGTCGTCGCGACCTCGGCGTGGCCGAGGAGCGCCTGGACGACGCGCAGGTCGGCGCCGCCGGTCAGCAGATGGGTCGCGAACGTATGGCGGAGCATGTGCGGGAAGACGCGCGCGCCGAGGCCCGCGGCGAGCGCACGCCGCCGGACGATCTTCCAGATCGCCTGGCGCGTCAGGGCGCGGCCGCCGCGGCCGACGAAGACGAAGGGGCTCACCCGGCCGCGAAGCTGCCGGCCGCGCGCCGTGCCGAGGTACGCCTCGAGCGCTTTCCTCGCCGCCCCGCCGACGGGGACGACGCGCTCCTTCCCGCCCTTGCCCGCCACGGTGACGAACCCCGCCTGCAGGTTCAGCTGCTCGCCGCGCAGCGCGGCCAGCTCCGACACCCGGAGGCCGCACGCATAGAGCAACTCGAGCAGCGCGCGGTCGCGGAGCCCGGTCCGCTCCTCCTCGCCCGGTGACATGACGAGCGTCGCCGCTTCGCCCTTCCCGAGGGCGCGCGGCAGCCGCGGCGGGGGCCGCCGGAGGCGCAGCTTCGCCGCCGGGTCGTCCGCCAGCCGCCGCTCGCGGACGAGAAAGCGGACGAAGCCGCGCGTCGCCGCGAGCGCCCGTGCCTGGCTCCGCGCCGACAGGCCGCGCTCGGCGAGACGGGCGACGTGGCCGCGGACGTCCGCCGGCCCGATGCCGGCGACGGTCCGCACGCGGCGCGCCGCGAGGAAGACGGCAAACGCGCCGAGGTCCCGCGCGTACGACTCCATCGTGTTTCGTGCGACCCCGCGCTCGCTCGTCAGGTGATCGAGGTAGGCGTCGATCGCCGCGTCGATGTCCCCCGCCCCGCCCCGCCGCATCGGCCGTCCGCTCAGCCGCCGGCCGCCTGTGCCGAGGCCGCGGCGCCGTCGGCCTCGAGCGCTCGCGTGAGCTCCTCCCGGATCGCGTCGAGCCGGGCCGCATCCTCGATCTTCCGGCCCTGATGATCGGTGACGTAGAAGACGTCGAGCACCTGATCGACCATGGTCGTGATCTTGGCGAGATGGATCTCCAGCCAGAGGTGGTAGAGGCAGTTGGTGATGCTGAAGAGCAGCCCGACCCGGTCGGCGGTAAAGACGTCGAGCACCGTGTGCTCGCGCGACACCGTGTTGTCGATCTCCACCCGGGTGGGCACCGGCCGCCGGGGCCGCGCGAAGCGCGAGGGGCGCCGCGAGCTCTCGACCAGCGCCTCGACGTCGATCTCGCCGCGCAGCACGCCGCGCAGCGTATGCTCCACCCGTTCCCACCGCTCCGCGTCGAGGGCGATGTCCGAGCCCTCGTGCGAGAGGCGGAAGACATCGAGCGCCACGCCGTCGCGGCTCGTCGTGATGCGCGCGGCGACGATGTTCAACCCATGCGCGGCGAGCACGCCCGACAGCATGGCGAAGAGACCCGGCCGGTCGCGCGTGCAGACGGCGAACTCGGTGTACTCACGCTCCGGGAAGTGCTCGAGCTGCGTCGCGACCGGCGGCTGCTCGCGCGCCGCTTCGCGCTCGCCGAACTGGCGGCGCAGCTCGGCGTGCGGCACGATGCTCTCCTCGCGGGTCGAGAGGAAGTAGCTGTCGGGCATGGTCCGGAAGAGCGCCTCGAGCGCCGGGATCGTGGCCGCCGGCGCCGCCTCGCGGACGCGCTGCTGGAGCCGCCCCGCCCGCGAGGCGGGCTCCTCCGCCTCGAACACGCCTCGCGCGAAGAACTCGCGCGCCCGCACGTAGAGCTCGGTGACGAGCGAGTCGCGCCACGTGGTCCACACCCCGGGCCCGACCGCGCGCATGTCGGCGTAGGTCAGGAGGTAGAGCCGATGGAGGTTCTCGAGCGTGCCGACGGTCCGGCAGAAGTCGATGACGAGCTGGTCGTCGTGCATGTCGCGCCGCTGCGCGAGGTGCGACATGAGCAGGTGGTGCTGTACCAGGAACTCGCAGGCCGCCGTCTCGTCCTCGTTGAGCCCGAGGCGGGTGGCGATGTCGCGCATCATGCGCGCGCCGCGGCCCGAATGATCGTGGCCCTGCCCCTTGCCGACGTCGTGGAACATCATGCCCAGAAACAGGAGCTCCGGGCGATCGACCTCGCGCATCACGTGGGTGACGTGCGGCAGGCTCGTGGCGAATTCGCCGGCCCGCAAGCGCTCGAGCTCGCGCACCCCCATCAGCGAGTGGTGGTCGACCGTGTAGATGTGGAACGGATCGTGGGCGATCAGGCAGTCGAGGTTCCCGAACTCCGGGATCACCGTCTTCAGGACGCCGAGCTTGTGCATCTCGAAGAGCGTCTCGTCGACGTGACCCTTCGCACGCAGGATGTCGAGGAAGGCGGCGGCGACCGCCGCCTGGTCGTGGTGCGCGGCGAGGAGCGCGAGGCAGTCGCGGATCAGCTCGCGCGTCGCGGGCGCGAGCGTCACGCCGTGGCGCTGCGCGTCGGCGAACACCTGCACGACGACCGACGGGTCGCGCTCGAAGATGGCGCGGTTCACGACCGAGAGCGTACGGCCTTGCACGCGAACGCCCGGCCGGATCACGCGGACCCCCGGGGAGCGCCGATAAGGCTCGGCCTGCACGCAGCGCGCGATCACCGCCTCGCTGAAGCGGTTCACCACGGCCGCGCGGCCGTAGTACGCCCGCATGAAGGCTTCGACGCCGGGGCGCTCGGGCGGGAAGCCGAGCGCGGGGGCCAGACGCTCCTGCTGCTCGAAGCCCAGGAAGTCCTGGTGGCGGTCGCTCGCGAGGTGCAGCGCGTTCCGGATGCGCCAGAGGAAATCGAGCGCCTCCTCGAGCTCGACGACGTCCCGCTCGGCCATCTGGCCGAGCGTCACGAGCTCGCGAAAGGACCGTACCTTGAACTTGACCTTCGCCATCCAGAGCGCGGTGTGGAGGTCGCGGAGCCCGCCCTGCCCCTCCTTCAGCTGCGGCTGGAGCAGGTAGACGGAGTCGCCGGCGCGCGCATGCCGCTCGGTGTTCTCGGCCAGCTTCTCCTTGAAGAAGGCGGTCGGGTTGTGGCTCCAGACCTCCTCGAACATCTTCGTCTCGAACTCGGCGTAGAGCGCCTCGTCGCCGGCGAGGTAGCGCGCGTCGAGCAGTGCAGTCTTCACCTTCATGTCCCGCTGCGCCAGGCGGCCGCACTCGCGGATGTTGCGCAGCGCATGGCCGACCACGAGCCCCCCGTCCCACAGGCCGTAGAGGATCACCTCGCCGACGGTCTCGACGAACGGGTTCACCTTCCACGGAAAGAGGAAGAGAAGGTCGATATCGGACGACGGGTTCAGCTCGCCGCGCCCGTAGCCGCCCTGGCCGACCACGGCGCAGCGCTGGTTGATGCGCGCGTAGCGCGACGCATAATGCGCGGTCGCCTCCGCGGCCAGGAAGCGCACGAGATGATCGACCGCGTCCGTGTACGCGGCGACCAGCGCGAGCCCGCCCTCGCCGGCCTCGTGGCGCGTCTGCAGCTCGGCGCGGACCCGGGCGAGGAAGTCGCGCGCGAGGTGGCCGGGGCGGCTCGCGTGCTCGCCGGTGACGGCCGGCAGCGTCGTCACCGCCGCGAGCGGCGTGAATGCCGGCGTCCGCGCGAGCACCATGGAGTGGCTCAACCTAGCCGCTTTGCGCGCGCAACTCTACCGGAACGCGGGATCAGAGCGTCCGGGCGCGGCGCGCATCGGCGAGAAAGCGTGCGACCCCCGAGGCGATGCCCTCGGCGAGCGTCGCCTGGTACTCGTCCCGCGCGAGCCGCCGTCCCTCCATCGGATGCGTCAGGAAGGAGGTCTCGACGAGCACGCACGGCATGTACGCGCCGACCAGCACGTAGAACGGCCCGCGCTTGACGCCGAGGTCGGTGACGTACGGATATCGCGAGCGCGTGGTCGCCACCACGGCGCGCTGCACGGCGCGCGCAAGCGCGATCGACTCGTCCATCTTCCCGACCTGCACGAGATCGCTCAGGATGTAGCGGAGATCGCTCCCCTCGCCGCGCGGGCGCAGGAGGTCGAGGCCGTTCTCCATGGCGGCGAGCCGGCTCGTCGCGTGGTCCGCGGCGTTGTCGAGGTAGTAGGTCTCGATGCCGTGCAGCCGTCCGGTCGGGTTCGCGTTGGCGTGGATCGAGACGAAGAGGTCGGCCCCTTCGCTGTTTGCCCGCGCGGTGCGGTCCGAGAGCGACAGCGTCGTGTCGTCGGTGCGGGTGAGCAGCGTCTCGGCACCGAGCCGCTCCTCGAGTAGCGCCGCGAGCCGCCGCGCGATGGCGAGCGTCACGTCCTTCTCGACGGCGTAGCCCTGCGCGCCGGGATCGTGTCCGCCGTGACCCGGGTCGATCACGACCTTCGGCCGATGGGGCTCCCCCGCGCGCGTCGCGACGCGGGCGGGCGGCTCGGCGCGCGGGACGTCGCGCGGTGGCGAAGCAACCGCCAGCAGGAGCTCTCGACCGCGCCCGGACCGCTGGACGCGATAGCCGCCCGCGTCACCGAGCTCGACGACGATGCGCACGATCCCGCGCTCGCCGCGACCGATGCGAACGGTGGTGACCGGTCCGCCGGCCGTCGCGACCCGCCGGACGCCGCGCCCGAGGGCGGTGCCGCGCGGCAGGTCGACGTAGATGCGCGCGACGGCGCCCGAGGCGAGCCCCACGTCGTGGACGGCCGCACGGACCGGTTGCGACAGGACCAGACGTACGGTGGTGCCGCCGGCTGTCGATTCCGCCCGCAGCGCGGTCAGCTCGGCCCCACCGGCGCTCCCGGCGAAGGCCAGCCACGCGAGCGCGGCCCTCCGCCCCCACCCCTCCACGGGGCCGCAGGATAGGGAACGGCCGTGGGGGAATCAAGGCGGCGTCAGCCGCGCAAGGAATCCGCCTGGTCGACGGACTCCCAGGGCAGGTCGAGGTCGACCCTCCCGACCTGTCCGTACGCCGCGAGCTGGCGATAGAAGATGCCCTGCCGTGCGGCAGGGAGACGCCGCAGGTCGAACCGCCGCACGATGCCACCGAGACGGAAATCGAAGCGATGCTCCAGACGGTGCGCGAGGGTCGCATCGTCGACGGTCCCGGTGCCGAAGGTCTCCACCTGGACGCTCACGGGGCGCGAGAGCCCGATCGAGTAGCTCAGCTGGACCTCGCACTCCGGGGCGAGTCCGGCGGCGACGACGTTCTTGGCCGCGTGGCGCGCCGCGTACGCGCCGACCCGGTCGATACGCAGCGGGTCCTTGCCGCTGAGCGCGTCGCCACTGTTGCGCGAGTACTCGCCGTAGGTGTCGACGGCGTTCTTTCGCCCCGTGAGACCGGCGTGCACCGCCGGGCCGCCGCCCACGAGCGTGCCCTCCGGGTTGACGAAGATGCGCGTCTGGGCGTCGGGCCGCACGGCTTCCTCGGCGAAAACGGGCGTGATGACCGAGTCGATCAGGTCGCGCCGGAGCTCCTCGGGACGGGGGCGGCCCGGTTCTCGCTGGCTCGCCATCAATGCGATGCTGTGGATACGCTGCGGCTTGCGGTCGCGATACTCGACGCCGACCTGCGTTTTCCCATCGGGCGAGAGGTAGACGAGCCCCCGGTCCTGGCGGACCTCGGCGAGCCGCCGCGCGACGCGGTGCGCGAGCCAGATCGGCAGCGGCATCAAGGCTGGAGTCTGCCTGCAGGCGAAGCCGAAGGCCGTCGCCTGGTTGTCGACCGTGAAGGCCTCGATCTGGTCGTCGGTGAAGCGACGCTCGTCCTGGCGATGCAACGGGTTCAGCGGGTACTCGCTCAGGCTCGTCATGATGGTGCAGCGGGTGGCATCGAACTCGCCCTGCTCGTACCCGACCTGGCGGATGATGCGCCGCGCGACGTCCGGAATGTCGACCTGCGCATCGCTCGCAAAGCGGGCGGCGATGAACACGACGCCCGTGGCGATGGCGCACTCGGCGCGGATCCGGGAGAGCGGATCGTGCTCCAGGAAGCGGTCGACGATCGCGTCGCTGATCTGATCGCAGAGCTTGTCGGGGTGTCCCTGCGTCACCGATTCCGACGTCAGCACGAAGTTCGACTTCATATCGACGCCTCCACCGACGCTTCGGCGGCGATCGGCGCGAGGACGGTCTCCTCCCGTGCCGCGACGGGCAGCGCCGGCGCGGTCGGGCGGCCCGGCTTCGTCGCCTCGTTCACCACGAACGGGACCGCAGCGCCGAGACCGATCGCCAGCGCGTCGGCGGCCCCGATCGGCGCGAGACCGAGGAGGCCACGCAGCGGCGGCAGGAACGCGGCGAGGGCCTGCAGCCCCAGGCAGACGGCGAGGCCGGCGGTCAGATAGTTGTTGGCCGGCGGCTGCGGCCCCGTCAGCACGCTGCGGTCCGGGGTCCGGCAGCTGAGCGCGTGCAGGAGCTGGGTGAGGGTCAGGCTCATGAAGCCGCAGGTGCTCGCCTGGGCGCCGGCGCCGTAGCGCCCGAGACCATAGAGGTAGCTCGCGAGCGCGCCGCTCGCCATCACCCCGGACTCGAAACCCATCCGCTTCCACTGCTCCCGCCCGAGGATCGGCTCGTGGGGGTCGCGCGGTGGCCGCTCGAGCACGTCGGGCTCCGGTGGCTCGACCGCGAGCGCGACGCCGGGGATCACGTCGGTCAGGAGGTTGATCCAGAGTAGCTGCATGGTGTTCAGCGGCGAGCCGACCCCGAGCGCCACCGCTCCGAACACGAGCTCGATCTCGCTCAAATTCGTCGCGACGAGGAAGTGGAGCGCCTTCCGGACGTTGTCGCGGATCGTCCGGCCCTCGCGGACTGCGACGAGCATGTGATGGAGGTCGTCGCCGTCGATGACGACGTCGGCCACGGACCGGGCGAGCTCCGTGCTGCCGTCGCCGACAACGAGACCGATGTCCGCCGCGCGCAGTGCGGGACCGTCGTTGACGCCGTCGCCGGTCATGGCGACGACCTTCCCTGCGTCCTGGAGCGCCCGGACGATCTGCAGCTTGTGTGCGGGGCTCACGCGCGCGAACACGCGGACGCGCTGGGCGAGACCCGACAGCAGCTGGGGATCGAGTTGCTCGAGGCTCTCCGAATCGAGGATCTCGAGCGGCTGGCCGTTGGCGAGCCGCAGCTGCCGGGCGACGGCGTACGCCGTCGCGCTCTGATCGCCGGTGATCATCACGGTCTCGATCCCGGCGGCGTGGAACCGCCTGATCAGGGCGGGCATCCCGGGACGGAGCGGATCGGTCAGTCCGACGAGCCCGAGCCAGGTGAGGTCGGCGAGCGCGGGAGGGCTCGTGGACGAGCCCTCGGCGTAGGCGATCCCGAGCACGCGGAGCGCGCGGCCGGCCATCCGCTCGTTCGCCTGCATGATGGCCGTGCGGACCGCGTCCGTGAGCGGGCTCGGCCCGTCGGCCCCGGCATAGCTGTGACAGAGCGCCAGCACCTCGCCCGGGCTGCCCTTGACGGCGCGCAGCTGGACGTCGCCGGCACGGTGCAGCGTCGCCATGAAGCGGTGCTTCTCCGTCCGGTACTTGACGTCGACGAGCGGGTGGCGGCGGCGGAGGCTCGTGACGTTCAGGCCGGCATCGAGCGCGAGCGTGATGAGCGCGTTCTCGGTCGCGGAGCCGCTCGGCACGAGGGTTCCGTTCTCCTCGCGGAGCTCGGACTCGTTGCAGAGCGCCCCCACCTCGAGAAGGCGGCGGAGATGAGGGGCGCCGGGCGTGCCGTGCGACCAGCGACCGTCGGCCACCTCGAAATCGGTCCCATCGGCGTGCACGGCTGTGACGCTCATCTCGTTCCGCGTCAGCGTCCCCGTCTTGTCGAGACAGACCATCTGGATCGCGCCGAGGTTCTCGACGGCATCGAGGCGCCGGATGAGGACGCGCTGCCGTCGCATGTCGCGGATGCCGAGGGCGAGCGTCGTGGTAGCGACCGTCGGGAGCCCCTCGGGCACGGCCGCAACGGCGAGCGAGGTCGAGACGAGGAGCATCTCGAGCACGCCGTAGCCGTGCAGGACGCCGATGCCGAACACACCGGCACATGCCGCCGTGCCGAGGAGCACGAGCTGCGTCCCCATGGTGTCGAGGTGTCGCTGGAGCGGCGTCTGCGGCGCGCGCGCCGTGCCGAGCAGCGCGTGGATCGCCCCGAGCTCCGTCCGGGGCCCCGTCGCGACGACGACTCCCCGGCCGCTGCCGCCGGTAACGAGCGTGCCCATGAAGGCGATGCCGGTCCGGTCGGCCAGCGCCGTCGCCTCACGATGGATGGCGACGGCGGACTTGGAGACCGGCATGCTTTCGCCGGTCAGGGTCGATTCGTCGATCGTCAGATGTCGGGCCTCCAGCACCCGGACGTCCGCCGGGACGTACGAGCCGGGAGCCAGCACGACGACGTCGCCCGCCACGAGCTGCTCGGCCGGGACGTCCAGCCGCACGCCGTCCCGCATGATGGTGGCCGGCTGAACGCTCGTCGTCTCGAGCGTGTTGATGGTCCGCTCGGCGTGCAGCTCGGTGAAGAAGCCGATGACGCCGTTCAGGACGAGGACGCCGGCAATCAGCGCCGCGTCCGCCAACCCGCCGGTCGCCAGCGACAGAGCCGCCGAGGCAGCCAGCACGCCGACCGGAAGGGTCGCGAATTGATCGAGCAGCATCCCGAGCGGCGATCGGCCCTCGGGTCGAGGCAGGCTGTTGGCGCCGTCCCGTGCGAGCCGGCTCGCGGCCTCCGCCGGCGCGAGGCCGGCGCTCGAGGCGCCGAGCGCCTCGAGAACTGCCTGCGCGGTCATCACATGCCACGCCGGCGTCGTCGGGCCGGTCTCCGGGAGCGGCAGCAGCGAGTCCGGCGCAGCGGCGTCGCCCCCGCCCCCCGCGGTGAGCCTCGTGAGTTCCTGCTCGACGACGCTGACGATCTCACCGAGCGGTCGATCGGCGTCGAACTGCACGAGCAGCGTGCCGATCACCGCATTCACCTCGACCGTCCGGATCGTCGGACGGCGGGTCAGCCGCTTCTGGACGTCCCTTCCGAGATGAGGATCGTGCCGCAGCTCGGCGATGCGAAACCGGGCCCGCCCACGAACCGCGCCGTGCAGCAGCACGGGTCGGACGGGCGCCACATCCACATCACTCCGCTCCCCCGGCCGCCGCATCGGCCCTCACAATGGCTCAACCACGGGTGAACGCGAAGCCCACCGGAAGGCAGTCAGCGGGAGTTCATCAAAAATTCAAAATCGCACCGCGGAGGGTCGCCGGTAGCTGGCCGGGGTCAGCGACGCTCACCCGGTCTCCGCTTACGTCCGGCACTTTTGCACCCTGCTTCCCGAGCACCGTGCGGGTCCGTTTCGCAAGCTTGGTGATCGTACTCACCCTCCCTGCCGCGCAGCATCGACGAAGCGTGCCAGGACCGCCAGCGCCTCGAGGGGGGTGAGCCGCTCCGGGTCGATCGTCGCCAGCTCCCGCCTGAGGCGCGCCTCCGGTGCCGCGAACAGCGATAGCTGCGGCGTCGCCGCGTGCGGTTGCCGGGACGCCGGTCCCTCCCCGGCCTCGAGCTCGGCGAGCAGCGCGCGCGCCCGGGCGACGACCGCAGGCGGCACACCCGCGAGCCGCGCCACCTCGACGCCGTAGCTGCGCGACGCCGGCCCGGGAACGATCTGCCGGAGGAACACGATCTCGCCCTTCCACTCCGCCACCGCGACCGACAGGTTGCGTACCCGCGGATGCTCGGCGGCCAGCGCCGTCAGCTCGTGGTAGTGGGTGGCGAACAGCGTCCGCGGCCGCTCGGCCGTGTCGTGCAGGTGCTCGGCGACGGCCCACGCGATCGAGATGCCGTCGAAGGTGCTCGTTCCGCGCCCGATCTCGTCGAGCACGACCACGCTCCGCGGCGTGAGGTTCGCGAGGATGTAGGCCGTCTCGCGCATCTCGACCATGAACGTGGACTCGCCGCCGACGAGGTTGTCGCTCGCGCCGACGCGCGTGAAGAGGCGGTCCGCGAGCCCGACTTCGGCCTCGGTCGCCGGCACGAAGCTCCCCATCTGGGCGAGCAACGCGATCAGCGCGACCTGGCGGAGATACGTCGACTTGCCGCCCATGTTGGGGCCGGTGACGACGAGGACCTGCTCGCTGTCGGGGTCGAGCGTCGTGTCGTTCGGAACGAAGCGCGTTCCGGCGACGGCCTCCACCACCGGATGCCGTCCGCCGCGGATGCGGAGCACGGGAGCCTCGGAGATCCGCGGCCGGACGTAGGCACGCCGGTGCGCCACCTCGCCGAGTGCCGCGAGCGCGTCGACCTGCGCGAGCGCACCGGCCGTGCGTGCCAGCGAGGGCTGATGGAGCGCGACCGTATCGAGAAGCGCTTCGAAAAGGTGGGCCTCGAGACCGCGGAGACGCTCCTCCGCGCCGAGGACGCGCGCCTCGTGCTCCTTGAGCGCCGGCGTCACGAACCGCTCGGCCCCGACCAGCGTCTGCTTCCGCTCGTAGTCCAACGGCACGAGGGCCAGGTTCGGTCGCGTCACCTCGACGTAGTAGCCGAATACACGGTTGTGCCGGACCTTGAGCGACGTGATCCCGGTCCGCGCGCGCTCGGCGGCCTCGAACCGCGCGAGCCAGCCCTTGCCGTCGCGCGCGGCGTCGCGCAGGGCGTCGACCTCGGTCGAGCATCCCGCCCGGATGAAGCCCGGAAGCCGGGTGTGGGGCGGTGGCGCGTCGACGAGCGTCCGGACGATCTCGGCCGACACGTCGGGCAACGCGTCGAGTGCGGCGGTGATCGTCGCAAACGCCTCGGCGCGAGCGGCGCCGAGCGCCGTGCGCACGTCAGCCACGCGGTCGAGCGCGACCGCCAGATGCGCGAGGTCGCGCGGCCCCGCGGTGCGTGCGCCGACGCGGCCGGCAAGCCGCTCGAGGTCGCCGATGCCCGCCAGACCCGCGCGCACCGACGCGCGCAGCTCCACGGCGTCGACCAGCTCCTCGACCGCGTCGAGTCGCCGGCCGATCGCCGCTGCGTCGAGCAGCGGGTAGAGGAGCCAATCGCGCAGGCCGCGCGCGCCCATCGGCGACGCCGTCTGGTCGAGCACCCAGAGGAGGCTCCCGCGGCGGTCGCCGCCGAGCGTCTCGAGCAGCTCGAGGTTCCGGCGCGTGGCGCCGTCGAGCTGCAGGAACCCCGCGGGCGCGTAGGACTCCGGAGCGCGGAGGTGTGCGGGGCGGCGGCGGTAGACCGCATCGACGTACGCCAGCGCTCCACCGGCCGCCCGCGCCGCGAGCGTCGGCAGTGCACCATCGAGCGCCGCGGGCTCGGGGAGCGCAGCGGTCGCCCACGGGCGGTCGGCACGACATGCAGCGCCGACCTCATCGGGAATATCCCCCGCCAGGAGCAGCTCGCGCGGCGTGAGCCGCTCGAGCTCCTCGCGCGCCGCATCCCAGCTCTCCACCTCGGTCGCCCGGAAGGCACCCGTCGCGAAGTCGATCGCGGCGAGGCCATAACGCGCGCCGTCCGTCGCGAGCGCCGCGAGCAGGCTCGGCGCCGCCGGATCGAGGCTCTCCTCCTCGAGGATCGTTCCCGGCGTGACGACGCGGACGACCTCGCGCTCGAGGAGCCCGCGTCCGCGCGCCTCTGCCTGCTCGCAGATCGCGACCGGATGGCCCGCCGCCAGCAGCCGGGCGACGTACGGCTGCGCGGCGTGCGCCGGGAAGCCGCAGAGCGGGACCTCATCGGGATCGCCGCGGTTGCGCGCGGTGAGCGTCAGGTCGAGCACGGGCGCCGCCGTCTCGGCGTCCTCGAAGAACATCTCGTAGAAGTCGCCGAGCCGGAACAGCAGGATCGCGGCCTGGTGCTGCGCCTTGATGCGAAGGTACTGCGCGATCAGCGCGCTCGGCCGCCGCTCCACCTCCGCCGCCATGGTCGAACGGCCTTCTTACCCGATCGGCCGTCCATCGCGCCAGGGCGCCACGTCAGACGCGCCGACGCTTCTTCGCCACGTAATCGACGAGCAGGTACTCGCCGAGGCGGTCGGGCCGCGTGTACAGCGCGCGGCCCTTGTTGATCCGCGTCATGCCCTCGACGAACGCCCGGAGACTCGGGCTGTCGTCGAGCATGAAGGTGTTGATGGTGATGCCGCGGCGGGTGACGCGCTCGACCTCGCGGAGCGTCTCCTGGGCGGCACGCATGCTGATGCCGCCGAAGGACAGCGGCCACTCGCAGTACAGCCGGCCGCGGAGGAAGTAGGCGGTCGGCTGGCCATCGGTGATGACGATGATGTGCTGGTTGTTGCTCGGGTGACGCGCGAGCAGCTCCGCGGCGACCCGGAGGCCATCCTGCAGGTTCGTGAAGGGGTCGCCCATGTTCCAGCTCGCCTCGGGCAGGTCGCGAAGCTTCAGCTCGACCGCGCGCGTGAAGAAGCCGACGATCGCGAAGTAGTCACGCGGGTAGCGTGCGCGGATCAGACTCTCCATCGCCATCGCGACCTTCTTGGCAGCCGCGAAGCGTCCCTCCCACGACATCGACCAGCTCATGTCGAGGAGGAGCACGGTGGACGTCGTCGTGCTGTGCGACGCGGTGTAGACCTCGAAGTCGTCGGGCTGGAGATCGAGCGGCAGGCCCGGGCGGCGCGTGAGGGTCTTCTTCAGCGTCGCGACGAGGTCGATCTCGAGCGGCTCGCCATGGCGATAAGGCTTGGTCTCCTCGGGGCGGAGCTGCACGAGGCCGCGGTGATCCGTCTGATGGCCACCGGAGCGATCGCGCAGCAGGCCCTGGTAGATGTCGCGCAGCGCGAGCTGGCCGATCTTCCGGATGCCCTTCGGCGACAGACGCGCCCGCCCCTCCCGCTGGGTCAGGTAGCCCGCCTTCACCAGCAGCATCATGACGTCCTTCAGGAGCTGGAAGTTCTGTCCCGCTTCCAGCCCAAGGAGCTCCCGCAGGCTCTCGGGGTCGACGGCGTCGAGGTCGCCCGAGAGGAGCTGCTCTTCGAGGCGCTTCAAGCGCTCCATCTCGCGCATCAGCGCCAGCGCTTCCTCGTAGGAGAGCGACCGCGGCCCGTGGAAGAGGTCGCCGTAGCGACGCGTGAAGTCCTCGAGATCGCGGATGTCGTCGAGCTCGTCGAGCAGGCTCTCGAGCGCATTGGCCGCGTCGCGCTCCTCGAAGTCGTAGTCGCGCAACCGGCCGAGCGCTTCCGACAGGCGATGCGGCAGCCGATCGAGGAGGTCGTGCTTGCGAGCCGCCTGCGCCCGGTCCTCGAGCCCGTCGAGGGTGTCGCGTTCGAGGTCGAGCAGTCCCCCGAGCTTCTCGCGGATCTCGGCGAGTGCGTGGCGCAGGTTCACGTCGCGATAGCGAGACCGCATCTCCTCGCGCAGCTGCTCGAGGAAGTCGTCGAGCCCCATGACGCGCATGCCCTGCTGCCACTCGAGGCCCTGGTGCAGCAGCCAATCGAGCGCCTGCTGCACGTCGTCGGTGAAGGAGAGGTACTCCGAGAGCTTCTCGAAGACGTCGTCCGCGGAGAGCCGGACCTGCTGCGTCCCGTCCCAGGCGGTGTAGCGGACGCCGTGCATGCGGGGTGGAGAGGTCAGGCCCGGTAGGCGTACCGCCCGCCGGAGCGATCCTTGTTCAGCTTCTGGTGGAGGTGCAGCCCTTCGAGCACGAATTCGGTCGCGGTCGCCATCAGCGCCGGGGTCTCGAAGGCGCCGAGCAGACCCACACCCTCCCGGAGGCCGGGGATATGGCGGATCCCTTCGAGGTACTCGTGCGACGGCATCTCATCCGATACCTCGACGCCCCACCCCGCCTCGAAGTGGTCGGTCACCTTCTTCAGCGCCTCGACCTTCAGGTACTTGTCCCAGACCTTCAGGATGGCACGGTTGATCAGCCGGTCGATCAGGTCCCCGTCCTTCTTGTCCTCGCCGACGTACTCGAGCTCGATCTTGCCGGCCGTCGAGGCGAGGACCGAAGGGAGGTCGGTGATGCGCGGCACGATCTCGCGTTCCGTGGTGCGGACGGCGCGCTTCTCGGCATTCGAGAGGAGGCTCTCGTAGTTGTTGATGGTGACGCGCACGCTCACGCCCGAAGCCTGGTTGATCTCGTTCGAGCCGCGCGCCTCGAAGGTGATCTGCGCGACGATCTCCTTGATGAAGAATGGCACCCGCACTTCGCGCACGCCGCGATCGAGCACCGGCGTCTCCTGTTCCATGATCGTGATCTCGTCGTCGAGCGTGTGCGGATAGTGGGTGCGGATCTGGACGTCGAAGCGGTCCTTCAGTGGCGTGATGATCCGCCCGCGGCTCGTGTAGTCCTCCGGGTTGGCGCTCGCGACGATGATGATGTCCAGCGGCAGCCGGATCTTGTATCCCTTGATCTGGACATCCTTCTCCTCCATCAGGTTGAAGAGTCCCACCTGCACCTTCTCGGTGAGGTCGGGCAGCTCGTTGATGGCGAAGAGGCCGCGGTTGGTCCGCGGCACGAGGCCGTAGTGGATCGTCTCTTCGTCAGCGAGATAGCGGCCTTCGGCCACCTTGACCGGATCGATCTCGCCGATGAGGTCCGCCATCGACACGTCGGGCGTGGCGAGCTTCTCGCCGTAGCGGTCGTCGGGACCGATCCACGCGATCGGCAGCGTGTCACCCTCGAGCGTCAGGCGCCGTCGGCACGTGCGGCAGATCGGGTCGAACGGCGAGTCGTTGATCGGGCAGCCCTCGACCGCCGGAACTGCGGGGTCGAGCAGCGACGTCAGCCCGCGGATGATCCGGCTCTTCGCCTGCCCGCGCTCCCCGAGGAAGACCATGTGGTGCCCGGCGAGCACGGCGTTCTCGATGTCCGGAATGACCGTGTCGTCGTAGCCGATGATGCCCGGCAGGATACGTTCCTTCCGGCCGAGTCGGGCGAGGAGGTTCCGGCGCATCTCCTCACGGACGGGCACTACTCGATATCCGGACGCCTTGAGCTCTCCAAGTGTGCGCGCTGTCTCCGAGCCCTGCACGACCGCCCCCATTCCACGCGTAGTCCGTCGATTATACGCACCGCGCTCCAAGAGAAACAACCAAAAATCGCGGGGGCCCGTCCGCTGCTCGCGCGCGGCGGAGCCGCGCGCTGCGCTGCTCCGATGCCCCCGCACCCCGTCGGCCCGCTCGACACCTCTCGGTGTCGGCCTCCCCTCCTTGCGCGCGCGCGTGCGGTGCTCGCGTGCGGCATGTCTCGTCGTTCCGCGACGTGCCGTTCCACCGGCGGGCGTGCGACGTGCGCGACGGCGGGCCGGGGGTGCCGCCGAGGCGAGCCCGCAGCTCCCGCGCGCGCCTGCAGCTTCGGGGGGACGCCTCGGCCTACGAGTCGCGCGTGGAGCGAGGACCGCGAGCCGCGGCGGCACCCCCGGCCCGCCGTCGCCGCGCGTCGCTACTCGAGCCAGTCGAAAGCCGCGCGAAGACGGTCATACGTCTCGAGCAGGTGCTGCGGAATGACGCGCGTCTCGGCGACCGCCGCCATGAAGTTCGTGTCACCCGCCCAGCGCGGCACGATGTGCCAGTGGAGATGATCGACGACGCCGGCGCCCGCGGCGGCGCCGAGGTTCATCCCGAGGTTGAAGCCGTCGGGGTGGAACGTGGCGGCGACGGTGTCGATCGACCTGCGCAGCGTCTCGGCGAGGTCCCGGTGCTCCGCCTCGGGGAGCGCGGTGAGCGACGCCGTGTGGCGCCGCGGCGCGACCATCAGGTGGCCGTTCTGGTACGGAAAGCGGTTCAGGATGACGAGGCTCGCAGCGGTCGTGCCGAGGAGCAGGCGTTCGCGCCGGTCGCCCTCGAGCGCGATGCAGAAGATGCAGCCGCGCGCCGCCTTGTCGGCGACGTAGGCCATCCGCCACGGCGCCCACAGGACCTGCACGTCACGGCTCGTCGGAGTCCGCCGGCGTCCACGGCTTGCCGTCGACGCGCAGGCGCAGCTCCTTGCCGACTTTGAAGAAGGGAACGCGCTTGGCGTGGACGTCGACGAGCGCGCCCGTCTTCGGGTTCCGACCCTCGCGCGCCTGGCGATTCTTCACGACGAAGCTGCCGAAGCCCCGGATCTCGATGCGCTCGCCGCGCGTGAGCGCCGACGTGAGACTGTCGAAGACGGCGTTCACCATCACTTCCGCCTCGCGGCGCGAGAAGCGAGGAAAGCGCTTCACCACTTCGTCGATGAGCCCGCGCTTCGTCATCTCGCTCAGCCGAGCAGCGGGCCGCGGTAGAGGAAGAGGAGTCCACCGGGTGCCAAGAGGTCTGGCAACCGCGCCAGTCCGAGCAGGTCGAGCCACCACGGGCGCCCGCGCATACGTACGTGGGAGACGCGCGGCTCGCCGGTCTGGCCGGCGCGCGACCACGCGACGCGCGTTGCGTCCGCGAGGCCACCGAGCTCGTCGACCAGGCCGACGTCGCGCGCTTGCGCCCCGGAGTAGAGGCGACCGTCGGCCAGCGCACGCACCCGGCCTGCTTCCATGCCGCGGCCACGCGCCACCGCGTCGATGAACTGGCCGAGCACGTCGTCGACCATGCGCTGGAGGAGCACGCGCTCCTCGTCGGTCACGGCGCGCAGCGGCTGCCCGACGTCCTTGAAGCGCCCGCTCTTCACGACGGTCTGCGAAACGCCCACCTTCTCGGCGAGCGTCGCCACGTTCTGTACCTCCATGATGGCGCCGATCGATCCGGTCAGCGTGCCCGGATCGGCCACCACCACGTCGGCCGCCGAGGCCACGTAGTAGCCGCCCGAGGCCGCCACGTTCCCGAGCGACGCCACGACGGGTTTCCGCGCCCGCAGCCGCCACACGGCGTCGTAGATCTCCTGCGACGGTGCGACCGCGCCCCCCGGGGAGTCGATCCGCAGCACCACGCCGATCGTCGCGTCCTGCTGGCGCAGATGGTCGAGGGCGTCCACCGTGTCCGCCGCGTCCGAGATGACGCCGCGCACGTCGACGACGGCGACAGTCTTGCCGAACGTGAACCGCTCGCCGAGCGGCGTGCCCGAGAGCGCGGCGACGCCGACCACGATCGCCAAGAGTCCGGCGGCGACGACCACGAAGATCGCCATGCCCCGGAGGACCGGATGTCGGCGCGCCATCCGTCCCCGGACCGCTACCCCTTGCTCTTCTGCGCCTCGGACATCAGGTCCGCGAAGTACGCCTTCCCGCTCTCGCGCTCGCGCCGCTGATAGGCGTCCATCTCGTCCCGCTCCTCACTCTTCAGCAGCGCCTTGATGGAGAGCTTGATGCGCTTTTCGCGGGGATCGACCTCCGTCACCTCCGCCTCGACCGCGTCGCCGGGCTTGAAGAGAGTGGACGGCTTGTCGACGCGCTCGGCGGAGAGCTGCGAGACGTGGATCAGTCCTTCGATCCCCTCCTCCAGCTCGACGAAGACGCCGAAATCCGTGACGCTCGTGACCGCGCCCTTGACGCGCGTGCCGGGCGGGTACGTGCGCGGGATCGCCGCCCAGGGGTCCTCGGTCAGCTGCTTGATGCCGAGCGAGATGCGCTCGTTGTCGACGTCGATGCCGAGCACGACCGCCTCGACCTCGTCGCCCTTTCGATAGAGCTCGCTCGGATGCTTCACCTTCTTGGTCCAGTGCAGGTCGGAGACGTGGACGAGCCCGTCGATGTTCTCCTCCACCTCGACGAAGAGCCCGAAGTCCGTGATGCTCTTGATCTTGCCCTTGATGTGCGAGCCGATGGGATGATTGATGCGGACCATCTCCCAGGGGTTTGGCTCGGTCTGCTTCAAGCCGAGCGAGATGCGCCGGTTCACCGTGTCGACGTCGAGGATCTGGACCTCGACCTCCTGCCCCGCCTCAAGCAGCTTCGAGGGGTGGGTCACGCGCTTGGTCCAGGACATCTCGGAGACGTGGATCAACCCCTCGAGCCCGCGCTCGATCTCGACGAAGGCGCCGTAGTCCGTGAGGCTCACGACCTTGCCCCGGATCCGCATGCCGATCGGCAACCGCTCGGACACCGTGGACCACGGGTCCGGGAGGATCTGCTTCATGCCGAGCGAGACCCGCTCGCGCTCGGGATCGTACTTGAGGACGACAACCTTCACCCGATCGCCGACGTTCAGGACCTCCGACGGATGCGCCACGCGGCCCCACGACATGTCCGTCACGTGGAGCAACCCGTCGATGCCGCCAAGGTCGACGAACGCGCCGTAGTCGGTGATGTTCTTGACCGTCCCTTCGAGGATGACGCCCTCTTCGAGGACCTTGAGCGTCTCCGACTTGAGCGCGGTGCGCTCGCGCTCGAGCACCGCGCGTCGGGAGACGACGACGTTGCCGCGGGACCGGTTGAACTTGAGGATCGCGAAGCGGCCGCGCTGGCCGAGGTAGCGATCGAGGTTGCGCGTCGGCCGGATGTCGGCGTGCGAGCCGGGCAAGAAGGCCGCCACGCCGATGTCGACGCGGAGCCCGCCCTTCACCTTGCCGACGATCGTGCCCTCGACGGCGCCATCGCGCTCGAACGCCTTCTCGATTTCGTGCCAGACCTTGAACTGCTCCGCCTTCTGCCGGGAGAGGAAGATCTCGCCGGACTCCGTGTCCGTCGACTCGAAGTACACGTCGACCGGATCGCCCTCCTGCACCGTGACCCCGCCGCCGCGTTCCATGAACTCGGCGACCGGGATCTGCCCCTCGGACTTGTACCCGATGTCGACCGTGACGGTATCGCGCCCGATGCGGACCACGCGCCCGGTCACCACGTCGCCTGGCTTCGGACTCTTCAGGCTCTGCTCGAACAGCGAGCCGAAGTCGTCCTCGGCACCGACCCCGCGATCGGGCTTTTCGGTCCTCTCGGGCATCAAGCCGGTACCCCCTGGTGGGATTCGCACGGATGGCGGCGCAACCGTTCCTCCATAGCGCTGTGCTGATTGGGTTTCAAGGCCAAATACAAAACGCTTCGCAGGCTTACGGCCGTGACGCGCCGAGCCGTGCGCGTGCGATCCGTTCCATCTCGTCGACCACCGTTTCGAGCGTCAGCGTGGTCGTGTCGAGCACGACGGCGTCGGCGGCAGGCCGCAGCGGCGAGTGCGCGCGCTCGCTGTCGCGACGGTCGCGCGCGGCGATGTCGCGCGCGAGCACGGCCTCGTCGATCGTCTCGCCGCGCGCGCGCAGCTCGACGGCCCGCCGCCGCGCACGCTCGCCGGGCGCGGCGGTCAGGTAGAGCTTCACGGGCGCGTCCGGGAAGACGACCGTCCCGATGTCCCGTCCCTCCATCACGACGCCCGCTGGCGCGGCGAGCGCGCGCTGCAGCGGCACGAGGCGCGTGCGTACCACCGGGCGGGCCGCCACCCGCGACGCCAGCTCGCCGGCGTCGGCGCGGCGGATGGCGTCGGTGAGGTCGCGACCGTCGGCCAGCAGCCGCTCACCTTCCCCGATTGCGAACGAGAGCCCGCCGACCAGCAGGCCGAGGGCCTCGTCGTCGTCGAGCGCGATGGCGCGCTCGTGCGCCAGCACGCCGACCACCCGGTACATCGCCCCGGTGTCGACGTGGCTGAAGCCGAGGCGGCGCGCGAGGTCGCGGCTGGCGGTCGACTTCCCGGCGCCCGCCGGCCCGTCTACGGCGACGACGAGCGGCTGCGTCACGCGCCCACCTTTCCGCCGAGCGCCGCGAGGCGGTCGAAGAAGCCCGGGAACGAGACCGCAACACAGTCCGGGTCCGCGATCGCAACACCGCCGGTGGCGACGAGCCCGGCCACCGCGAACGCCATCGCGATGCGATGGTCTCCGCCCGACGTCACCTGGCCACCCGACAGCGGACGCCCGCCGCTTCCGCGGATCACGAGGCCATCGGGACTCGTCCGGACGTCGACGCCGAGTCGGGTGAGCTGCCCGAGGGCAGCGAGACGATCGCTCTCCTTCACCCGGAGCTCTCCCGCGCCCGCGATACGCGTCTCGCCCTCGGACAGCGCCGCCGCGACGGCGAGCACGGGCAGCTCGTCGATCGTGGCCGGCACCTCCGGCGGCTCGATCGACGTCGCGCGGAGCGGTGTTGCCCGGACGACGAGCGTCGCGCGCGGCTCGCCGGCGTCCTCGCGCTCGTCCACCACCTCGATCGCCGCGCCCATGCGGCGCAGCACGCGGAGATATCCGGTGCGAGTCGGGTTCACGCCGACGTCCGTCAGCCGGAGCTCGGAGCCCGGCACCAGCAGCGCGGCCACGACGAGGAACGCGGCGGACGACGCGTCGCCCGGGAGCGGCACCGTGGTCGCGCGGAGCCGCGCGCCGCCGACCAGCGCGACCCCGCCCGGCTCTCGGGTCACCGACACACCGAAGCTCGGGAGAAGCCGCTCGGTGTGGTCGCGGCTCGCGACTGCTTCCCGCACACGCGTCGTCCCGCGCGCGCGGAGCGCCGCCAGGAGAATCGCCGACTTCACCTGTGCGCTCGACACCGGCATCGTCCAGTCGATCGCCGTGAGCGCGCCGCCCCGGATGGTCACCGGCGGGCGGCCGTCGGCCGTCGCGACGTCGGCGCCCATGCGCCGGAGAGGCTCGGCGACGCGCTCCATCGGCCGGCGGCGCAGCGACGCGTCGCCGTCGAGGACGACGGTGCCGTGCGCTCCGGCGGCGAGGCCCGCCCCGAGTCGCATCGTGGTCCCGGAGTTGCCGCAGTCGATCGTGCCGCGCGCGCCGTCGCCGAGCGCCGGCCCCGCGCCGTCGACGACGACCACGTCACTCGCGTGGTCGGCCCGTGCGCCGAGCGCGCGTACGGCCCCGAGCGTCGACAGCGTGTCGGCGCCCGCCGGGAAGTTTTCGACGCGCGTCATGCCCTCCGCGAGCGCCCCGAGGAGCAACGCGCGGTGCGCGATCGATTTGTCGCCCGGCACCGTCGCGGTGCCGCGCAGGCCCTGCGCCGGCGGGCCCACGGACACGACACCGCTCACGGCTCGCCTCCGAGCCGTCGCCGCGCCGCCGCCGCTTTGCCGAGCACCGCCTCGAGCGCGTCACCCGAGCCCGGCACGAGCAGGCCCTCGAGCCGGTCCAGTGCGGCCCGGAACTCGGCGAGCGCGGCTCGCAGCGCAGAGCGGTTGGCAAGCGCGATGTCGCGCCAGAGCTCGGGCCGGCTGGCTGCGATGCGGGTCACGTCCCGATAGCCGCTCCCGGCGTAGTCGAGGACGCGGCGTCCGGCCACGCGCGCGTCGACGAACGCGCCGACGAGCGCGTACGCGACCAGATGCGGCAGATGCGAGACGCGCGCGAGGATCTCGTCGTGCTCCAGCGGCGGCATCTCCTCGACGACCGCGCCCACGCCCTCCCAGAGCGCGCGCACGCGAGCGAGCGCGTCGCGGTCGGTCACGGGGGTGGGCGTCAGGATGCACCGCCGCTCGCGGAAGAGGTCGGCGCGGGCCGCCACCGCGCCCGACGTCTCGCTGCCCGCGATCGGATGCGCGCCGACGACGAGCTCCGGCGCCGGCCAGCGGGCTTCGAGCGCCTCGACCAGGCCCGCCTTCACGCTGCCGACGTCGGTCAGGATCGCGCCGGCACGGGCATGCGGCCGGAACGCCTCGGCGAGCGCCGCCGACGCGCCGACGGGCACACCGAGCAGGATCACGTCCGCCCCGGCCACCGCCGCCGCGGGGTCGCGCGCGACGTGATCGACGATCCCGCGTTCGCGGGCGAGGCGAAGGTTGGCCTCGCTCCGGCCGTAGCCTGTGACCTCGCCGACGAGCCCCGCCGCCCGCGCCGCCAGTGCCAGCGAGCCGCCGATCAGGCCGACGCCGGCGACCGTCATGCGCGGGAAGAGCGGCGTCATCGATATCCTTCGCTCGCGCTCATCGGCGTGTGTCGGCGAGCACCTGGCCGAGCGCGTCGACGAAGCGCGCGTTCTCTTCCGGGAGACCGACCGTCACCCGGACGTGCGCCGGAAAGCCGTAAACG
>WNGI01002183.1_pt1 | contig 33361 bp, 29 predicted proteins | sample 5400621 | NCBI WGS metagenome assembly WNGI01 (sample SAMN13153374, study PRJNA577476) | soil metagenome | isolation source: 20 cm soil or saprolite under Garry oak tree replicate 1 | place: USA:California | collected 2016-06-15
CTTCCTTGCAGCAGTATGAGAAGGCCATCGCCGATTACCAGGCGGCGCTAAAACTAAAGCCAGAAGACTATGACACTGTTCAACGTTTACAATATGTGCAGGGAATGCTGGCGGCAAAAAATGCACCGCCTCCACCTTCTGCCAGTCCCACTCCAACGCCCGGGCCGGGTTTGATGACGCCGCTGAATGTTGGGATCGCCATTGCGGTGCTCATCATAATCGCAGTCATCATGCGATTCGTCACACGAGGAAAGGCTGAAGAGACCAGCGGCAGAATCCGGTGAGATCCGGTCAAGTTTGCAGGCGGTCTAATATCCGCTGTCTTCAGCGGAACCGTTGTTGCTGGTATTGACTGGATGCACTGAGGACAGCGCACTCTACAGCCTCCTGCGAAATGCGCCGTTTCCGACAAGAAATTTCTTTGACACGACAATGAGCGCGGTTAGCTTGCGGACGCTTTTTGCTGGAACGAGGCGGTCCCATGGTCGTTCAAATTGCAAATTTGACGCGGCTTTGGGACTTTTGAATCTCTGGTAGGAGGCGAAACCGGTTTGCCGCTCGGGTTGCCGCGGAGGCGCTGGGTTGGCGAAGAACAGCCCATGTAGCTCAGTTGGTAGAGCACGTCCTTGGTAAGGACGAGGTCACCGGTTCAATCCCGGTCATGGGCTCCAGAGCAGCCTGAGGACCGGTAGCAGACAATACAGAAAATAAGGTAGTTTAAGTTAACCAGGAGAATTGAAATGGCTAAGGAAGCATTTAAACGCGACAAGCCGCACGTGAACGTCGGCACCATCGGTCACGTAGACCACGGCAAAACAACCCTGACGGCAGCGATTACGATGGTGCTGTCGAAGAAAGGCATGGCCGAAGTACGCGCATACGAGTCAATCGACAACGCTCCGGAAGAAAAAGAGCGTGGCATTACAATTAACACGGCACACGTGGAGTACTCGAGCGACAAACGTCACTACGCTCACGTGGATTGCCCCGGCCACGCCGATTACGTCAAAAACATGATCACCGGCGCGGCGCAAATGGATGGCGCCATCCTGGTCGTCTCGGCCGCGGACGGCCCCATGCCACAAACGCGCGAACACATCCTGCTGGCGCGTCAAGTTGGCGTACCCTCGATTGTCGTGTTCCTGAACAAGGTCGATATGGTCGATGATCCGGAGCTTCTCGATCTCGTGGAGATGGAAGTGCGCGATCTCCTGACGCAGTATGAATTTCCGGGAGATAAAATCCCGATTGTTAAAGGCAGCGCCCTCAAAGCACTTAATGGCGACGCCGACGCGGAAAAGCAGGTGCTCGCCCTCGTCGAAGCCATTGACGATTACATCCCCGTGCCGGAGCGGCCGATCGATCAGCCGTTCCTGATGCCGATCGAGGACGTGTTCAATATTGAAGGCCGCGGCACTGTCGCGACGGGGCGTGTGGAGCGCGGTATTCTCAAGAAAATGGGAGAAGTCGAGCTAGTGGGAATTCGTCCTACCGCAAAAACTGTTGCGACTGACATCGAAATGTTCCGCAAACTTCTCGATGAAGCGCGTGCGGGTGATAACGTCGGCGTTCTGTTGCGCGGCTTAAAGAAGGAAGAGGTCGAGCGTGGTCAGGTGATTTCGAAGCCTGGTTCGATTACGCCTCATAAGAAATTCAAGGCGGAAGTCTATGTGCTGAGTAAAGAGGAAGGCGGACGTCACACCCCATTCTTCACCAATTACCGGCCGCAGTTTTATTTCCGTACGACGGACGTGACTGGTGCCGTTAAATTGCCTGAAGGCGTGGAAATGGTCATGCCCGGCGACAACATCTCAATCGAAGTCGAGTTGGGCACGCCAATCGCGATGGAAAAAACGATTCGCTTCGCAATTCGTGAAGGCGGCAAGACGGTCGGCGCCGGTCGCGTGAGCGATATTCTGGATTAAAATTCTTCCTCTACCTCTCACTCTGCTTTCTTGAACGGATGACGAAGGAAGAGGAGATTAAGAGGAAGCGGAAGAGGAAGATTAAGAACGCCAGTAGCTCAATTGGTAGAGTAGCGGTCTCCAAAACCGTCGGTTGGGGGTTCGAGTCCCTCCTGGCGTGGTTAAACAGACCGCGAATGCCTAACGTTTCAATATCGAACTCTGAATTCGAAACGGCAGTAGCTGCGTAAGTTGGACGTTGGGCATTGGATGTTGGATGTTGTTTTGATTTAGATGATCACCAAAGTTAAAAACTTCTTCAGCGAAGTGAAGGTCGAGCTGCAGAAATGCTCCTGGCCTTGGGACCCGAAAGAGAAAGGATTCCGCCGTTACAAAGAACTGAGTGATTCGACTGTTGTGGTCGCTATCGCGATGTTATTGCTCGGTGGATATGTCGCGCTTTTCGATCTCGTTTTGGTGAACGTCGTCCACTTTTTCACACGGTTGCACTGATTATGGCACAAACGCTCGCAGGGAAAGATCAATGGTTCGTCGTGCATGTGCTTTCCGGTCAGGAAAACAAGGTGCGCGAGAACATCTTGAAGCGCGTCAAAACGGAAGAAATGGGCGACTTGATTTACGAAGTGCTCGTTCCAACCGAACGCGTATCGGAAATCAAGAAAGGCAAGAAGAGCGAGACCACACGGAAATTTTTTCCCGGCTATCTGATTGTTAACATGCATTTGCTCGACGAGAACAATCAGCTGGTCGGGCGCACCTGGTATTTCATTCGCGACACACCCGGCGTGATTGGATTTGCCGGCACCAAGGACAAACCGATTCCAATGCGGCAATCAGAGGTAGACAGCATGCTCGCTCAAATGAAAGAGCGCGAAGAAAAGGTGAAACCGAAAGTCAGCTTTGAGGTTGGCGAATCGGTGAAAGTCGCCGACGGCCCATTCCAAAACCAGACCGGCATCGTCGAGGAAATCGATCCTGAGCGCGGCAAACTCCGTGTCTCCGTCACCATTTTCGGTCGCGCAACTCCGGTGGAATTGGAATACTGGCAAGTGGAACGCGGCTAAGATCCACAGCTATCAGCAATCAACTCTCAACTAACAACTTTTCGAAATGGCAAAAGAAAAAGTAGCAGAGATCAAACTCCAGATTCCCGCAGGCCAGGCTAACCCTGCACCGCCGGTTGGAACTGCGCTCGGCCCGCGCGGCGTCAACATCATGGCATTCTGCAAGGAATTTAACGCCGCCACCCAAAAGCAAGCCGGCGACATTCTTCCGGTCGTTATCACTGTTTACAAAGACAAATCGTTCACGTTCATCACCAAAAGTCCGCCCGCCGCGATCTTGTTGAAGAAGGCGGCCAACATCGCCGCCGGTTCCAAAGAGCCTAACAAAACCAAGGTCGGCAAAGTCACGCGCAAGCAGGTTATGGACATCGTGAAAACAAAGGGCAAAGACTTAAACGCGCGCAACGACGAAGCCGCCTTCCGTATCATCGCCGGCACCGCCCGCCAAATGGGCCTCGAAATCGTCGATTAGATCAGCCGCTACTTCGGAAGACTGCTTGCGTCGCCGAGAAGTTCCCACTCCTGCAGCGCAATTGGTACATTGCCGTTTTTCCATAGGAAATCGTGGAAAGAGCGCAGATTAAATTTTTCGCCCTGTTGCATCCGCTCGTCGGCGAGGAATTTTATGATCTGCAATTTGCCGATCTGATAGGTAATGGCCTGACCGGGGCCGGTTGCGAAGGCGATTGCTTCCTGACGCGCCGTCTGTTCATCCATTGGGACTTTCTCCTGTAAATATTTAGCGGCTTGGTCGAGCGTGAATTCGCCGAGCGCGAGTTTTACATCCACTTCCACGCGCAACGCGCGGAGTCGCATAAAATTGCAAATGATCTCGCGCGTGTGCGGGCTGTCGTCGAAGAGGCCAGCGCGTAACATCATTTCTTCAGCATAAAAGCCGATGCCTTCGTTTGCCCCCGAGTCGTAGTAATGCCGCCGGATCGGGTCATCATGTTTCCATGAAAGACACAGCTGAAAATAATGGCCGGGAATTCCTTCATGAACGGTTATTGGCCGCGGGTCTTCCGCCGTTGCCTGCCAGAAGTAACCTAGCTTCCCTGAAGGCTTGGTCACATAACGGATGCAATTCTCGCTCAACCGCGATTGCGAAGTGAAGTCGTCCGTCTCGCCGAAACCTTGCAACGCGCTCAGATATTCTGGCATCGGTCGGAACGTGTAATGCCCAACCCAATTGGGGACAGTGAGGATACCGCTTTCCTCGAGAAATCTTCTGATTTGAAGTTCTTTCGTTGCCGCATCCTTGATCCAATCGTCAACGTTGTCAGCGATTTTAAGGGGCGGCACATTCTTGTTGCGATTTTTCTCGAATGCCTCGAAAGCGACGGCACGATTCCATTCCTGTTTGCCCATCGCCAGAAGTTCTTCAGGCGAATAAGGGATCAGCGCGACATTCTTGAGAAAGAAAACGTAGGCGTCGCTTCCAAGGGCGGTCTCGTTCGGCAGCGACGGCAACATTTCGCGAAGTTTTTCGCGAAAACGGTCAAGCGCATCCGCCGCGCGATCAATTGCGCTGTTCAACTCCTGTTCCTTGAGAGTTGTGGATTTCAGTAATCCCGTCGCCATTTGGCGCAGGTGCGGCCTTATATTTTCCAGCGCTTGAATTGCGACTGTGGCAAACGGTGCTGGCGGCTTATCCAGGTTGACGACGCCTTGCTGCAGTATCGAAGGAATATTTCCAATGCGGGTGAGAATTTCGCGGCTACGCGCTGCATCATATGGTCCTGGCACAGTGAGCGCTTCGGCCACGGGCGTGAGCGTCTGCGCGACATAAAAATTCGGGTCGCGTTTCCAGCGCGGATTAATGTCGAGTTCCCAGCGAACCCGCGCCAGGGCTGAACCGATCAGGCGATAGTCAACCTGTTGCGGGATCGGCCAAGTGTTTGCATCCAGTTTTTTCCAGCGCGTTTCGAATTCAGCCAGATCTTTTCGCTGGCTATCGATGCTGGATCGCGACCAATCGCGAACTCCTCCTGGCCGCTCGATTCGGTTCACGTCATCGTCAGTAAACGGCGCGTATTTCGCGCGCCATGCCCAGAAATCGTTCGCCAATTTGTCTAGTGACTCGGTTTCAGCCGAAGCATTGATTAACAACAGCGCAAAGAGAAGAACTCCCGCCCAACTTTTCTTCATGGCCAATTAATCAGCGCCCCGCCGCAGGGTGATCACGCCAGGATTTTTGCCGGGCCGATACATCGACGCGCCGTAACAGAGCGCGGCGGATTTTTCGCGTGCATAACGAATCTTGTTCAGTTTTTCGTCCCAGTGTTCCATGTAAGAGCAGTTTGCCGTCTTCTTGCTGCCGGCGATGGGAACATAACGATTCTCTGTAAATGTAAGAAAAGCTGCTTCGCCGGGCAGCGGAATTGGAGTAGCCCAGTTAGGTGATAGCCGGACGAGCCGCGGGGCCGTTAGGTCGAGTGCAAAAACCGTGTCACCATCAGTGCTGTTCAAGTGCAAATCGAAGAATGCGAGATGCAACGGTCCATCGAATACAAAATGTTGGTCTTTATCGTGTCTGTCGTGCAGCAAACCATAGACTCCGTAAAACCCGGGCAGCTTTTCAAATTCAGTCTCTGCTCCGGTTTTTAAATCGCGGAGCAGGTAATGTTTTCCATGCCCCGGCCCGTCGATCTGATCATCTTCGTCGTTTGGATCTTCGCGTAAGATCAATTCGACAGAACCATCAGGCGATTTGTAAGTGGGTATTGGCGTTACGGTGGGGGATACAGATTCCTCAGGCGAAGCTGATGGAGTGAGAGACGTCGACTCTTCAGGCTCGGCGTTAGTGAAATACGGCGAGCTTTTTGCAGCGACATACCAATCCGGAGCAATCTCAATTTTTTTCAACGCTTTGCCGAGTGGATCAATGCTCCAAAATTCGCGACTGTTATTGGATTTTTCGCGTGTGAAGACAATGTTGCTGCCATCAGGCGCAAAAATTGGAGCGGAGTCTTGTCCAGAGCTATCATTCGTTAATTGCCGCACCAGTTTTCCGTCCTCACGAAACAGATAGAGATGGGAGTGGCTCGTCCCCTCCGGTTGCAGATAACGAATTGCGATCACAATTTCCGAAGCGCCTCGGGCCGGTGTCCCAAGCAGCAAAGACGTGCCCGTCAGGACCAAAATTGTAAGAACGCAGCGCATCATCGAAGCGGAAGTTGAATCGTGCTGGGATGGGTCGAGTCATGATACACCTGCACGTGGCAGGTGTGCGCGTCCTTAGCCGTTTCTTCCGCGACGACTCCGCCCGAACAGTAATTCTTCTCCAAGTGGATGGAATTAGGCGAAGAAATGACAAGCCGCAGCCGACTGCCTTTCATCAAACGACGAGCTACGAACAGGCCGGGATTAAAATCGCAGCGTACGATTTCGCCTGGCTTCACCAGCTTCTGTTCGCGCAATGATTCACGATAACGCAACCGGCGAATATCGCTCCAAAGCGCGATGCTCGTCCCATCGGGCTGGATTTCGTACAGATTGGCGGAGAGATCGACATCGGGCGTGTCGATTGATACCCATAACGTTACCGCTGGGCAGCCTATGAGCGGCGTTTCCTTAGGCAGCGGCTCCGTGTGGTACACCAAACCATCCTTGCCAATGCTCGACGCATAGGTTTGATCGATGCCTGCCGTTTTTTCTTTCGGATCGATCCCATCAACTGTTTCGCCGCGCGTGGTATCCAGCGGATCGTAAATGAATGTGTCCGTAAGCGACCTGGTTCTTGAGAAATTCCGGCCTGGGGCCGCTTTTCATCGTCCAGTCATACCATTGCCGATGGAGATCGTTAAGATCGATAACGGCCGCAGGTCCGAACTTTATGCCCGCGACCTCATCCGTAGGCGTACGTGTGCCCGCGTGGTCCCATGGGCCAATGACTAGAAAATGTTTTGCGCGCGCTTCTGGAGAGGCATTTGCCAGATGATCCCGGTAATAGGATAGGGCGCCCAATTCATCGCCATCGTATTGGGCGGTAATTGTTAAAATTGGCAGCGTCATCTTCTGAAACTGCTCGCGGGTCGGTACCATCGCGTCGTAGTACGCATCGATTACGGGGTGTTTGAGGATGCGTTGAAAATTAAGCGAGGGATTTCCGACAAACGAATCGAGCGATTTAAACGGGATGTGTTTCTTGTAGGCATCCAGGAATTTTGTGCGCCAGAATTTTTGATCAGCAAAAAGATTGTCTTGCGCAGCGTGCCCACTGGTGAGCGTGTACCATTGCATGTCGTACGTTAGACCGACGTTTTGGGTCGAAGGATAATCGAGTCCCGGATGAGCGGCTGCAGCGGGAACGATTGTCGCCAAATGTGGCGGGAATTCCTTTGCCGTCGCCCACTGATCGAATCCTGCGTAGGAACCGCCCCACATTGCAACCTTGCCATCGCAAAACGGTTGCTTGGCAAGCCACTCAACGACGTCGTAGCCGTCGCGCGGATCGTTTGCAAACGGTTCGAACTCGCCGCCGGAATTTCCGCGACCGCGAACATCGACAAGCGCGAATGCGTATCCATGCGATGCGAAGTAAGCGCCGCGTGCGTGGTACGTATCTGAGATGTAAGGCGTGAGTGTGAAGATCACCGGCGTCTTCGGTAATGATCCGTCCGGCGTTTTCGGCAGATACAACGTTGCGTTCAGTTCGACCTTGTCCCGCATGGGAATTTTCACGCCCCAGCGAAGATCGTAGTCGGCCGGCGGTTGCGACGGCGATGGTCTTGGACTTGGGGTTTGCGCGACGATCATTGCGGCAAAAGGCGCGCACAGTGTTGTAGCCAGGATCGATGCCCACGAAATAATCATGGCTAGCGAAGAAGTTCGGAGTTTCACCTTGTCGGATTCAAGCGAGGAGTAGCGGGAAGGCAAGACCGTTAATTGCGGCTGACTTCTGCTTTGGCTGGCCATGGGGGGAGGTGCAAACAACAGGCCATCGTTTGCAGGAAGGCGAGTTTGCGAGACGATAGGCGATGGCCCGCGAGCCTTCGAAGAATATGCAACCTCATAAAGCGAAAACTCGAGAGAAGGTTACGAGCCGCGCGCGGGCGTCAAAGGCGGATACGCAAATAAATGCTCGAACAATTTCTCTTTCCCGAGCCGAGCTATTCTGTGCCGGCATCGTCTTTTTGATCGCGCTCCTTCTTTATAGCTGGACACTCGCGCCGACGGTTACTCTGACTGACAGCGGAGAGCTAATCGTAGTTGCCCGCGGCCTGGGAATCGCACATCCGCCGGGCGTTCCGTTGTGGATCATTCTCGCCCATCTCGCATCGCTTATGCCTTTTGGAAACATTGCGGTGCGGATTAACTTTTCGTCCGCGCTTTTTGCGGCGCTCGCTTGCGCGATGCTTACGCTTACGGTGGCAGAACTGACCATTACTGCGTCATATCTCGCCACGTCGAAGCGACGAAAGAAAGTCGGGCAGCAGAGTAAAACGGCTGAAGAATCGGGGCCTGCCCGCCTGTTGTTTGCTGTACCAGCGGTGGGCGCGGGTTTGCTCATGGCCTTCTCACGCACGCTTTGGTCGTACGCGACGATCACTGAGGTCTATGCTCTGAATACGCTGCTCATCCTCGTTATCTTCTTTCTAATGCTTCGATGGCGGCGACATATCGTCGCAGACAAGATGCACATCGGCACGGCGATCAATGCCGGCGAAATCACTTCGCAGATTACAAGCTATGACGCTTACCTTTATGCGGCTGCGCTGGTCTTCGGACTAGCGCTAGGCGTTCATCACGTTACCGTGGCACTAACCCTTCCTGCCATAGGAGTCATTGTTTATCGAACGCAGGGCGTGAGGTTCTTCACCGGCAGACGATTGATTTATGCCGCGTTGATTTCAATTGGCGCACTCATCGCCGTTTATGCCTACCTCCCTCTCGCAGCGTCGCGCTCGCCTGTCATTAACTGGGGCCATCCGCGTTCGCTGCAGGAAATATGGTGGCACCTCACGGGCAGACAGTATCAGGTCTATTTCTCCTTTAAGCCGGAGATAATGGGAGAACAGTTTGCTGAATTCTGCAGAATGGCGCTCCGCGAATTCGGTTTTCCGTGGCTTCCGTTGTCGCTGGTTCTGGCTTTCGCGGGTTTCGTTGACGCTTTCAAGCGGGACCGTACGACTTTCTGGTTTCTCCTGATGGTTATCATCGCCGATTTGGCCTACGCACTCAGCTACGAAATTGCGGAGGACAAGGATGCGTACTATCTACCCGCATTTATTTCGATCGCGGTTGCCGCTGGTCTTGGCATTCGATGGATGATTGGACGGGCCGTTTCCAAGCCCGCGCCGGCCGGGAGGCTATCTGTAGCGGTTGCAGTCGTTGTTTTGCTTGTGTGCGCGATTACTCTCGCTGCTAACTGGCCTTTTAATAATCGCAGGCAATATTTTATCGCCCATGATTACGTCGAAAATCTGTTGAGCACGATCGCGCCCAACAGCCTCTTGCTCACGCTCGATTGGCAGGTTGTCTCTCCCATGTTCTATGCGCAGGAGATAGAACAACGGCGGCGAGACGTTAAGGTTGTGGATATCAATCTCCTGCGTCGCTCGTGGTATTTCGATTACCTAAGTCATGCTTATCCCGCTTTGGTCGAGCGGTCGCGCGACAAGATTGAAGCATTTGTTGAAAACCTCAAAGAATGGGAGCGCGATCCCGGAGTTTTTGCCAGGAGCCCGGCGCTGACTCAAAGAATCAGCGCAGCATTTTTAGAGATGATTCAATCAATGGTGATGAACGAAAGCAGGGTTGCTCCGGTTTACATGACGAACGACTTGCTTTCCTCCGACTCAGTCAACGGCGAGCTGACCAAATGGCTTAGTCAAAAATATCAACTCGTTCCGCAAGGGCTTGTGTTTAATCTCGCGGACAATCAGGGCTTTCATGATTCGCCTGATGTGCATCTACAAATCCGCGGCCTCGCCGACGGGACACTGCGATTCGACAAAGGCGATCCAGTAAACGTTAAAGTAATACCCGCCTACACGAAGATGCTGATTAATCGCGGACGCTATCTGGCTTTATTTGGTCAACATGAGCGCGCCATTGCTGCTTTCGAACAGGCGCTCGCGCTTAAGCCGGATCTCGCCTTGGCCAGGCAGGGACTCACCGAAAGTGCGGCGAAAGTGCGGAAACCGTAGCGCAGTTTCGTTTCATCATTCACTAATTTAAGCGTCGTTCGTCATTCAGGCTGGGTCATTTTCCCGGCGTCCTCTTGCTTTGTTGGCGCGAACCTTTTATATGCGCGGGGATGAACGTCCTGGCTTGTGATCGATGGTTGCGCCTTGTTCTGGCAATCCTGGCATTTGCCATAGGGGCGATTCCAGTTCGAGCGGCTGACAATGTGATTGCGCTGAAAGCCGCGCGCTTGTTCGATGGAAAATCGAAATCACTCGTTCCAAATGGCGTCGTCATCGTTCGAGACGATAAGGTTGTCGATGCTGGTAGCAATCTGGCTGTTCCAGCCGACGCGCAGGTGATCGATCTGGGCGATGCGACGCTCGCGCCGGGATTCATGGACGCACATACACATCTGACTCTGGATTACTCCGGCGATTACAATGTGCGCCGACTGGGAGAGCTCGATCTCAATGTCTCCGAGCAGGCGATCATTGCCACGGCGCACGCGCGCGCTACTGTCGAAGCAGGTTTCACTACCGTGCGCGATCTCGGAAGCCGATTCGTGGGCAGCCGCGAGTTTGTCGATGTTGCCCTGCGCAATTCGATTAACAAAGGAGTAGTCGTTGGTCCGCGCATGTTGGTTGCGACTAAGGGAATCGGCGCCACCGGCGGTCACTTCGATCCGACCAGCGGATTCCGTGATTTTCTTTTTGGGCGTGAGCCGGATTACACGGATGGAATTATCGATAGTCCGGACGACGCGCGAAAAGCAGTGCGGTTCGAAGTCAAAAATGGCGCCGACGTGATTAAGGCTGCAGTTTCAGGCGGTGTGCTTTCTTTAACAGACGAAGTGGACACCCCACAATTGACGCCGGCTGAGATGGCGGCAGTCGTTGACGAATCTCATCGTTTGCGCAAAAAAGTGGCAGTGCATTGTCATGGCGACCAGGCTGCCCGGGAAGCGATCGAGGCTGGCGTTGATTCCATTGAACACGGCTCATTTATGAAACCTGAAACACTCACCCGGATGAAAAACAAGGGCGTCTTCCTGACGCCAACGCTTATGGCCACCGAATGGATCATGAGCAAGCTGGAGAATTATCCACCAGCATTGCAGGCCAAAGCGAAAGCTGCAGCAGCTGCCCGCTCGGACATGTTTCGCAACGCGGTAAAATTAGGAGTGAGAATTTCTTTCGGCACTGATGCCGCCGTTTTTCCACACGGTCAGAACGCCAAAGAGTTTAAACTGATGGTTGATCTCGGAATGACGCCAACCGATGCATTAAAATCTGCCACAGCAAGTGATGCCGAGCTCTTCGGCATCGCGCAAAAAACCGGCGCCTTGGAAAAGGGAAAGCTCGCTGACATCATTGCGATGCCGGGCGATCCGCTTACCGATATTACCGCAACAGAGCGAGTGTTCTTCGTGATGAAAGAGGGAAAAATCATTAGGAACGGGCCGATTATTCAACACGCTACCAAGATAACCGAGCCCGCAGAAGTTGGAGAGCCAGCGGACTAGCCGTGTTGGAGTCGACGGCACTAAACTTGATTTTGACAAGGAAAAGATAGCCGCTAAGTTGGACGCCCCGCCGCTGGACTGAGCGGCTTAATATTTTGGCAGGAGCCCCGTGTTTTCCTCACAAGAGGCCGGGGCGATAGAACTGCACACCGACATGCAAAGAAATCGAAGCAAACGTTATCGCGCAGCAGCGCAACAGGTAGATCGCGCGAAAGCTTACAGTCTCCCCGACGCCGTCTCGACGCTGAAAAAATTCCCGCCGACTAAGTTTGATCAGACCGTGACAGTCTCATTCCGGCTTGGTGTTGATCCCAAGCAATCCGATCAGATGGTCCGCGGGACCTGTCCCCTTCCGCATGGCAGCGGCAAACAGGTTCGTGTACTGGTTTTTGCCGAGGGCGAGTCTGCACAGGCAGCCAGGGAAGCAGGCGCGGAGTTTATTGGGATGAAGGATCTAATTCAGAAGTGCCAGGAAGGTTTTCAGGATTTTGACGTCGCAATCGCAACGCCGGCAGCGATGGCAGAGGTGCGGAAATTGGGGAAGGTACTTGGGCCGCGCGGACTGATGCCGAATCCGCGGACTGGAACGGTCACAGACGATACAGCCAAAGCGGTGCGGGAAGTGAAAGCCGGTCGCGTGGAGTTTAAGCTGGATAAGAATGGCAACGTGGCGGTGCCGGTTGGACGATTTTCATTCGAGGAAAATGCGCTCGTGGAAAACGGAAACGCGGTGATCGAGGCAGTGGTTCGGGCTCGTCCCGCCAGCGCGAAAGGGCGGTACCTTGAAGGCATGACAATCAGTGCGACCATGTCCCCCGGAGTTCCCGTTGATCCCGCGCCGTATTTGAGCGTGTAGTCTAGAAGACACAATATCGAAATAGAATGAGACCAGAAAAAGCCAGCGTTGTTTTGGATCTTACCGAGAAGCTAAAACGCTCTCCGTTCGTGCTCGTAACCGACTATCAGCGAATGAAAGTTGGCGATTTTAGCGAGTTGCGGAACCGACTAGCGCCAGCCGGCGCGGAAGTGCACGTTGTGAAGAACAATTTCCTCAAACGTGCCATGACCGATTCCGGTTTTCCGGAAGCAAACGAGACGCTGACTGGTCAAACAGCGGTTGTTACAGGCGACAAAGATGTAGCGCCAGTTGCAAAAATTTTCAAGACATTCGCGGCCGAATTCAAGGTCGCCGCGCTGAAGATTGGCTTTGTCGATCGGGCGCTTCTTTCCGCTGCAGAATTGGAAACGCTGGCGGACCTGCCAGCGCGCGAAGTTATGCAGGCGCAATTGCTGGGACTGTTGTTGTCTCCCGCAACGCGCTTCGTGCGATTACTGAACGAACCGGGCTCCGCATTTGCGCGGCTATTGAACGCAAAGGCAGAAAAGGAGGGCGCGGCCGCGCAAGCGACGGCGTAAAACAGTTTTTCCGCTCGCGATGGCGGGTCGGGAAGTGAAACGAAAACTGTCCGGGCCAATGGCTATTGGCCTTAATTTTCCGAAAGCTTTCGGAAGCGGCAATTGGAGGAAATAAAAATGGCAGACACAGATAAATTGGTGGAGCAACTCAGCAACCTATCGGTGCTGGAGATTGCTGGGTTGGTCAAACAACTGGAAGAAAAGTGGGGTGTAAGCGCAGCTGCGCCAGTGGCAGTGGCTGCGGGCTCAGCCGCCGGCGGTGCAGCTGGCGGAGCGGCAGCTCCGGCAGCGGAAGAGAAAACCACGTTCGACGTGATCTTAAAGGAAATGGGCGCGAACAAGATTGCTGTGATTAAGGAAGTTCGCGGCGCGGTGCCTGGACTAGGCTTGGCTGAAGCAAAGGCGCTCGTCGAGGGCGCCCCAAAGACAATCAAGGAAGGCGTGACAAAGGAGGAGGCGGACGAGATCAAGAAGAAGATCGAGACCGCTGGTGCAAAAGTCGAAATCAAATAGCGACGAGTCGCCAGGTCGCGGTTGTTTGTCACCCTCCATAATTCAAAGGATGAGTACAGACCACCCGTGGCACATTTTCCTTGCGGAGCAGAAATTTTAGGCTACTTTCCTTTCCTGCTAGAAGCAGGCAGAACTTATTTTTAACCCGGCGCTCAACGGCAAAGCACAAGAATAGCAGCTGAACGGTGGTCAATTTGACAGACCGGCGTTTTGCGTGCATTTTTGTGCCCTTCGCTCGTTGCTGAGCCCCTAAACCTTGCCCGTTTCGTCCACGATTGGTGCGTGGACGTAGCGAGGCCTAACTTTGGCTAGTGATTTATGTCGGAACGTATTTACTTTGGAAGCATCAAGGAAGGGATCGAACCGCCGAATCTAATTGAGGTTCAGGCCAATTCGTACGTTGATTTTCTTCAGAAGGACACTCCTTTTTCAAAGCGAAAAAATCAGGGACTCCAGGCTGTTTTCAAGGAGGTCTTTCCGATCGAGAGCTATGACGAAAAAGCGGTGCTCGATTTTAGCCACTATGAGATCGGGGAGCCCAAGTTAAGCGCGTTGGAGGCGCAGCGAGAAGGACAGACCTACAGCGCGCCGTTGCATGTCACGTTCCAATTGCGCGAAGAAAAAGGCACGAAGGAAGAGAAAGTCTATATGGGTGAAATCCCCCTGATGACGCCCCAAGGGACTTTCGTCATAAACGGCGCAGAGCGCGTAGTAGTAAGCCAGTTGCATCGCTCTCCGGGGATTGCCTTTGAATCTACTATCCACGTAAACGGCAAGGTGCTTTACAGCTTCCGGATCATTCCGGATCGGGGGTCCTGGATTGAGGTCCAATTTGATACAGCTGATCTCCTTTACATTTATCTCGACCGACGCAAGCGGCGCCGGAAGTTTCTTGCCACGACGTTCCTGCGCGCTCTGGGCTACGGATCTGACGAAGACGTCATCAAGCTTTTTTACAACATCGAGACGCTGAAGCTAAGCGAGAAACTCGACGAAGAGAAGCTCGCCACCAAAGTGCTGACTGCGGAGATCCGCGACGGCGAGGTGACTGTGGCGCGCGCGTTCGAACCGCTTACCCTGGCGACCGTTCGCCAGATCATGGCGCTTAAGATTCACGAGGTGAAAGTGATCGACATCTCTAACGATGACACCATCGTGAAGGCGCTTCGAAAAGATCCGGCGCACGACCAGGAAGAAGCGCTCAAGGACATTTACCGCCGTCTTCGCCCTGGCGACCCGCCGACTGTGGCCAATGCGCGTGCTTTGCTGAAAAGGCTCTTCTTTGATCCAAAGAAATACGATCTAGGGCGGGTCGGCCGTTACAAGATCAATCAAAAACTCGGGATCAACGTTGATGCTACCGAGCGGATCCTAACAGACAAAGATTTTATCGCTGCGATCAAATACCTGATCAATCTGCGACGGGGCGAAGGTACCCTTGATGATATTGATCACCTGGGTAGCCGTCGCGTGCGTACCGTCGGTGAATTATTGGCGAACCAGTGCCGTGTTGGTCTTGCTCGCACCGAGCGGCTGGTCAAGGAGCGAATGACTCTGTTCGACATCAATGTGGACGGCATGACCCCGCAAAAGCTTATCAATCCAAAGGCGCTCAGTGCGGTCATCCGCGATTTCTTTGGCCGGTCACAGCTTTCGCAGTTCATGGATCAAACGAATCCGCTCGCAGAGTTAACACACAAGCGCCGTTTGTCGGCTCTTGGGCCTGGTGGTCTCAGCCGGGAGCGTGCCGGGTTCGAGGTGCGCGATGTTCATCCATCCCATTACGGGCGCATTTGTCCCATTGAAACACCGGAAGGCCCAAACATCGGTCTGATTAGTTCGATGAGCACCTTTGCGCGCATCAATGAGTTCGGCTTTATCGAAACGCCCTATCGTAAAGTGGAAAAGGGCCGCGTGACCGATCAGATCGAATATCTTACTGCTGATCGCGAGGAGAATTTCCTGGTTGCGCAAGCCAATGCGGCTGTTGACGGACGCGGACATTTCACAGGCGAAAAGGTATCGGTGCGTTACCGTGGCGACTTTCTGGAAGTCGATCCCTCCAAGGTGAACTACATGGACGTCTCGCCGAAACAGCTTGTATCGGTGGCGGCCGGCCTGATCCCATTCCTCGAACACGATGACGCAAACCGGGCGTTGATGGGCTCTAACATGCAACGCCAGGGCGTACCTCTCGTGGTTTCCGAGGCGCCGCTGGTGGGCACAGGTTTGGAAGACAAAGTGGCGCGAGATTCTCACGCGGTTGTCCTGGCAACCGACAGCGGAAAGGTCGCTTCGGTTACGGCAGACCAAATCGTGGTCACGAAAGATGGTCATCTTCCCGAGAGCAAGAAGAAGCTCAAGACTGATCCGGAGGCTGGGATGCACGTTTATGAACTCCGCAAATTCATGCGGTCCAATGCCGGCACGTGCGTGAACCAGAAGCCGATTGTGCACAAAGGGCAGCACGTGAAACGGGGTCAAGTCATCGCCGATGGTCCAAACACCGATCAGGGCGAGCTGGCTCTGGGACGCAACGTGCTCGTCGCGTTCATGCCCTGGAATGGATACAACTTCGAAGACGCCATCATGATTTCAGAAAAAGTGGTCAAGGAGGATGTTTACACCTCCATCCACATCGATGAATTCGAGATCGGCGCGCGAGATACCAAGCTCGGACCCGAAGAAATCACGCGCGATATTCCGAACGTCAGCGAAGAAGCTCTGCGCAACCTGGGACCTGATGGGGTTGTACGGGTCGGCGCGGAAGTGAAGCCGGGCGACATTCTGGTCGGCAAGATCACCCCGAAGAGCGAAACCGAATTGGCGCCGGAAGAACGCCTGCTGCGTGCAATTTTTGGCGAGAAAGCAGCGGACGTGAAGGACACGTCGCTCACTGTTCCCTCAGGCACGTATGGAATTGTGATGGACGTAAAGGTCTCCTCCCGCCGCGAAGTTTCGCGCGAAAAACTCACGCCGGCGGAAACCAGACGACAACTCAAAACCATTAGTGAAGAACATAAGCGCAAGAAAGAGACGCTCGTCGAACAGCTGACTGACTCGCTTTCGAATGTCCTACTCGGCGAAAAAGTTCCTCTCGACGTCGTCAACGCTAAGAACGGCGAGATCATTATTCCAGCCAATCGGAAGATTACCAAGACCCTGTTGCGAAAGCTGGCGACAGCGCACGATCACATCGAGATCGATCCGAGCCCGATCCGCAATAAGATCCGGGAAATCATCGGCGCATATGAACACAAGTTCGCAGAGCTCGAGCTCGAACGCGATCGCGCCATGGACCGGGTAGAAAGCGGTGACGATATCGATCCCGGAATCATCAAACAGGTCAAGGTCTATATCGCGAGCAAACGCAAACTGAGCGTCGGTGACAAGATGGCAGGGCGCCACGGAAACAAGGGTGTTGTCGCCCGTATTGTGCCCGAAGAGGACATGCCTTTTCTGGCAGACGGAACGCCGGTTGAAATTGTGCTTAATCCATTAGGCGTGCCCAGCCGCATGAATGTGGGACAAGTTCTCGAAACACACCTGGGAGTTGCCGCGAGGGCACTCGGATTTAAGGTCGCCACCCCGGTGTTCGATGGAATCAAAGAAAAACAGATTCGCGAATATTTGCATGATGCCCGGAAGAAGGAGGGATTTACCTGGGTGCAGGAAAGCGGCAAGGCAAAGCTTTTCGACGGACGCACCGGCGATCCTTTCGATCAGGAAGTGGTGGTTGGCTACATCTATATGATGAAGCTCGGCCACTTGGTCGCGGACAAGATTCACGCTCGCGCGGTAGGCCCGTACTCACTCGTCACTCAACAGCCGCTCGGCGGCAAGGCGCAATACGGTGGCCAGCGTTTTGGTGAAATGGAGGTGTGGGCGCTGGAAGCTTACGGAGCGGCCTATACTTTGCAGGAACTGCTCACCGTTAAATCCGATGACGTGCAGGGGCGGACCCGGATTTATGAGTCGATCGTCAAGGGTGATAATTCGCTCGAAGCGGGTACACCTGAATCTTTCAACGTTCTAATCAAAGAAATGCAGAGCCTGGGCCTCGACGTGAAGGTCGGCGGCCAACCGCCTACGTTTCTGGAGAGCGTCGCCTAATTTTTAAATTGTAAATTATTTGGAAAAAAACATGAACGAACATTCCTGGCGTGAGTTAGTGGGCGAAGAGCGGCCCGTGGGTTTTGATCAAGTCGCGATTGGCGTGGCGTCGAGTGACACGATGCGCTCGTGGAGCAAAGGCGAAGTCAAAAATCCTGAGACAATCAATTATCGGACTTTCAAACCGGAAAAGGGAGGCCTTTTCTGCGAACGCATTTTTGGTCCGACGCGCGACTGGGAATGCTCATGCGGAAAATACAAGCGTATCAAGCATAAGGGCGTCATCTGCGACCGGTGCGGCGTCGAAGTTACTTTGGCTCGGGTCCGCCGTGAACGGATGGGCCATATCGAATTGGCCGTACCCGTCTCGCACATCTGGTTTTACAAATGCATGCCCTCGCGAATCGGGCTCATGCTGGATATGAGCGCCCGGCAGCTCGAACGAATCATCTATTACGAGGATTACATCGTCATCGATCCGGGCAAGACGCCACTACAGAAGACACAACTGCTTAACGAAGCCGAATACCGCGAGGCGCAGGAGCAGTACGGCGAAGATTTCGTCGCGGGCATGGGTGCGGAAGCGATCAGAAAACTTCTGGCCGAGATCGATCTCAACAAGCTCAACAAAGAGCTTGAGAAGGCAATGGGCGCCACAAAGAGCAAACAGATTCGCAAGAAACTCGCGAAGCGCCTCAAGCTCATCCAGGGCTTCCAAAATTCGCATGCGCGTCCGGAATGGATGATTCTGGATGTATTGCCGGTTATTCCGCCGGATCTGCGCCCTTTGGTTCCCCTCGAGGGCGGACGGTTTGCCACCTCAGACCTGAACGATCTTTATCGCCGGGTTATTAATCGTAATAACCGGCTGAAAAACCTGCTCATGCTTAAGACGCCGGACGTCATCATTCGGAATGAAAAGCGGATGTTGCAGGAAGCGGTGGACGCTTTGTTCGACAATGGCAGACACGGTCGCGCTGTAACCGGCGCCGGGAATCGGCCTCTGAAGTCCCTGAGCGACATGCTCAAGGGCAAGGGTGGGCGTTTCCGTCAAAATTTGCTTGGCAAACGCGTCGATTACTCAGGCCGCTCCGTAATTGTGATCGGCCCGGAGCTAAAGCTGCATCAGTGCGGATTGCCGAAGAAGATGGCGCTGGTGCTTTTCGAGCCGTTTATTATCCGGCGGCTGAAAGATTTGGGCTACGTGCACACGGTGCGCAGCGCGAAAAAGATGATCGAGCGTCAGACGCCCGAGGTATGGGACATTCTCGATGAAGTGACCAAAGGTCATCCGGTGCTGCTCAATCGCGCGCCCACTCTACATCGATTGTCCATTCAGGCTTTTGAACCGCAATTGATCGAAGGCGAAGCCATTCGCATTCACCCCTTGGTTTGCACAGCTTACAATGCGGACTTCGACGGGGACCAGATGGCAGTGCATGTACCGCTCTCGGTGGAGGCCCAGATGGAAGCACGCATGCTAATGCTCGCGCCGAATAACATTTTTTCCCCATCCAGTGGCAAACCCATCACGACGCCTTCCCAGGATATCACCCTCGGTTGTTACTACCTCACCCAGAACCCTCGCGGCGCTAAAGATGGCCAGCGGCTCCCGCTCTTCGGCGATGCGGCCGAGGTAGAATTCGCAATGGCAGAAGGAAGCATTCGCGCACATGACCGTATCCGGATTAAGAACCCGGATTTCGGTAAGCAAACGATCTATGGAAATGCTGAAGCCAAAACGATCGAAACCACCTCGGGTCGCGTCGTTTTTAATGAGATTTGGCCCAAGCAGCTTGGATTTTTCAACAGACCCGCCGGCAAGAAGCAACTTAGCGACATCATCTGGCGCTGTTATCAAATTGCAGGACCAGCCGAAACTGTCGCGACGCTGGACAAATTAAAAGAGCTCGGCTTTGCCGAGGCCACCAAAGCTGGCATCTCCATTGGGATTTCGGACATGATCATTCCGAAAGAAAAAGAGACCGAGCTGGAAAACGCCTATAAGCAGATTCGACAGGTTGATCAGCAATATCGCAAAGGCATCATCACCGATGGCGAGCGCTACAATAAGATTATCGATATCTGGACGCACGCCGGTGACGAAATTTCCAGTGCTATGTTCCGCACTCTGGAACACAATGACGGCCGCAAGGAGTTGAATCCTGTTTTCTTGATGGTCGATTCCGGTTCACGTGGCAACCGCCAGCAGGTCCGTCAGCTCGCAGGTATGCGCGGTTTGATGGCCAAACCTTCAGGTGAAATCATTGAGCGACCGATCACATCGAACTTCCGCGAAGGGCTGAGCGTGCTCGAGTATTTCATTTCTACACACGGTGCTCGCAAGGGTCTTGCTGACACCGCGCTAAAGACGGCTGACTCCGGCTATCTAACGCGCAAACTGGTCGACGCTGCACAGGACGTCATTATCAATGAACAGGACTGCGGCACTGTAAACGGCATCGTAGTGCGCTCAATTTACGAGGGCGACGAAGAAGTAGTCGATCTTGGTCAGCGCATTATCGGACGCGTAAGCTGCGAAACGATCGCTGATCCGGTGGACAAAAAGAAGAAGATCGTCAAAGCGAATCAGTTGATCGATGAAAAGATCGCTGCGGATCTTCAGCGAGTGGGCGTCGAGAGCTTGAAGATTCGTTCGGTTCTTACCTGTGAGTGTGGCCGGGGCGTCTGCGCAATGTGCTATGGGCGCAATCTGGCTACGGGCCAATTCGTTAAGCTTGGCGAAGCGGTAGGGATTATCGCAGCCCAATCGATTGGCGAGCCGGGAACACAATTAACGATGCGCACGTTCCACATCGGCGGCACCGCCAGCCAGACCTTCAAGCAACCAATCATCAAGGCCAAAAACGACGGCACCGTCCGCTTCAACGACTTGCGGACAGTGCAGGCGCTCGACGGCAGTTGGATCGCTTTGAACAAGAACGGTTCGATCAGTGTGCACAACGAAGAAGGCCGCGAACTCGAGCGTTACAACGTGGTGATCGGATCAATGATCTCCAAAGGTGACGGAGGCTCGGTTAAGAAGGGCGAAACCTTCGTTCAATGGGATCCATACAATGTGCCTATTCTCACCGACAAAGGTGGCAAGATCGAATTCCGCGATATGATCGCCGGTGTCACGATCAAACGCGACGTCGATGAGGCGACCGGCCTGATGGGCACCGTTATTATTGAGCACAAAGAGGATTTGCATCCACAAATCGTTATCGTGGATGACAAGAAGGAGGTACTCGCGAGTTATTCCATCCCGGCTGGCGCCCACGTGATCGTGGAAGAAGGCCAAAAGGTGCGTGGTGGCGCGCTACTGGCCAAGACGCCCCGGAAGGTAGCAAAGACCAAAGATATTACTGGAGGTCTGCCGCGTGTGGCGGAATTATTCGAAGCGCGTCGGCCAAAAGATGCGGCGGAGATTGCAAAAATCGACGGCGTTGTTGAGATGGGCGGCACCGTCCGCGGAAAGCGACGCTTGATTTTGAAGGATCCCGACACCGGAGCGGAGGAAGAACACCTAATCCCGCTTAACAAACACATTATCGTGTTTAAGGGCGATTTCGTAAAGAAGGGTCAGCAACTTACCGAGGGACCTGTCGTTCCCCATGAAATCCTCGAGGTCTGCGGACCGCAGGATTTGCAAGAGCACCTCGTCAATGAAGTGCAAGAGGTATATCGGTTGCAGGGTGTGGAGATTAACGACAAGCACATCGAAATCATCGTGCGTCAAATGTTGCGAAAAGTGAAGATTACCGATCCTGGCGATACATCGTTGCTCTGGGGCGATCAGGTCGACAAGCTCGATTTCGAGGAGGAAAACAAGAAGGTCGTCGAGAAGGGTGGTAAGCCGGCAGAAGCCGTTCCCGTCTTACTCGGCATCACGAAGGCTTCACTCGAGACGGACAGCTTTATCTCTGCTGCTTCATTCCAGGATACGACTCGTGTTCTTACAGAAGCGGCTACACTGGGTAAGGTGGATAGGCTGCGCGGTTTCAAGGAAAATGTGATCATGGGTCACTTGATCCCCGCCGGTACCGGTTTCCCCGAGCACCGCGAGATCAAGTTGGTAGAAAAAGGTGAGCCAATTGGTGCACCGGTGATGGAAGAAGCCGAGCCACAGCCGGCCATCGGGTAAGCTCTGGGAGCAGCGGAGTAATGAAGTAATGGGCGACAACAAATCCCCTTACTCTCTTACTCTATCGCTCCAATACTCCACCTAGAATCGCCATGTCGATCGTCACCAAAACGGGCGATAAAGGCGAAACGTCTCTGATGTACGGCCATCGCGTATCGAAGGGTGATTCACGCGTCGACGCGTATGGCTGTGTCGATGAACTGACTGCAGCCCTAGGCTTAGCCAGGTCCGTTTCGACTGACAAATTTATTTCAGAAGAAATTCTCGCCGTACAAAAAGACTTAATCGTTCTCATGGGAGAACTGGCAACGGCGCAAAAGGATCGGGAGCGTTTCGTCAAAGATGGTTTTCAACTTACCACAGCAGCGATGGTCGACCGGGTCACCGCCGTGATTGTCGGTCTCGAGAAAGACGATTCGCTTTATCCGAAGGACTGGGTGATTCCCGGGGCAACATTGATGTCTGCCGCTCTTGATTTTGCTCGCGTAACGTGCCGCCGCGCCGAGCGGCACATCGCCGGTTTGAGCACCAGTGACTCGGAGTTTAACATCGAGATTTTGCGCTACCTAAATCGCCTTTCGGATCTCTTGTGGATCCTGGCGAGGTACGTCGAGAAAGACTCGCGGAATTCCCATTAGCGGCGCATTGCTGTGGCGCACCTTGAATTGCGCTGCAATTCAGCGTCAAAAATTGGCAAACCTCCGGCAGCAACATTTATCGTTGCGTGTTATGCATCGTCGCAATGAAATTCGGATTAACTTTTGTCGCTGCTCTTTTGGTTGCTGTTTCCACGTCGCACGGGCACGAAGCGATCTTTTCGTGGACTTACACGACTGACCTGACTCCGAAAGGTCATGGCGAATGTGAACAATGGATTACCACTCGTTGGGAAAAGGAGCATGGTAGCTATAGCGTTATCGATTTTCGTGAGGAGTTCGAATATGGCGTGACGGATAATTTCCAGCTCGCGATCTATCTCAACCATCATTATGTCCACGCGAATGATGATGTTCCGGCTGAAGATCCAGCGCATCCTGGCAATCGTTTGCGCGGCGCTTACGTAACCGGCGGTGAAGATGTACACGCCGGACACAATCCGGCGACGGTGTTCGACAGTTATCATTTTGAGTCGGTCTCTCTGGAAGGAATTTATCGGCTCTTGAGTCCCTACAAGGATCCGCTCGGTCTCGCGCTTTATTTTGAACCATCGGTGGGCGATCAGGAAACGGAATTGGAATGGAAAATTCTGCTGCAAAAGAACTGGCTCGAAGACCGGCTTGTTTGGGCGTTAAACGTCAATTACGAACTCGAATTCGAAAAGGAGGACGGTGGCGGCTACGAGCGGGACGGCATGTCGGCGAACGCTGGTGGGCCACCCTTGGATTCCTTCATCAGTTACCAATCGGACAGGCGTTTAGTCACGATAACAAGGAGTTTGCCGCGCACGACGGCTACATCTTTGGCGACGAGCATGAAAAATACTACGTGCGCTTCAGAATGGGAATTAACTTCTAGCGCGTGATGAAATCGGAGTTCGCATTCATCGCGCTGCCTGTTTCCGCGCTGATCGCACCATCCGCGTTTGCCGTTCGATACCTCACCGTCGATCAAGCGCAGCAGGCGATTTTTCCCGGCAAATCATTCACGGCGGCGCCGGTAAAGCTGACGAGCGTTCAACGCAAAGCCATTGAGCAGGCCAGCGGCGTCCGCGTCTTGCATGACGAGCAGCAGGTCTGGCGCGTCAGTGGCGGTGGTTGGTTTATCGTCGATGAAGTTGTCGGCAAACATGAATTCATCACTTATGCGGCCGGACTCAATCTCGACGGTTCGGTCAAGCAGATTGAAATCATGGATTATCGCGAGACTTATGGAGGCCAGATTCGCGATCAAAAATGGCGAGCCCAATTTGTGGGAAAGACCAGCAAATCCACGCTTAAACTCGATAGCGATGTCAAGAACATCAGTGGAGCAACTTTGAGTTGCCGGCACATCACCGACGGCGTGAAACGCCTTCTGGCATTTTATGAGATCGCACTCAGGCATTGAAATTCGTCGCTGCCGCCCATTACTCGGCACGCTTGTGGAGATTGCATGCCAGGGATCGCCTCGCGATATCGATTGCGCCTTCACCGCGATGGAAAAAGTGCAGCGGCTGATGAGTTTTCACGATCCTACCAGCGATGTGGCCCGAATGAATTGCCACGCTTCGCGCCGCCCGGTCAAAGTTCATCCATGGACATGGCGCGTTTTGAAATCCGCACAGGAATTTTCACGTAAAAGCGATGGCGTTTTCGACATCACAATGGCCCGGCAACTCGTGAAATGGGATTATCTTCCGAGACCTGACACGCGGCTTTGTAGTGGCGGGAGCTGGCGCGACATCGTTCTCGACGATGAATACAACGTTCGATTCCGCCGCCGGCTGATCGTTGATCTGGGAGGCATTGCTAAGGGCTTTGCGGTTGATCGCGCTGTTGCAGCGTTGAAAAATAATTCTGTCACGGCCGGAATCGTAAACGCCGGCGGTGATCTGCGAACATTTGGATCGGCTTCGGAGGTTGTTTATGTGCGTCATCCCGCCGAGCCGACACGCACTGCCGGGGCGGTGCGCCTGCGCGAGCGTGCCATGGCAACCTCGGGAGTCTATTTCGAGCGTCGAAAATATCGCGGCAAGTATGTGGGCCCAATACTCGACGGACGTACTGGTCAATCTGCCTGCGAACTAATCAGCGTGACCGTCGCGGCTGCCGAATGCATGATAGCGGATGCACTGACCAAACTTGTTTTTACGCTGCGTGGAAAAGCCGCGGGCTTGGTGGCGCAGTATCGTGCAGACGCGCTGTTGCTTGAGCGCAATGGTACGCCATCCTGGATGTTTCACTCGCCATGCGACACCCGCGACCAGACTCGATTCGATTGAAGCACTTGCAGAGATATTTTCTCTACGCCGTGGTAGCGCTGCTTTTTTTCAGCGGCGTCGCGTGGACATATTGGAACTATCTGGCTGTGTCGCCGGGCGATTTTGAAACAAGCGCGAAAAGCTGGGCGATGAAGATCCATGGCGCGGCCGCGATGGCGATTCTGGTATTGATCGGCATGCTGTTGAATGGCCATGTGAGATTCGCATGGCGCGCGGGCCGTAACCGCGCAAACGGCTCGGTGTTTCTGAGTGCGTTCGCTGTTTTGACCATCACCGGCTACGGCCTTTATTACGCGGGCGGCGAAAGATTGCGTGCGTGGACGAGTTGGATTCATCTCGCTATCGGCCTGGTTTTGCCGATCTTGCTGCTGATCCACATCTTTCTGGGAAGAAGGACACGCCCTTCGGGTCAATCTCGAACCCGATCACGTCTTGCGTCCCAAGGCGCGACAGACAGACATCCAAAGCCCTTTACCACGAATCCCAATACGGCACTTAGTGAAGGCAGTAATAACGCTGAATTTCAGGTTGCACATCGACGCTTGCTGTAGCATCTTCACCGTCCCGCTCTGAAGTTCCCCTCTCGCGGATTTTCTCCTATGGCAGATACAACAGAATTAGTACCTGAGCTTTTGGAAGCTGGTGTTCATTTTGGGCATCAGACGAAGCGCTGGAATCCGAAGATGAAGGCGTTCATCTTCGAACAGCGCAATCAGATTTACATCATTAATTTGGACGAAACCGTGCTCCAGCTTCGGCGGGCCACGGAATTTCTGCAGGAAGTCACACGCCGTGGAGGCAGAATTTTATTCGTTGGTTGCAAGAAACAGGCGCAGGAAGCGATAAAGGAGGCTGCTTTGGCTTGCGGTCAGTTTTACGTCAATCAGCGTTGGCTGGGTGGCACATTGACCAACCTCGCGACCATTCGCAAGAGCATCGGGCGACTGAGATACATCGAAGAAATCGAGAAATCACCCGAATACAAGAAGATGGGCAAGCAGGAACTGGCTGCTCTTAATCGTGAGGCGGCAAAGCTCCGGCGCAATCTCGAGGGCATAATCGAGATGTCGCAATTGCCCGACGTCCTCGTGGTGATCGATACGATTCGTGAACAAAACGCCGTGAACGAGGCGCGGCGCCTTGGGATTCCAGTGGTTGCCATCGTGGACACGAATGCGGACCCAGACATCATCGATTACCCGATCGCTGGCAACGATGACGCGATCCGCGCGATTCGCGTGATTCTGCAGAAGCTCGTGGATGCTATTGTTTCGGCAAGCAACGAAGCGCGAATCCGCGAGCAAGTCGAAATGGCTGGCGTTTCAGCGTAGCCAGCCAATAGCCAATAGCCGATGGTTGATAGTTAACCTGCGCTGGATTCTCTTTTAACACTCTTATCACTTAATGAAGACAACAGCTGAGATCGATCCCCAACTAGTTAAACAGCTCCGCGAGAAGACCAACGCAGGTTTTATGGATTGCAAGCGCGCTCTTGTGGAGAGCGGCGGCGATCTGGAGAAAGCGGAGACGATTTTGCGGACTAAAGGAATTGCCAGCGCGGGAAAGAAAGCTTCGCGTGCAACGAAAGAAGGCGTCGTGGCTTCTTATATTCACTTGCAAGGGAAGGTTGGCGTGCTCGTGGAGGTGAATTGTGAGACCGACTTCGTGGCGAGGAACGAGAATTTTCGCGAATTCGTGAAGGATATCACACTGCATATTGCGGCAGCCCACCCGCTTTACGTCAGCCGTGCAGATGTGCCAGGCAATCTCATCGAAGCCGAGCGCGAAATTTACAAAGCCCAGGTCAAAGACAAACCGGCGAACATTGCCGACAAAATTGTCGAAGGAAAACTCGACAAATTCTACAGCACCGTTTGCTTGCTCGAACAAGGTTTCATCAAGAATCCTGATGTGACCATCAAGGATTTGCTCAACGCCAAGATTTCCGAGCTGGGCGAGAATATCATCATCCGCCGTTTTGTCCGCTATCTCGTCGGCGAGGCGCTACCGAGTGAAGCGTAGGCCGTTGTAGCGGCGCTCGCCGCTGCGAACGCCGGACGTAGTTATAGGCTGCTTGATACAGGCAACCTCCACAACGTCGCGTGCACACGGCTGATCCGCAGTTAAGTTGCCGTGGAATGGGACTGGCCGAATACAAGCGGAAACGGGATTTCAAGAAGACAGCTGAGCCTGCCGGAGGCAAGCCACTGCCCGAGAAAATCAAAGGTGCGTCGCGTTTCGTCATTCAAAAGCACGCTGCGCGCCGCTTGCACTACGACTTCCGCTTGGAGATGGAGGGCGTGCTAAAATCATGGGCATTGCCCAAAGGGCTTCCCTGGAAACGAGGTGAAAAACATCTCGCAGTGGAAGTGGAAGATCATCCGATCGAATACGCAGACTTCGAAGGAATTATCCCGGAGGGGCAATATGGCGGCGGCACGGTGATGGTGTGGGATCGTGGGAATTACCGCGTTTATGGCGAACAACCGGTGAAATCGCTTAAAGAAGGCAAGCTCCATCTCGTTCTTGAAGGCGAAAAAGCAAAAGGCGAATGGACACTTGTGCGAATTCGCGGTCGTGATGATGAAAAAAATCAGTGGCTGATCCTGAAAACGGGAGACGATGCGAAACCGATATCGAAAAAAAAGGAAAACCATTCGGTCAAAACTGGACGCACAATGGAGCAAATCGCAGAAGCTCGCGATGCCGAGTGGGAATCCGGTCGCGAAGCAGACGAGAGCTCCTCATCGCAATTCAAAGCGCGCGTCCGTGCCGCCATAAAAAAAAAGGCGAAAGACGCGGTTGTAGGACAGGCACATCGCATGCCGGCCGCAAAGCGCGTCGACCGAACCGCTCGCTCTAAAATAGCGTCCCTACCAAATTTACCCTCGGCAAAAGCTCGTTTCAGCGAGCCGATGAAAGCGAAGCTGGTCGAGGAACCACCAGCGACCGGCGATTGGATTTACGAACTCAAATTCGACGGGATCCGTCTGATCGGAGTCAAAAGGGACGAAAAAGTTTCACTGCTATCGCGAAATGAAAATGAATTGGCTGGGCGGTTCCCCGAGATCGTTGGAGCGATAAAAACTTTGCCCGCGCGTGAATTTGTAATCGATGGCGAAGTGGTCGCGCTCGACGAGGAGGGGCGTTCTTCGTTTCAACTCCTGCAAGCACGCGAGATGGAGGGGCGAAAGACACCAGTTTATTTTTACGCTTTCGATCTGCTCCAGCTCGACGGCAAGAGTCTGATTCCGCTGCCATTAGAGGCGCGCAAAAACGCTCTGGAAAAACTCTGCGCTGACGCCAGTGACGCGATCCGTTACTCAGACGCGATCGGCGGCGATGCCAAACGACTTCTCGAAGAGGTAAAGCGCCGCGGCTTGGAAGGGATTATCGGCAAACAACGTAACTCTGTTTACGAACCCGGGCGCAGAAGCGGCGCGTGGATAAAGCTCAAATGTGTCAACGAACAGGAATTCGTTATCGGCGGATACACGCCGCCGCAGGGGTCTCGCAAATATTTCGGTGCCATTCTCGTTGGTTACTATGAGAACAAGAAACTCACTTTCGCCGGCAAAGTTGGCACTGGCTTCACTGTAAAATCGTTGTCGATCTTGTACAAGAAATTTCAGAAAGAAGCGCGCGATCATTGCCCTTTTGTCGATCTACCATCAAAGCAAAATGGGCAATGGATTCAAGACATCACGCCTTCGATGATGCGCAAAATGCATTGGGTAAACCCAGTTTTCGTTTGCGAAATCAAATTTGCGGAGTGGACCCGCGACCGGAAACTCCGTGCGCCGGTTTTCCTTGGGTTGCGTGAAGATAAAAATCCGACCGACGTTGTTCGCGAAGTCTAAAGGCAAGCGACAATAATTGCTCGTGAGCTAGTAGTTACGTGCGGGTTTATAAACGACTAATCAACAACAGGTAGAACAACGTGTTGGAGGTGCTCGTGTAATGGCCAGGGAAGTTATCCGCGTCCGGGACGCGTTTTACATTCGCTCGTCGTCATCTCGCATCGACGTTCGTACCCGCGTTCTCAAACAGGGAGACACGTTCGCGGTGTTCGATCGGTTCGGCGACATCGACACATTCGGTACCGGCGAACTTGGCATATACTATCAGGACACCCGATTTTTGTCCCGCTTGACGTTGAAGCTTGGGAAAGATCGGCCCCTGTTGCTGAGTTCCACTGTCAGGGAAGACAATGCTGTTTTGGCGGTGGATTCAACAAACCCGGACGTATTTCGCAACGGTGAGACAGCGGTCCCGCGAGGCATAATCCACATCTTTCGCTCGAAGATTTTGTGGAAGAGAACGTGTCAGGAGCGGCTTCGAATTCATAACTACGGACGGACGGCAATGGATTTTTCTTTCTCGATCGAATTCGATGCCGATTTCGCTGACATTTTCGAATTGCGAGGCACGATCCGGGAGCGCCGCGGCCGCCGGTTAGAGACAAAAATTGCGCAGGATGAGGTTGTGCTCGCATACGAGGGATTGGATGGACGACCTCGTCGAACGCGAATCGTTTTCGATCCGCCGCCCACTCGGTTAAGCGAATCTGCGGCCAACTACCAAATTCAGCTCGAGCCTGGCGAGGACGCCAGTTATCGATGGGTAATCGCATGCGAAGTGGATGCTGACTCACGAGGGCAGATCAAGCCTTGTTATGAAAGGGTCGTCCAGGAGGCGGCGACCGCGCTGGAATCGGCGCATTCCCGGCAGCCTCTGATTTTTACCTCAAATGAGCAATTCAACGATTGGTTGCATCGCTCGCTCGCCGATCTTGAAATGATGCGGACCGAAACTCCGTATGGGCCGTATCCTTACGCTGGTGTTCCGTGGTTTAGCACGGAATTTGGGCGAGACGGAATTATTACCGCGCTCCAGTGCATGTGGTTCGATCCTACCCTCGCGCGCGGCGTTCTGGCCTACCTGGCTGCTACGCAAGCGGATGCAGAGAACGCCGAGCAAGATGCACAACCAGGCAAAATCCTTCACGAGACACGCGCGGGCGAGATGGCCGTCTTGGGCGAGATTCCATTCAAGCGTTATTACGGAACGATCGACGCAACCCCACTTTTCATCATTCTTGCCGGCGCGTACTACAGGCGTACCGGTGACCGCGCATTTGTCGAGTTAATTTGGCCGAACGTGGAGCGGGCGCTCGCATGGATCGATCATTATGGCGACATCGATGGCGACGGCTTTGTGGAATATACTCGCAGATCGAAACTTGGGCTTGTTCATCAAGGCTGGAAGGACTCTCACGACGCAGTTTTCCACGCGGACGGCACTTCTGCCGAGGGACCGATCGCGCTGTGCGAAGTGCAAGGCTACGTTTACGCTGCGAAGATGGCGGCGGCCGGATTGGCTGAGCTCTTCGGCGATGATGCACGGGCGCGTGATTTGTCGAAGCAGGCCAAAACCCTCCTCCAACGATTCGAAGAGAGTTTCTGGTGTGATGAGCTTTCCACCTACGCGCTTGCGCTCGATGGCAGGAAGCAACCCTGCAGGGTACGAACGTCGAACGCGGGTCATTGCCTTTTTGCCGGAATCGCATCCGCAGAGCATGCGCGTCGTATTGCTGCGACACTGACACATGAGACGTCCTTCTCCGGCTGGGGAATTCGGACAGTCGCTACCAGCGAGGCGCGTTACAATCCGATGTCGTATCACAACGGATCGGTCTGGCCCCATGACAACTCGTTAATCGCCGCCGGGTTCGCCCGCTACGATCTGAAAGAATCGGCAGCGATCGTCCTCGCTGGTCTGCTCGATGCGAGCCTGTTCTTTGATTTGCATCGTCTCCCCGAACTGTTTTGCGGTTTCCCCAGACGCCCCGGTGAAGCCCCGACGTTGTATCCTGTAGCGTGTGCTCCACAATCCTGGGCGTCGGCCGCTGTGTTTCTTCTGCTGGAAGCTTGCCTGGGCCTGAGCGTTTCGGCTTCGGAACGAAGACTGACGTTCTCGAAGCCGGTCTTACCGCGTTTCCTCCAACAGGTGACGATCCGCGGTTTAAAGGTAGCAGACGGGCGCGCGGATCTTTTGCTTACCAGACACGACGCAGGAGACGTCGGCGTCAATGTGCTTCGCCGCGAAGGAGCGTTGGACGTCGTTGTTTTGAAGTAATCCCGTTTTTGAATTGCGCTTGTTCGCACGACGCAGGCAAATATGGTGAAGGAGTGAAAGCAAAGGTCATCGTCATGCCGAAGGCTGTGGTGCTCGATCCTCAGGGTAATGCAGTGCGTGATGCCATGCGGCACCTGGGCATGCCGGAAGTCCGCAGCGTTAGAATTGGGAAATACATGGAGATAGATATCGATGGGCAAAATGGTGATCTTGAAATGCGATTGCGCGGTCTCTGTCGCGATTTGCTTTCAAATCCGGTGATTGAAGATTACCAGTTGAAAAAAGCGGAGGACGAAGAGGAGAGGAAAACGCCCAACGCTCAACTGCGCAAACCAAAGGCGAGGAAAGGAAAATGAAGGCGCTGCGATATTTTTTCTGCATTGTGTTGCCACCGCTTGCCGTGCTGTTGACAGGTCGCATCGCCAGTTTCTTTCTCAGCCTCGTTTTGACGTTGCTGGGCTGGATTCCGGGCGTTATTCACGCTTGCCTGGTCGTCAATGATTATCACGCGGAGCAGCGCGCTGCCGCGCACTGAATTGATGATGAGATTCGCGGTTATTCAGTTTCCCGGTTCAAATTGCGATCAGGATTGTGTTGCGGCAATTAATGGACTCGACGGATTGCACGCCGAATACGTTTGGCACAGGGAAACCTCGCTGGACGATTTTGACGCAATTGTGCTGCCGGGTGGCTTTGCATACGGCGATTACCTGCGTTGCGGCGCCATTGCTCGCTTTTCGCCGATCATGAAGGCGGTGATTAGTCAGGCAAGAGCTGGGAAGCTTGTCCTCGGGACGTGTAACGGATTCCAAGTTTTATGCGAGGCCGGTCTGCTGCCGGGCGCGCTGGTTCGCAATCGTTCGCTGCGTTTCGTGTGTGACGTGGTCAATACCCGCGTGGAAGTGGATGACTCACCATTCACTCACGGTTGCCCAAAGGGGACACTTCTCCGACTGCCGGTAGCGCACGGCGAAGGCTGTTTCTTCGCAGACGCAGCGACAATGCGCGAGCTGAACGCAAATCGACAAGTGATTTTGCGTTACACTGACAACAAAGGTTGCATTGTGCCGGAAGCAAATCCAAATGGGTCGATCGAAAACATCGCAGGCGTCTGCAGTCGCGAGCGAAACGTGTTTGGACTCATGCCTCATCCTGATCGTGCATCGGATGCGCGACTTGGCAGTATGGATGGTGCGAAGATCTTCCGGTCAATGGTGCAAAGTATCAGCGCGAGTCGCGCGGCGCGCAGATCAGAGCGCGTAAAGCAGGTTGCGTGAGCCTGTTCGTCACCGGGACGGACACGGGTGTAGGCAAGACGTATACTGCCACCCGGCTTTTGCAGCTATTGCGCGCATCGGGCGCGTCCTGTGCCGGAATGAAACCGATCTGCTGCGGAGACCGTCGGGATGCGGAGCTTCTACTAGCCGCTGGTTGTGACGGTCTGACAATCGAAGATATCAATCCGGTTTGGTTAAAAACGCCTGCGGCGCCTATCGTGGGCAGCCTGGTTGAGAAAATGAATATCCCTATCGAAGATATCCTCGCTGCTTTTCATGCTCTTCAGAACCGGGTTGAACACGTCATCGTCGAAGGGGCAGGCGGCTGGATGGTACCGATTCGTCCTGATTATTTCATCAGTGATCTGGCTGTGGCGATGGAGCTGCCAGTCCTGGCGGTCGCATACAATCGACTCGGTTGTCTCAATCACGCGGCGCTCACTGTCCAAAGCGTTGTGGGAGACGGACTCCGTTGTGTGGGGCTTGTATTGAACAACGCGCAAGATACGGGCGACATAGCGGCTCTGACCAATGCCGATATTCTCAGAAAAATTCTGGATGTTCCAGTGCTCTGCGGACTAGGGGAAAACCTTACGGAATTGCCTGCTGACTGGCGACTTATGCTGGATTCGACGATCGACTCCTAGCGTGTCGTGTCGATACAGAGTTGTAAAAAAAACGAACACTTTCCTCGGGATTCTGTGTGCGCTCCTACTGGGAAATGAGATTGGCATCCCTGTTGCTCTCTTTATCCCAAAAAATCGCTTATTTTTATGCTCTTACAAAAAACCTTACACATGAGTCAACCGGTGGCAGAGTGCAAAGCACGTCTTGCCAGCATTCAGTCGTATCGGCGGCAGTTTCTGATGGTCACACGGGCAACTGTGACTTCGTCCAAGACGGTCGATTTCAGCTTCCGAGGCCCGTTGGGCTTTGAAGCCCATACAGTCCTCCTGTCGGTGGAGAGCGACTCATCTGACCAATACGCGTTCGAGTCCGTCGGCGGAAATATTGCGCTGATGGGCATCGTTGATTTTGCTGAGATTCGGCCAAATTGCACCGAAGTCACGCTAGCGGTTCACTACGACATCAAGAATAAGCTGTTTGCCTGGCTGGATCGGCGCTTGCATTTTGTCGACAATTTTGTCACCGCCGAACTGCGCAGTATCCGTGCGCACTTTGAAGGCATCGCTGC
>WNGI01001076.1_pt1 | contig 33358 bp, 33 predicted proteins | sample 5400621 | NCBI WGS metagenome assembly WNGI01 (sample SAMN13153374, study PRJNA577476) | soil metagenome | isolation source: 20 cm soil or saprolite under Garry oak tree replicate 1 | place: USA:California | collected 2016-06-15
GCCACCCCGACCCCCGACGCGATCACGCGGGCCCTCGAGCCGCACGGATACGACGTTCAGGTCGAGCGTTTGATCACATCGCCGCGCCTGGAGCTCCCGGCCGATTTCGAGACGTACGTCCAGAGCCTCACGACGAAGGACCGCCACGAGCTGCGCCGGAAGATCCGCCGCCTGGAGAGCGGCCGTCGTGTCGCGTTCCGTATCGCCGCGGACGGCGAGCGTGCAGCCGTGCTCGACCGATTTGTCGCGCTGCATCGGCGCTCGCGTGGCGAGAAAGCGGAGTTCATGACTCCGGACCGGGAGCGCTACTTCCGCGACGTGGCCGACGCGGTCGCCGCGGTCGGCTGGCTGCGCATGGGCGTGCTGGACGTCGACGGCGAGGACGTCGCCGTGCTCTTCGCGTTCGCGTACGAGGGAACCCTTTCTCTCTACAACGCGTCGTACGACCCGACCCTGGCTCCACTCTCGGTCGGCATCGTGTGCCACGCCTACGCGATCCGCTCGGCGATCGAGGAACGCAGCCGCACGTACGACCTACTCCGGGGCCACGAGTCCTACAAGTACGACCTCGGCGCCACGGATCGGTGGCTCGTGCGGATCGAGGCGACCCGGCGGTGAAGACGTCCCGCGTCGCCATGGTCTCGGTGCACGCGTGTCCTCTGGCGAAGCTCGGCGGTCGCGACTCGGGCGGTATGAACGTCTACGTGCGAGAGCTCGCGCGCGACCTGGGCAAGCGCGGGATCGAGGTCGACGTGTTCACACGATGGCGGGAGAAGGACGACCCGCGCATCCAGCAGATCGGGGCCAACGCGCGCGTGATTCACATCCCGTCGGGTCCAATCGGCTACTGGCCGAAGATGGCCGTCTACGAGCATCTCGACGAGTTCACCTCGCAGCTTCTCGAGTACGTCGAGCGCGAGGGGCGGACCTACGACATGGTGCATGCGCACTACTGGCTCTCGGCGAAGGTGGCGCGGACGCTCGAGCAGCGCTGGAACGTGCCTGTTGTGCAGATGTTCCACACCCTCGGGCTGGTGAAGCGTGAGGTGATCGACGAGGACGTCGACGGCGAGAGCGACATCCGGATCGTGATCGAGCGCGAAGCGGTCAAGCGGTCCGCGGCGATCGTCGCCGCGAGCGAGATCGAGCTGGACGAGCTGCGCCGCCTCTATCGCGCGAACTCCGCACGCGTGGCCGTGATCCCGTGCGGCGTCGATCCGACCGTGTTCCACCCGGTGCGGCAGGTCGACGCGCGCGAGGCTCTCGGTCGCGATCAGTGCGAGCGACTCATCCTCTTTGTCGGGCGGATCGAGCAGATCAAGGGCATCGACGTTTTGTTGCGCGCCATGGGCCTGCTCTTTCAGCGATACCCGGACCTGCGCAGCGACGTCTGCCTTCTGGTCGTCGGTGGAGCGCTCGATCCGGGGGACGATGCACCCGAGACCGAGAAGATCCTCGAGCTGAGAAGACTCGTGCACGAGCACCGCATGGAAGCGAACGTCGCATTCGTCGGATCGCGCGGTCAGGAGGAGCTGGCGCTGTACTACGCCGCCGCGGACGTCTGTGCGGTTCCCTCCCTCACGGAGTCGTTCGGACTCGTCGCCCTCGAGGCCATGGCGTGCGGCACTCCGGTCGTGGGCACGCGGGTGGGCGGTCTGCAAACGGTCATCGAGAACGGCGAGTCGGGGCTCCTCGTTCCCGCCGGCGACTATCGCGCCCTGGCGGAGGCGATCGCTCAGGTCCTCATGGATGCGCGGCTGCGAATGCATCTCGCCCACGGCGCGCGCGATCGCGCGGAGCACTTCACCTGGGAACGCGTCGGCGACCGCGTCGTCGAACTTTACGATCGCGTGCTCGCGGAACGAGGGGAGAAGGTCGCGCTCTAGTGGCCGACACGTTCGCGATCCCCACGCGCGCCATGGCGATCTTCGCGCACCCCGACGACGTCGACTTCGGATGCTCTGGCACCCTCGCTTCCTGGATCGCGACGGCTGGGACGCATGTCACCTACTGCGTGATCACGAGCGGGCAGAAGGGGACGCACGATCCGAAGACCACGCCGGAGCAGATGGCCGAGACGCGCGAGCGCGAGCAGCGCGCGGCGGGCGAGGCGATCGGTGTGAAGGAGTTCGTGTTCCTGGGCCACCAGGATGGCGAGCTCGAGAGGACCATGCACTTGCGCGGCGAGGTGTGCCAGGTCATCCGCGAGCACCGGCCTGACGTCGTCTTCACGAACGATCCGTGGAGCCACTATCAGCTACATCCCGATCATCGCGTGGCGGGATGGAGCGCGCTGGATGGGATCATCGCCGCGAGGGACCATCTCTTTTTCCCCGAGCAGCTCGGGAACGGGCTGAAGCACCACCGTGTCTCACGCGTGCTCCTTTTCGGCACGCGCGATCCGAACATCTGGTTCGACATCAGCTCGTCGGTAGACCAGAAGGTCGCCGCGCTTCGCGCGCACAAGAGCCAGGTCGGTGGTCGCCGCGGCTTCGCCGAACGCATGCGCTGGTGGGCGAAGACGACCGGGTCGACCTGGAAGCTCCCAGCCGCGGAGGCCTTCCGCTACATCGAGCTCGCGTGAGCTACGCCTAGCGGCGGCGCTCCCTGCCGTTGCCGCCGCCTGGCATCTCGATGAGCATCTTCTGATCGCGGGCGATCCTCTCTTGAAGCAGCCAGAGCAGCTCCTGCTCGAGACTTACAAATCTTTCGAAGGCTTGGAGCAGCAGCGGGTCGGACATCGCCGTCCCATCATGTCTCCCCATCGGGAGATCGCGGTATCCGACCATCTCCTCCGCGGTCGCGTGAAGTTCGCTGGCGGTCTGCCGATGTTCCAGCGCAAGCTTCTGGTAAGCATCGTGTTCCCGTTTCGCGTTCTCGTCCTTCAGATCGAGCGCCTTCATGTGGAGCTCAAGGTTCTCGGCCACGGCAGCGGTGAGCTCTCCGAGCTTCGCGGGGAGCGAGGAGTGCTCCGCCAGGCCCTGGCCGCATGTGCGTCGCTGTTCCACTTCCGTCTCCTCTAGTGCTTGAAGTGCCGCCGCCCAGTGAAGAGCATCGCCATCCGGTTCTTGTTCGCGGTGTCGATCATCATCGCGTCACGGAGGGAACCCCCGGGCTGAATGATCGCGGTCACGCCGGCGCGGGCAGCGACCTCGATGCCGTCAGGGAATGGAAAGTACGCGTCGGAGGCCATCACCGCGAGACGGGCATTCTCTCCCGCCTTGCGCACTGCGGTCTCGACCGCGACGACGCGCGACATCTGCCCCGGCCCGACGCCAACCGTGGCGAGGCCCTTCGCCAACACGATCGCGTTCGACGTCACGTGCTTCACGCAGCGCCACGCAAAAAGCAGATCGGTCAATTCCTCGAGCGTCGGTGTGCGCTCGGTGACGACCTTGAAGTTCCCTTCGTCGACGGCGGACTCATCCGGCGTCTGAACCAGCATCCCACCGGCGATGCGCTTGTAATCGAACGCTCCGCCATCCTTCCGCGGCAGCCTGCCGCCGACGATCGCCTGTCCCGGCACGGAGAGGATCTCGAGATTCTTGCGCTGACGCAGGATCGGCAACGCCTCATCCTCGTAACCGGGCGCGATGATCGCCTCGTAGAAGGTGCCCTCCATCGCTTCGGCGAGCTCGCGGGTGACGATGCGATTCGCGCCGACGATGCCGCCGAACGCCGAAACGGAGTCGCACATGAAGGCGCGGCGATACGCCTTGGTGATCTCGTTATCGGACGCGACCCCGCAGGGGTTCTGGTGCTTGATGATCGCGACCGTCGGCTGCGCGAAATCGGTGGCCACACGCCACGCCGCGTTGACATCCAGCATGTTGTTGAAGCTGGTGGCCTTGCCATGCAGCTGCTGCATCGTGATCATCGCGCCATCCTCGCCGCGGACCGCGTAGAACGCGGCCTGCTGGTGCGGGTTCTCTCCATACCGGAGATCACGGACCTTCCGCAGCGAGAGGGTCATCTCGTCCGGGAACTGCACGCCGGCCTCGACGGCGAACCGTGAGGCGATGGCCGCGTCGTACGCGGCCGTGTGCGAGAAGGCCTCGGCGGCGAGAACGCGACGCGTTTCGAGCGACACATCGCCCCGCTGTTTGAGCTCGTCGAGGACGGCCGCATACCGCTCAGGCCGCGCGACAACAACGACATGCTCGTAGTTCTTGGCCCCGGCGCGGAGGAGGGTCGCCCCGCCGATATCGATCTGCTCGAGCAGCATCGCTCCGCTCTTGCCGGCCGCCGCGTGCGCCGCGAACGGATAGAGATTGGCAGCGACGAGCTCGATCGGCGCGATGCCCTCGCGTTGCAGCTCCTCGCGATGCGTGGGGTCGTCGCGGCGCGCGAGCAACGCGGCATGGATCTTCGGATGGAGCGTCTTCACGCGGCCACCCAGCAGCGACGGGGACCCGGTCACGTCCTCAACTGAGCGTGAGGTGATGCCCTCGGCGGCGAGCGCGGCGCGTGTACCGTCGGTGGCGATCAATTCCCAGCCGAGGTCGTTCAGACCGCGCGCGAACGCGTCGAGACCTGTGCGATCAGAGACAGAGAGGAGGGCTCGCAGCGCGACTAGTATAGCCAGTCCATGCCCTTCGATCCCCAGCACTTCATCGATCGATTCTTTCAACCTTTCAACAGCGAATCCCGCTTCTATTGGCCGGCACTCATCGCGATCGTGCTGGCGCTCGTGGCCAACATCATCTGGTTCAACTGGCGCACGCGCACCACGCCCCCGCCCGAGCTCGGCGTGCGGCCATGGGCCTTCTACACGAACGTGATCTTCCTGATCTGGCTGGCTGTGCTGCTGCGAGCGACCGCGCCGTTCTGGGTATTCGCCGCATCCGTCGCGGTGAACATCGCCGTGCTCGGATACCTCTACTGGTTCTATCTGCCGCCGCGCGAAGTCGCCTGGGAGCGCGAGCGCAGGCGGCAGGCCTATTTTCCCAAGTCAGGCCGGCGGAAGAAGCGCCGCCGCTAGCCGGCACTAGCTTTCGCGGGGCGCGCTCCAGCTCATGTTGAAGCCGACGTAGCGCGCCTGTCCCAGAAGATCCGTCCTCTCGACATCGCTCACCTCTGCCCCGCGCGGACCTTCATTGAGCCACGACTGCATCGCCGCCAGCGCGGCCTCGTCGCCCTCGGCGATGAGCTCGAGCGCGCCGTCGTCACGGTTCCAGACGCGCCCGGTAATACGAAGCCGCATCGCCTCCTGCACCGCGCTGGCCCGGAAGTTCACGCCCTGCACGAGCCCGCGCACCACGAAACGTGCGCGTGGCATCAGCGGCGCCCCTTGCGCGCCTCGAGCGCCTTGTCGAGCGCGCGCGTGTTCGCGATGGGCGCCGCGCTCGCCCAGCCGCGGCGCGCTGTCCCGATGCCCTGATCCATCCAGTCGAGCTCCTCGAGGGCGTGCGCGTCAGAGTTCACGACGAGCGTCGCGCCGCGATCGATGGCCTTGCGGATCCATGTGTCCGGGAGATCGAGCCGCTCCGGGCCGCCATTGATCTCGATCCACGTCCCGGTCTCGACGGCGGTATCGATCACCGCGTCGAGATCGACAGCGTACGGCTCGCGCTTCTCGAGAAGCCGGCCGGTCGGGTGCGAGATCGCCGTCACGAGGGGATGCCGCATGGCGCCGGTGATCCGGGCGGTCATCGCATCGCGGGGTTGCCCGAAGGCCGAGTGCACGGACGCGCTCACGACGTCGAACTTCGCGAGCACATCATCCGGATAATCGAGCTTGCCGTTGGCACGGATGTCGACCTCGGTGCCAACGATCACTCGGAAGGGCGCGAGCTCTTGGTTGAGCTTCGCCGCTTCCGCGATCCGGGCCTCGATCCGGTCGAGCGAAAGACCGTTCGTCATGCCAAGACCTGGTGAATGGTCGGTCACCGCGAGATACGCGTATCCCTTCGCCCGCGCGCGTCTTGCCATGTCCGCGAGCGGGTCACGGCCATCGGTCCAGTTGGTGTGCGTGTGGAGGTCGCCGCGCACGTCCGCCAGCGTGACGAGGTCCGGCAGTGCCCCAGCCTGCGCGGCATCAACCTCGCCGCGGTCCTCGCGGAGCTCCGGCGGAATCCAGGCGAGGCCGAGCGCCGCGTATACGTCTTCCTCGGTCGCAGCGGCGATCTCCTGGCCACGCTCCTCGGCACCGACCCGGTAGAGCCCGTATTCGTTCAAGAGCAGCTTGCGCCGCAACGCGAGCCCGCGTAGCCGGACGTTGTGCTCCTTCGAGCCGGTGAAATAGAGGAGCGCCGCGCCGAACGAGGCGGGAGGAACGACCCGGAGGTCGATCTGCATTCCGCGATCGACGACGACCGAGGACTTCGTGTCCCCGCGCGCGAGGATCCGGTCGACGCTCGGAGCGCGGACGAAGGTGTCCATGATCGGTCCCGGGTCATCCGCGGCGACGACGATGTCGATGTCGCCGATCGTTTCCTTGTAGCGTCGCAGGCTACCGGCGATCGCGATGCGCTCGGCGCGCGCCTCGACCCGCAGATACTCGACCATCGCGATCGCGGCGGCCCTCGCCTCATGCAGAAGCGAACGCCCGGTGCGTTGCTTCAGCGCCGCGATGGACCGCAGGATGTTCTCTTCCGTCTTGGCCTGGATCTTCGGGAGCTGCTGCAGCCGGTGTTCTCTCGCGGCCTCTTCGAGCTCCTCGATCGTAGTGATGCGCAGATGGTCGTAGATCGTGCGGGCCGTGGCCGGACCGACACCGCCGACGCGAAGGAGCGTGAGCAGCCCGGGGGGCACCGCCGCTTTGAGCTCTTCGTGTCGCTTCGAGCTTCCGGTCGCGATGATCTGCTGGATCGCTTCGCCGACCGACGGCCCGACCTTCGGGATCTCGGTGAGGCGCTTCTCTTGCGCGAGCTTCGCGAGCGGCTCGCGGAGGTCACGGATGGAACGTGCCGCCGCGCGGTAGGTCACGGCGCGGAAGACGTTCTCGCCCTTGAGCTCGAGGAGGTCGGCGATCTCGTCGAGAACCTTCGCGATGGCGTCGTTGTCGAAGGTAAGAGCGTCTCGGGGCATGTCCCGATGCTAGCCGTCAAGGGGCTCCGCCCCTCGAACCCCGGCTAGTGCTTTGGTGCGCCGGTGCGGGCGAGTTCGAGCAGGTCGAACGCCTCGTCGACCTTGCCGCGCGCTCGTAGCTTCCGTGCGTACTCGGCCGCGAACGCGGAAAGCTCGGGGCTGTCGCCGGCCGCGGTCAGAAGCTCGATCGACTTCCGGTAGGCCCTGTCCGACGCCTGATAGTCGCCGCCGGCATCGCTGGCCGATCCGATGACACGGAGGGCGTCGGCGCGCTGCACCGTGTCGCCGAGATGCGCGAGAGTCCGTTCGGCGCTTTCTGCGAGGCGCAGCGCTTCCCCGGCGTTATTCGCCGCGAGCGCCAGCCGCGCGAGCACAACCTCGGCGACCGCGGACATGCGTTCATCGCCGACGGCTTTCGCTCGGGCCGCGCAGCGATTGGCGAGCTCCGCGGCTTGTGGCAAGTCGCTGCGCTCGAGGTGAACCGATGCGAGCGAATGGAGCACGGAGAGCTCGAAGCCGGTGTCGGTCACGCGCTCGAACAGCTCAAGCGCGCGCTGGTAGTTGGCGATCGCGCCGTCGAGCTCGCCTGAGTCATAGAGCGATACGGCGATGCCCATATACCCCTGAGCGGCGAGCCGAAGCTCGTCAACGCTCGACGCGAGGGAGAGCGCGCTGGCATAGGTCTGCGCGGCCTTCGTCGTGCGGCGGAGCCGGCGGTAGGCGGTGCCGAGCGCGACGAGGATGCGCGCACGCAGCCGTGGGTCGGTGAGCTCGTACTTTTCGACCACGTCGCGGGCCCCCTCGAGGGCTTCACCGGCTGCCACGTAGTGGCTCTGTTGTCCGTACGCGAGGCCCCGCAGATACAGAAGGTGAGCGACCTCACCCGGCTCGGCGGCGGCGGTGATCATCCCTAGCCCACGCGCGATGTGCTCGAAGGCAGCCTCGCGATCGCCGGACGTGATCTCCGCCTGTGCGAGGAAGCGCAGCAGCTTCGCGTGGTCGCGCGGGTGCGGTCGCTCGCCGAGCGCCCGCGCGACTTCCGCGCGAACGGCCTCCCAATCGCGACGCTCGACCGCGGCCTCGGCCGCCAGGCGGTGGAACGTGAGCCGTTTCATCGCGGCGAGCGGCTCGTCGCCGAGGAAATAGTCGAGGCTTCGTCCCAGGCGGTTGGCCATGACCTGCAGCGAACGCACCGATGGCCTGACCAGGCCGGCTTCCACCTGACTGATGAAGCCCTTGGTCAGCTCCCCGCCAGCCAGCTGCGCTTGGCTCATTCCGAGCTCTCTGCGCGCGGCTCGAACACGTTCTCCGAGTGTGCTCGGAGCTTGGACAGCCTCAGGAAGGCTCGCCACCGACGCTCCCCCTTACAGAGACCGCTGTGAAAGACGGGCTACCCGGCCCCCGGTAGACTCGACGCAGGATAGCGAAGCGGGCACCGCGCACAATAGGGGAGGATGACGAGATGAGACCTATTCGTTCACGGCTCGCCCGTGCGCTCGCCGTCGCGGCCCTCCTCACCTTCTCGCTGCAGGTGAGCGTTGCCCTCGCGGACGACCCGGTGGTCTCTGACCCGACGGCCCCGGATCCAGTTGCCGAGCCAGCGGCCCCAGATCCTGTAGTCGAGCCAGCGCCCGCACCGGTACCCGACGTTCCAGAAGATCCCGGCTTCGGCGACGAGCTTCCAGGTCTCCCCGAAAGCCCTGGCGACCTCGTGCCGACAACCCCTGAAGATCCGGGCTTCGGAGGCTAGGCCCAAGCCCTAGTCGCGTACTCGGACATACTTCGGTCGGTGCCGACAACGACATCCTCGCGCCGTCAGCTCATCGAGATTGACGGCAAGCGCTTTCTCTTTCAACACGGTTATCGATTCGGTAAGGTCACGTACGTCACTCGTCTGCCGCTTGGCAAGAGCATGACCGTCTTCACCCCAGGACATCTCTCCGCGAGTGAGGTCGAAGCGGTCGTGCGTGGCGACAATCCCTGGATGCTGGACTGAGGTAACCGACTGCGCGCGATCGTTCAACGGGTGCGGTCGGCAGCAGTGCACGTCGATGCCGAGCGCGTCGCCGAGATCGCCCGAGGCATCGTCGTGCTGCTCGGCGTCGGCATCGCGGATCGACCTGAAGACGGCGAGCGCCTGGCGGCGAAGATCGCCGGCCTGCGTATCTTCGAAGAGGATGGCCGGATGCAGCGCGCGCTGAGCGATGTGAGCGGCTCGGTCTTGGTGGTCCCCCAGTTCACCCTCTACGGCGACGCTCGTCACGGCCGCCGGCCCGATTTCACGGCCGCCGCGCCACCCGACGTCGGACACCGTCTCTTCGATGGGTTCTGCGGTGTGCTCCGTGGAAAGGGCCTCCTTGTCGCGCAGGGTCGCTTCGGCGCGACGATGCAGGTCACGATCGAGGCCGACGGCCCGGTCACGATCGCTCTTTCGACCGACGGATGGCCGGAAAGCGACATCGGTAACTAAATGGATCACGCCGATCACGTTCGGCTTCTCGCCGGAGCTGTTCGGCAGCACGAGGGCGGGACCTGGGCGGATCTCGGCGCCGGTTCGGGTGCGTTCACGCTGGCGCTCGCCGACCTCATCGGGCCGCACGGAGTGATTCACGCGGTCGACCGGGACCGCGGTGCGCTGGCCGAGCTTCGGAGCTCCTTCGTCTCCGCCGTGCCGCAGGCTGAGGTACGCACGCACGTCGCCGACTTCACACGCCGGCTGGATCTCGCCGATCTGGACGGCATCGTCATGGCGAACGCGTTGCACTTCGTTGAAGACAAGCTTCCGGTGCTCGCGCTCGTTCGCGGATATCTGCGACACGGCGGCAGGCTGGTGCTCGTCGAGTACGACAGCGACAACGGCAACCCGTGGGTCCCCCATCCCATGACCTTCGAGACCTGGCGTTCGCTCGCGGCGGAGGCGGGCTTCGTCGAGACGCGCTGCCTCGCGACAGTGACAAGCCGGTTTCTGCGTCAGATCTATTCCGCTTTGAGCCTCGCGCCATAAAGGCGCTCCCTACGCTCCGGCGCAGTGCGTCGCCTCTTCAGCATTCAGCTCTGGGCGTCGATCGGCGTGCTCGTGCTTGCCGCGGGCATGCCCTACTGCGCGGCCGCGCTGGGCTGGGCCGCGACGCAGGATGAGACCTCGATCTCGATCCGCGCGGACGTCGCGATGGGCGTGCTCGTCTCGTGGATCGGATGGACGATCCTCGCTATCGCCGGCGCGCTGTGGACATGGAAAAGCTTGCGACGCCGCCAGGCGGTCCGCGCCTAACGGGCCAGCTCGAGCGCGGTCGCGAGCGTGAGCTTCGTGGCCTTGAGCCAGAGCCGCTTGTTGGTGATCTTGTCCGCGGTGTCGTTCACCGTGTGGAAGGTGTAGTTGCCGGGGAAGGTCGCGTCGTTCTCGCCGTACCGCTGGACGACGGCGACCGAGGGGATGCCGGCGAGGCCGAACGGAGCGGCATCAAGGATCGTCGCGCCGCTCGTGGCGAGCTGCGGCATGAGTGGTGACACGCCTATCTGATAACGGTCGTTTGCGGCGATCATGCGATCGCGCAGCCCGGCCGACCCGCTCGTGTACCAGATCAGGTCCAGCCGGTCGGCGAGAGGGTTGAATCCGACCATGTCGATGTTGATGACCGCCCCGTAGGGCTTGGGTTCGGGAAGTGAGCCAAGGTACGCGGCGCTGCCCTTGAAGAAGAGCTCCTCGCCGTCGAAGAACGCGAGGACGACCCGTTGCTTGAGCGAGGCACGCTCCTGCGCGAGTAGCCGAGCGTACTCGAGGAGGGCCGCCGTTCCCGTGCCGTTGTCATCAGCGCCCGGAGCAGCGCTCGTCGTCGGATTCCAACCGGGGCTGCGGTTCGAGATCGAGTCGTAATGCGCGCAGATCATCACCCATCCGGTGGGACCAGGCGGCGTGAGTGGATCGACGATCGCGAAGATGTTCTCGAGAGGGATGCCGTTGTACGCCGCGCGATGTGACTCCATGACGATGCCCGGAATGACGCCGAGCTGCTCCTTCAGGTACGCGACGGCCTTGGCGTGACTCGGATGGCGCACGTCACGCGAGCCGAACGAGGCGAGGGCGGTCATGTGATCGTTCAGCTTCGCGGGGTCGATCCGCTCGAGAACCGCTGCGATGGGCCGAGCGGTCGGCGCGGGAGTCGCCGCCTGGGCGGGCGTCGTCACCGGTGTCGTGGAAGTCGCGGCCACCGGCGAACCGGAGGCGACCGGCGCCCCCGCGCCACCGCATGCCGCCATGACTACGACGAACAGCACGAGAAGACGTCCCACCACACCTGTATATCGCGCCGGTCGCGAAATCACTGCCGCGGAGCGGTTCGGATTGGTCTCTAGTTCATCTTGCGGCCGCGTCCGGCGCCGGCGGGCTCGCGCTCGCGCTCGTCAGCCTTGTCCTGCGCGTATTGCTCGCTCCAGAAGACGATCTTCCCGTCCTGCGCATCCACGAAGACCGTGTCACCCTCCTTGAACTCGCCCGCGAGGACTTTGTGCGCCAGCGGATCGATCACGAGCCGCTGGATGGTCCGCTTGATCGGACGCGCTCCGTAGACCGGGTCGAATCCTTCCTTCGCGATCAGTGCCTTCGCGTTGTCGGAGAGATCGAGAGTGATCTTCCGCTCAGCGAGCCGCTTGGCGAGGATCTGCGTCTCTTTCTCGACGATCTCCATGAGCTGCTGGGTCACGAGGTTCTTGAAGATCACGATCTCGTCGACACGGTTCAGGAACTCGGGCCGGAACTGGCCGCGGAGCGCGTCCATGACGCGCTTGCGGAGGAGATCCTGCTGGTCGGCAAGCTCGGTGATGAAGGTCGAGCCCACGTTGCTCGTCATGATGATCACGACGTTCTTGAAGTCGACCGTGCGGCCATGGCCATCCGTCAGACGGCCGTCGTCGAGGATCTGCAGGAGCACGTTGAAGACGTCCGGATGCGCCTTCTCGATCTCGTCGAGGAGGAGCACGGAGTACGGCCGGCGGCGGATCGCCTCGGTTAGCTGCCCACCCTCGTCGAACCCGATGTAGCCGGGAGGCGCGCCGATGAGGCGCGACACCGTGTGCTTCTCCATGTACTCGGACATGTCCAGCCGGACCAGCGCCTTGTCGTCGTCGAAGAGGAACTGCGCCAGCGCCTTGGCGAGCAGCGTCTTGCCGACGCCCGTCGGGCCCAGGAATAGGAACGAGCCCAGCGGCCGGTTGGGGTCCTGCATGCCGGCGCGCGCGCGGCGCACCGCGTTCGCGACGGCCGTGACCGCCTCCTCCTGTCCGACGACGCGCTGGTGGAGGTTCTCTTCCATGCGGAGCAGCTTCGCGACCTCGCCTTCGAGAAGCTTGGTGACCGGAATTCCGGTCCACTTCGCGACCACGTCGGCGATGTCCTCCGGTGTGACCTCCTCCGTAAGCATCTTGCGGCCCTTCTGGAGGTCCGCGAGCCGCTTTTCCGCGCGGGCGATCTCTCGCTCGATGTTGGCGACGGTGCCGTACTTGAGCTCCGCGGCCTTGGCGTAGTCCGCCGCGCGCTCGGCCCGCTCGACCTCCGCACGGATCTCTTCGAGCTGCTTCCGCTTGTCGCGGATCTCCGTGAGCGCGGCCTTCTCCTGCTGCCAGTGGGCGCGCAGCTCGCTGGATTCCTCCTTGAGGTGGGCGAGCTCGCGCTCGAGCTTCTGAAGGCGGTCCTTCGACGCCTGATCGGTCTCCCTCTTGAGGGCCTCGCGCTCGATCTCGAGCCGGGAGACCGCGCGCTCGACCTCGTCAAGCTCCGCGGGCATCGAATCGATCTCCATGCGCAGCTTCGACCCGGACTCGTCGACGAGGTCGATCGCCTTGTCCGGGAGGAAGCGATCGGTGATGTAGCGCGAGGAGAGCGTCGCGGCTGCGACGAGCGCCGCGTCCTGGATGCGAACGCCATGGTGGATCTCGTACCGCTCGCGCAGTCCGCGCAAGATCGAGATGGTGTCCTCGACGGACGGTTCGCCGACGTAGACCGGTTGGAAGCGACGCTCGAGCGCCGCGTCCTTCTCGATGTGCTTGCGGTATTCGTCGAGCGTCGTCGCACCGATCGTGTGCAGCTCGCCGCGAGCAAGCATCGGCTTGAGCATGTTCGCGGCGTCGACCGCGCCCTCGGCCGCACCCGCACCGACGACCGTGTGCAGCTCGTCGATGAACAGGATGATCTGGCCCTCGCTCGAGGAGATCTCCTTGAGCACGGCCTTGAGGCGCTCCTCGAACTCGCCGCGGTACTTCGCCCCGGCGAGGAGCGAGCCGAGATCGAGCGCGAACACGCGCTTGTCCTTCAGGCCCTCGGGGACGTCGCCGCGGACGATCCGCTGCGCCAGCCCTTCGACGATGGCCGTCTTGCCGACGCCCGGCTCGCCGATGAGCACCGGGTTGTTCTTGGTGCGCCGCGAGAGCACCTGGATCACCCTGCGGATCTCTTCATCGCGACCGATGACCGGATCGATCTTGTTCTTGCGAGCGAGCTCGGTCAGGTCGCGGCCGTATTTATCCAGCGCCTGGTATTTGCCTTCCGGGTTCTGATCGGTCACGCGCTGGTTCCCGCGGACCTCCTTCAGCGCGCTCAGCACGCGCTCGTGCGTCACGCCGAGACGCTTCAGCGCCTGACCCGTGTAGCCCTGGTCTTCGGCCATCGCAAGGAGTAGGTGTTCCGTGGAAACGAACTCGTCACCGAGGGCCTGCGCTTCTTTCTGCCCCTGCTGCAGGACGCGCCCGAGGCGTGCCGACGCGCCGATCTGTACGTTGCCGCTGACTTTTGGCTGACGCTGGAGCTCGGTCGCGAGCGCGCTCGAGAGCTGCGCCGGCTGCACACCGAGGGCGGTGAGGACGCTCGGAACGATCCCACCGGGCTGGTCGATGAGCGCCGCGGCGAGATGCTCGACATCGATCTGCGCGTGGCCCTCCTCGCGCGCCTTCTGCTGCGCGGCGACCAGCGCCTCCTGTGACTTCTCAGTAAGTTTGTTCGGATCGATCACTTCGTTACCTTCCTAACCAGCTCGGCCTGTCGGCCTTTGCCTCCATGCCTCGCCGTTGCTAAAGGCTTGTGGTTGCTCGCTCGCGGAAGTGAATCCCGCTCGCTCGCGCTCTTGCGCGCGCTTTTACAACAGATGGCTCCGGACGTTCTCCCCGCCGCGTGACGATGCGATCTCCCGAGCCAGCTCGCGCTCTTTTTCGTTCAGCTTCGTCGGCATGACGATCTTCGCAGTCGCGTAGAGGTCGCCATGGCCGCCGCCCTGCCGAGGCATGCCCTGTCCGGCGAGCCGGATTGTGCGCCCGTTCTGCGTCTCGGGCGGGATCCGCAGCGATACCCGTCCCTTCAGCGTCGGCACGGTGACCTCTCCTCCGAGCATCGCTTCATGAAGCGCGACCGGAAGATCGACGCGAAGATCGTCGCCATCGCGCGTGAAGAACGGGTGCGGCTTCACCCGAACGCGCAAGTACGCGTCGCCGGGCGGCCCTCCGTTCTCCCCAGGGCTTCCCTGCCCTGCAAGTCGGATGCGCTGACCGTCCCGAACACCGGGCGGGATCTTCACCGTTAGGCGTCTCGGCGCGCCTCCGTTGGGAGAGTCCGCTCGAGAGATCTGAATGACGTTCTCGGTGCCGCGGTACGCCTCGGGGAGCGTGATCTCGACCTCGCCCTCGACGTCCTCCCCCTGTCGGGGACGGGCGCGGCCTCTCGTCCGAGTCCCCGTAAAGAGATCGTCGGCGCCGCCGAATCCCCCATTGGCAGCCTGCCCGAAGAGCGTTCGGAAGAAGTCGGAGAACCCGCTCGCGTCGCCGAACGGGTTCTCGCCCGGCTGGCCGGTGTAGACGTACTGGAACCCGCCCGAGCCCGAGGGCCGTCCGCCGGCCCCTCGCGCGTATTGCTCCCACTCGGGGCCGATCGTGTCGTAGCGCTTGCGCTTCTCGGGATCGCTGAGAACCTCGTTGGCCTCATTGATCTCCTTGAAGCTCTTCTCGGCGCCCGTGTTCTTGTTGACGTCGGGGTGGTATTTGCGCGCGAGCTTCCGGTAGGCCTTCTTGACGTCTTCGGTCGTGGCGTTCTTCGGAACGCCGAGGGTCTTGTAGTAGTCCTTGTATTCGACCGGCATCGGTCAGAGCCCCGCCGTGTTAGTGCGCCGGCGCTGGCGGTGCGATGCTCGGCCGTGCCGCCTCGATCTGCGCAGGTGTCACGCTCGGCCCAGGCAAGAGTGCGTTCTTCAGCACCTCGTCGATGGTCTCCATCAGCCTGATGTCGACCGTGTCGATGACCTCCTGCGGGACATCCACCAGGTCCTTCTTGTTCTTCTTCGGCATGAGGAAGGTCTTGATCCCGGCGCGGTGCGCCGCGAGCAGCTTCTCCTTTACGCCTCCGATCGGCAGCACGAGTCCACGGAGCGTGATCTCGCCCGTCATCGCGACGTCCTTGCGGACCTTGCGGCCCGTGAGCGCCGAGACGATGGCCGTGGCCATGGTCACGCCCGCCGAGGGGCCATCCTTGGGGATCGCTCCTGCCGGAACGTGAATGTGCATCGCGTGGTCCTTGAAGAAGCCCTTCGGGACCCCGAGCTCGGCATAGTGCGCGCGCACGTAGCTGAGCGCCGCGATCGCGGACTCTTCCATGACTTTCTGGATCTGGCCGGTGAGGACGAACTCCTCCAGCTTCGATCCCTGGTCCATGATCGTCGCCTCGACGGTCAGGACGTCGCCGCCGTGCTCGGAAACCGAGACACCGGTGGCCGCGCCGACCTGGTCTTCCTTCTCCGCGAGCCCGTAGTCGAACCGCTCGGGCCCGAGGTAGGTGTTGAGGTCTTCAGGCTTGACCTCGACCGTCTCGGCCTTCTTCTCCGCGATCGCGCGCGCGACCTTGCGGCAGATCGTGCCGATCTCGCGCTCGAGGTTGCGGACGCCCGCCTCGCGCGTGTACTCGCGGACGAGCTTCTTGAGCGTCTCGTCGGTGATCGTGAGCTTGCCGTCCTCGAGGCCGTGCTGCTTCAGCTGCTTGGGGAGCAGGAACCCGGTCGCGATGTGCATCTTCTCGTCCTCGGTGTAGCCGGGGAGCCGGATGATCTCCATGCGGTCGCGAAGCGGCGCGATGATCGTGTCCTCGACATTCGCGGTCGTGATGAAGATGACCTTCGACAGGTCGTACGGCACCTCGAGGTAGTGGTCGCTGAACGCGTTGTTCTGCTCGGGGTCGAGCACTTCGAGGAGCGCCGAGCTTGGATCGCCGCGGAAGTCCGCGCCGACCTTGTCGATCTCGTCGAGCATGAAGACGGGATTGATCTCGGCCGCCGTTTTCATGTTCTGCAGGATGCGACCGGGCAGTGCCCCGACGTACGTGCGCCGGTGGCCCCGGATCTCGGCCTCGTCGCGGATGCCGCCGAGCGACATCCGAATGAACTTGCGGCCCATCGCGCGAGCGATGGACTTGCCGAGGCTGGTCTTGCCGACGCCGGGCGGGCCGACGAAGCAGAGGATCGGCGCGCGCAGGTTCTGACTGAGCTTGCGCACCGCCATGTACTCGATGATCCGGTCCTTCACCTTCGGCAGGCCGTAGTGATCCTCGTCGAGGATCTTCGCCGCCTGCGCGATGTCCCAGTCATCACTCGCCGACTTGTTCCACGGCAGCGATACGAGCCAGTCGACGTACGTGCGGATGACTCCGGTCTCCGGTGAGGCCTGCGGGATCTTCTCGAGCCGTCCGACCTCCTTGAGCGCCTTCTCCTTGACCGGGTCGGGCATGCCGGCCTGCTCGATCTTGTCCTTGAGCTCCTTGAGCTCCGCGCCGCCTTCGTCCTCGCCGAGCTCCTTCTGGATGGCTTTCATCTGCTCGCGAAGGATGTATTCGCGCTGCGTCTTATCGAGGGTCTGCTGGACCTCGCTCTGGATCTTCGCCTTGAGCTCGAGGATCTCGTTCTGCTTGGCGAGGAAGACCGACAGGAACTTCAGCCGCTCGACGACACTCGGCGTCTCGAGCAGCTGCTGGCGCTGCTCGAGCGTGAGGTCGGGGCTAGACGCCACGAGGTCCGCGAAGTGCGAGGGATCCTCGGTGTTCTTCGCGGTCATCGCGAGCTCGGGAAGGATGGACCCTCCGTTGTCGACGTACTTCTCGAAGAGCCCCCGCACGCTTCGGAGGAGGGCTTCACGCTCGACAGCGTTCCCCACCTCGTCCGGAAGGACGTCGAAGGTCACACGGAAGTAGCGCGACTCGGGCTGGAAGCCCGTGACCCGAACGCGCTGGAGGCCTTGCACGATGATCTGCGCACTGCCGTCCGGGATGCGGAGGAGCCGCACGATCTCAGCGACGGTCGCGACCGAGTAGATCTGGTCGGGGGCGACGTCGTCGACCTCGGCATCCTTCTGTGCCGCAAGGACGATGTAATGCTTCTCTTCGGACATGGCCGCGTTGATCGCGGCGACGCTCTTCTCGCGACCGACCCCGAGCGGGACCACCAGCTTGGGGAAGACCACCGCTTCGCGCAGAGGCACGAGCGGGAGATCGCGCGGGAAGGGGGTTCCCTGCGCGTCGGGTGTCGTCGTCTTCGTCTCGGTGTTCTTGGTCTCTGGGTCGGTCACTTCTTCTTCCTTCCTAAATGCGAGCTTGTTGGCGATTCGCGGTCGCGTGTGTTCATCGTTTAGAGCTCAACGCCCTTGGGGCGTTGGCGATTTCGTGGCTTCCCCCCGCGCTCAGCGTTCGTCGGGGCTTCGACACTCGCCTCGCCCTCTGCGTCCGTATCCGCGAGGTGGGCTGCGATCTCGTCGAGGAGATCGGCGGCATCGCGGAGCTGGAACAGGAGCTTCACGCCCGCGAGGTTGACCCCGCGCGTCTGCGTGAGGTAGCGGATCGCGCGCACCCGCTCGAGATCGTTGTCCGAGTAGAGGCGGATGTTCGTGTCCGTTCGCACCGGATCGAGCAGCCCCTCCTCCTCATAGATGCGCAGGGTGCGCGGATGGCAGCCGGCGAGACTGGCGGCGATGCTGATCACGTACACCGGTCGACGCCCGCTTACCACAAGGGATATCTAAAAGCCTATCAATGGCGTTGTCAAGAGTCCTACCGTCCTTCAGCAGGCGACCCGCCGACCAGGCAGGCCCCGAAACCCTCTTTACGCGACGGCGGACCCCCCGGCCTCCGGCCGGTTCCCCATCGCGCGGGGGCCCTCGGGGCCTGCCTGGTCGCCCGGTACGCTGTTGTGCCCGTGCGGTTTGGGCTGGACTTTGGCACCTCGAACACATCCCTCGCGGTGAACGACGGAACGTCGACCCGTGTCTTACCCATCGATCGCCTTGCGGGGGAGACGATGCCGACCGTCCTGTACATCCGGCGGGACGGCACCCCGATCGTCGGGCGGCCGGCTATCGACGCGTACCTCGAGGACAACCGTTCACGGGGACCGGTGAGCCGCGAGTTCCACTCGCTGGGGATCCTTATGCCCTCGTCCAATCCCGACCAGCCGATCGTCGAGGCTCACATCTACACCGACGTCAACGCACCTGGCCGGCTCTTTCAGGCCCTCAAGACCTTCCTCGGCGATCCGCTCGAGACGCGGACGAACGTGTTCGGCAACGCCAAGGGGCTCGAGGAGCTGATCGCGCTGATCCTCCTCCACGTCCGCAACCGCGCGAAAGACCTGGTGGGAACCGCGCCTGAGGCGATCACGCTCGGACGCCCGGTGCGCTTCATCGGCGACGAAGGCGCGGAGCATCGCGCGACCGGGCGCCTGCGCGCGGCCGCGGATCTCGCGGGCTTTCGCGATATTCGCTTCGTGGCCGAGCCCGTGGCTGCGGCCCACGCGGCTCTGGTCGCTCCGGGCACGAGCCTGGTGTTCGATTTCGGCGGTGGCACGTTGGATCTCTGCGTCGTGCGGCGGGATCAGCGCGGCCTTGCGGTGCTTGCCACGGCAGGTGGTCCAGTCGGTGGCGATCGCGCGACTGAGCTTCTGATCGACGACCTCGTCGCGCCACGTCTGGGTTCGCGGGCCGAATGGGGTCCGAAGCGCCTCGCGCTCCCCCGCTACATCGTCAACGCCCTGCGCGACTGGCATGCCCTCTCCGCCTTGAACGAGAAGCCACTCCTCGACGCGCTCGACGATCTGGTGCGAGCGGGCGCGCCCAAGCGCGAGCTCGCCGCGCTTCGGAGCGCGATCGAGCTCCAGCTCGGCTACGAGATCTTCCAGAGCGTCGACACGGTGAAGTGCGACCTCTCCAGCACTTCGTCGACGATCCTTTCGTACCACCATGCCAACGTCGACGTGGATGCGCGGGCCACGCGCGGCCGCTTCGAGCGGTTGATCGCGGAGCTCCTCGAAGAGATCGAGGCCTTGATCGGGGAGGTCCTGCACGACGCCGGGCTAGGCGCCGGAGAGATCGTCGAGGTCGTCTACACCGGCGGATCGAGCGCGATCCCCGCCGTGCGCGGGCTGGTCCACCGTCTCCTGCCGGGCGCGAGGGTGAAGGACGCCGCGGCATTCACGAGCGTCGCCGCCGGCCTGGCGATGCCCGGCGTCGAGGAGGCGACCGCGGGGGCGAGGTAGAGAATCGTGGCCGTGATGCGTCGTCTCGTGCCGTACGTCGCCGCCGTGACCGCGGTCGGATTGACCAGCGTCTTCATCGGCCTCGTGCTCGGTCAGACGCACATAGCGAACATCTCGATGCTCTACCTCGTCGCGGTGCTGCTCGTCGCGGTCGCGTTCGGCACGGCCGCGGCGATCGTGGCCAGCGTGCTCGCGTTCCTCACTTTCGACTGGTTCTTCGTGCCGCCGACGCATCAGCTCATCGTCGCGGACGCCGAGGAGCTCGTCTCCCTTGCCCTGTTCCTCATCACCGCCGTCGTGACCGGCACACTTGCGGCCCGCGAGCGTGCCCGTGCCCAGGAGGCCGAGCATCGCGAACGGGACGCGACGCTGCTGTACGAAGCGGCATTCCTCATGGCCGAGCCCGAGCTGGAGCGTGCCCTGGCCGCGGTCGCCGAGCACTTCCGCGCCGCGCTGGACCTGGATGGACTGGCGATCGAGGCTGACGCGGAGATCATGCCCCGGGCAGCGGCGGCTGCGCGCGACGAGGCCGCGCGCGCCGCGCTCGGCGCCACGACCGGGAACGAGCTGCGGATGATGGACCCGCGCGGTGCCTCCCGGCGTATCCGGCTGGTCGGTACGCGGATCGGCGGTCGCGGTGAACGCCTCGCACAGGTGATCCCGATCACGGCATCGGGACGGCGCATCGGACGCCTACGGATCTTGCCCCGCGAACGCGCCGCGGCGCTGAGCCCGGGCGACGAGAGACTCCTCGCCATCGCCGCCGCCCAGCTCGGCGTCACGCTTGAACGTGCGCGCTTCCGCAAGGAGGCCACCGCGGGTGAGGTGCTCCGCCGCGCGGACGAGCTCAAGACCGAGCTGCTCCACGCCGTTTCGCACGAGCTCCGAACGCCGGTCGCGTCGATCCTCGCGTCAGCCGGGAGCTTGCGGCAAAAGGACGTCGCCTGGACCGATCGCGAGCGGGACGAGTTCGCGGGGGCGATCCAGGACGAAGCGCTGCGGCTCGACCGCGTCGTCGGAAATCTCCTCGATCTCTCCCGCATCGAGAACGGCACGCTCGTTCCACACAAGGCCTGGCACGACGTCGGCGCGCTCGTCGAGGACGTCGCCGGCCGGATGCGGCCGGTCACGGCGGGTCATTCCGTGCGACTCGACGTCCCCGAGGATCTTCCGCCTGTCGAGCTCGACTACGTGGAGATCGGACAGGTGCTCGCCAATCTCGTCGAGAACGCGGCGAAGTTCTCCCCGCCGGGATCCGAGATCGGCGTACGCGTGGCTCGCGACGACGGCGATGTGCATTTCGAGGTCCGCGACCACGGACCGGGAATCGCTCCGGCCGACGCGGAGCGCATCTTCGCTCCATTCGTACGGGTCGCACGGCCGGGTCAAGGCTCGCGCGGCGTTGGACTGGGCCTCGCCATCGCCAAGCGGCTGGTCGAAGCGCACTCCGGATCGATCTGGGTCGACCAGGACGTGGGCGAGGGCACGCGTGTCGTGTTCACGCTGCCGGTCGGCGCGCATGGCGGCTGATGCCCCGCGGGCCGAGGCGACGGGTGCCCGACTCCTGGTCGTCGACGACGAGCCGGCGATGGTGCGAACGCTCCGCACCAATCTGCGCGGTCATGGCTTCCAGGTGGAGACCGCGGAGAGCGCGACCGACGCGAAGGCGAGCTACGACCGCCGGCAGCCGGACCTCGTCGTACTCGACATCAACCTTCCCGACGGCGACGGCTTCGAGATCGTGCGTCACATCCGGGAGCGCTCGGGCACGCCGATCATCGTCCTCTCCGCGCGGGGTGGCGAGCACGACAAGGTGAACGCGCTCGATCTGGGCGCGGACGATTACATGACGAAGCCCTTCGGCATCGACGAGCTGCTCGCCCGCATCCGCGTCGCGCTGCGGCATATCGCGCGTCCGAACACCGGCACCGAGCGGCGCATTCGAAGCGGCGAGCTCGTGATCGACCTTGAGCGCCGTGAGGTCTCGGTCGCCGGGCGACCCGTTCATCTGACGCCGACCGAATACGACCTGCTCAAGGTCTTTTTGACCAACGCGAACAAGGTGCTCACGGACCGCATGCTGCTGCAGCAAGTGTGGGGTCCCGATTACGGAGACGAGTCGCACTACCTGCACGTGTACGTCGCGCGCCTGCGGCGGAAGATCGAGGACGACCCGCAGGAGCCGAAGTACCTCACGACCGAACCTGGAGTCGGTTATCGCTTTCGTTCAGACGATCCCTGAACGTTGAGCAAATGTTGAGCGGTCGATCCCACTCCGTTGACACCGTGTTGAGCGGACGGCGGCGACGCTTGTACGGATGCGAGCACTCGACCTTGCGGAACCGATCGCACTGCCGCGCGCTGCGCCGCTCCACGCCGTCGTCCCGATCGGCGCGTTGGATGCCGCGGCGCTGAGAGCCCTCGGGTACGCGAGATCGGTCGCTTCGCATCTCACAATCCTTCAGCTGCCGGGCGATGACGCGGCGCTGACCCGGCGGCGGCTTCGCCGGCTGGGCGCCGCCGTCGCTGCCGAGTTCGTCGACACCCGAAAGTCGCGGTGATCGACGTCCCCTATCACGTTTAGCTCGCGCTGAGCTTCTCCGCGACGCGATCGGCGAGCTTCACGAAGGTTTCCGGCTGCGAATTGATCGGCCCGAAGGCCAGCCGGGCGAGGCGCTCAACGCCCATTTCCCAGATCGTCTGAGTCTGCTCGGCGGGAGGGAACAGCTCGGTCTCCTCGCCGCAATGCGGGCAGCGGAAGTACGCCATGTTTTCGACTCCGCCGAGGACGGGGATGCGCAGATGCTGGTAGAGGCGGACGACCTTCTGCGTGTCGAGGTGCGCGACACGCTGTGGCGTGACCACGAGGAGCGCGCCGCTCACTTTCAAGTGTCGGGCGAGGACGTGCTGCACGGCGGAGGTACCGGCGGGCAGATCGACCACGAGGTAGTCGAGCGCCGGCCAGGCGACCTCGTCGATGAGGTGCCGCGCCAGTAGCTCGAGAGTCGATGCTTCGAAGCCCATCGGCTGGTCTTCACCGAGAAGGAACCCGGTCGAAGCGACGAAGAGGCCTTCGCGCTCGACGGGGCTCTCTTTCGCCACGGTGCCGGCCCGCGCGAGCGTCCATACGTGGGTCCATTTCGTATGAGCGATCCCGAGCATCGCCGGAATGTCGGGCGCGTAGAGGTCGAGGTCGAGGATGCCCACAGCGCCGTGGCGGCGGAGTGCCTGGGCGAGGCCGAGCGCGACGGTGGACTTGCCGACGCCGCCCTTGCCGGCGCCGACGGCGACGACGCGGCGGAACTTGGCGCTAGCCGACGAGGGCCTTGCGGACCTCGCTCTCGGTCGCGGTCGCCGCGAAGACGATTACGCGGTCGCCGACCTCAAGCCTTGTGTCGTCGTCGGCGTGCAGGAGCTTGCCCTTGCGGAAGACGCCTGCTACAAGGGCGCCGCTCGGAAGTCGCAGGCTGTCAATGGTTTTGCCCGCGGGCGGCGTGCCCGGAGCCACGTCGGCCTCGATCATTTCGATGTCCGTGCCGGCGAGCGGCATGATCGGCATGAAGCCGCCCGAGGGAAGCTCCTGCTCGATGACGTTCATGAGCACGCGAGTCGAGGAGATCGTCTCGTCGATGCCGAGCGTCTTGAAGACGATCTCGTTCTTGGGATTGTTCACGCGTGCGATCACACGCGGCGTATGACAGTTCAGCTTCGCCAGCTGGCAGATGACGAGGTTCTTCGCGTCGTCGCCGGTCACGGCAATCAGCGCATCGGCCCGCTGGCAGCCCGCCTCCATTTGCGCGCGCCCTTCGTCTGCCGCGGCGTTCATGACGATCGAGCCGAGCTTCTCCTGTACGAAGTTCGCGCGGCGCCGGTCGGCCTCGATGACCTGCACCTCATGTCCCGCCTCGAGAAGCGCCTGCGAGAGATGGAACCCGACCTCACCCGCCCCGGCCACGACGAAATACATCTTTATCGCGCCTTCACTGGCTCGTGGGCCAGGTCCTCTTCGTGCGCGAGGGACTTCCGGATGAGAACCTCGCCCACCTCGCGGTCGTCCTGCAGCATGGCATGCAGAAGCGTGCCAAGGATCGTCGTCCGTGAGAACGTGTCGATCCCCATTTTCCGGTACGTCTGCGCGCGCACCGGGTCGTTCACCTTGGCGATCACGCGCTTCACGCCGAAGATCTTCTGCGCGATCTGCGCGGCCATCAGGTTCCGGTTGTCGCCCTCGGTGAGGGCCAGGACCGCGTCCGCCCGCTCCACGCCGGCCTGCCGGAGGATGTCGAGATCGGTCCCATCGCCGAGGATCGTCTCGCCCTTGAAGGAGGACGGGAGATGCTGGAACCAGGCACGTTCGGCGCGTGCGGGGCTCTGGGACGCGATGTCCACGACGCTCACGCGATGACCCTCCGCGTCGAGCAGACCCGCAAGGAAGCCACCCACTCGGCCACAGCCGACGATCACGACGTTCACCTGGTCTCTTCCTGACGATACGCGAGGACCGCGCAGGGCGCGTTCACGTACACATTCTGGACGGTCCGCCCCACGTACACCCTTCCCAGTCGCTTGCGGTACGGCATCGCCACCACGATGAGATCGCACTTTCGCTCCACAGCCGTGTCGACGATCGCCGCCGCCGCGTCGCGCGCCTGAAGCAGCTCGGTCTCAAGCGCCAAGCCGGCCTGCTCGGCGACCTTCTTCGCGCTCTCCAGCAGCTCCTCGCCTCGATCAAGCTCCTGCTCCATCACCGCGTCCAGCGGAAGGTTCCAGCGAACCTCGATGACGTGGATGCCGATCGCCTGCGCCTTCCCGGGCTTGGCAATCGAAGCGACGAGCCGAATGATGTCTGGGTCCGCGCTCGTCCCCGCGAGGGCCACGAGGATGCGCTTCGGCTGCATGAGTGCGGGAGTCTAGCGTCCGAAGGGCCTCTGCCCCCTCGAACCCCCGGCCCTACTCGTGTCTAGCGAGATCGGCGGTGTCTTCGAAGTGATACGGCACGTCGATGACGATGGTGTTCGGCCGGAAGAGCAGGCTCGCCTTCAGGCGGAACGCGGTCTGGCTGTGAAGGAGCCACTCCCACCAGTGATGGGGCACGAATTCCGAAAGGACAACCGTGATGGGCCGGTCGTCGGACTTGTCGATCGCGTCGATGTAGCGGAGGAGCGGCTGCACCAACGAGCGGAACGGCGACTCCAGTACGTCCAGATCGATGTCCGATCCGAGCCGTTCCCACCGCCGGCGGAACTCGTCCCCGCTCGCCCGCGAGGTTGAGATATGGACCGCCTTGACGCTCGGGGATACCGAGCGTGCGAACGCGAGCGCCTGCATCGCCGCTCGGTCGAGGCGCGCGATCGGCACGATGACCACCGGCGCGGCGAGCACCGGGATGCGCGGCTCCGTACCCGACAGGACGAGCGCGTCCTGCACGGTCTGGTAGTGGCGGTGGATGCCATAGAGGAGGGCGACGAGCAGCGGGATCATGAGCAGCACCATCCACGCGCCGAGCTGGAATTTGGTCACGGCAACCACGACCAGCACCGTTCCGGTGACGGCCGCGCCGAAGCTGTTGATGAGCATCGAGAGCCGCCACCCGGGATTCCGCAGGCGCCACCAGCGGCGCACGAGGCCCGATTGCGAGAGCGTGAACGCGAGGAACACGCCGATGGTGTAGAGCGGGACGAGCGCGTTCACGCTGCCGCCGAACGCGGTGAGGATGAGCGCCGCGAGCACTGCGAGCGAGGCGATACCGGTGTTGAACGCGAGACGGGAGCCCATGTCGGCGAAGTGCCGCGGCATGAACCGGTCGTTCGCGAGCACCGAGGCAAGGCGCGGGAAGCCGGTGAAGCCCGTGTTCGCGGCGAGCAGCAGGATGATCGCGGTCGATACCTGCACGAAGAGGTAGAGGGGCGACCCTTGGCCGACGACCGAGCGCGTGATCATGCTGTTCACCGTTTCGATCTCCCGCTCGTCGGGCTGGATGCCGATCGTCGTCGCGAGATACGTCAGGCCGAGGAAGATGACCGAGAAGATCGTTCCCATGAGGACGAGCGTGATCACCGCGTTGCGCGTCTCCGGACGGCGGAAGCTCGGTACGCCGTTGGCGATCGCCTCGCTACCGGTGAGGCCGACGGAGCCGGAGGCGAACGCTCGCAGCACCAGGAGCAGCGTGAGCGGTCCGGTCCCTCCGGGTTCGAACGGATCGGGCGGTATCGCCGCGGGCGGCACGTCACCGGTCGCGATCCGGAAGAGGCCGACCGAGAGCAGCCCCACCATCCCGAGCATGTAGGCGTAGGTCGGCGCGGCGAACAGGAGTCCCGCTTCACGAACGCCGCGCAGGTTGCCCACCACGAGCAGCGCGATGAGCGCGAGGCCGATCGGCACGCGGTACGGGTGGATCTCCGGCATGAAGCTCGAGATCGCGGCGACGCCGGCGGCCGTGGAGACAGCGACGGTGAGGACGTAGTCGATAAGCAGAGCTGAGGCCGCGACGAGCCCGGCGATGACACCGTGGTTCTCGCGCGCGACCAGGTAACTTCCGCCGCCATTGGGATACGCGCGGATCACGCGCGATTCCGACAACACAACGATCGCGAGGACAAATACGACGGCGATCGCGATCGGCATCGTGAGGGCGAGCGCGCCCACACCCGCGATCGCGAGGACCCGCATCGCCTCCTCGGTCGCGTAGGCCGAGGACGAGATGTTGTCCGACGCGAGGATCGGCAGGCCGGTCGCGACACTGACCCGCTCGTCGGCCTCCGCTTCGGTCTCGAGACGTTTTCCGATGAGGAAGCGCAAGGCGGCGTTCCAGGAGCGACCGACGCGGCCGGCGGAGGCCATGGTCTGCTCGGTCGCGACGTAGCGGCCGCCATGACCGCGCAGGCCGCTGCCGATGGGCCGGACGATGCGGACGTAGCGGTCGCCGACGTGGCGGCCGGCCCGGGTGACCCGCCGCTCGAGCGACGGCGTCTCGGGGCGCTCCTCCTCGTCGCTCAAGGTCGCCTCCCGTCGTGATCATGCGCGTCGTCGAAGTGGTACGGGACATCGACGACGATCGTGTTCGGGCGGAAGAGCAGGCTCGCCTTGAGGCGCAGGGCCGTCTGGCTGTGAAGCAGCCACTCCCACCAGCTGTGGGGCACGAAGGAGGCGATCACGACGGTGATCGGCCGCTCCGGCTCCTGCTCCTGGAGGGCGTCGATGTATCTGAGAACAGGCGGCACAAGGGAACGGTACGGCGACTCGATGAGGTCCAGCGGGACCTTGCCGGCCCAGCGGTCCCAGCGTTTGCGGAACTCCCGGGCGCTCTCCTCGCTCGTCGTGATGTGAACCGCCTTGACCGCCGGCGAGATCGAGCGCGCGAAGGCCACCGCGCGCGCCGTCGCACGGTCGAGCCGCCCGACCGGGACGATGACGATCGGCCGCTGAACGACGGGGACCTCCTCGTCGAGGCGTTCGATGACGAGCGCGTCCTGCATCTGCATGTAATGGCGATGGATCGCAAGCAGCAGAGAGACGATCACGGGTATCACGAGGACGACAAGCCACGCCCCCTCGCCGGACTTCGCCACGAGCACGACGACCAGCACCGTGGCGGTCACAACGGCGCCAAGCAGATTGAGCGCGGCGCGCCACTGCCATCCCGGCGATCGCAGCCTGCGCCAGCGGCGGACGAGCCCGGTCTGCGAGAGCGTGAACGCCAGAAACACGCCGATCGTGTAGAAGGGGATGAGCTCGGTGACGCTGCCTTCGCGCCATACCAGGACCGCCGCTGAGACGACGGCCAGGGCGACGATCCCGAAGGAGAACGCGAGCCGCTCCCCGCGGTACGCGAACTGGCGCGGCATGAAGCGGTCGTTCGCGAGCACCGACGCCAGGCGCGGGAAGCCGGTGAACCCGGTGTTCGCGGCGAGCGCCAGCAGAAGTGCGGTCGACCCCTGAACCACGTAGTAGAGCGGCGAATAGCCCACGAGCGACCGCGTCAGGAGGCTGTTGAGCGTCTCGGTCTCAGAGCGGTCGGGAGTCGTGCCGATGGACTGCGCGAGGAACGTCAGTCCGAGGAAGATCGTGCTGAAGGTCACGCCCATCAGGACCAGGGTGATCGTCGCGTTCCGACGCTCGTCCTTCTGCATGCTGGGCACGCCGTTCGCGATGGCCTCGCTTCCGGTGAGGCCGACCGAGCCTGACGCGAAGGCGCGGAGGATCAACAACACTCCCGCAAGACCGACGAGCGGCTGCTCGCCCTGGGGCCCGAAGGGTTCCGGTGGGACCGCGGCCGTCGGGACATCCCCGGTGAGGACGCGGAAGAGACCGTAGAGGATCAGCAGGCCGACCGCGGCGATGTACACGTACGTGGGACCGGCGAACATCACGCCGGCCTCGCGCACGCCGCGGAGGTTTCCGATCATGAGGATCGCGATGAAGACGAGACCGACCTCCACCGAGTACGCATGCAGGTTCGGTACGAAGCTCGTCACCGCCTGGACGCCGGCCGCCGTCGACACGGCCACCGTCAGCACGTAGTCGATGAGCAGCGCCGCGGCGGCGACGAGGCCAGGCAGTACGCCGAGGTTGTCGCTCGCGACGACGTAGCTGCCGCCCCCGTTGGGGTAGGCCTGGATCACCTGCGATTGCGAAAGGACCACGATGGCGAGCACGCCCACGATGGCGATGGCGATGGGCGTGAGGAAGACGAACGCGCCGATGCCGGCCAGCGCGAGGACACGCATCGCCTCCTCGGTCGCATAGGCGGAGGACGAAATGTTGTCCGACCCGAGGATCGCGAGTCCCGTGAACACTGAGAGCCTCTCGCTCTCCTCCGCCTCCATGCTGAGGCGCGGGCCGAAGAGGAACCGGCGGACCGCCTCGTATGCCCGGCCCAGGGGACCCTCGGGTCGCAGCGCGTCTTCGCCGACGACGTACCGGTCGCCCCGGCGGCGGAAATCAGAGCTCTGGTGGATCCGAACATAGCGGTCGCCGGGAAGCCTCCCGGACTTCGTCGTGCGCTCTTCGAGCGATGGGGTCTCCGGCGGTTCGTTCCCCTCGTCGTCGCTCACATTAGGAACGGGATTGTGTCACGGTCGCACGGGCTCGCTCGGTGCCGGATTGATCGACGAGCACCGCGGTGCGGACCCCCGAGGCGCTCTGCTGGTCGATCGACACGAGCTGCGCCGGTGACGTGATCACCTGGATCGTGAGCGCCCCTGGCGCCGGGCCGCTGAACGTGGCGTGGACGACGATGCTGTCGCCGGTGCGCTCGATCCGATCCACGCTCACGCTGTATCCGCCCGTCCGCTGTGTCCCGGCGAACACCCCAACGTAGAGACGACCACCCTGACTGGCCTGCGCGAGCTGGCCCAGTCCGATCGCACCGGCGTCGCTCGCGACCGCGATGCGCGGGCCACCGTCGTTGCCCGACTGCTGGGTCGTTCCGTGATCGTTGAACGGGACGCTTTGCCCGGTGCTCACGCCGCTCGTAGCGCTCGCGCATCCGGCGCTGAACGCGGCGGCGAGCAGCAGCTCAAAGCCCGAACGCCAGACGATCGGCGAAGATCGCCGGAAGGCCCCGGGCCCGGATACGTCGTTGCGTCTCATCTACTTGATAGGACGAACGATGGAATGTGACGGTGCCCTCCGCAAGGTCAAGCACGGCATAGGCCGCGCGGGGATCGCCGTCCCGAGGCTGGCCAACGCTGCCGGGATTGAAGAACGCGCGCGGTTCGAGGGGGTACGGCGTCTCGTAGCGGACCCGGCCGGGCCGCTCGGCGTCCGGCCCTTCGCGGAAGAGCGCCGGCACGTGGGTGTGGCCGGCGCAGCAGTGCGGCGTCTTGGCGAGTGCCAGCGAGGCGGCCGCTGACCGCGGATTGGTGACGTACTCCCAGAGCGGATCGCGCAGGCTCCCGTGGCAGAGCGTGACCCCCTCGGTCTCGAGCGTCGTCGGCAGTGCGGCGAGCGTGTCGCGCTCGGCGGCGGAGAGCCAGCTCTGATGCATGCGCGCGGCGAGCGCCGCGGGCCTGTTGAAGAGCTCGAGATCCTCGCCCCTGGCCACCGCGCGGTCGTGATTGCCCGCGACGATCGTCGCCCTGCGTTCGATCAGCAGCGCGAGGACATCGGATGGGTCGGGCCCGTACCCAACGGTGTCGCCGGTGACCCAGAGGGCATCGACGGTGCCGATGGCGGCGAGGACTGTTTCGAGCGCGACGAGGTTCGCATGGATGTCGCTCACGACGGCGACCTTCACGCGACCGCGGCTCCTTGGGCCTGGGCAACGGAGAACAGCCCCTCTCGAAAGGCGCGCCCGATCACGACCGACGCCACGCCGCGGCTGGCCAGAGCGCGAATGTCGGCGAGCTCGCGCACGCCTCCCCCCGCATGCAGCGCCACGCGTGAGCCGACGATCGCACGGATCGCGTCGATCAGGACAAGCGGTGGTCCCGATAACCGTCCCTCGCCGCCGAGCTCGATGAGATAGAGCGCGCGGACCCCGGCGATGAGTGCGGCCCGAGCCGAGGCGAGTGCGCCACGACCCGTCGCGACGGCCACGAGCTCCCGGTCGCCGCCGCGTGGCGCGAGGAATCCGTCCTTCGCTTCGATCTCGACGATCGCGCGATCACCAAGCCGTCCGATCTCACGCAGCAGGTCGTCGTCGCCAAAGACCGCGCTCGAGAACAGCACGCCCGCGAATCCCCGCTCGATCGCGTCCTGTGCCTCTGCGACCCGCGACACTCCGCCGGCGAGCCGGCACGGGACTCCAGACGCGCGCGCCGCGTCGGCAAGGACCTCGAGGTTGGTGAAGAGACCGATCTCCGCGCCATCGAGATCGACCAGATGCAGCTCGCGTGCGCCCGCGCGGACGAGATCCTGCGCGCGCTCGCTCACGCTCGCGGTCGAGCCATCGGCGAGGCGCCGCGCACGCACATCGATCGACGGGACGATCACCACGGACGCCGCTTCGCTTCCGCCGCCGAACGCGGAAACCGTGGCGGGGTCGGGCGCGTCTTGCGGACGACGACGAGCGACCGGCCGGGAAGCGCGTCGCCGAGTCCGAGCTCCGAGGTGGGCGTGATCCTGACGATCTCCCCACCGATCGAGGCGCAGGCCTTCTTCGCGCCGGCGAGCTCGTCGTCGACGATGCGCCCCTTCCAGGCGATCGCGTCGCCACCGACGCGAAGGTACGGCAGCAGGTACTCGATGACCGCTCCGAGCGGGGCGACCGCGCGCGCGGTGGCAACGTCGTAGAGATCGCGCCGCTCGCGCGCGAGCTCTTCGGCGCGTTGGTTGCGTACCTCGACCCCGTCGATCCCGAGCGTGCTCGTGACCTCATCGAGGAAGCGTGCCTTCTTCCCCATCGCTTCCACGAGCGTGACGCGAAGCTCGGGGAGCGCGAGACGCAGCGCGAGCCCGGGGAAACCCGCCCCGCTTCCCACATCCACGATGCGCTCCCGTCCCGTCCACTTACGCACGGCGAGGGCGGTCAGCGAATCGAGGAAATGCTTGCGCGCGATGTCGAACGGCGCAGTGATCGCGGTGAGGTTCGTGGTCGTATTGCGTTCGATGAGTAGATCCGCGTACCTCTCGCAGAGGGCGAGCGCGGCCGGGGACAGGCGCACGCCGATGCGCTGCGCTTCGCGCGCGAGCAGCGCGAACGGCGCGTCCGCGGACACGGTCGGCACGGTCCGTATCGTATGAGCGTGAGAACGGCCGGGGCCATTGCGTCTCTCGTCGCGGTCGTTTTCTCGGGTGTTCTGCTCGCGCTGCCGCTCGTCGTCTACGCGGCGACGTCCGCCGTGACGATCCAGAACTTCGCCTACGCGCCGACACCGCTCACGGTCCGAGCCGGTGACACCGTCACCTGGACCAATCGCGACAGCGCGCAACACAGCGCGTTCTTCAACGATGGATTCAAGACACCCGCGCTTTCGCAGGGGCAGAGCGCCTCGCTCGTTTTCACGAGCGCGGGCACCTTCAGCTACATCTGCGGGATCCACGGCGCGGCCATGAAGGGCACGGTCATCGTGCAGGCCGCCGCCACGCCCGCACCGACGCCGCCACCTCCGACCCCGCCGCCTCCTCCCCCCGCGACGCCGGTCCCAACGATCCGCACGGTCGCACCCACACCCGCGCCCTCCGCGCCACCGACGCCGGAGCCGACCCCGGTCCCGACCACCGCACCGCCGACACAAGCTCCGACCGCGTCGCCGACGCCGGCAGTCGCGGCGGCGTCACCCAGCGCGGTCGCCGTGCAGACGACCCTGCCGCCCGCGCCGAGCGACAGCCCGGCCGTGCTGTTCATCGCCGCCGCGGCGGTCGCGATCGTCGCCCTCGGCGCGGTGGCCTGGTTCGTCGCGCGCCGAACCTAGCGCGCGACCTGCCACAATCCCCGCACGACCCGGGAAGGTAAGAGCGCGTGGCTCGCGGCGACGGTCATTTCCCTCGCGCTGCTCGCCCTACCTATCGTCGCATTCGCCGCATCGACGACGACCATCACGGTGAAAGACTTCGCGTTTCAGCCCAGAACTGTGACGGTTCGCGTGGGTGACACGGTGACCTGGTCGAACATCGATACGGCGACGCACACGGCGACCTCCACCGGCCATTGGGACACGGGCAACATTCCTCCGGGTTCATCCCGCTCGATCGTGTTGGTCACACCGGGCACCTATGCCTACTTCTGCTTGCTGCACTCGATCATGTTCGGGACGATCGTGGTGGTCGCAGCCGATGCGACTTTCGCTCCCACGGCCACGCCCGCCCCCTCGGTCGTCGCCGGCGAAGCGACAGCCTCGCCGAGCACCTCGCAGCCGAGGCCGGTGGTGGCCGCCGCTGCGGCCGACGCCACGCCTGCGGCGATCGTGCTCCGCCGGCCGAGCGAAGCCGGCCCCGGTCCGATCCTCGTAGCGGCCGCGGCATTGGCGATCGTCGCGCTCTCCGCATTCGCCTGGTCGGTCGGCCGGCGGATCTAGCACCCGACCTGCGACAATCGCGTTCTGATGCCTGCCGTCTCGGCACGCTCGCAGCCGACCGACGACGTCGCCGAGGTGCTCCTCACCGCGGAGGAGATCGCCGCGAAAGTGCGCGAGCTCGGCGCGCGGATCGCGGCCGACTATCACTCCAGGGATCTGGTGCTGGTCTCGATCCTGAAGGGCGCGCTGCCGTTCCTGGCCGACCTCATGCGCGCAGCGCCGGTCCCCCTCGCGCTCGACTTCCTCGAGGTCTCGTCCTACGGCGAAGGCACCGAGACGAGCGGCGCCGTTCGCATCCTCAAAGACCTGGCGCATCCGATAGAGGGGCGGGACGTGCTCGTCGTCGAGGACATCCTCGACACCGGGCACACGCTCTCGTACGTCTTCGAGCATCTTCGCGCGCAGCGACCCGCCTCCGTGCGGCTCTGCGTGCTGCTCGACAAACCCGCGCGCCGCGTGATCCCCATCGAGATCGACTACCGGGGCTTCGAGATCCCAGACAAGTTCGTCGTGGGCTACGGGCTTGATTACGCCGAGCGCTACCGCAACCTGCCGTTCGTCGGCGTGCTCAAGCCGGAGGTGTACGCGAGGTCCTCGTGACGGCGTGGCTGTCACGCATCCTGGCCATCGCGCTCGTCTCTGTGGCGCTGCCCGTGACGCCCGCGGCCGCGGCGCCGCTCGCCGCGCTCCCGTCGACGGTCCGCGTGAACATCGCCGGTCTCGGCACGACAGCCGCGCGCATCGGCTCCACGGGTTCGCTCGTCGTGACGAAGGACGACGGCGCCGTCGTGTACACGGGATCCGCCACCACGGTCGCACGGCGCGGGG